>Ga0316204_10001814_pt1 | contig 53939 bp, 84 predicted proteins | sample 6monrhotite_MG_2_FD_205661 | JGI IMG/M metagenome (GOLD analysis project Ga0316204, IMG submission 205661) | Microbial mat bacterial communities from mineral coupon in-situ incubated in ocean water Damariscotta River, Maine, United States -... | ecosystem: Environmental > Aquatic > Marine >... | reverse complement strand
CGACGAAGGCTACTTGAGCATGTTAGTTCCTAAAGCCACTAGTACGACGATGGACGTGTCAGGGGTTAAGTCTACTGGCGAAGACTATGTGTTGACCCATCTACAAGCTGCGGTGGACACAGATGAACTAACTAAGGCTATTTGCAAAGAAACAGTTGAGACGGCTTATGCCTCTGATAGAAAAAAATGGTTAGTCTACGCCAGTGGTATTGAGCACACAGAACACGTATGCGCTGAGTTACAAAGATTAGGTATAAAAGCTGATTACGTCCACTCTAAGATGAAAAAACAAGGTAAGGATAGAGATACTATAATTAACGACTTTAAAGACGGCGATTTGACCTGCATTGTTAATAATGGCGTACTGACCACAGGTAACGACTTCCCTAAATTAGATTTGATCGTAATAATGCGCCCAACTAAGTCAGTCCCATTGTGGGTACAGATATTGAGCAGAGGCACACGGTTGAGTACAGGCAAAGAAAATTGTTTAGTTTTGGACTTCGGCGGTAACACTGCCAGACTTGGACCGATTAACGACCCAGTGCTACCTAGAAAGAAAGGCGCGAAAAAAGGGTCAGGTGAAGCACCCGTTAGGCTATGTGATCAGTGTCAAACATACAACCACGCCAGAGCAAAAGTATGTGTAACTTGTGGGCATGAGTTTCCAGTACAAAGCAAATTGACCGTATTGGCAAGCAACAAAGACATTGTGGCCACAGGGAAGAAAGAGATAATTAAATTTGACGTCGGCACGGTTGTTTATTCGAGGCACGAAAAGTTAAACAAGATACCTTCTTTAAAAGTATCGTACCAGTGCGGAATAAGAGTGTTTAGTGAGTATATTTGTTTAGAGCACCCATTAGGTAATTTTGCGGCGGTTAAAGCTAGAACTTGGTGGAGATGCCGAACACTTTTACCGATACCAGAGACCGTTAACGTGGCACTGGCAAATGTAAACAATTTACCGCAACCTACCAGTATAGACGTAGACGTGGCGGGTAAATACCCATCAATACAGAAACATTATTTTAATACAGGAGAATAACATGACAGAAAAAAAAGTAAAAGACATGACAGTGGATACCACTGGCTATGAGAACAAAGACGCTAACTGCAAAAAAGCAATTGAAGGCAGAATGGCTGAACGCAATCCTGCTTCTAAGAAGAAGAAAAAGGAGAAAGTCGTACAGAACGGTGTAACTATGCCCACAAGAAAGAGTGATGCTTTACGAGTTTGGCAAATATCCAGTTATTGTGCAGGTATTGAGCAAGCCCCGCCTAACAGAGAAACCGTAATACAGTGTTGTGTGGACGAAGGCATAAGAGAAGCAACTGCTAAAAGGAACCATTCTCAATGGAGAAAGTTCTATGGTGCCGATGAAGTTGTTGTACAAGCAGCGCCGGTAGAAGAGGCGCCTGTGTTCGAGGAAACAACAGGGGACGGAGAAGCCGCACCTGCGCCTACTTTCGCACCTCAGACAGGAGAATCATTCACTGTAAGCAAAGACGCAGAAACAGGCGAGGTGACTAGCGCACCATTGCAACCAGAACCTGACACAAGTTTCAACGTAGAAGAACTGGAAGCCGAAACACCTGCACCTAGTTTCGCTGCCGCCCCTGCACCTGTGATACCAGAAGAGAATTTACGTGCCTGGCAAAAAAGTCCTGCTACTGAAGAATATGTCGAGCAAGTACCTGACGTTGAAGCACCGCCTAATGGTTGGGGCATCCAACCATCGAAAGAAGTTGTGCCAGAGCACCCTATCGTCACTGAAGCACCACACACTTTAAGGACAAGAGGGGTTGTCGTGCCGGATGAACCAAACTTACCTGTGGAGCAGATAGCGCATGAAGCCGCGTTCAAGACAGCAGTTAACCACGCTCTAGCCACAGGTGCTATTCAAGTGTACACTACGCAGAACTTGTCAGATGTAGCTATAGTTATACTGGATTTAGTCAAGAACAACCCAGAAGCAGTACGTGAGTTTTTAGATGCTAACTCTTAGGGTTACAGATAAGACAGAAGCAAAATTGGTGACAGCGTTGTGTAGGTTTTACGGTGTCACCGCACCTAAATACAGCTACGTTAAGCGTAAGCAGAGAGTACTTCACTTACGCAGGAGAATCAGATGATAACCTACGACAAAAACCAGAACTGCTTAGTTTTTAGCCGATGTGATGCGATGTACATCGACGGCAAGAGAGACGAAAAAATCTATGACAGTTTTGGTCGATCAGACGGGGATTTCTGTGTACCTCTCCCTGACTATTTTAACATGAGTAACGGTAACAAGAAAGCTAGTGATGCTCATGCGTTAAATGTGATACTTGAGTTAGTTAATGAAAAATTCAATTGATTTCGTAAAAAAAGGTTTAGCCCCGAATAGTCCTGTAGACATTTACAAGTTTATATCGATTAAAGACGGCAGAGTGCAGACCAATAATGGTATTTTTGCCATGTCTGCACCAATAGCTATGAATGATGAAGTAGTGCCTGTAGGCGTTGATTTTATGAAAGCAATGGAAAGGTGCGAGGAAACTACAACAATGAGCATCCTCGCTTCAGGAAAACTGAAAATAAAGTCGGGTAAGTTCAGTGCCAATATTAATTGTAGCACAAGTATTTTTCCAAGGATAGTGCCTGAAGGTCAATCATTTGATGTTAGTTTGAACTTAGGTGAAGAACTGGCTGATTTAAAAGCCTTCTCTCAAGAAGATAATGCGCATTTATGGGCAAGCGGTGTACTGATCAACGGGCAGTCAGCCAAAGCGACTAATAATATTGTGGTGGTAGAGAAATGGTTGTCACAGGCTTTGCCTTTCAAAGCGAATATACCGGTTCCCACAGTAAAGTGTTTGATTGACTTAAAACTAGAAGTTCAGAAAATTCTAGTTTCAGGGTATAGAATAACTTTTCTGTTCGAGGGTGATAAGTGGTTGAGCACTAGTCTTATACAAGCAGAGTGGTTCGATACTGAGGCTATGCTGAATGTCGAGTCAGTACAGGCAGAAATTGATCCTGCACTAAAAGAAGCAGCAGCTAATTTGAAAGCAAAAAATACGTTACTCGAATTAAAGGACATTAGTATTTCTGACGGAACTATGACTTATGAATTACCGTCAGGTAATTACAGTAACCAGACGTTTAGTGGTGAATCTTTGAATGCTGTGTTAGCAGTAGCCACAACAATAGATTTAAGCGGTACTGGCAACACTAGTATTTTTTACGGCAAAGCCCTTAGAGGGGCGATAACTAGGAGAATAACATGATAGAGATAATTATTTATATTTTTGCAGTAATCGGGTTAGCCGTTGTGTGCAGTTTTGGTGCAGGGTACTACCTGCTGCAATACTATGAGAAACAACGTGACAAAGAAGTTGGAAAAGTTGTTGATTACAGGTGTGCCTTTTGCGGCAAGTATCATCGGTACGATGACGTGTCAGCAGACAAATGCGGTACTGAAACGGGCGAAGAGTGATGGAAACCAAAGACGTAAAATTGTATGTGGATGGCAAAGAGATACCCGTGTTTGATTTTCGGGTACAGGAAGCTACTAGAAAAGAGGAAATTCCTGACTTTGGGGACTTTGTTTCTGATAACTTTATGTTAGACGGAAAAATAAGTTTACCTATTGAATCACCTGCGTTCACCAATAAGTTTATACGTAAATTACGTAAAATGGCAGAACCACCTAAATACGCTAAACCACAACCGAAAAAACAACCTTTTTACAGAAAAGCCGAATACGGTAGAAACAGGTGGGGTCGATAATGAAGTGTATTAAATGTAACGGCGACATGATTGGAGATGCTTATACCTCCCCACTTCACTGTGAGTACACAGACGCACCTGACGGGGCAGAAGCGGATTCAGGACCGTGGTACTGCGCTTTTGAGGAAGACTCACCTCAAGATAAACAAATAAATCAAATAAAGAAAGCCCTGCAACAGGCGTGTGAAGGTAAGTTAGTGGATACGCCCACCATTAGGCTGTCCCGACCAATCGAGTACGTAGAAATAGAGGGCACAATCAAACTATGAGTGGATTATTTTGGGAACAGACAGCTTTTGAGAGCAAGAAAAAACTCAGACCTATGCCACCTATACCTGACACAGGTTGGCAATGCCCCACCCATTTCCCCGATTTAAGTGGTGCAGGCGCTATTGCTATCGATGTAGAGACGTACGATCCAGATTTACTAACCAAAGGACCAGGTTGGGCACGAGGCGTTGGCCACATCGTTGGTATATCTGTGGGCACTACTGACGGCTACCGAGGCTATTTTCCTATCAGGCATGAAATTTTCCCAGAAAAAAACTTAGACCCCACAGCGGTTTTAAGGTGGTTGAACGACCAACTGTGTAACCCGCATCAACCTAAAGTAGGCGCCAATATTACTTATGACTTGGGTTGGTTAAGGCACGAAGGTGTTAGCGTCAGAGGTCTAGCTTACGACGTGCAGTACGCAGAGGCTTTACTCGACGAAACCTCAAAAGTTGCCTTAGAGGTGCTAGGTAAGAAATACTGCAACGAAGGAAAAGTCTCAGACGAACTTTATAGGTGGTGTGCCGATTTCTACGGCGGGGCAGTTAACGGTGCTCAACGTAAAAATATATACAGAACACCTGCAAGTCTGACAGGCTACTACGCTGAGTCGGACGTTGACTTACCTCTACGTATTTTTGAGAAGCAGTACCCTTTATTAGTGGAACAAGGTCTTTGGGACGTTTTCATGATGGAAACAGAACTGATACCTTTGATGCTAGATATGCGTTTTGAGGGGGTATCAGTAGATACAAATAAAGCAGAAGAGTTGCACGACACCTTTAATAACAATGTAGCCACAATGACAGCGCAATTAGACAAGATGGTAGGTTTTGCTACTAACGTCAACGCTTCTGCGAGTCTACAGCAAATATTTGATGCAGAGGGCCTTAAATATCCTTATACAGAACCTTCGGATTCTTTCCCTAATGGCCAACCCAGTTTCACAGGAGATTTTCTAAAAACTGTCGAACACCCTGTCGCCCAACTTATTGTGGATATACGGAAACTTGATAAGTTCAATAATACTTTCATAAAAGGTTATGTTCTGGATTCGCACATAAACGGAAAGCTTTACGGACAGTTTCACCAGTTACGTAGTGACGGTGGTGGTACTCGAAGTGGCCGTTTTTCCAGTTCAGGACCAAACCTGCAAAATATTCCTTCAAGGGATAAAGTATGGGCACCAAAGATACGCGGCTTGTTTATACCTGATCAAGGTCACAGGTATTGGAGAAAATACGATTACTCTCAAATTGAATACAGGTTTTTAGCTCATTTCGCAGTTGGTGAAGGATCGAACACTATCCGACAAAAGTTTACAGACGACCCTAAAACTGACTACCACCAAGCCGTCATCGATCTGATAAGACAAGAGGCAGGCAGGACATTAGACAGGAAACCTGCTAAAACTATTAACTTCGGATTATTGTACGGTATGGGTAAAGACAAATTAGCTAAGACTTTAGGGTTGAGCAAGTTTGATGCAGGTCAATTATTTGAGGCGTACCACTTAGGTGTTCCTTTTGCTAAAGCCACAATGGACGAATACACCGATGTGGCCGCAGAGACAGGTAAGATAACCACAATAATGGGACGTGTATCGAGATTTGAGATGTGGCAACAAGCAGGCTACCATCCTGAAGAGTACCCTTTAAAACTAGAACATGCTATCAGAAAGTGGGGCAGTAATATACAACGGGCACATACCCACAAAGCAGTGAACAGATTACTTCAAGGTTCTGCTGCGGATATGATGAAGATGGGTATGCTTAAATGCTACAAGGACGGCGTATTTGCGGAAACAGGAATACCGCGACTAACAGTGCATGATGAATTGAATTTCTCTGACCCAGGCGGTAGAGATCAGGCTTTCGTCGAAATGAAACATATCATGGAAACGTGCATACCATTAAACGTGCCTGTCATAGTTGACGGCGAAATAGGCCCTGATTGGGGCCATGTAGAGGATATAGTGGCGTAAAAAGTGAGGCAGGCACTATTGCTTTTCTTGCGACTCAGCCTTCCAATCACGAATAGCGTCTAGTTGATTAACGCACTGCTTCAATGAAGACTTCCACGAACTTTGCAGCTCTAAGCCACAACGGGGAGAGTTGCATCTAGCTTGTAGCATGATAGGTATTGGGCGCAACCAAGCATCTTTAGGGTAGACGTAAACGGTATTTTCTTTTATTACTATTTCAGGTATCGGGGGTTTCTTGTTCCCACCGAAGCACCCCACTGTGGATAATAGTGTCAGGATAAGGCTCGTCGAGACAATTGCTTTTTGCAGCTTGTATGATTGTTTTTTCTGTGATTTTGACATTTTGTATGCTCTCCACTTTCTCTATCAGTTCTTCTGTTATGTTGTCGCTTAATTCTACGTTTTTTTTAAAAGCGGCGACTTCTATTGCATTTTCTTTACTCACAGTAATAAGCATTTTATTTTGAGCAGACAGCGTAGTAGTTAGCTCTGTTAGATCAGTTACTGAAGTTTTTAAGCCGGTAAGATAATCTTTAGCTGCCCAGACACCATAGGTCAACACAGCGGTCAACACGATAGATAGTATACCCATAGGGCTTGCTAGTTTTTTTAATGACGAAAAAAAGAAGGTTTTGATTATACCTAACCATATCATAAGTGTATCCTCTGGGCAATCCACCCGTAAACAAAGTCCTCGTTGGCTTTGTGCCGTTGGCTAATAAAAAGGTAGTACTCACCTTGAAGACAATTTATGGCTTTAACCATTACGTCCTCACCTCTATCTTTTCTAAAGGCCAGGTACTTCTTCAAAGCGTCTAATGTTACTTCACCGATAGCGCCGTCTGTCTCCAAATCAGCGAACATTCGTTGCTGCATATTAAAAGCATTCAATACTTTTTGTAGATAGACCGATACCCTTCCTGGACTTATGTTCACACCTGCGTTGAACAATTTAGCAGCGATTTTCTCTGATAGTTCAGCAACTTCGTCGAACTTAGGTCTTTTCCAGTATTCTACCGAGTAGATGTACTTTGCTTGGTCCAACCCCATATCCTGCATACGTCCGTGGTAAGCGTACTTTCTAGCAGTTCTTTGGGTTATTCCAAATTTTGTTTTACCGCCTGCGTCTGAAGGGTGATCACTGTATTCTCCTTCTTGCGGAAGTAGCTCTGCGATAAGGTCATTTATAAGTGTCATTATACTTTCTCAAAACCAGAACCAGTATCGTTTTTATTTACTGTTTTTCTTCCATCGCTCAAGTAGTGAATATCGCACTCGATAAAAAACACATCATCTACGTTAGTGTCAGTGGTGTCTCTTTCTAAAGAAAGAATAATAACACCATCAATCATTAGTGTTGACCCTAAGTCAGCAGAAGTGATAGCGCCGCTTTCTGTTATGTGGTGCGCGTATTGAGTACTGTTGACTGTAGCATCTGGTAGCAATTCAACATGGTCTGTGCTGAACGCTCCGTTTTCGTAGCCTTGGGCGTAACTCATTGTAGCCTTCCATTTTACATTCCCTGTTGGACTCACTGTGTTTAAAGCCCAATGTACGTGTACATAAATGGCAGAGTCTTCTACATAATCATGAGGTAAATGAAATTTGAATGTAGCTCTATCGTTTGTTCCCCCACCATCAAAAGCAAATAAATCGTAGTCGCCTCTAAATACTGTTAGGGTAGGGCTGTTGGGTCCACCCGCAGGAAATTCTCCTGTCGGCTTTAAATCTTCATACCCCTCTCTTATAGGTGTGTGACTCATGAGGTTATTCTCCATTCAGTACCGTTCCAGGCGTATACCCTGACATGGTATTGGTTTAATGTGTCGGTAGCAGCACCGTTGATATTCGCAGCACTGTCGCTATCCACAGTCAACGTACCTGCGCCACTGTTTATCACCTCAAAGCGTTCGTTCACGGAGACATCGGCTTCATCTGGTAGCGAGAATGTATGCGACCCTGAAGTTAAATCCACAGTGTATTGCCCAGTTGTGATTATATGATCAGCCGAGTAACTAGCGTAAGGTTTTAGCACAAGTCCATCTAAAAGAGCACCATCAGCAGCAATGTCTCTTCCATCGACTGTGCCTGTCACAACCACATCAGGCGTGTCCAGTGTTATCTGCGTACCGTGTTTTAAATCAAATTCTGTAGAGTTTAGATGAACGTGCTCAAAGTCGAACGTCGTATCGTAAGAAAAACCTTCGTTAGCCAGTACAGCACCTCTAAAAAACGCACCTGCGCGAGAATGAATATCGTAGTCTGTGTGGATTGTGCCGTAGCCTGTTATGAAGCCATCAGTAAGGTGCACCCCAGACTTAAAAGACCCAAGAACTATCTCGTCATCAGCAGGGCGTCTAGTGTTGTTTCCAATCACAAACGAATTATCTCCAGGAGGGTAGAGAATCGCAATTATGTTATTTGTGTTAACAAAAAGAGTTGTGACATTAACGCCGACTGCCCTTAACCGTAAGGTCCCTCCATCATCAAAAACTTCGCCGCGTAGCAATTTGACCAATAAGGTGTCACCGTCGTCATCGCCTATATCGAAAAGAAAACTATCGCCATCTGTCCAAGAGGGCGGCTCTACGGTCGGTGTTATGATAGAATCCTCACCGTTAAAAGCACAAGCAGTGTCCACAAAAGCTATTTGCTCTGAGTAAGCAGTTGCGTAAGCAATATTAGCTAAAACGGTATTAAATAGACCTGACGCCACGTAAGCGGTGTCGTAACCTGTGCCTAATTGAAAACTAACGTCTTCTGGAGCGTCACGCCCCTCTGAAATGATATTTGTGTTCGTAGGGGAGCCACCCTCTACTGTTTCTCTTTTTTGTAGAAATAAACCATCCCCAAAACGCAGTTCTTTCTGAATATCAACAACACCTGAACTACCGTTGCCGCCATAACCGACGCGCATACCGGTAGGTATTTCGTAAGGCTCTAAGTTTCCGAGAATATCCCCACTATTTTCTGCGGTGTATCCTGCTACAGCACCGCCGTTGGTTACAACTTTACTCTCTACCGCGGTACTCGCTCGCATATCGACTAATTCGTAACGTGCGTCTGTTTCGTTGTATTGAACAACAATAGCATCGCCTGAACTGAAAGAACTTATTGGTAGCTGACTGCCTGTGTTGGTTGTAAAGGTGACAGGTGCATCATCAACACCGAGGTAATTGCGCACAATACCCGTCTGTGTTACACCAGGCAATCCGTCTACAACAAGAATAAAGACTTTTTGATCATAAAGTGCTGTCTGATCTATTAATGTAAAATTTTTAGCCATCAGAAAAGAACCTCATTGTGGATAGTAAGATTGTTCATCAAAAAAGTATGTGGAGAAAAAGTAAACCCGTGATCGTTTGTACCTGTACCAATAACCATCGCTAACCCTGTATCTACAGCCCAACCGAGTTCTGGTATTTCGAGTAACATGAAACCTGTATCAGACGACTTACTCGCTTTGAACGTTATTACTCTGTTTGTAACAGTACCGCCTGCTATGGGGGTTGCCACAAAAGCGTGAGCAGTAGGAATTGCGCCCGTTACGTCCCAACCTGTCACTTCAGCAAGCAATGAATCGGTCGCTTCTTCGTAAGTTAAGTGCACGTCTGTTCTTTGGTAGGCTCCAGAGCAATTAAGACTGAACCCTATAAAATCACCATCAGAGGATAATGCGTTAGGTGTAAACATTAACTGCATAACAAAGGTAAGTAGAGAAGAGTCTTCACCACAACCTGTGTAAAGCGGTATGTTCGCAGAGGTGTTTTTAACTACCGTGTTGTTTCCACCGATAAAATATTTGTTTGTTTCGGAACCGCCGTCATTTCTAAGGACGTTTCCTGCCACCGGTGTTCTAGCCGTGGCATCAGAACCGCTTTGACCGATATAGTAATCTTTATACAGCAAAGAGTCGTCAGCACCGCCAACAGCGTCTTTTATACCTAGCTTCTGCGCCTGTGCTGTAGTCTGGTTTTTGAAGATCAATTCAGAATAGCGATTCCACAATTTATTGAAGAAAGTTTTGTCGGCTTCACCGCCTACAAAACCCACTGCTATTTCTGCATCACTAGGAGAAGCATTCGGCACAATAGGGGTAGTGGCAAATACTTCTTCAACGCGCATATCATCAGTAGGCATTATGCTTCCTCTTCGTAAGTGTATCCTGTAGAGTTAGCTAATCTGAACGGTTGCCACACAGCAAGGAATGCTGCTAAATCAGCGTCGTCGTCAATCGTCAAAGTATTGCCGTTCGAGAATTTAATTGGCACTGCTGTCTGTCCTGTGATAGCACCCATATTCGCAATAGTGGCAGATACTGATAATAAGTCTGTGTTGGTGGCAGAGCATGTAACAGAATCGTACACAACACCGCTTGCTTTTGTAGCTGTCGTAGAAACGGTAGATACGGCTGCATTCCACTCAGTAGAGAAAATAGCTTTTGTGTCCTCGAAAGAACCTCTATTAACCCCATCAATAAACACTTCACTCTTATCAAGAGAAACAGTTACTAGCGCACCTTGCTCTTTTAGGTACTTATGGTAGTACTCGAACTCTTCTGCGCTTAAATCTAATTCAAAACTCATTGTTTATCTCCTAGTTAGCCGTTGCGCGTATTTCCATCACAACTAATTTTAAAAGCCCAAGGTCAATCGAGCCGCTATTTCCGGGCGCTAAGTAAGCGTCCAATTTTAATTGAACAGTATCGCCCTGGTTGTACGTGGGGAAAGGTGTTTGCCCGATTAAGGCCCAATTGTAATTAGCATTGACGTTGCGCATAGAAACAACTCCCCCGTGAAAGCTAATCGGTGCTCGTGGGTTGCCGTTTTTCTGTGTACCGTATTTGTTAACAATCACAAAATCGTTGTTTAACTGCAAACGTACTACCCCTACACAGCTACTTGTACCGGAAGGAGAAATCACAATGTTAGACTCGTAACCAACAATCAAGTGGACGTCTCCCGTATTCTGTATCGTGTGATCGAATGTTTTCATCACCGTAGCATTTGCCACGCCTGCTGAATTGCTCTGGAATTTAGAGACGTTAGCATTTGAGTCCTTGACGTATGTGCCCAATAAACCACTGGCTTCAGCCGTAGTACTGATATTGTTCACAATGGTTGTCAGATCATCTATTGCAACTGTGTTAGCTGTCACACGAGCATCTAACGCCAATAGCGCGTTGTCTGTTCTGTTATACCACCAGTTCATGTGTTCAGGGTTTACTGTTCCGCAGACCCACCCACTGTCCACAAAAAGTGGTTGACTTATTGTTCCTGCATTCGCCCAAATAGGGTAATTAGTAAAATCGGTCATTGAGTTAATACCTCCTCATAAAGACGCCATCACAAAAACCACCTATTCTGTCTTCTAAGCAAGGGCTATCTGTAAACCCAAATTGTCTATGTAGACCGTCAACGATTGTGATAGTAACGCCGACCGGTGCAGGTAGTAAATTCTTATAAAAATCCATTAATAATATCTCATTATCGGTTATAGCTCTGTTCAAGGAAACCCAGACTACCCCATGACTGTCATAAAAGATAGTTGTTTGTTCTCCGTACATGATTATAGCAACATTCAGTATATCGTCAACTGTACCGGCTGAATTATCCGACAATAGCTTCGCATTTAGCAACATTGCGTACTCTACGTCGTCATCGAAGCAGTGATCTACATGTTGTGGGTAGTCAGGACAGATAAAATCAGCCTCGCAAAATCCTTTAACTGTAGGGTCGCCTACTGTGCAACAACCCTTCATTGCTTCGAGTGAGCAGTCAGGGTTGTCGTCTGGGTGTATCCATCTAGCTTCGTCAAAACCGCCTAGACAGGATTCTGCCACTGAAGGTGTTTCACCGACCTCATAATTGAAACCGAAATACAATGGGGCCGGTTTTTCCAAACCAAACCAAACTCTTCTTTTTATGTTACACCAACACCGAGGAAAATTAAGTAATACCCCTAGCCTATCCAAGTCGAGTTCCGCAGAGTCGCAGAGTGCTTTTTGCACAAGCTCTACCTCTTCTATAAATACAGTTATGAACGCTTTTAGTTTAGGCGACTCCCTGTATTGGGTGGCTAATTTACAAAGAGCATCAGATACTAGTTGTCCGGGGGTATAGCAATCACCCATTAGACTGCCACTCCGTCCACGCAATCTGAGGCTACGGTATTATCGAACTTATCTAGTACTGTAAGTGTTATGGCTCTTTCTAAGAATAATGCTTTTTCATCCCAACCCATAGCTATAGATTGATCTGTGAATATTATATCTTTAGCCCACTCACCTTCACAAAAACCTTTTGCATCCCATTCAGGTTCGGCACAATCCATAGAAAACTCATAATGGTGTTTAGCCATTTTCAGATCAACTATCTCTAAGCCGCTAACTCCTGAGAATGCGGCATACAGTCTGCTGCGTATAAGAGGCTGACCTATACCGAAGCCGCCACAATCTGCGCGGTTGCTCAGTAAGTCGATAAGTAATGTCTTCAATCCGTCTAAATCGTGAGGTTGACAACCACAACGTCCATCAACATACCGCACTGTTATGTCTAATAAGGCGATAGCGTCGCGAGGTCTACTAAAATTAACTTTATGGCAAATGCCCTGTGCGTCTGACAGACTAACGCTTGTTGTGCCGTAGGTACCTATGCCTGCTGTGTGCTGTAACCACAAAGTATTACCTATGAGAATGTCGTCTCCACCTTCTATGACCAAAGCGTAGGTTTTTGGCGGGATACCTCTATAATCAGTGGTACTGGTACTGTTTACATAAAGAACTGATTCGACTACACCTGCCAACCCGCGCAAAGATTCTTCTAAACGTATATGAGAATTGCTTACAGCGACACCTCCAGGTGTTCCCAAAAGGCGTAGTCTGATTTGCGCATCTGTTTCGGCGGCCTGAACCAAAACACCTATGACTGCCGCGTCTAAGTTAGTTACAGACGTGAAACCGTCAAGCACTTCTGTTATTAAATCCATCTCGTTTATGGCCACAGAAATAGCTAATTCTAGCGACGGACTGGCTTGTACAGTAGTTGTTCCAGAGGAGGGTATGATTACTACACTATTTGTGAACACTTCTGTGGCAGTCGACGACGATGTTATAGAAGTTCCTGACGGTATCGTTGTGCCAGGATCACCTGTTACGGTTAGTGTTAAACCTGAGTAGACAGCACCTGCTCTAGGTGGTCTATTGAACAAAGCAAGTAGCTCGTCCAAACGAGAACCACTCGCCTGCATAGGGTCTATAGAGTGATAAACGTTCTCTGCCAGTTCCCATTGGTCGGAAAGAACATCGGCCATTAAACCATTGAACTGACCGTTAGGTGATTGTGGTGACACATTAGTATCTTGCCCAAAAACACCTTTAACGCCAGTGTTTATGTCGGCAAGTATTTCAGCTATTTGTTTTCTGTTGAAACCCTCTGGAACAACCCCGTATGGTGCAGGCATTATAATGTCTCCGTAATTAAACCGTAATCTGTGGATACGGTGAAAGTTATTGTATGGTATTTTCTATTCTGTTTATCAAAAACTGCTTCAAAGTTTAAAAGTTCGTTAACACCCTCTGTCTCTACTATCTCCTTTTTAAGTAAAGCATCCACTTTTCCTTTGTCGTCAGGTTTAACAAAAATTTCTTGGTACCAAGGCACACCTGCATCTCTGTCCAGGAACCATTCCTCAAAAAAGAAAAGCAATCTTTCTCTGATATGTTGGCGCACTTCGTCTACACCCACAACACGGCCTATTTTGTTCTCGTCATTTAAGAACATATCCCAATTTTCATCTAAAGCCCATGAATTAGCCATTGTCGAGTATAACCTCCATCTGTGAAACCATTTCTTCAAAAACCTGCTCGTTCCAGTTTTGATCTAATTGTTCAGCTAATCTTAGCACATTAATTGCTTCTTGACTTTCAATATCTATATTATTCTCAATAAGTGTATCCGCTACCTGCACAGATACTGAGTCGAATAGATCAGGTTCTTCAGCTTCGTCCTCCGGTAGCGCATTAAGTAAGTTCTGTATGTTAGCTAATTCTGAAGTTATTGGACCGAGTAATGCGTCTAAGCCTAAGTTGCCTATAATGCCTGTCACAGCCGAAACTAATCCTGTCACAAGAGCAGGGGTCACAACCCCGCCTACATCTTGAAGCATAGCACTGGTCGGAAGAACTCGCAGCTTAGACAAAGGATTACCTAGTGTGCTCTGTATCGGTGTTATGTTTAGGTTACTTAGCGGATTGCCTAACTTTGCTTTCACTAAATCCACTGTTAGTTTATTTATACTGTTACCCAAGCGACTCTTTCCGTTAGGGTTTATCTCTAACTTATTCAGCATTGAGCGATAGTCTATTTTACCAGAAGCATGGGTTATCTGCTTGGCAATCAAATTTTTAAAGAATTTTCGACCACTTCGCTGTATTAAACTTTTGGCTAATATTGTTTTATCGGTGATGTCCCCAAACCTGTCCATCTGCCTCGTGATCAAAGGATTTCTTTGTAAAATATCACCGTACGGGTCCATTCTTGTTAAGGACAACGGATTCTGCATCTGTATTTTAGTGTCTGGATAAATCTCCATGACTGTTCTAACTTTATCGTTAGCTACTCTCACTTCACCGTTCGATTTAAGCACAGTTCGGCTGTCGTTGTCTAAGTCAACCATTTCCACAAAACCATTCTTATCTCTGTTGTCATCGAGCCAAACTTTTCTCTGAGCATCACCCGTCCTTAACTCAGGCTGTGCAGCGTTATAATTGTAGATAGACTTAGTTCTGTCCCACATACCTACGTAGCAAACTGCGTCTGACAACGAGTGGTGCCTGTAGTCTTCAGGAGATACAGTACCGCCTTCTAAGAGCCAGTTATCGATTGATCTTTCCATGAACCTTACTTCACAGGTGTCTCCAGGCACAATAGGCATAGTCAAAGAATAATTGTTTGCTCTTGGGTATATGATAGGGACATCTTTTAGTACGTCCACCTCCTCCTCTACATACCCGCCACTCACACTTCTGCGAAATTTTAAGTCCAGTTGCACCTCTACCGTCTGATCATCTGGGTCAAACGAGATAATAGTCCCAGGCATAGAGGTATGTAGATTAAGCATTTCTGATCGAACAGCTTCCCTTATAATTGTGGATAAAGAACGAGGTATCATTGCACGTCACCTTTATATAAATGTTTCTTAGCGGTAGTGGTTCCCACAAACTTAGTGCCGAGTATTGAGCATACGTATTGGCCGTCCATATTATTTCCTGAGTAAGTCACTTCACTGACTCGAAAAATACCAGAAACAACTCTACTCCTTACATCAATTAAACGCTGCGGGACTATACTATAATCGAGTAATGTTTTTACGTTGACACCTAATTCAGTTGGTTCAGGCGAACCTACCATACCTGTGTCTTTGGAGATTACTGTTGCCATAGGGATAGCCTTATCGAAAGCAACTACTTCAAGTTCTCCGTTCTGTATGGACCAGTGCAGTTGGTTATCCCTACAAACTTTATTCATTTCAGCAGTTACACCGCCACAAACAACCATTGGTCTTTTTTTCTTGGGAAGCCCTGCCACACCGACAGTCGCGCCAAAATCAACACCCGTCATACTTTTGTGGATAAGTCTGATTATATCGAAAGGGGCTGTTTGGTCTGCATCAAGTGTTTTATTTACGAAACCGAAGTTATGCACTAGATCAGCTTCTTTGGCAGTAACTTCGGTCACAATGTTAGGTGCATCTACGTAAGTCACTACGGATTGAACGTTACCTACAAATAACTTACCGTTTTTGCCTTGGCGGTAGCCTCCATAAAGCGCCAGTGTGTCCTGCTCCTTTTCTATTTTTTTGCGGTTAGCTTCTTTTAGGTTGAATATTTTTACAACAGCCGTATTGTTATTGTTTTCCATAGATTTACGTACAGTGAACTCCATGCGTAAATGAGTCACACGGACACCTGAAACGTCGCAGACTAGTTTTCTATCCCACGTCAACGTATTCTCTCCAAAACGAGTACATACGTATATCCCCGTTCACTAAGTTGTAACGATTGGGTTCTTTTACCGTCTCTTTTGCGGTTATGTGGAGCAAGGTAAGACTACCTAACCCTAAGTTATAGCGTTGCAGTAAGTCTATATCTAGCACAAGCTTGACTCCTGAAATCAAGGGTTTATTACGAGAGTAAATGTCTATGGTCCAATAATCGAACAGAGTATTGTATTTTAAATACATGTCTACTTTTTTATCTGCCATAGTGACGCTTATTTTTTGGTTAGGTGCGTCCTGTATCTCTATTATATTAACCCTTGTTAGTAATTCTTTGCTCATTACCCGCCGTCTCCTGTACCTACTACGTAGATAGGTTGTTTTGTACTGGCGACTAGTCTAACCGCATCTGCTCTATTAAGGTTCTTCGCTGACACGAGGTCTGGCCCTAAAATATCAAGAGCTAAGTTAGATAAATAATCGTCTACTATTTTCTGGTCTTTACCGAAAGAAGCAGTATTCGGTCTGGGATCGGACTCCACCACCGGTGCTGCCTTATTTTGGGTTCTTTCCTCGGCTAGTGTTGTTGCACCGCCTTGCTCGCCGTCAGTAGGTACAGCACGGGCAGAAGGAACAGGTGCGTTTTCGGTACCTGCTTTTATTACCTCTTTAAGGTGTGCTTTGTAGAACAATACCGTCGCATTAGTTTTGTCTCTTGTTACTGTAAAGCTTTCAATCAGCATGTTCTTCAGAGTGGTGATACCAGTTTCCACAGTGAAGGGTGATCTCTTTTCTTGTACGGCCAGTAATGCGTTGTAGTCAGCAGTTATTTTGGCTACATTCAAACTACTGGTTAAAGTTACGCTACCACCTATTAGGTCGTAGGTTTTCGGTAAAATTTGCGCATGATCCGAAATGTTACTGCCTTCTTCCACAGGATAATCTGTAATACCTAATGTGTTGCTGTAGGTATCCTCAAGCATTACGTCTACTTTGAAGCTATCTAACGCGGTTGTAGTTGTGATAAAAACTGCCATTTAAAACTCCTTAGTTCCTGTCAGTGTCTGCATATTAGTAGGCGCAAGGACTGTTCCAAGTCCCTCATTAGCGTGACGTGCTATTTGTGCCGCATCACCTGTGCCTGTGATATTTTGCGTTACATTTACTGTCTGGTTTCCACCAGTAGTATTGTTAGTTATGCCTCTGTCACCTGCGATAGTACGTGCACGATTACCATTTCGAGCAAGAAGTTCAGCAGAAGATAGTCCGAGTGTTGTGTCCGAACCAAAGAACCGTCCTACCACACCAATACCTGCCATAAAAGCTTTGAACTTGCCGGGTTCCAGAGCGTTTGTATTACCTGTGGCTATTGCTCCTGCGCCTTGACCTAAAGATTCACCTAGAAACTCCGGTATACCTAATGTGATAGTATTAATTACTTTTTTAGCTAAATCGGCAAAACGCTGTAACGCTGCACCCGCAATGTCCCAATTATCCGCAATTATCAAGATTCCTGCTGCTAGTAGACCTAGTGGTCCAAAAAGAGTGGCTATACCTGCGGCACCTAATCTGAATTTAAAAAAAGCAGCAGTAGCTAAACCTATAACCACAATTACAGCGGCCAGGTTATCTTTCAACCAATCGAAATGCTTGATCACTAAATTTATTGCCGCCTTGACTAGTAGGAACACCCCTATCATTTTCCAGAAACCGCCGGATAACGCTATCATCAGAGGAAGCATTACACGTAACGCAGCTATAACTGGCCACAACCAACGTACCAAACCAAGTGACACAAGAACTGTTATCATATTGCCGAAACCGCCAAAAGCATTAGCTAATTTTTGTGTCCAGTGCGTACCTGCAATAAGATTAGTTATCAAGCTCTCTAACCATGTGGCGAACCATTTGGCAGTTTTGGACAAGAAGTCTGATATTTTCTTTGCGTATTCAGCAAATGTACCGTCCTTTAAAGCAACAAAAAACCTTTTGTTGATATCACCCACAATAGTGGCTATTGTTTGACTGAAACCGCTTTCGGCAATACTTCTTTTGAATTTCTCCAGGAAGTCACCTAATTGGTTAACTTGGAAAGATGCTAATTTAACTTGATCTAGCTCGAACTTAGCGCCTTCTTCATTGAAAAATTCAAACACTTTGTTGAGTACTTCTCTGTTCACCTTACCTTCGGTAATGGCTTTGTCTACAATAGCTAGATTGTCTAATTCTGAGTTACCTTTTTCCCCTAACACAGCAGCTAGTGCTTTGTTTATAGGTAAGCGCGTTTCACGAATAAACTTAACATCTCTTCCGTCTAATTTGTTTTTAGCAAAACCTTGACCTAATTGTATTAGCGCCCTTTTTATATCGTCTTTTTCGCCACCGAATTTAGCAGCAGTATTAATTATACCTTTAGTATATTTACCCGCGTTTATACCTCTTCGAGTTAAGTTAAGGAACACGTCCTCTACTTCTTTTATACCAAAAGGTGTCGCAAGCGCAATGTCATCAATCTGCTTCCTTGCTACTTTGATACGTGCTTTTTTCTGCTCGGCTGTCTCGCCTTTAGCGCCACCAAAACTACCTAACGCTAATTCTGTTTTCTCTACGTCAAAGCCTGCCTGTACAACACTACCTGTTGCCCTAAGGCCTAAAGCACCTGCAATCGATATACCTAAAAGATTTCTAAACCGTATCAACACACTAGCCGTACGACTTATCCTGTGCCCCATTGTGGATAAAGTTCTACCCGCAGTGCTACCTAATAGGCGCCAGTGGCGGCGTTGATCCTTGAGTTGACGTACTGCTTTTTTTTGCTGAAGCTCGTTGGCTTTGCTTCCGAATTTTTTGGTTTTGAACGTCGCCATAGCTGCACTACGTAGCTTTATCTGCTCACGTATTTGCGCCTTAGTTGCAACAATCTCTCTAATTATTTGTGGGACATTATCTGCATGAGCATTTTTAAAAGCATTTCGTAAACTTCTTAGTTTAGTAATGTTTCCACGAATACTGGCTGATAGGTTTCTGTACTCTCTGCCAGAACTGGCTACGCTACCTTTAATACCTTTAAAACTTAAATTGACGTTACGCGCTACTTTTTGGGTCAACCCAGATATACCGCGCAACTGATTCTTATACTGCTCAAGAGTTTTCTGATCTATCTTAAAATCAAGTAAGGTTACAAGTCTATCAATTATCATTAGGTTTATTAAACTCTTGTAGCAAATCCAAAGCCTCGTGCATATCGGCTAAGTCGTTAATGTCAATGGTGCCGTCATTTATCTGCGTTAACGTACAAAGTGGCGGCTCGCTGATCACAGGTCGCCACAAGTATAAGTCTAAATTCGGTGCTATCTGCGGTATTTTTTTAGCTAAAGCTTGGGAACCTGGTCGCCCATCTTCTTGAGCGTTGTAAGTAGGCCGGTTCCTGAAATAAAATCCTTGAAGTTCACCTCAAGCACCCATAACGCTACTCGGTAGGTCATCAACAAAGGTAAGTTGTCAAAAACAAAATCGTAGGCAACCCTACCTTTATCTGGACCTACTTCAGCGGTGTGCTCACAAAGAGTAACCAGTAAGTCTATTAGCTCTTCTGCATCAAGCGTTTTTAGTGAAGAGGTGAATTGCATTATAGCCGGAGCTAAATCTTCGCTATCAGCCTCTTCTTGCGTAAAAATGGAACCGATGGCACCTGCCACATCTGCGAACATCTGAACAAGTTGCATTTTTAAACGCAACTGTTCTTTGACAGGTAGTTTACGTGTAGATAACTCTATCGCGCCGCCATCATATTTAAACTTCTTTTTAAAATCTTTATTCATTTATCTTCTCAGTTTTCTATTATTTATAAGCCGTTGTACGCGACAGTGTTAGGCAATGCTCTTGCAGAGAATATTGTCCATTCACGCATTGACGCATTCTGGCCAAGACCGCGTGTAGGTGCTTCTTTCATCACACAGTTAGAGGCGTAAGTACCTTCCCCTGTTCCGATATCGTTAACGCCAACACTGAACACCTTACCACCACTTTCTTTGAAGTGTTGGTGCAAAGAAGTAAGCTTTGAGTGCCCTGTACTGGTATGCTGAAGCTTTATCTTAATTATGGCCGACTGATCTGTCGAAACAGAAACGATCGCTTCTCCACCCGCGCCTACTGAGGACGTAGTTATGTCAGCACCGTCTTCTACAGTAACTGCGTCGTCACCTTCCCAGAACCCTTCGATGGTCACGCCATCTACATTCACAGCCACTTTGTCAAAACTGTACGTTGTTAAATCACCTTTCATAGCAGTCTCCTAAACTGTAACATTGCCGTTAATTACGGCATAATGGATTGCACCCGCTAGGCGAGCAGAAAATTGGATTGTTGGTGCGATACGATTAGCTCTCTGCGCAGTCGGAACTGTGGAGACTCTATTCACAGTGATCTCGTAAGGCGGTATTAAATCACCGTTCTCGTCTAAATCTCCTGTAGCAATAAGCCCGTTACGTACACCATCTTCTAAAGCGAAACCAACTTCGTCGACTAGTAATTGTACACCTTTATTCGTGTAAGGTACTTTACCTTTACTAGTAAGTACACCGAACACTCGTGAAGCAATACGGCTTTGAAGCCAATCAACTCCGTGCATTGTATCAGCCCATTCACCAGAAGCCATGTTGCCTTCTACATACATGTCTTTACCGCCGATAGTGACGTAAGTATTCGCAAAATTACCTTGGTTAGTAACATGCCCTTGGCCAGGTACAAAGCCGGTAATCTTGGTCACTACCCCAGAAGAACGCTGAATAGGTGTTATGCCCGGAAGACGTTTAAATTTAAGCGTGATCGTCGAGTCGGTAGCATTAAAGTTAGTACGTAACAATCGAGTAAGTGCAGCTACGTCCAAGTATTCGTCGTCTTCGTGATGGTAGTTTGCGCTACTTCTGTCCCAAGCCGCTAACGCCATTTGACCTGCTGTATGTAAAGTAGGATCAGCCAGACCTTCTGTCAAGATGTCATTCGTAACTGTGTAGTACAATTTTATTCTTGCTTCTGCCCAAGCAGCTACCAATGGAACTTGGTCAGTTGCCGTAATTTGATAGTCGTCGCGCATTTCTTTGGTGAAAACGAGTCCGTACCAATCATCGTCGTATGCTTCAATTAGGTCTAGTTCGTCAGTAACTGCGTTAGCCGCAGTTCTGAACCCTATCTTAATGAACAACGGGGCAGGGGTTATACTGAAAGCCTGTAGCGCAGCTAAATAAGTTTCTTGAGTAGACCCATAGTCCACAGCAACTTCGGCTGCATCGGCGTAAAGTTTAGTTCGGGTGGTTGCGTCTACTGGCGCAGTGCCTGTACCTACTTCAGAGGTTACAATCAGCAATGTGCCGAACCCCTGTTCTGTAGGAAACAACGTGTCGCGAGTAATAGCTACATCTAGCACTCTCGAAATTGGTAAGTCTATTTGTGCCATTTAGGTACTCCTAGTTGTTAATTGTGTTTGTGTGAGAGGTTGCCCGTCATTACCTTCGACGGTAGCCTCAACCGTTATACCTTCTACTTTGTCCACACTGTCTGTCACATACTGATAGACATTGAACGTTAAATCTATGTTTGCTCGCGGTTCCATGACATTTGCCACAAGTACGTCAAACCCTTTTACTCTACTTACATTTATCAGGCCAAGGCCGTTAACAGAAAAATATTCTTGTGCTGTCGATAGAGCTAAGTTTAACTCTATGTCATGAGCTATGTCAAGCGCATTCAACGTATTACTGTCCCTATACACTTGAACAGAAAAAGTTACCTCTTGCCAGAGCCTGACTTCTTCTACTAATTTATCTACATCGCCTGGATCATCTTCAAAAGTTTGTTCAGGTATAGCTCTACGCCTACTGTGGATAATCCTGACTGTACCGTATTGGTCAACTTTTCTACTAACCTCTCTACTGGCTTTCAGAAAAGGTAGTCCTGTTACCGTGTGCAACCATGCGATAAGCGGTTCGGTCAATTGGTCTTGTGTGATACTAGGCACGAATATCACCTAATACCGCACGGTAGAAACTACCGTAAAGTTTATCGCGCACAGCCAATACTTTGTACTGTCGCCCTGTTCTTGTTTCAGTCACTACATCTGCTTTAACCTCACCGTCAGTGCCTGTGCTTACTTGGTGCAGTGTCCACAATACAGTAGAAGCTTCTAATCTTTCGCCTTCAGTCAACGACATTAATTCGTCACCCAGGTAGTTGTCGAATCTATTTATTTGTTGGAAGCAGCCTTTGGCTGTTACAACCGTAGGGGTTCCGTCCACGTACTCACCGATAGCTGTATCTAAAACGGAAGGCGTAGTCGTCACAGTCATAGGAAAAGACCTTCTTTGTATCGCTCTTTTGACTGTTTTGTTTATCCGCATTATATTTTCTCGAACATTACGTTGTCGTACATTAAGTTAGTTTCAAACAAAGGTCTATTGAAACCTTTTCTGGCCACAGTTGATGGCTCGTTGTCACGTTTATTTCCGAAGTCCTCCATAGACTCTTTCAGCGTAGTCACCGCCTGCCTACCTAGCATGTTCAGTGCTGCGTCCATCGTTAGTTTGCCTGCAACGATCTCTCTCCCTAACATACGTATTAAGGTTATGTTGTTTGCTGTCTTTCTAAAAGCTGTTCGGATAAACGGTCTTTCTGGACCATTGTTGTACCCGTACTCATTCCATAGTGCTACTTGCGCCACAGTTATGTTCCCTCTTTTAGGGTAAGTTGCTCCGTTAAAAAAACCAACCTGGACACTGTGCTTTCTGTCGCCCTGCCCTAGCAGTTGGTTGACTCTCTTAAAGGAAAAACCTCTTGTTACTTGCATTAGATGTGTGCGGCGCTTGTATTTGTCAAAATACCGCCCAAACTTCTAAGTAACGCTAAATATCTTCTTCCGTACAATGTTGTGCGCATGTCTTGAGTATTGACGTCGTTGTTCTCGTTACTGCCGTTGTTTGCACTGGCTGCTGCTCTGAATCGAGTCTCTACCTCACCTACTTTCTCCATAGCTATACGCGGGGTGATCATCTCAGTCCCACCACCTGTTTCTGGGTCTAATTCTGCTTCTACAAGCAACTCTAGGTATTGAGACAAATAATGCGCGACTAACAGTGCACGTCCCATCTCACATTTAAGGCCCCATTTACTGCAACACACGATTAAATTAGCCATAAACAGCTCTTGTGTGAGTAAAGCAATGCCGTCAGCATTAATGCCGCTAAATTGCGGCATTAACTCAAAGAACCTTTGCTGTGTCAAATCTATTGCCACAAATTACTCCGCTAAAGCTTCTGCTGCTTTGACAAGTGCTTTCAAAAGAGTTTTTCTAGGTTTCTCACCTTCTCTTTCTTCTCTGTCTTCTTCCGCAGTAATGGCTTCCTGAAGTTGCTCTAAACTTAGAGTTGTAGCTCGCTCAGAGACAAGATCAACGTTACCTTGTAAAAAACTTTCCACGTCTTCAAACTTGTACGTAGTTTTTTCTTCAGCGGTTTTTTCAGCCGTACCTCCTGCCTTAAAAGACAGATTACCTGCTTCGACATTAGCCTTGAAATAAGCGTTACTTTTTATAGCCGAAGCTAACGCTTTGTCCTTGACCGTCTCTTGTTTACCAGGAATAAAAGAGACGGCAGTTGCCGACCCTTTTACCATTAAATTCAGCGTCATCATTCTAGCTGTTTTGTTTACTACTTTTAACATAATTAAATACCTTCTGCTCTGGAAACTGACATAGGGTAGTAAATGTGTAAACCGCCACATCTCGCCCATGCAGGAACCTTATAGGATAAGTTGACTTGCTGTGGTTCCAGGAAGTCAATCTCTAAAGTTATGTGCATTTCTAACTTATCAGGGTCAGGGTTGTAAATGTACATAACGTCTGTACCGCCTGCGCCAATACCTTTAAGCTCTCTAACTTTCTGGATACTAGCCTGGCTTGTTAACCAAGAACTATTCTTGATTAGATACTGCATAATCGTTGTTTCACTATCAGCACTCAGACGGGTGTTGCTTATGTAGTTCCACTGCTTGACAGGAAGCATCAGCACAGTAGACTGTTCACTTTGGTTAGTGACTTCATCCTGCGCAGAGAAGATAGTGTTAATATCGTCGAGTATCTGATCAGGTGTTTTGTTAACCCACTCAGTACCTGCACCAGGATCAATAACTGTGGACACAGGTACGTTAGGGTTTCCTAAGAAGCCCAATAAGCCTGATTCTGCATCACCGTTCCAAGCAATATTGTTTAACGTCTGCTCAACAGCTCGATTACAGGCGTTAACTTTTCGTTGCTGTAATGGTTTACCTGTTTTTTGTGCCGCCATGATCTCATGAACCGAATAGCGATACGATGTACCAATAGATCGGATAGGGAAAGAAATCTCTCTAGCAGACACATCAGCAGCAGGCAAGTCGTCAGCGTAAGCCGCGATGATTTTAGCCGAACCAACCGCATCATAAATTTGAAACGTAATGTGCTCGTCGGCAGGGTGCCCTTCGTGGTTAATAGGGAACAATCTACGGAAAGATAAATCTGCGTAGATTGTTTCGATTGCTTTAGCTTGTAGGCGCGTTAGCTCATTATCAAAGTATTGAGTTTCAGCGGCGTCTAAATTTGCGTATTTTGGCATAATTTGCTCCTTATTTAATTTCTAGTACAGCTAAACCGCCAGCCGACCCAGATGTTACGAATTTAGCTCTGAACCAACCAGAACCGGTAGAAGCGACAGCGATAGTATTAACTGCGTCAGTTCCCATACCAAAAGCCCCTAGCTTCTCTGTAGGTGCTGCGACGTTGTAGTAGATATAGGCTTCTCTATCAGCCCAGACATCTTCGTACAGTTCAACCCAGATTCTACCGCGTTTTAGAACAGAGACTGTCTCTTCAGGTTTAATGTAAGAAGTTTCTCCATCGCCGAAAGGAAGTACCAACGGTGTTCTGTCACCTTCTCTTACGTGTTCTCTAACAGCGACACCAAAGAATCTATCGCCTAGACCACTAGTTTCTGTGTTCTCAGTAACAGATACTTTGGTTACAACAGAAGTTGGTCCTAACGGCTCTATAGAAACAGCAGAACCGTAACGTATATCAGACACTGCGGCTGAAGCAGAGATAACTTCCGCAGTAGTAGTGTCCGCAAGCATACCTGCGTATGCTGTGCCGATCTGTTCGGCATAATTAGTTTGAAAATAGCTCATTATTGATCTCCAATGTTATTGCCCACAAACCCTTTAGCGTGAATCTTTGCTACGTTGGCTCTGGCTGCTTGAATTGATAGGACAGGTTTTTTGTCCAAATTTTTGACGCTCCCACCTAGCTCTTCGTCGAGGCTTGCTTCAGCTTTTTCCACAATAATGTCGAAGTAAGAAGTAACATAGGCGTCAGATTTACCTTCTAGCGAAACACTGTCGTTATTCGCGACAATGGCTTCACGCATAATAGTAAGGTCGTCCTTACCTTTAGTGTCGATGTCTGCGTCTAGTGTTTTGGCTTTTTCAACCAATTCCACACGCGCATCGATACTTGCCTGTAAAGCTTCTGGAGAAGTTAATTTCTTCGCAGCCGCTAATTCTTTCTCAAGTGAATCTATCTTAGCGTCAGAAGTTGCTTGTGCTGTTTCAACAGCGTCAAGTTTTGTTTTTTGTTCGTTGATAGTAGCTTCTTGAGCGTCGAGTGTCTGCGTAACGTAAACACTACTAACCTCCGTCATACTACAGTCCTTTCCTGCAACCTTCAAGGTGACAAGATTTTCTTTTTTAGTTGGGTCTGGCATTTGGCCACCTCCGTTAGGGTTAAGTTTAGAGTCTAGTACTTTACATCTTTGACCACTACGCCCTGACTCAACAAGAGCGACATGGTTGCCTTCTATATTTAATTGTATCGCGTCGTAATGCTCGCCACAAGGCGTCGTGCCTTCTGTGAAATCGTAACTGGAATAAAAACCAATAGACGACTCCTGCATATAGTCTAACGCTTCTTGTGCCCCGTCAGTGGTGATTAACACCTGACTTTTCAATGTTCCGTCAGAAAAAGTAACGTTTTCTGTGAGAGTACCTTCTGAGAACTCTTTGACGTTCTGCGGGTTAAGCATCCCGTCAGGGGCGTTATCACCGCTTGGGTGGTTGACGGTAAAAGGGGCTAATTCAAAACTTTTTATTGTCTCCTTGTTGCTCAAAGAGGATTCAGGACGATAGACCTTGAACACTTTATCTGCTTTATCTGGCCGCCCTATTTGAGCACCAGTATACTCCAGAACACCGGTTCTGGCCAAAACAATATCCGCAAGAATAAAACCTTGCGCAGTCGTAGTCTGCGTACCTACGCTGTGGTTAAAATCGTTATTCGCTATTCTTTTTTGTGGCATTGTCGTCAGTGTCTGGTTTAGTTGTCGGCAGGATATTAAAACCTTTTTCTACTTGCGCATCTATCTCTTCGTCAGAGATGTCGTAGTGGCCTTCCTGCTGAATAGATTTAAGTATAACCTTATGAGGCAAGATAGTACTAGCTTTTTCATGAGCTTCCATGTTCTTTTCTAGTATTTCGCTCTGTTCTGTGCTGTTTGGTTGCCACAATGGGTTGAACGTGCTCTCAAAAGAGTCAATTTCTCGTCCAAATACATGAAGTTGCAGTATTTTGTCAAGCACGCCTAATTTAGGGCCAAGCGCCAATTCTTGACGCGAAGCCACTGTGTCGTAGTAGTTGACCAAATCAGATTGGCCTGTAGCATTAAGTCCACTCGGAGAAATACCCAACAAGCGTGTAATTGGGGTTTCTGACGCGCCCGAAATAGCAATAACCATCTCGCGTATCATATCTGGTATACCTGCGAAATTTTGTGTTATTTTCGTGAACTCTTCATCAATATCTTTAATCAGGGCATTGTGGTTAGACTTCATCAGGTTCGACATAGTGAGTCTGCGCATAAGTGCAGCTTCTCCCGAACAGTCTCCCATTAGGTTGAATAGTCCTTGTACAGAGATAATATCGATACTGGCTTCATGCAGCATAGCCGAACCTGCGCCGTAAGCAACGTTTACTCTGGCTAAAGCTGCTCGCATTTTTTGCAGTATTGAGCACCCCCAGTAACCGTAAACGTTTCTGACCTCTTGGGGCACAACCTCACCCGAGAAAGGAATAACACGCGATGGGTGTATCTTAGTTTCGTTTATTTTGTAGTATTTTGGTTGATTGAAATTTGGGTGTGATGGATTGTCCTCAAGTTCTGGAATAAGTAATAAATCTTTATCCACAACATGCAGATAGTTCAACGAGCCTTGTTCGATACTATCGATGTCAAGCCTTGTGTTAGCGCCGCGACTACCTTTTATACCTATGATTATTGCACCGCCGCCTTTCAAACGTTCCCATTTCTGGGCTTCTTCTACTTTAGTCTTTATCTTGAACGCAGTTTCTGCTTTCTTGAACAAAGTCAGCTCTTCTTTGGTCAACCCGTCGATAGTTCTCCACTGCCTGATCATATCGTGAGGTATCGCATCGACAACTTTCTTGGCTAACCAATCGTTTATGTACAGAGCGCATATTTCATCGTTGTCCATAGGTGGCTCATTGACAAAACGATTGTAAGAGTCTTTATCAGCCTTACCGCCCATACCTGTCATCTGATTGATCAAAGCATCACTAGTGGCAACAACATCGCCTGCGGTAGCTGCTTTGTCTAAGGTAGAGTAATTATACATGCTGTTTTTTATCTTTTTTAGCGGAGAATTTCAGACATAGGTTTTTGATCTGTATATCGTAAAAAGCGAGAGTAAACCAAATAGTTAGACCTGTATCTTTTACTATCCAGTACAGCATACTAGTGTACTCTTGTTGTGCAGTGCCGTAACTAATAGTCTGCAACAGGACAGCAATTTGACCTATACAGCCTATTCCCACAAGCATTATAGAGGTACGGTACTTAGCACTGAAGTCGTCTAGTTTGTGCGTCATCAAGGCAGTCAGTATGAGTATTGCACTGATACTGTTTAATCCAATTAATATGTAAAGTTGGTGGTAAAACGGCATTATAGTTTCTCCTTTAGGTCTTTAATGGTTTTCGCAGAATTAATAGTATGTAATGCAATAGATACAACAAACCAACCGAATAAACCTATACCCATAGCTATGGCCATTTCTGTTTCAAAAGAGGGTTCCTCCAGGAAGTACTCAGCGATAGGTGTCGTCATGTAATAGGACAGTATAATAGACGTCATAATACGGCTTAGTGCGTCCATCACCGTTTTAGGTTTCATCACAGCAAGTGCTATGAAATTACCGCTTACGCCACCTAACATTTTAGATAAGGCTAACATTTTTTCAGGCATTAGTGCGTTACTCTTAGTTGTATTTTGGAAAGTCTACCACGATTAAGCTTAATCATCAACAGAATCGCTTAACTCTGTGTTTCTTGCAATAGTTCTGATATGCGTTTTGATTTCTGCTCGCAACATTTGTTTTAACTCAGGTGTCATAAAGTCTGCATAATCTCTGTGGTTAATTACAGTCTCAATTCCCTCTTCATCGAAAGTACTTGTTTTCCAATTTCTTATTGGGAAATTGATACTCGCACTTGGAATTGGGCTCTTCCCATCCAATCTATCTTGCTTGCTTTTATAGCCCTCAAGATCAACACTTATCTGCTTATACGTGAAATTAATATTAACATTAGCTATGAACCAATGCTCCGCGCTTATTCCTGTGTTCTGTACTTCTATTAATTTTTTTAAACTCATTTTATTTTCTCGTTGTTGTTTAACTTAAGTCACTATTTTCAGTGTTCCACCATCGCTCCAAACGTCACCGCTTGACAATCCTGTTGCTGATGTTGGAATGTTTGATATGTTTAGCCTTTGTATGCCTATGACACCCGCTTCTTTTCTTTCTATTGTTGTGTCTGCTACTCCCGTATCCGCGTGTGAAGTGCCCCATGAAATTTTTATGCTGTCTTTTAATCTCAATTCAGAATAGCCATTAAATCTAGCCAATGCATTGCTGAATGCTACAACATCAAAAACAGCGTTGCTTGGTGAAGATAATGAAATGTTATTTCCTAGCTCAAGTGAATTAGCTGTTAAATTACCACTTGCATCAATACTTGCTAATACCGCGTCTGTGGAATCTTTAACTTCAAAAGCATTAGCTGTCTGAGATGCAAACATTTTAATGTCAAAATTAACTTTTGTTGTACTCAATGCACCGACTGACGCACAAGCAGTTACATTAGTAAGACCACCTAGACCGATGCTTCCATCGTTATACGCGAACCAATTATACTTGTTTATTGTTGCAGGCCTAAACCCACAACGTGTATTACTTGCTGCACCATTCCACAAATAAAAATCTGTACCGCCTGCATCTGATATTTTTAAGTAACTAGATGTTTGACCAGCACCGATTGTTAGATTACCACTTGCATCCACACTGGACACAATAGTTCCATCGTCTTGCTGTGCTTCAAACAAGTTAGCAGATTGTGTTGCATGTCCCTTAGTGACTAAAACGGGTGATGTTGCATCTGCTTCATTATCAAATATGAATAAACCATCTGTATCTCCTGAACCACGTGCTTTTGTTAACAGTCCTTGTCTGTTTACTACATCTAAATAAGCTTTACCCCCTACATCTCTAAGAGAATATTCACCTAAAGCCCATTTGTATGAGAATGCAGAATTACCTGCACCAATGTTACTGACTTGAATAGCAAAAGCATTACTTGTCAAGCCTTGATCTATTCTTAAATGCCCATCCTTGTTAAAGCTACTTACAATAGTTTCATCTGATTTTCTTGCTTCAAACAAGTTAGCTGTTTGTGCCAACATGCCTTTGGTTACTAAAACTGGAGAGTCTGCTCCTGCACCACCGTTTTTGAATACGTAAAGTCCTTGTGTATCACCCGTTCCTGCTGTAGACCATAATTTTCCGTATGTATTTGTGAATCCATCAGTTAACTTGTAGTTGCCATTTACAATACTAGCTTGAGCCAAATCCGCATAACCCCATCTTCTGTGGTCTATCCTTATCCCTGTTGTGCCATCTCCCAAATTATGTATATGCAAGGCGTATTTATTAGTTTGATTGCCTTGATCTATCTCTAACAAGCCATATACATTTGTAGTTAGATTTGCACTAGCAGCAAAGCCATTTGCACCATCATTGAACTGTAACTGATACTGTGAACCTGCGGGTGAAGTGGCTACTTGCCAATCAGAATTACCTAAGTCCGCATTAACCGCAGCAACTACATCGGCATCGCTCATATCGCCTGTGTTCGTACCGGATTGATTGGCTAGATTTGTTTTCTCTGCATCAGTAAAAGCATTAGTATCAGCGTTTGATTCGTACTTTGTTTTGATTGATTCGGCTGTTTCTGTAGCACCCTCTGAAGCAACATTGTTTAGGACCAGGTAAATAGGTTTAGTCGTATCTTCAAGTGTCATGAAGTTTTCGGACATTACCATGTATATCTCAGACATTACGGTAACTCCACTGGAATAGTTTCTTCTTTCTCAATATTAAAGTACCCCGTTCGGGTGGCTCTACGTTTACCTGTTTCATCGTAAAATAAATAATCAAACCGCAGTATTCCCACAGGGAAAGTAATCATTACGTCATCCGGGATAGTGGTGACAAAGATGTTATTTATGCCATCGGTTATCTCAATTTCTGGATCGGCCTCGTTAGATGTCATGCGTAATACTTCAACGCCTGCCTTAGTGTTAGCAGTAGCGTGTATAGTCCAGGCAGTTATATCAGGGAAAGCAGGCACCGCTACTTCAGGCGGTAAATTTGTACGAAGCTGTGATTGCCTAACAAAAGACACAGACCTTTTGTGGCAAATAGCTATTTTCTCGTAGTCACAAGAAGCAGTCATAGGCGTAGAGTGTGTAAAATACCTGTAACTTTAGCATAAGGTGTGGTAAAAAACTAATACTTACTCACGCAAACTGTCATAAATACAAAAAAGACCTTTAATCAGTAGAACCTCTACCGCATCCATTGTGACATCAATTTGATCGTCGTGATCATGCGTGTCATCTACAGTGAATTTAGAATGCTCGTCAATATAATCTAACACCCATTGGGCGTTTGTCAATGCTGTTGGTTTTGAAGGCAACAGTACATTACCTTTTGAAAATTCCGGCGCTACTGCCAGTGCGCGTTGCACTTTGTCGTTGTTTCGTTGAATATCGCCAACAGGGATACCCTCCCTCCTAAATTGCTGAATAAGGAAAGTACCTGAACTTTTATCCTCTATTTTAAAAGTAGTTGCCCCAATCCGGTTAGTTCCGTGGTGCCTTTTGTGTTTATTCCAAAAATGCCGAGCAGCTATCAATAATTCCGGTGTTTCGTGTTTTTTGCGGTAAACATCAAGTATAGCAACTTTGTTATCGTACGTCAGACCTGCTGCGAGAAACACGCTATAATCGTTGTGTTGCCCTTTCTTGGTAGCAGTATCAGCAAACAACACTACTACTTTTAAACGAGGTATAGTATCGTAATAGCCCCAATAGTCTTCTTTGAAAAGACCACCGCCTACTGGAGCAGGTCTTTGCATGTACTGCGAGTTGTACGTGTAAGCATCGTGCTTTAGTATTTCTATATCAGGGAAGTCGTGCTTGTATTTCCACAATAAACCTTCTGGTAAATTGTGGTGGATCGGGATACCGTGCGTCCATTCTTTAGGGTATTCTTTTCTTTCTTCCTCTGTCGGTATTATCACAGGTAAGTTCAAGTGATGCCATTTGTCGCCAGAGCCGCCCTTCAGCAAGTAACCTGACGGGTCGTTATCCTTAATCCGTTGCATGATCAAAATGATGGGTACTTCTTGGTGCTGTAGACGAGAAGCGTACGTACCGGTAAACCTACTGTTAATCAGATTGATCACTGGGTCCTTAAAGGCATCTTCAATTTTTATTGGATCATCTAAGATAAAAGCGCCAGAAAAAGACTTATCGTCCTCACCGTCCGATCGACCTGCTCTGAAACCTGTAATCTGACCACCCGCAGGAGGTGCGTATAAACCACCACCTACAGTATTAACCCAAGCTTTCTTAGACTGAGAATCGGCACGTAAATCCATTGGCCATAATTCTTGAAATTCTTTGGACAGGATAATATCCTTAATTTTCGACGAATTAAGCATCGTCAAATTTTCTGAATAAGAAGCGTGGATAAATCTGGATCGGGGATTCATAGCCAGACCACGGGCAATAAAGTAAATTACGGCGAGTTCGGTCTTGGTGTAGCCTGGAGGGATATTAATAATCAGTCGCGTGATCTCACCGCGTAGTACTCGTTCTAGTGTTTCACAAATAAGTACGTGGTGCGGGTTAACAATGAACTGTGAGCCATCGTTTATCCTGAAAAAGTACCTAGCGAACAATAGTAAATTCGCCTCAAGGGAGAACTTCAGCATACTGCGCTGTTTATCTGTCCATGCGGATTCTACTGCCTGTGCAACCTTCATTAGAACTTACTTTCTAATAATTTAGTGAAGTCTTCTGCGTCCTCTTTGCTTATGTTCTGCGGGGCTTTGGCCTGCAGACTAAGACTGATTGAGCGATCAACTTCCATACCTAAAAGCTTACCTAGTGCTTTACTTGCAGCAACACGAGACGCCGAAGTAGCATCTGAGTCGTAACAATTCATTTCTTTTTTCAAGGAAGTCAGTACTTCTTTTCTGGTCACAATAGCGTCTTCTTCTATCTCTTCCAGAACCATACTTATAAGCAGTTGGACGTAACCGCACTGCATAAAACGCTTAGTTTTGGTGACGTAGTAATTATTTGTTTTACCCACAAATAATCTACGAAGTGCTTTTATGGAACTGAAGTCTTTTATGTACTCAACAACAAAAGCTTTGCGTTGGTGCACCGATTGTTGATTACTGAACTTCTCTTCCATCGCCATCAAGCGTTTAAACCGAGTTGATCTGTCACCATCTACAATAGGCAGTACGCTATGCCTATCAGTATCGGCGTCAAGCAACGGCGGTTCTTCGGAAAGAACTACCGGAGCCTGCAACGGTGTGTCAGGAATCCTCTCTACCGATCCCTCAATGACTTCACTGGCTTTTGCGGGTATAACTTCCCAAGGCGCCTTTATCATCTCTGGTAGCGTTTGTACCACTTATGCAGTCTTGCGTTTAGTCGTACAACCCGATCGTGTTCGGTAATAACAGTATAGGCCCACATGTAGACCATGATGAATAAGTTCACTGGCCACAGTAGCAGAAACAGTCCTAGCTCCTCGAAGTCCACAATATCATCAATAACGTCTCTTGCCTTTGAGGACAACATGGATACTGCCATAAATAAAAGGATAAATCCTACGTAAATACTTAAACATACACCTAATGTACTCATTTTACTTCTCTCACGATTAATTGAAATTTTTTGTTTGTTTTTTCGTCAGTGCCAGAAAAGGCTACTGCTTGGCTAGGGTCTTCTTGCGCTTCTAGCATGAATTGGCCTGCTGCTAGAGCAGACTCCATTATTAAGTGCATTGCCTCTTGTGGGGAAACTCCGCGTTCTTTCAACATCTCTTTAATATTTATCTTCATTTCAGTGTACTCCAAAGTATCACACATATTACTAGGATCATGCCGACAACGGCAATAAATTCTTTACTTTTTTCTGGGTCAATCATGGGACATTCTCTTTTTATTGTGGGGAAATTTTCCCAAAGTGTACCATGTCTGACTAATAAATAAAAGCCTCCACGTCTTAAAAATGCGGAGGCTTTGCTCTTGTACGATTACAGTCGTTGTATTAAGTGTTACTTTTAACCTGTATATGCCACCACCTTGAATAATTATAGTCATGAGTCAGGGAAGCAGTGGCTAGGCATCGGTACCATTTTAGTTATCTGAGCCAAATAACTTTTTGTTCGGGTAATCACACCCAGGAATTAACACGCCCTTGTTCTCCACAGTGTATCATGCGTCGGGTATTTGCAGCAACCCATTTCTTCTAGTTACACTTATACCGTTGGCGAATAAGTGCGGGTTCAGCCGAAACTCGTGAGCAGTGTGCTCAGAATCTTTCTTCGCCATATCTACGTCCATACCGCCCCATTCGTCTAAAATTATGCCAGTACTGCGAGAGCCTTCTGTCATCGTAATGCTATCCGCAGGTGCTGTAAATTCTTGAAGGTATTGTTGTCTGAACAGATTAGGGTTTTGCCCTTTTAAATAATCCATGTACCGGTTTTCAGGAGCGATTGAATAGTCCACTAGGGGTGCTTTAACCCACATTTTAACTCTGTCTTTGAGGCACAGACCTCCAGCAGCACGTCCACCGCAGGAACGGCATTGGCCGTTATTAGTTTTTTCGTTGAATTTTATCACATTAACCTCTCATAAATTTTATCTAGGGTATCGTTGCACAAATTGCCTTGCCACGGATCATTGTCGTACTGCTTGTCTTGGTTAGCCATTCTCTCGGCTTGTTGAACATCGCGTAAGGTATCATGCAATTTAACAGCCACCATGCCTGCCAAGGAAGAGTTCTCTTCGTCCCCGTTAAGCCCCTCGATACTGTACTCACCTTTGTGGGCAACAAACTTAATGGTCCTATCGTCCAGAGTGAGCAACCCAGTTTTCGTGTCAAATATTACCCTCATTCCTCTTCTCCCGAAAGAATATCGTCATAGATACCATCCTGTACGTACTGCATGAAGTAATGTTTTGCGTCACGCACAGCTACGTCATATTCAATACAAGCAGTGCTCCATTCACCTTTAGGGCAAGAAAATTTGTAAACCCCGTCTTTTTGCACGTGCTTAACTACTTTCCAGAAAGGGTCGGTGTCGTCTAGCGTCATTACAGGGTAAACTGCATTGATTAGTTCTCGTGCTTGAGCTACACATAATTCAACAACAGCTTTATCAGCATCTTTCACAATACCTAATTTGTCTTCCTCGTACATAACTGAAGATACAGTACTCGTGTAAGAAGCAGCAGTAGCATCAGATTCGATGCGTTTAAGTAGTATTGCCTGTGCTACTTCCAGTAATCTATCAGTCGACATCACTTACTCCTAGTAGCTTTGAATTTATCTTTAAGCGGTATTTCCACAGTATCTTCAATGTGCTCATTGCCGCATAACCAGTGGCACCTTTCGTGAGCAATGACACCTTTGTCCTCTTCTGCCAAGATAATAACGTTCATGTCTCTGGAATAACAACCCAACGCTTTGTCAGTAGGACAATAATCACCAATAGCCTCACCGACAACGAAAAGTTCTGGTTCGGCACCAATAGGCCGGATAAGCTGTGGACAACGGACATTATGCAAAGGACAGTCATCAACCGCATTACGCGCCGTGATCTCAAAACTACTCAGATTAAACACAAATGCTGCTATGAGCATACCTACAACAATCAACCCGAAAATTTTTTTATTCATCGATTACTCCTGCTCGAAACTATCAGCGAACACCACGGGACAAGGTACCCAGTACCAATCGTCGGTAATAGGGTCGTACTCGAAGCAAAAGTGATCAATAATGTAAATTGCCTTTGGTTCCTCAAAACTGTCGTCGAAGACAGGATCGGCTTGAGTGGTTACTAAGAAAGTAAGTAAAATTATTGCGATTAGGTTTTTCATGATTTTCTCCTATTATTGTTGCTGTTATTCGTAACTGAGTTGGGTTACCAAGCAAAGAACAGCGTTAAGTTCTTTTATAGAGGTTTCCCTTCTTTTAGCATCTTCCAAGGTACTGCACTGGATACGGGTAAGAGTAATTATTCTTTGCTCAATGTAATCGATTACGTGCGGTACTTCTACGTTTTTAGGCACTTTAAAAGAACCCAGGCTTGGCTACTGCGCGTGTCAGTGCCATAAAACCTTGTTGTAGGTTAGTTTTTCCTATTGCACACCATCTACCGTCTATTTCGTTACCGAAAGTGCACCCTTCTAGCTTTTCGACTAAATCACCTACTTTCGCAGCAAGTTCTTTAATTTCGTTCATACCGTCAATCTCTTTTTGAGTAAGTTCACGACAGCCTTTAATTTTTCTGTGTTGATTATCCACAAATATCTCCTATTATTAAATTGGTGGTGGCGTGACGGGATTCGAACCCGCAACCTACTGATTATTTTCAGTTCATCTACCGCTTCATGTTACACGCCGCCGTATTAAAAAACCTAGCAGCCATTAGTGTTTTAATCAGGTGGCCGCTAGGCAAATACCACAATATATGTATATCAGTTTCTTGTGGCTAACAAGTCAGGACGATATCTGTATGGGGGTTGATGTCGTCTAACAAGCTAGGTGATGCATTTTAATATATGCAATTACTATTGTCAAGGGTGTTGTGTAAAAAAGTGTAGAAATTTTTAGAGGACAAGGGTGGGAAAAATTAAGTTTGAAATTTTGTAAATTTTGTGGTTGGTCAGACCCCATACATTCAGAATCATAATATATTTTGAATGTCAAGATTTTTATTTTATTTCCCTGGTTTGTGGTAACTATACAACATTTACATCATTTAAAATAATAAGTACTTATTTTAAGTTAATTCTTGCAAAAGGGGGTCGACTTGCTATAATGAATGCACTTATTAACTTACTGAAGGAATTAAACAATGATTAACATTAACAACATTTACAAACTACTAGCTTACATGCTACCTATTACTACTATCATTGTGTTATGGGGTATGTCATGAGATTAAACAAATTAGAACGCGCGGTTATGGACATAATAAAAGAGAATCTAGTGGACAACCCGCATTATATAGAAGAAGTACTAGAACACGGTTGTGAATCGGGTATTGTATCCGAATTAATCTACTATGTTGATACAATTGCATGGTTTGAAAAATACGATACTGAAATTATGCCTATGGTTAAAGAGTACATGGACCAAATAGGTGAAAATGACGTGTGTTTAATGTTTATGAATAAAATAGACATGTCCGACGTACTAAACCGTACTACTCAATTTACAAACTTGTTAGCATGGTTTAGCTTTGAAGAAGTAACACGACAATTGAGTCAATCACACAACTACTATTTACAGACATTAGGCGCGGTTAATTTAGAGGAGGTTGCATAATGGACAACTCACTAGAATCTATTATTTGCGCCCTACCTAGTAGGCTTAATATTCACAGTCAATACGATTACTTTAAACGTATCAAAGATTTGTATAAGGTTAAAAGCGTAAACAGTAGGCGACAAGCTGCAAACATGTTTTTAGCTTTAAATGCTAAAGATAAGTTATTTTTTTATAATGAATGCGATTGTAGCGAACAACTTAAGATTTTTTTAATACAACAAACAGAAGGTGTAAAACTATGAATAAAGTATATATTAACAACCAGTCTAAGCGCAATTTTGACACATTGCGCACTTATCTTGTTAACCAGTTTCGAATGACTAGCCAACAAACAAGCAAAGTTAAAGCTAATTTAAAAGCGCGCCTTGACTATTTTGTAGTGGGTGGGGTAACGTTTGAAAATAGGCGGGCTTTTAAATGAAGGTGTATAATGTGACTTTAGAGGGTAAGACAGACAAGGAGGTTTTTGAGTGGGCGCGGGGGTTTGTCTTCGATGAATGCGAGACTACAGAACAAGAGAAACCCACACACAGCGAATACATAGGCACGGTTGAGGGTATTGACGTGTATTACGCTTACGGCGCAGATTATCATTTTTTTGTAATTGACAATTAAACCGTGCCCGTGCTAGTATCCACAGTACAAAACATTTAATTAATTTAAATAAAGCGGGGTGACTTATGAAGTAGAAGCAAAGGTTAACACCTAAATAGTTAAGTTTTAAATACAGAAAAAGCCTAAGTCATTTAGGCTTTTTTATTGGCATAAATCATCGCGCTTTTTTACGATCAATTACACGCCGTACTGCATACGCTCATTTAAATCAGTTTTAAACCAATCATTAAAAGCATTTAAATCAATGTCACCCTTTACCCACAAGCCGCTACCGTGATAGGTAGGCACAAAACATGGCAGTTGTACCCGCCATTTTTTACGATTTTGTCTGTAAATTAATATTGGCACCTGATCCGGTGCGGCTTGCATGGTTGTTTGTTCCCACCATTTACTCAAAAGTAACGTTTCGCAACGTTTCACTTCTATGGCATACCAAGGTAGGCCAATTAAATCATAGCCGCCTGAATCACTTTGTTGCAGGTTCCTAGCAATTACGGGCATATCCACAATAGATAGCGCTTTGCATACGTCATTAACAATAGGCTGAATTATTTTGTTGATAACTTCACGTTCTGCGGTTTTTCCTTTAGTTCTTGCGTTTATAGGCATACTCAATTTTTCCTGTTGTTAGAAAGTACCGTTATTTGATACTTTTGTGAAAGATAGGCGATTAAGCCTGGTTAAAGTTCTAAGAATTTATACTTTTCTGACAGAATTCGCGGTATTCTTTAGTAAACTTTTTACTTTACTTAATTTCCCGAATCTTTAGCAAATCACAGCTCTTAAATTCTCTACCCTTATGTTACCCTTATTTTTATCTTTAAACCTCACCTGCCACGGCTGTGTACCGTGTACGAGGAAATAAACAACCCTATGTTGTTTGAAAAACCTACCTTCAAATGTTACAACGGGGTAGCCGTCGTTACATTTCCGCCTGCTCATTACCTGACCCGCTTTAACATTAATGCCTTTATCTTTAATCCAGTAAAGATAACCTTTATCAGAATTATACCCTATCCATTCTTTAATATGTTTCGGTATCTGGTTTCGTTTATTGCCGTGTTTATTCATAGCGCATATACTACTACTTACATTTAATATAATCAACTACTATTTATCCTAAAACCAAGAAAACAAGATTTACCCTTTAAAAACAAACACTTACAAGAAAAACCATAAAAAACCCTTAGAGGACAAAACAGGATTTATCCTTTGTTTTCAATGACTTACAGCTTTTAATATATTCAAAGATTCTAAGTCATTGATTTTAAAGGGTTTTTTGGACCAGACGTAATTTATCCTTTAGAAACAACCACTTACAGCAGAAATTCAGCATTAATAATTAGACGACAAAACAACTTTTTTCTTTTAAAATCAATTACTTATATAATAAATATATAATATATATATATATACTATACATACCTTTTTTTTAATATATTCAAAGTTAGACAACACGCGTCTAATAATATCTGCGTATGTCTCTTAATGCTCATTTTCTCAGTTTCCGCTGTAACCTATTGATTCGTATACATTTTTCACGTTTTTCCTACAATATCCCGCTTTTTGTAGTTTCTTACCTAACCTATTGATTTATATACACTTTTCTTGTTTTGTCGTCTAACGTTTTTCTCAGTTTCTCTCGTAAGTCATTGATTTATATAGCTTTTATACGTTTCTTGCCTTTTTACACAACATTACCATTTTGTCGTGTAACATTTATTTTCATTTATTTGTCGTTTAACACTTGATTATATTTCCCATGTGTATTATTATGCACCTATCAAATTAATTAACTAACTAACAGGAATTAACACAATGTCAAACAAACAAGAATCTCTAAACGACGTAGTTAAAGACTTTGCCAGAATAGAGCACAAATACTACAACATGATATTTGACCAAAAAATTAAACCAATCTTAAAAAGGTACAACTGGATTATTTTCTGGAGTATGGGCGGGATTGGGTTCGTTAACCAAAAAGGCGAAGATTTAGACAATAAAACAATAAATGCTTTATTCAAAACAATTGGCGATATGAAATTATACCCCTCAGAATGTAGCGGCTTGTGGGACACAATGGTGCACATTAAACCCAATGATGATACTAACTCATGGGGCAGTAAGAGCAACTACCCATCTAACGCATATAATCCACAACTGGAGGATAAATAACAAATGAAATTTTTCGAGGCACAAAAAGACTATTCTTTATACTTAGTCAAAAGACGCAGATATGCCAATTTTATATGCGGGGAACTATTCACGGCTAAAGAGCTAGATAAAAAGGTACCACCCTTTACACAGGAATTTTTAATTGATAAAGGTATATTGATCATTAAAGAATATAGCAGGCAGTCTAATTACTGGGCTTTTGGTGCTAGGTTCCACAATAATTTTGATGCAAGGGGACAGGCATGAAGACATTTACAGCAACTTTAACTTTTCCATCAAATCAATTAGCACAAAACTTTGCTAGTAGTTGGACGTTTAAAACTTTAACGGGCCATTGCATGAGCAGTGTTAAAAAAGACGGTTCACGCGATGTTACTGTGTACGACGTTACACAAGAATTAAAACTGTGGATAGATAACTATGCACAGCAACTAAATGAGGAATTAATCAAATGAGAATAGAAAGTAGAATAGTATACGAACTTGCCGAGCACCCGCATAAAGAATTATGTTTTGAATGGGTGCGCGATAACTGGCACGATTTAAACCAGCATTCAATTAGTGACCTTATCAAAAGTTTACGGGCTTTATGCAAGAAAGTGGGCGGCACTTTTGATTATTCAATAGGGGCTAATCCTTGCCAAGGTGAATTTATAGCTTTTAATGGCTATGATAAGTCTATTCTAGCGGAATTGAAAAAAGATGATTTACCGCTAACTGGTGTTTGTTGGGACTTTGACGTTATTGAAGGGTTACGCAAGAATGATTTTACCGAGGTTTTTGAAGCACTACACCAAGAAACTGAGTATAGATATAGCGATGAAGGCTTGACTGACTGTATTGAAGCCAACAATTGCGAATTTTACGATTGTGGAAAAATGGCATGAATACTACTTGCCCGTGGGATATAGCCTACAGTAATACTACTGCTATTTTTACAGGTGGTGATTATGTGCATACTTGCAGGAATTGTAAGGCTATAGTGAAAAACACGACCACAGACAAGTAATAGGTAATTGTCACCAACAAATAACAACGTGTGACCAGTGTAACAATACTTTTGTTATTGAACAACACGAAATGTACCACTTATATTTAAACTAAACAGGAATAAAAAATTATGAATAACAGACCTACAACTAAATCAGAAATAGCTATACTCGAAGACGCTTTAGATTTTAAAGAGGATGAAATTATCGACCTTAAAGAGCAATTAGAGCGCCTAAAAGGCATTATCGATAACCCTGATAGAATAGCAATATATTGGCATGTCAATGACATATTAGTTATGCCGGATGCTAAAGAGCACAAACTTACCAGAGATGAGGCGCGTAAAGTCTTAGCACTGGCAAAAAAAGCGCATGATGCTTGTGAAGGCATTAATTGGGGTATACTGGATATTCACATAAAAACAGTGGTCAAGAACCGTGGGGCACAGTCATGACTAACTTAGAACTAGCAAAAAGTTACGACTTTGAGAATGTACCACAATATTTTGACTACATTGTGGACAGTTACTACAATGGGCAAAAACAACAATGCAAAGAACTGCATTCTCAATTGGACGCCGAAGGCAGGGCGCATTTTTTAATTCATTTACAAGAAACGTGCAGCAATGGCACATCAATCAAAATTTTAGGGGTATTACTATCATGAGACATTCAATCAAAACTATCGACTTACAGACTAAAGAATGGTTTGATAAAACGTATGGCAATAGCTATTTTTCAGCACAATTGACCATTAATTTTGGCCTTGCAGGTGAACGCAAAATATACTTACCTTTTCAATACGGCTATGGTAGTCATTCCGAAGACATGGCTTTTAAGGCTACGAGAAAAGCTATTAAAAAGAAAGTATTGAAAAATACTACAATGCACTCTATGTGGGCATTCTGTGACCTGTACGGCATTAAATACCGTTACAACAAACAGGAACACTGTTTAAAACGTGACGTTACTGCATGGGGTGTAGAATGAGCACATTTACAGCAACCTTTAATGGTATGCCAAAAGTGTGGGGTAAAGATGAACTTTTCAATCTTTTGGTAAATCACTACATTTACGAGAAAGGCAAACCCGCCGAAATCATGGCAAAATTAGACAGTGGCAAAGAGCACACAATCACGCACTCAAAAACGGGTGCACTACTAACCATAACTAAGGATCAAAAGTAATGTCAAATAAAATAACATTCCAAGAAGTTTACCGAGATGCAGTTATTCACCCTCACCCTAACTTGCTGCCCGACGGTGGCGAACCCGAGGCAATCTTCAACGCTATGGAGCAACGTGTGGAGGACGCTGAACAAGAAGTTGAAGTGCAAGACTTTCTGCACGACAAAGAACGCGACGAGCATGACGACGAAATCAAGGCACTTGAAAAAGATTATGTTGAACTTCATACTAAATTTGATAAGGCGCTCGACATAATAAAAATGCTCAAAAGACAAGTCAAAGATATGCCTTTTTTGCACAGCACAGCGACTAAATTTTTGGAGGATAACAATGATTAGTTATTTAACAAAATTATTGGTCATTGCATGGCTGACAGCCGTTGGTTTAATGATAATTGACATAAAGCAACGCTCAAAAATAACGCACGGGAACCCTCCGGGCATAAACACAGTTTGTTTTGACAAAAGGAGCTATGTCCTTTATCCTGAAGGCACCATTGCACAAATAATGGTATGGGACGAAGCATTGTGGCAATTAGTCCCGAAAAAATGTAAAGGTGGCACAATATGAGCGATTTAAGTTTAAATGAAAAAGACCATCAACGCATAGAAAGGCACGTTAACACCGTGGTACTTATGTCCTTGATGTTTTGTGCAGTGGTGGCAGTAATATCTATCTTGGCAGTCTACGCGAATAGGGTAGGCATGCAGGCAGAAATCAAAGAATCAATAACAACACAGTGCATAGCACAGGAGCGAGAAAATGAACTTAATTAAATTACAGAAAAGAATCTTAGCGGACCGAAAACGCCTAGAAGTAATGGGCACTTTCTACCAAAAAACCTACGAGAAGGCACTCAAAGAAGTGCATACTTTTAGCGAGGAAGGTGCCGCGATTGTCAGCAGACTAAGTATACTTATTCAGGCACTAGGTACAACAACTATGATCACCACCCGTATTTTACCGCAAGAGGAAAATACTGGAATAGACCCAGTATCTAAGGATGCTGGCATACAGGTTAAGCCATGAAGCGCCGCGCATACGACTTATTGTGGGGAATCGCATCATTTAGTTGCATTTATTGGTTAATTACTTAGGAGAATTTTTATGGGCAGAAAAAGAGAAATAAGCGAGGAAATAAGACTCGCTATCAGGCAAAATATTGACGACTTGTCGATGAATAAGTTGGCACAAAAATATGGCATAGATAGACGATCTGTGCAATTTATTATGTTTCCTGAACGTTACGAACGCCACTTGCGAAAGCAGGCAGATTTGCGGTTGAGGCGTAAACGCGGAGATATGTCGTAATGCCGTATAAATGGGCAACAGATAAAGTTAAGCTACCTCCTGGCAAAGACAGGAGGGTTAAGCTTTCCTCGGACGATAAGCGCGAGATAAAACGGCTGTACTCTGTGGGCGATACGTCTTACCAAAAGTTAGCAGATCGATTTAGTGTGTCAAAAAGGTCAATACAGTTTATTATAAAGCCTGAAAAGTTGGTAGAAAATCTAAAAAGGCGCGAAGAGCGCGGAGGGTGGCGCCAGTACTATGACAAGGACGAAAGAACCGCTTCTCAGCGAGAACACAGGCAGTACAAAACTAAAATATTAGCGGGGTAGTAAATGAGACATCTAAGTAACGTTCTTTGGGGTATTGTCAGATTATTACATAAACTAGGGGAAATTCCAGGCCATGCTTGGAACGACCTAAAGAGGCAAAAAATTTGGCAATTTTTGTTTGAACGTGACGCGCATGTTGATAATTCTTTTATTAGGATAGGCGAGACACCGATTAGACGTGCTTTTACGTCTGGACCGGCACTTAATGTGATAACAGATAAACACTGGCTTTATAACGGTGTTTATTACACAGTCAAAAATGAGGAACAGCTAGGTATTATTTTGCGACAACTTCGGGGCAAAAAAGACGACAAGTATCGACTATATAAAATTATTGCACCAGTGGAAACGGTTACTTTTAGGAACTTACGTAATGAAAGAACCGTCAATATAACTGAAGAGATGTTCAACATTATATTCAGTTACGACTTTTGTAAAAGTTAGTATTTACACGAGACGTCCTGAGGACTTCGAGTGTAAATCAGGACCCTTAATAAGTCAAGTTTTGGCAGGTTGTGTCAACGAAAAGCCTCATTTCTGAGGCTTTTTATCTTGTGGTGATGCTGTCAACTCACACAGCTCCATCCATACACCATCTGATAAATCAACACAAATAGCACCTTTTAAATCTGCTCGGTACATCAAATCAACTTTAATTTTATTTAATAACGATTGTTGCTGTTCTAACACTTTTAGCATTTTTCTGGAATCTGTATCTTTAATTCTATCAAAATGGTGTATGTCCCATTTAACTGATTCTATAACCTCTTCAATATCTATACTCATATCAATCCTCTTTAAGTGGTGGGCGAATTTTGTCACGATGTATAACAAGCTCACAGCATATTGATGGATGAAAACCAATATTATTTAACATCCTTTCACCGCCTTTATCCCACGCTCTAAACTCTAATCTGCTCATAACTCATCCTCTATGTTTGGTAGTTTGTGCTCTTTATGTGTAGCAGTTTCAACAATCTTGCCTCCGCAGTATGGGCAGCAATTCATATTATTATCTTTTAGGCCACCTTCATACAATAAAAATCCATTATTGTTGCAAGAGGCTATAAAAGTATTCTCTAACTCGTTTAAGTCTAAATACCATTGACATTCTCTATTAATAACCTTATCCCTATCCTCAATGGCTTTTTGTTGTTGTTCTAGTGCTTTTATTGCTACATGAATAGACTTATCATTAACACAGTGGGCTAATCTATTTAGCCCCTTTACTACTCTTTCAATATCTATACTCATAACTTACCCTCTGGTGGTTTTGGTAGTGGTTTCCAATGGGTTACAATGTGGTAAGGATAGTCATCAAATTCAATAACAAATTTTCCATCGTGATTTTTGTAATAACAGCCCCTATCTTCAAGTGTTTGATTTGAATTTTGATTATAGCCATGACACCATACATCTACCTCAAATTCTGGTGGTCTATCATCAACACTAACCCACTCACTAGCCTTTTCAAGCTCATTAATTCTGTCTTGTTGTTGTTCTAGTGCTTTTAAATGTGACAATAATGCCACTTGCTCATTAAATGATAGTTTAATTGATGCGTGATTTGAGTTATGTTTGGCTAAATTTGGAAAATTACCAATCATATCATCCACGTTGTTTTTTATTCTTTCCTTTAGTTGTTCAATATCTATATTCATTATCAATCCTCTATGTTATTACCAATTATCGCCGATGCCGTAAAGAACACCTGCTGTGTTATACTCGTTTCTAGCGGTTACTTTATCCACAAGAACTAATTCAGCAGATTTCACCATTTCTTTGAGTACTTTATCAAGGGCAAAAACACTGCCCATCTTGTCGTTTTCAAATAAACTTTTACTTCCAACTTCCTGTTTAATGTAAAGATAAGGGATAAGCCCTGCTGTAACGGCTTTTCGTGCTTTAGCTTTACGGGTTTTTTGTAGTGGGGTTAAGCCCATGAATTTAGTTATACAACTTTTAACCGCTTTTTCTTGCGCCGTTGCACCTGTACCGATACCGCCAGTAGCAAATTTGTTTATCATGTAGTTGACATCTTTGTTGACAAACTTAATAGCCCATTGGACTTGATCCAGTGTGATAACAGGCGTTTGGCAGTTTACACCGACCGCCAACAAAGAGGATATTTTTAGCACTTTTAAATGCGCCCTATTCCATAGCTCTAACGTTGCTTCAGGTATGGTTGGGTTATTCCAATACGCATCTACTTTGTGGTCATACGCCTCAAGTTTATCTTTAGCTTCTTGAGTGCATTGTACAACGCACACATTTTGATCGTGCTGTATTAACAGTGACTTATCTGCCAGTTCAGCGAATCGTCCGACTAAATACTCTGAGGGCGGCACATTTGCGTTACGGTTGGATTTAGGTCTACCACCTGAATACTCTATAATAGAGAATCTAGGTAAAAAACCACTAGCTATGTGAGATGCGTTCATTTTGTCGAATAACTCACGAGGCGCCGCTTCACACAATAACGTCAAACTGGGTGACATTATTGTTTTAGTGTTCTTAGTTGCGTCTGCGTATGCAGTTTCCATCAACACACCGTCTTTACCAGACTTACTGAGTAGTTGGAGAAGCACTTTCCTGAACATAGCATCATGCGAGGACGCATTGACCGCAGTTATCTTGTGGAAAGTCGGAGCAAACTCGGAAAAAATAGAAAGAAAGCATGGCTTAGTGTCTAAATATTTAACAAGCGCTTGGCCAGATGCAAAATCACCTGCACCTAGAAATTCTTTAGCTGCTACAAAGGTGTCAGGCAAAGCGTTAAACAACCTGTGCGGTGCTCGTGTCATTTCTTCCTTGCCTGTACCTGTCTTTGCTAGTAAAAGTAAGTACAAGTTAAGCCCTGCACCTGTATAGGTGTTATATGCTCTGCCCGATACACCTGCCATAATACCTAAAGCTGTTATTAAAGCTATTTCTTTGACTGGGCGCATAGAACTTTCATAAATGTAACGAGCAATATCGCCTGTCAGCCCAGGAGGGTAGAAATCAGGGTCTACTTCTGGTTTTTGTGCAGTTATCACCTGTTCTTGAGCTATTTCTTGAGATAAAGCGGGCACAACCTCCGGCTCTTGGAAGTTAGCTGCATTTTTAGCGTTTTCTTTTAATTCGTTTAGGTCAACAGCCGGAACTTCGTTTTTACGTATCCACAACAAAGTATAATCAAGGTATCTGTCATTTATCTGGGACTTTTCTCTCTGTCCTAAAACTGTTTGTCTGAATAGGCGCCTTACTTGTTCATTGCTCTTTGTGTAGAAACAGAACATTGACATTAAAGCTGCATCTGCTTCAGATTGACTTTTGTAGTCGTGCTGCCAATCACCGTGGCAAAGAGCGTCAAACTTGTGTTTATTCTCAGCGTTTTGCGCCATGTGTATTAGGTCAGCGTCAGAAATAACGGGCTCTTGCTCTATTAACTCAGTATTGGAAACAGGTGGGGCTATTTCGGACATCAGTACATTAAGTTTGTATTGATGCTCTGTTATAGGTAGATTGTTTAGTACATTGCCTGTGAAGGTCATGTAGCGCAGGTCTGAGTAAACCTCAACTTTATCTCTGTTTACACCTTTGTGGACAGCACCTTTCACGACAATATGCACACCTGTACCAGAAGGGCTGAGTTCAGTGTAGCTAGGGAACTCACGCATAATAACATTGTGCCTATTGCGTTGTTCATCGGTCAAAGGCGCGTCTAAATCAATAATAGTGTAAGGGTCGTGTTCAGTTAAGACAAAACCTATTCCTGAGTAAATAACCGCTAAAGAAACCGCCTGCTCAAAAGACACCCAAGTGCTTGGGTCAGTGACACTCGCTTTTTTGCCCGTCAGTGGGTTATACGGGTGCTTGGTTGTTTTAAAGTTGCCGTCTGCGTCCTTACTGTCTAATGTCACAAGTCGCCAACACACCCATTGGTTCAGAGTTTTTAACTCTGGTGGTATTTTGGTGATCTGCATTTATTTCACATTTGCTAAGTAAGTTGGTTCTAGTCCTCTTATGATGTGCTCTATTCTATTAACAGATGGGTTCTGGATATTCTCGCTTTTAAATTTCCACAACCAGTTCTGCGGGATACCTAGTTTTAGCGAGAGCTGTGCTTCTGAGTGCGGGTAGCTATTAACTAATGAAATAGCTTTGCGGAACAAATGTCCTGGATTATCGCACGGTAAATTATTCATAATACATCTCTATGTTGGTAAAAAACAGCATTTTAGTATAAGTGGTGCTTATATGTCAACATAATTGTGTGTTTCTATAGTAGTTTAATATAAATGACACTTATTTTAAATAAATTGTTGACAGGTTGAAGTCTTTCCATTAAGATGGGCGACGAATTTGAAGAAAATAGGAAAACAATATGAATCAAGAACAAATAGACAAATTAACCCTTTGGGAAGAAACTCAACAGAAGCTAACCCGATTAAAAGCACAGGAACTCAAGTTACGTAAAGAAATTTTTGCTGACATGTTCCCTAACCCTAAACTAGGTGTCAACAACATACCGCTAAACGCAGATTGGATTCTACAAGGCACTGCCAAAGAATCTAAGAGTGTTGACCAAGCCGTATTGGTGACAGTGATTAACAATCTGTCTGCTACAGCGGCAGATAAAGCGGTTAAACTGACATACGGCATTAACTACAAAGCTTTTGAGTTTATCGACGATAACGATAAAGCCTTGCTTATGTCAGCAGTGACAACTAAGCCTGCGACGCCTACTTTGAAAATAACTAAACCTAAAAGATAACCCAGTTTTAATCATGCGCCTGACCTCTAATCCTTCAGTAAGATTTCGACAACAGGCGTATGGTTAGATTTAATTTTTGGAGTAAAGTATGCGAGACATCATAAAAACAGACGACATGCCAGATCATGCTAATTGGCGCGTAACAAATAGTAACGGCGATGTATTTTTTTTAATGGGTAGCGCCTTACCGCCTGAACTTGCGACCAACTCTGGCGGTTGGCAAAAAAAGCAAGGTCAGTGGCGGTATGCGGATTGCACCCACGATACGCCAGGCATGGATTGGCGCGACTCATTGTGCCGTATAGTGGAGATAGAGCCGCTTAACCCTACCCCAGATTATTTACAGGAGAATGAAATGCAAGAAAACAATTTAAACATAAACCTAAACCAAGCTATCACTTTATTAGATGAGTCGTTCAAAACAGTAAAAGTGTGTTTTAATTTGAGAGAGCCTAAACCCGAAGAAGTACAGGCTAGTCTCACCACCTACAAAATAAAGTCCGACCAAGAAATCAAAGTAGGTGATTTAGTAGTGACGAATCGCGGCGATATAGATTCGCCTGACTATAATTTCGCCATAGTACATGTTATTGACGAAGAAGCTGATTACGATGCTGCCTTGAAGAACAACGGGCTTAAATGGATTGTTGGCGTAGTTGACACTAATACGTACCTAGAGTGCATGGAACGTGATAAATCTGCCAGAAAAATTCTATTGGCTGAAAAACGCTCAAAAAAGCGTAAAGAAATTAAAGCCTACATTGAAGAAACGTACAATGCTGAAGGTTTAACCGCACTTGGTTTCACTGGGGCTTCGCCAGTAATCGAGTCAGAAGAATGAACGGGCGTAAAGCCAGAAGACTAAGAGCCGAAGCTTTTAGTCTTACCGTCGGCCAAAAGAAGACACGTTACGTTCTCGGACGTCCCCCTCAGTTTGTGAGCGTGACGTCTGTAAATGGGACGCCGACAGGAGAAGTACGAAAAGTCGTTAACGGTGTTCCCACAAAACTTGGTACGTGCACCAGAAAAACCTACAAACAGTTGAAAAGAGAAGCGTCATGACCTTAGAGTTCACTACTACCTCAGTTGAGGCGCAAATAAGCGGAGTAAAAGTATTAGTTCATGCTCCGGCGGGTACGGGCAAGACAGTATTGTTGTCCACAGCACCTGCTCCCTTGATAATATCTGGGGAGAAGGGTCTTTTGTCACTAAAGAAAAAGAACTTAGTTAAGATTTTTGGAGAAAACAATCCTGCTATCACCTATGACATACCCGTCATGAAGATAGCGACTTTTACTGATTTGCAGCAGGCACTGGCTGTCTGTAAAACTAATCAAGTTGATGCCTTTCAGACTATCGGGTTAGACTCAATAACTGAGATGGCAGAACAGTGCCTAGCCAACGCAAAAGCGACGGTTAAGGACCCTAGACAAGCCTATGGCGAGTTAATTGAGCAGATGGTCGATATTGTTAAACAGTTCAGGGATTTACCCAACAAGAATATTGTGGTTATAGCCAAACAAGCCGCAGTAGACGTAGGCAACAATGCCACTAAGATGATGCCCAGTATGCCTGGTTCAAAGTTAGGACAGATGCTGCCGTACTATTTTGACGAAGTGTTTTGTCTTAGAATGGCAAAAGACGTCAATGGTAACGACACACGTTACGTGCAGACTCAACCCGATTTTCAATATGAAGCTAAAGATAGGTCAGGTTCTTTAGACATAAATGAAATACCCAACTTGACACATATTTTTAATAAAATTTTAGGAGAATAAAATAATGTTCCAATTCGATCCAAACCAATACGCACCTAATACAGGCGCTCCACCGTCCTTACCTGTAGGCGAGTACCCGATGCACTTAGTTAGTGCTGAGTGGGTTGCCACAAAGGACACTGTAGATTCACCAAATCCAATACGCTACATTAAAGCTGAATTTGTTGTATCCGCAGGTCATCCTTTAGCGGGAAGAAAATTCTACGAGAATTTTAATCTCTTTAGTACAAACCAAGCGGCTGTAGAAATAGCGCAAGGCAACTTATCTGCTTTATGTTTTTCCACAGGTGTCATGAATCCAGGATCAATTTGCTTGGAGAATATGATAAACGCTCAAACAGGCGTAGTGCTGAAAGTACGTCCTGCAAAAGGCGATTACCCTGCGGGTTCTCAGTTAAGCCATTTTGTTGCAGTTGCCGCGTTGAAGCCACCAGAAGGTGCAGCACCGATACCAACGGCAGCACCAGTAGCGGGAAACCTTGCTACACCTGCGGCCGCACCGGTTACGCCACCTGCGGCTGCGACTATTCCGACGGCTACGCCTCCTGTGCAAGCTGCTGCCCCTGTTGCTAATACAGCACCACCGCCAGTAGCACCACCAGTAGCAGGAGCAGTTCCTCCGGCAGGAGCAGCAGCGCCGTTAACGGCAGCAGCACCTTGGGGTGCGCCACCGGCAGTATAAATTCCTTGAGGGCGACAGTAACCCTTCAAAAATTCACATGTATGGAGCCACCCATACGGAAACTGTCAGTGGCGTTATGTTGCAAGTAGCTCAATGGTAGAGCAATGGGGCGTCGGGTGTTATGCAGTTGTGAGGCATGGATACGGCTAGAGGGTACTCAGAGATACTGGTTCGATTCCAGACTTGCTCCCCAATTTTTAAAAACAAGGCGGCATTATGATTAAACTTAGATTAAGAAAAATTGTGGAGAGTGCGCAATGACCGACATAATTCACAGCGGTGAAATGGCCTTATCTTTACAAAAGGAAGCATTTTTAGAGCTAACTAAATTAGCCGTAAAATACTACGCTCTTGGCTTACCGTCTGGCCTTTTTATGGATAATCTGTACAAATTTTGCATAGACCGCCACATAGAAGACGAACAGGAGCTAGAGATGCCATGCCATTCGACTTACGTATTCCCCACAAAATCAGGCAAGGAATACTCAGTAGTTATTACGGAGCACCAGGAATGATTAAAAAAGCAAATAAAACACTAGAAGCAATAGACAAAGCTATTGTGGAAAATAACGACGACGGGCACAGAACCCACTTAGGCGCGTCTTTGATTGGAGATAGTTGCGCTAGAAAATTATGGTATGTTTTTCGTTGGGCACAAAAAGGTGATTTTCCTGCTAGAGTTTTGCGTTTATTCAATAGGGGCCATTTGGAAGAACCTAGAATAGTTGAATGGCTAAAAGATGCAGGCGTCCAAGTCTGGGAAGTTGACAACACAGGGAAACAGTACAGGATTAGCGGGAGTGGCGGTCACTTTGGTGGGTCGATGGACGGTGTCGGATTAGGTATACCTGATTTACCAGAAGGTATCTATTTCCTGTTAGAGTTTAAAACACACAATGACAAGTCGTTTAAAGACGTAGAGAAAAAAGGCGTAAAAGAGAGTAAACCACAACACTACGTTCAGATGCAAGTTTATATGCGAAAAGGTCAACTAAACCATGCTCTCTACATTGCGATAAATAAGAACACAGATGCCCTTTACTTGGAGATGGTTGAACTAGACAAAGCTTATGCTGATAATTTTTTAGCCAGAGCAGATAGAATAATTTTGGCAAAAGAGGCGCCACCGCGGGTAAACAACAACCCTACTTGGTACGAATGCAAGTGGTGTGATTTTAATAAGATTTGCCACCACGGAGCACCTGCCGAAGTAAATTGCAGAACATGTAGATACTGCTCACCTGCTGATCAAAAACAATGGGTGTGCAAATTAGGTAATAACGTGGAAGAGTACTTGCACACAGGTTGCTCTAACCACAGATATTTTCCTGACATGGTGGGTGGCTACATGCAGATGGCTACTGAAGATAGCAACACTATCAGATTACGACTAATTGACAACAATATACTATTATGAAAAAAATACAGAAAACAGTAGAGGTTTATGATTGCGGTGTTCCTAGCCATTACCATTTGAACGCGGGGTCAGCAGTGTCCTGTAAGAAGTTCCAGGATAACTACAAGAAACAAGAGTTGAAGAGGTTAAAAATATTTAAAAGATATATGACTACAAGAATTTCTATGGGCGCTATAGGCGCAGAATTTAAAATAGCTGAACCTACTGTAAGGAAGTATTGTAGAGACTGCATCATAGAGTTCATGAAAGAGATATTCACAGATGCACAAAGAGAAGCTTACGGTGATGATTGGGGGTTGCCCTATGCTGTAACCAACTGGACTGATTTTTGGGTGGCCAATATAAACAAAAGACTAAGACACTTTGATACATGAAGTATACCCTTAGAACATACCAAGAAGAGGCGGTACAGTCAGTGTTTACCTACTTCCAGAATAAAGCAGGCAATCCTTTGATCGCTCTGCCTGGCGGCACAGGTAAGTCTCTGGTAATAGGTGATTTTATTATGCGAGCGTTGGCTGCCTACCCGACAACTAAGGTAATGATGCTAACCCATGTAAGTGAACTGATTGGGCAGAATTTTGAGAAACTTGTCTCTATGTGGCCTAAAGCACCGGCAGGGCTTTACTCTGCAACGCTCAAGAGCAAGACAACAACAAAACCTATAACTTTTGGTCAGATACAATCTGTGGCTAACAACGTCGAAGCTTTCGGGCACGTAGATTTAGTTGTAATAGACGAAGCCCATTTAGTGTCTGCTTCTCAGAATACCAGTTATCGAAAAGTTCTTGGTCAACTACAGGAAGTCAACCCTAACCTAAAAGTAATCGGATTAACCGCGACACCTTATCGCATGGGACTGGGCACACTGTTGGACGGTGGTATTTTTACTGACTTTTGTTATAACAAGACCAGTATGGAAGATTTTAACTGGTTTATCGACGAAGGCTACTTGAGCATGTTAGTTCCTAAAGCCACTAGTACGACGATGGACGTGTCAGGGGTTAAGTCTACTGGCGAAGACTATGTGTTGACCCATCTACAAGCTGCGGTGGACACAGATGAATTAACTAAGGCTATTTGCAAAGAAACAGTTGAGACGGCTTATGCGTCTGACAGAAAAAAATGGTTAGTCTATGCTAGTGGTATTGAGCACACAGAACACGTATGCGCTGAGTTACAAAGCTTAGGTATAAAAGCTGACTACGTACACTCTAAGATGAAAAAACAAGGCAAGGACAGAGACAGTATAATTAACGACTTCAAAGACGGCGATTTAACCTGCATTGTGAATAACGGTGTACTGACCACAGGTAACGATTTCCCTAAATTGGATTTGATTGTAATAATGCGCCCAACTAAGTCAGTCCCATTGTGGGTACAGATATTGAGCAGAGGAACACGGTTGAGTCAAGGCAAAGAAAATTGTTTAGTTTTGGACTTCGGCGGTAACACTGCCAGACTTGGACCGATTAACGACCCAGTTCTCCCTAGAAAGAAAGGATCGAAAAAAGGGTCAGGTGAAGCACCCGTTAGGCTATGTGATCAGTGTCAAACATACAACCACGCCAGAGCAAAAGTATGTGTAACTTGTGGGCATGAGTTTCCAGTAC
>Ga0316204_10001812_pt1 | contig 53955 bp, 54 predicted proteins | sample 6monrhotite_MG_2_FD_205661 | JGI IMG/M metagenome (GOLD analysis project Ga0316204, IMG submission 205661) | Microbial mat bacterial communities from mineral coupon in-situ incubated in ocean water Damariscotta River, Maine, United States -... | ecosystem: Environmental > Aquatic > Marine >... | reverse complement strand
GCCGACCATAAATATGTCACGGTGCGCCACCTGCATGGTGAAGTGTTGATCGAAGAACCGCTCAAATCGCTCGAACAGGAGTTCGCCTCACTTACCCTGCGCATCCATCGCAACACGCTCATCTGCCGGCAACACCTGGCGGGCATCACCAAAGACGATGAAGGCCATCCACAACTGCTTCTGCGCGGCTGCGACGAAGCACTTACGATCAGTCGTCGTCATTTAAGCGAGATCAAAAACCTGCTTAAACAACTCAGCAAGTACCCCTAGCCCCTTTTTTATTTGCCTCAAGCCACGCCAGCCCGTAGCATTACGCCCTCAGCGGGGAATCCCGCTCATATTGATTAATCGCAATAGCTCTGAAAACGGGAAGCACTATAAAGATGTCCACTAATCGAATCGTGATCGCCACTCGCCAAAGCCCGCTTGCCCTGTGGCAGGCTGAACATGTCCAACGCCGCCTACTTGAAGCGCACCCTGGGCTTGAAGTCGAGCTGCTCAAAATGAACACTCAGGGCGATATCATCCTGGATACGCCACTTGCCAAGATTGGCGGCAAAGGGCTGTTTGTTAAGGAATTAGAGCAAGGCCTGATGGACGGACGTGCCGACATCGCCGTCCATTCAATGAAAGACGTGCCCGTAGAACTACCGGAAGGGCTGCATCTACCGATTATTCTAGAGCGCGAAGATCCACGCGATGCCTTTGTCTCTAATAACTACGCCTCGTTTGAAGCGCTGCCACAGGGCGCGAAACTCGGCACCTCAAGCCTGCGCCGCCAGTGCCAGCTCAGCGCACTGCGCCCAGATCTTGAAGTGATCAGCCTGCGCGGCAATGTCGGCACCCGCCTGAGAAAGCTCGATGAAGGCCAATACGATGCGATTATCCTCGCTGCGGCAGGCCTGATGCGCCTTGAGCTGACCGACCGAATCACCGGCAAGATCTCAACCGACACCTGCCTGCCTGCGATTGGTCAGGGCGCGGTCGGCATCGAATGTCGCGTGGATGACCCGCGCGTCAACGAGATCATCCGCGTACTCAACGATGAAAGCACTCACATTCGCGTCGCCGCAGAACGCGCACTCAACCATCGCCTCGAGGGTGGTTGTCAGGTGCCGATCGGTGGTTTTGCTGAAATCGACGGCAATAAACTGCGCATACGCGCGCTGGTCGGCTCGCCTGACGGCAGCGAAATGATCCGCGGCGAAGTCAACGGCACCATCGAAGAGGCTGAAAAAATGGGCGTCGAACTAGCGGAAGACCTGCTGTCACGTGGTGCAGACAGAATCCTAAAAGAGGTTTATGCCAGCCGCTAACCCTCAAAAGCGGCTCGACCAACTGCGGGTGGTGGTGACACGACCCGCCCATCAAGCCGAACATCTGTGCCAGCTGATCGAACAGGCAGGTGGCATAGCAATCCGCCTGCCGGTGATTGAGATTACTGCCCCGACCGACATTCAGGCCGCTCAAGATAAATTGAGCCAACTCGAAAATTTTAGTACCGCCATATTCACCAGTGCAAATGCTGTCGATGGGCTCTTCCAGCTCGCCCCGCCCACCTTTAAATGGCCAACACAACTGCAAGTTGCCGCCATCGGCAAACGCACGGCAAGCCGCCTCAAGGCACATGCCATTGCTGTAGATATCATTCCAGATCAAGGGTTTAATAGCGAGTCACTACTGCAAAGCAGCTCCATGAACAACATTTCAGGTAAAAAAATCATCATCTGCAAAGGTGAGGGTGGTAGAACGCTACTCGCTAAGACCCTGACCCAACGTGGTGCATATATTGAAACCGTTGATCTTTATCAACGAAAAAGGCCTAATAAAGGACTCAGGAATATACAGCAGGCGGGGAAATCCGGTAGTATCGACCTGTTCGTTGTTACTAGCAACGAAGGACTGCAGAACCTGTTTGAGATGGCCACCACAAACGAACGAGAGTGGCTACTCAAAACACCGTTAGTAGTCATAAGCGAGCGAGCAGCTCAGCTTGCCAAAACATTAGGGTTCAGTCACAAGCCAGTGGTGGCGTGCGAAGCCAGCGACGAGGGCTTACTGAATAGTCTAGAACAGTGGTATGCTGATCGGTTCCGGAGGGGAGTTCAGCGGGGGGAGTAAGATGAGCGATAAAAAGAAGTCGCAAACAAAGAATAACGATACTAAGCAGGCACCTGCTAAAGAGGCCATTGCAGTGCAGGAACCAGTCAAAAAAGCGTCCGCACCAGCTGCCGTTGCTACTCCGCCACAAAAGAGTGGTGGTAGCGGGATTGCATTGCTGGCGCTGGTCACAGCACTGGGTGCCGCCGGGCTTGGCTATAAAAGCTGGGATGAATCGAACAAATTAAACGGTCTACTGGCCGATCAAAACGGTCAGATTGAATCATCCATCAGCATGGCACTCAAACCAGCCATTGCATCGATGGATGCGGTTGAATCCGGTCTCGGTACTGTTGAGTCCAATATTGGCTCAGTGCAATCTACTGTTGATGCGCTTCAGAGTGAAATCGATAGCCTGAAAAGCGAACTTGCATCGCTTAAAAGCGGCCTGGGCGAAGTCAAAGGCGGCGTTGAGACACTTGAGAATTCACATCAAAGTGGCCTGGGCGATATAAACGCCAATCTGGATGAAAAGATTCAAACCGTGCAAAATCAACATGGTTCGCTCGAAGAACAACAGAAATCACTTCAGGACAACGTTAACGCACTGAATGAAGGACTCTCTTCCCTCAAATCAGAAGTTAAGGCCGAAGCCGAAAAAGACAAAATGTCGGCATGGGTGTTAGCTGAAGTAGAGTATTTACTACATATCGCTAATAGCCGCCTGAATCTCGAACATGATGTGGAAGCTGCACTCACCGCACTGAATGCAGCAAGCAAACAACTCGCTGAACTCAATCTGCCTGAACTGGCTGATATCCAGCAAATGATCATCAGTGAGATTGAAGCGCTTGGCAACGTGCCTAAACTTAACATCCCTGCGATGGCGCAAACACTGGTAACCCTTGGTAGCAACATCGATTCACTCCCATTGGCCAAGCCCAAAGAAGCCAAACTGGCTAGTGCTGGCAGTGCTGATGCTGAGCGAAAACAGTGGGAGGTTTTGGCGGACGAGGTCTGGACCGCACTAAAACCACTGGTCACTGTGCGCAACAGCCAGGACCCAGCAATGGCACCCCTGACACCAGAGAAGCACACCTATCTGACACAAAACCTGCAACTAAAGATAGAGTCAGCGCGACTAGCGCTACTGCGCGCGGACAACAGTACCTTTCATGAAAACCTGAATATCAGCAGCGAATGGCTATCTCAGTTTTATGACGTAGCGTCTGCAGAGGGTGCCAGCATGCTCTCAACGCTAAACGAGCTACAACAGTCGACCATTGATACTGAACTACCTGATATTTCAGCATCGTTGCAGGCCCTGCAAAAATTCATCGCCAACAATTCTTTGAAAGTATCCGCACCGAACCTCAATCGTTCAAACCAGGTACTGGCATTTACATCACCAACCAGCGTCGCTATCGACGCCGCAATTTACTAGTAGCGGAGTGACATACTTATGAAACTATTAATCACAGCGATCATCGCTCTCCTCGCCTCCGTGGCAATCGCGTTATTTGCGAAAGACGACCCAGGTTACATCATGGTTAACTATGGCAGCTGGACTATGGAAGCAAGCCTGGTGCTAGTGCTTTCAGTCGGCATCGTTGGCTATATCGTTCTCTACTACGCGACTAAGCTACTTGGCGGCACGATTAAGTCACCGCTAAAACTGCTCTCGTGGAACAGCAATCGTAAAGAGTGCAATTCACGTATGGCCAACGCCAAAGGGATGATTTACCTCGCAGAAGGCAACTGGAAGAAAGCTGAGCAGTGTCTATCGCAAAACGCACAGGCAGGTGAATTACCCGTCCTAAACTATCTTGGCGCTGCACGTGCAGCACAAAAGCTTGGGGCAAAAGATCGTCGCGACCATTATCTGAAAATGGCTCGCCAGCTTGCGCCACGCGATAGCATTGCAGTTTCACTCACTCAGGCAGAGCTGCTAATGAGCAACGGCCAGCTAGGTGAAGCAGCAGAAAGCCTGAAATTGCTACGTCAGTTTGCGCCAAAAAATGAAACCATTCTGAAGCAACTTGCCAAGCTCTACACCAAAATGGGCGACTGGAATAAATTGATCGATATTCTGCCGGCACTGCGTAAAAACCACATCTTATCGGTCTTCGATCTAGACCGTCTTGAGCAGATGGCTTATGCCGAGCTATTAAAATGCGCGGGGCATGACACTGGCCTGCTTATTAGCGCCTGGCATCGCACCCCTCGTCGCATTAGAAAACAGGAAAGTGTATTGCTAGAGTATAGCCATGCATTGGTTGGACACGGTGAAGGACATCAGAGTGAAGAGCTAATTTTCCAGGTGCTTAATAAGAACTGGAGCGACGAACTCTGCTATCTCTACGGCATCATCAAAGGTAACAACCTCGACCGCCAATACAAAAATGCAGAGAAACTGCTACGTACACAACGCACCAACCCAGTATTACTACTGACCTTAGGTCGCCTGTCACTACGCAGTGGAGAGCTCGATAAGGCTCGCAGTTATCTTGAGGCAAGCATGCATGCGGATCCACAGCCAGAAACCTGCAAAGAACTTGCAGCACTACTGGAGCAAACTGGCGAACAGGAGATGGCGATCGAATACTATCGCAAAGGACTGTCGATGAGTGTCGCGCTACCTGCGCAGGCACAGCAGATTTCACTACCAAGCAACAGCAACAAAGAAGTCATCGAAAGCCGCACAGGCATCCTGCTGGCAGCACAACCCCAGCAGGCGTAACAGACAAACCCTCAGCTGCGATCAGGCCTCTGACGCAGCTGAGTCTTTTGCAAATTCAAATGCATCGTAAAAAAAGTTTTCCTCAGCCAGTCCCTGCGCAGTAAACGCATCACGCGCCGCAGAGACCATCACCGGCGGCCCACCCGCATAAACGTCGTAACCACTTAGATCAGGAAAATCATTCAGCACTGCCTGATGCACATAGCCATCACGCCCCTGCCATTGGCCAGTCTCATTCACATCTGACAAAACAGGTACATAATTAATCAGCCCCTTGTCAGCCCACTCTTTTGGCAACTCATTCTGATAAAGATCGACCTCAGCGCGTGCGCCCCAGTAGAGATACATCGGGCGTTGAATATTTTCAGCCAATGCATGCTCAATGATCCCTTTAATCGGCGCAAAACCGGTACCACCCGCCACAAAAATAATCGGGCGCGGTGATGACTCACGCAGATAAAAGCCACCTAGCGGCCCTTCAATACGCAGCATCTCTTTTTCCTGCATATCGCGAAAAACGTGATCCGTAAACTCACCGCCATCAATATAACGAATATGCAACTCAATCAGCGCATCATCATGCGGCGCGTTCGCCAATGAGAAACTACGACGACGGCCATCTTGCAATATAATATCAATGTACTGACCTGCTAAGAACTGCATCCGCAAAGCATCTGGCAACTTGAGGTAAACACGCATCACATCGGGTGCTAGTTTATCTAATCTCACTACCCGAACCGGATACTGCTCAACCTTAATTTCTTGCGAAGAACCAATCTCATCCACCGCAATGGTGACATCGCTACGGGGCTCCGCGCCACAGAACAGCACCATTCCAGCGGCCTTCTCGGCCTCAGAAAGTGCCGCAGGCTCAAGATCTTCATAGCTAATCTCGCCCGATAACAACCTTCCCTTGCATGCACCACAAACAGCATTACGGCAACCATATGAAAGACTCACACCATTGCGGAGCGCAGCATCAAGAATACTCTCACCCTCTTCCGCTTCAAATGACTTGCCCGCCGGGCTGATAACAATTTTAAAACCCATTACACTACCCTGATCAGAAATATTAGCCGTACATTGTGCGTCATTTTACACGATAGGAAAACCCCATGTTAAATGCCATTATTATTGGATGTGGTGATATCGGCGTCCGCGTTGGCCAACGACTACAGCAGCAACGCTACAAAGTCACTGCCCTTGTGCGCTCCGCAGAAAGTGCTAAAAAAATAAAAATGCTCGGTTTTGACACCGCTATTGCTGACCTCGATCAGCCAGAACTACCTCTACCGCAGATTCCAGCCAACAGCCTGGTCTTCTATTTTGCACCACCAACGGAAACTGGTGAACAAGACCTCAGAATGAAAAACTTCCTTAATGCTCTCCCATCCTTAGCGACACAGCCTGAGCGGATTATTTACATCAGCACTACGGCGGTTTATGCAGACTCAAAAGGGGCCTGGATCAATGAACAGACGCCAACCCAGCCTGGCAATGCCCGTGGCAAACGTCGTCTCGATGCAGAACAACAACTGATCGAATTTCAGCAAGATCACCCTGTCAGCATTTCAATTCTCAGAGTTACCGGAATCTATAGCGCAAACCGCCTGCCCTTTAGACTGATAAAGGCTCAGCAACCCATCCTGAAATTAGAAATTGCGCCTTATTCCAATCGAATCCATGCCGACGACCTTGCCAGTGCCTGCATCGCAGCTGCACTCAATACCAACAAACCTACCGCCATCTTTAACGTCAGCGACGGCAATCCGGGCTCAATTTCACAATACTTCAAAGAAGTTGCGCTCGCATTCAAGCTACAGCCACCGCCTGAAATCGACTGGAAAACCGCACAACAGGCACTTAGCCCGGGTATGCTGAGCTATTTACGAGAATCCAAGCGAATTGATAGCCGCTTAATGATGACTGAATTAGGGGTAACACTCAGATATCCCAGTCTGGAACTAGGGCTAAAACAGTGCGTCACTGAATTGAACAAGACAGAAAGTAGATAAGCCATAATGGGCAATCATCCACTCAAAAGAAGGCAAAACGACAGCGCTGGTGACAACAAGCTGTCGCGGTGAGCCGCCAACAGCTCATCTACAAGAGATAACCAGGGAATTCCGAGAACTAATTAGACACGTCCAACTCAACGCTGAGATTCTTCTACCTTTCTGCGACGAGCAATCTTTTCGAAATTAATCTCTAGATCCAGTAAGTTCCATTGATTAACATCAATGACCACTCTTGAGCCACTCAGGTACTCAACGACTACTTTAGACAACGCTGAATCAGAATAGCTAACGGCCCAGACTTTTAACAACTGCCCCGTTAAATTGATATACCACGAACCTACAACTGGTTTTTGCTGGGTGGACATTTCGATAACCCTCAGTTTCAGATGATACTAATTCCTAAAATCGCCGGTACCACCATCCCTGGTAAGGCCCATTATAACCTAACTAGCAATCATTTTCCATCATATAAAATCAAAAAAATCAATGGGTTATGATGTTTTACAGCATCCTCATAAGGGCAGTAGCATACACCAGCAAGCCCTACCTTTAACCTAGCCACATTTGGAATCACCACAATTCAGACAGGTCATACAACCGTCCATTTTAATCATCGCCCTGGTGCTACATTTATTACAAAGCTGCGCGCCTGCTGGAAATGAACTCTCCGCATCAGCTTCAGTGCTTGCCGCTTTACTGGCATCATCAAACTGCCCACGCTTCTCTTCAATAAAGCGCTTCTGATGGTCATCCAACCCATCGTCTTTGATCATGCCGATGAGACGCAGATGCTGGTCGATCACTTCACCAATCTCAGCTACCAGCGACGGCATAAACTTACCGCCACGCTTAAAATAGCCGCCACGCGGATCAAACACCGAGCGTAGCTCTTCAACCAAAAAGGTCACATCACCACCCTTCCTGAAAACCGCTGAAATAATCCGTGTCAGCGCGACAATCCACTGAAAGTGATCCATATTTTTAGAGTTAATAAAAACCTCAAATGGACGGCGCAGTTCATGCTCAGTGTCCTGGTTCAAAATCACATCATTTACAGTGACATACAGCGCGTGCTCGGTCAGCGGCGTCTTCACTTTATAAGTCGAACCCAACAACATCTCTGGGCGCTCTAACTTCTCATGCATGTGAATCACATTTGAAGTCGACTCATCTTTCTCGATACTGCTCGGCACTTCAACTGCCGGTAACGCCTTCTCTTCTTCACTTACCACACCATAACTGACGATTTTTTTACTAATTTTTGTAGCCATTTACTCTTTCTCCCCGGTTCGCTTGTGCACGCTATAAATACAGAATCGTTATCTAAAACTTCCCGTAGTAGCCCTCTTTCAACGCGTCATACAGATTCGCCGCGCTATGCACCTCACCATCATATTCAATCTCTTCGTTACCCTTCACTTCTACCACCGAGCCATCCTCCAGGGTAAAGCGATAGGTGGTATTTTCCAGATCCTTCTCTTTCACCAGCACACCCTGAAATGCCTCTGGGTTAAAGCGGAAAGTGGTACACCCTTTAAGCCCCTGCTCATACGCGTACAGGTAGATATCTTTAAACGCCTCGTAATCGTAATCACTTGGTACGTTTGCAGTTTTGGAGATCGAAGAATCGATCCAACGCTGCGCCGCCGCCTGTACATCCACGTGTGATTTCGGCGTGATGTCATCCGCAGTAATAAAATATTCCGGCAGCTGGTTTGCGCTATCGCTTGATTCAGGAGTCGCATCGCCATTGATCAACTCGCGGTAAGCCAGCAGCTCAAACGAAAAGACATCGACTTTCTCTTTGCTCTTTTTGCCTTCACGAATCACATTACGTGAATATTGGTGCGCAAAGCTTGGCTCGATGCCGTTACTGGAGTTATTCGCCAGCGATAGTGAAATCGTACCGGTCGGTGCAATCGAACTGTGATGGGTAAAACGCGCCCCCACCTCTGCCAGCTCTTCAACCAACGCAGGGTCCTGCTTCGCGATCTGCTGCATATAGCGACTGTATTTCGCGTGTAACACCTTGCCTTTAATCGCATCACCCACTGCACAGCCATCTTTGGCCATCTCAGGACGCTTGCGTAACATTTCAGCCGTCACAGTGAAGTCTTCTTCTAATATTGGAGCCGCGCCTTTCTCTTTAGAAAGGTCGAGCGCCGCCTGCCAGCCGACCATCGCCATTTTACGGGTCACTTCTTCAGTGAACGCCAGCGAGTTGTCATCACCGTACTGCATCCTCAGCATTGTCATGGTCGAACCCAGCCCCAGATACCCCATGCCGTGACGACGCTTACCTTCGATCTCTTTACGCTGCTGCTCTAATGGCAAGCCATTGATCTCAACCACGTTATCCAGCATGCGGGTAAAGATACTGATAGTTTTGCAATACTCATCCCAGTCGAAGTAGGCCTTGTCGGTAAATGGATTACGCACAAAACGCGTCAGATTAATTGAACCCAACAGGCACGAACCATAAGGCGGCAGCGGCTGCTCACCGCAAGGATTGGTGGCGCGGATGTTTTCGCAAAACCAATTATTATTCATCTCATTGACCTTGTCGATCAGAATAAAGCCCGGTTCCGCGTAATCGTAGGTCGACGACATAATCATGTCCCACAGACGACGCGCGCGAATCGTCTTGCTCACACGGCAGGCAACCAGCCCTTCTTCATTTTCGATGTAACCCTCTTTCAGAGGCCACTCACGCCACACTACCTGGCCGGCATCTTTCAGGTCAATCTCACCATTTTCAACTTCGCTAGGTTTCGCAGGAAAGGCCAGTTTCCAGTCAATATCACCAACAACCGCTTCCATAAATTCTTTGGTGATCAACAATGAGAGATTGAACTGGCGCAGACGACCATCTTCACGCTTTGCCTTGATGAAATCGAGCACATCGGGATGACCAATATCAAAGGTGCCCATCTGCGCACCGCGACGACCACCGGCACTGGAGACGGTAAAACACATCTTGTCGTAGATATCCATAAATGACATCGGGCCCGAGGTGTAAGCGCCCGCACCCGACACATAACCGCCTTTTGGACGTAGTGTCGAGAATTCATAACCGATACCGCAGCCCGCTTTCAGTGTCAGTCCTGCTTCGTAGACCTTTTGCAGAATGCCGTCCATCGAATCTTCAATGATCCCAGAAACGGTGCAGTTAATCGTAGAGGTTGCCGGCTTATGCGCCTGCGCACCGGCATTCGAGGTGATCCGTCCAGCCGGAATCGCACCGTGACGTAGCGCCCACAGAAATTCGTCATGCCAATGATCGCGCAGCTCCTGTGTCTCTTCAACATCAGCCAGTGCCCGTGCAACACGCTTATAAGTGTCGTCGATCGACTGATCAATCGCATCACCTTCTTTATTTTTCAGGCAATATTTTTTATCCCAGATATCAAGCGAAGCAGGCTGAAATGGGATCTCAGATGCGGCAGTGGAGACGACTCGAAGGTGCGCACTTTTCATTAGATGGCTTTCTCCCATTTTTTATTGGTTTTATTATCGTTAAGGTTTGCTTTGCTCATTTATGCCACGCTGGTGATCAACACGTTAAAAGAGTATTTAAATTAAACAAAACACAACATCTTGTGTTGTGCGGGCAAGATTAAAGTTAATTGGCACTATCGTCAACCACCAAAACACGAAAATATCAAACGTATTAACAAAGACAAATATCAAATAAAAACAAATAGATAAAAATCACCATCCCTTTTTTTATAGGGTAAAATTTCGCGCATAATTATCAAAAACTAGCACTTGACGCCATCACTACATATTGTGGTTTTGATTTCCATTGACCGCTTACTAAACAAACACTTACAAATAACTCATTACCACCGCTTGAAAACAAAGCACTTAACACCCATTTATCTATAATTGAACCTCGATCAATATTAAAAGTCGAAGCAAGGATTGGCGAAAATGCCCAACCGCTACTTTATTTAAATGATTACCTGGAGATCACCACCAATGCCTCAGCGACTGCTGATTACGCTACTATTATGCGCCCTGGCCACCCCCTTCATCGGCACCGCCAGCGCGGCACTGCCAGCACTCGACTCTCAGGGCAAACCACTGCCAACCCTTGCACCGATGATAGAACGTGTCACGCCAGCCGTTGTCAATATCTCGACTCGAGGGCAGGAAAAAATAGCGGGTAACCCACTACTCCAGGACCCCATTTTTCGCCGTTTTTTTAATCTGCCACAACAACCGAGCCATCGAGACACACAAAGCCTCGGCTCTGGCGTGATCATCGATGCGGATAACGGTTACATCCTCACCAACAGCCATGTGATTGATAAAGCAATCGAAATCACCGTTACCCTGCAAGATGGTCGACGCCTCAACGCCACCCTGGTCGGGGCAGATCCCGAAGCCGATGTCGCCGTGATTCAAGTCCCCAATGAAAACCTCAGCGCACTCAAACTAGCCGATTCCGATCAACTACGTGTCGGTGATTTTGTGGTCGCGATCGGCAATCCCTTCGGCCTTGGCCAGACCGTCACCTCCGGCATCGTCAGCGCATTAGGGCGCAGTGGCCTCGGCATCGAGGGCTACGAGGACTTCATCCAGACCGACGCATCGATCAATCCGGGTAATTCCGGCGGCGCACTGGTCAATCTGCGCGGCGAACTGGTCGGCATTAACACCGCCATCATCGCCCCCGGCGGCGGTAATGTCGGCATCGGTTTTGCGATCCCGACCAATATGAGCCAACAGATCATGGCTCAACTGGTGAAATATGGTGAAGTAAAACGCGGCAAACTCGGTGTTTCAGCGCAAAATCTGACCCCGGAGCTGGCTCACGCCTTCGGCATCGAAGGCACAAGCGGCGCTGTGGTCGTGCAACTCACACCTGACTCACCCGCTGCGGCAGCAGGATTACAGATCGGCGATGTCATTATCAGCGTCAACGATCACGCCACTGACAGCGCCTTTGATATTCGCAATCAACTTGGTTTGTTACGCATCGGCGATACCGCCAAACTTCAAATCCTACGAGGCAATCAAAAGCTCGCCATCAAGGCCGAAATCGCTGACCCAGAGCCCAATAAAGTCGAAGGAAAACAGTTTGATACGAGACTCGACGGCACAGTCTTCAGCCGTATTGAAGAGGGCTCCCCGCTATATGGACAGATCGAAGGGGTACTCGTGGTTGAGACACAACAAAACAGTCCCGCATGGCGTGCCGGGCTTCGTAAAGGTGACGTGGCTGTCTCCGCCAATCGCCGTACCGTCACAGATTTCACCACACTCGCTGAAGCACTAAAGCAATCTCGACGCGGCATTCTGCTCAATGTGATCCGCGGCAGCTCTGCGCTCTTTATTTTGATTCAGTAACCGCATCAAGCCCCTCCCTTCCATTTAAAGCGCGTGGTATAATGCGGCGCGCTTTAAATCCACCTTTTCCGCGTTACCACGCAAAAAGCGATTTGCGCACCTGTTGTCGTAGCGGTATCATTAGCATTCGACAAAAACTGATAATCAACGCAATATGATCGGTAAAACTATGCCACAACATAAGCTGACACAACTTCAGGAACTCGAAAGCGAGTCCATTCATATCATGCGAGAAGTCGTCGCCGAGTTTCGTAACCCGGTGATGCTCTACTCTGTCGGAAAAGATTCCAGCGTAATGCTGCACCTGGCCCGCAAGGCGTTTCACCCTGGCCCGCTGCCTTTCACGCTGCTGCATATCGATACCGGCTATAAGTTCCCGGAGATGTATGAATTCCGCGACTGGTATTGTAAAGAGGTCGGCGCCAAACTGGTCGTTCATCGCAATGAAGATGCGATCGGCAAAGGAATGAACCCACACGAATTCGGTGTAGCACGCTGCTGCGGCGCACTCAAGACTGGCGCGCTACTCGAAGGCCTTGAACAGGGCGGTTATGATGTGGCCTTCGGTGGCGCACGCCGCGACGAAGAACGCTCCCGCGCCAAAGAGCGCGTCTACTCAATGCGCGATAGCTTTGGCCAGTGGGACCCAAAAAATCAGCGCCCTGAATTGTGGAGCCTCTATAACGGCCGCATTCATGACGGTGAATCAGTACGTGCTTTTCCTATTTCCAACTGGACTGAGATGGATGTCTGGTCGTACATCAAAGAAGAGAATATCCCCATCGTACCGCTCTATTACGCCAAAGAGCGCCTGATGGTTGAGCGTGGCAATCATCTGATTCCAGCGGAAGATAGCAAATTCCTGCTGGAAGGCGAAGAACCTAAAATGGTGATGTCGCGCTACCGTACACTCGGCTGTATGCCTTGTACCGGTGCGGTGCGTTCCAGCGCCACCACCATTGAAGGAATTATCGAAGAGGCGAGCATCGCCACCCGTAGTGAGCGTGAAACACGCATCATCGACCATGGCTCTAACAGCATGGAAGATAAAAAGAAGGAAGGTTATTTCTAATGTCGACCACAGATAAAGAGATTGAACTGTTACGCCTTGTTACCGTCGGCAGTGTCGATGACGGCAAGTCCACCCTGATTGGACGCCTGCTGTACGATACCAAAGGAGCTTTTGAAGACCAGCTACAGGCTGTGCGTAAAGATGATAGTGAAGGCGCAGACGGTATCGATCTGGCACAGCTGACCGACGGCCTCGCCGCCGAGCGCGAGCAGGGCATCACCATTGATGTCGCCTATCGCTACTTCGCGACACCAAACCGTAAATTCATCATGGCCGACTGCCCGGGGCATGAGCAGTACACCCGCAATATGGTGACCGGTGCAAGTACCGCCAACGCCGCGATTATCCTAATTGATGCACGTAAAGGCGTATTACAACAGACGCGTCGCCACACTCACATCATCAGCCTGTTGGGCCTGCCACATTTGATCGTGGCCATTAATAAAATGGATTTGATCGATTACGACGAATCGACCTTCCTGAGCATCAAAGAAGCGTTAACTGAGTTTTGTGCACGCCAGAACATCCACAACCTGATCTGCATTCCAGTCTCGGCACTGGCCGGTGACATGGTCGTCGATCGCGGCGACAATATGCCGTGGTACGAAGGACAGACGGTACTTGAAACACTGGAAGGGATCGACGTCAGCGGCCATATAGACGAATGCGACTTCCGCTTTCCGGTACAGTATGTGTGTCGCCCTCAAACCAAAGAGCTACCGGACTTTCGCGGCTTCATGGGGCGCATCGCCTCCGGCACCGTCAAAGTGGGCGACGAGATTGTACAGCTACCGGCCGGTAAAAAATCGAAGATAAAAGAAATTATCACCTTTGATGGCAATCTGAATGAGGCCTTTGCCCCGCAGAGCATCACGATCACGCTGGAAGATGAGATCGATATCTCACGTGGCGACATCATTGCTCACGCCGACAAAACACCACATACCGAAAAAGAGCTCGACGCGATTGTCTGCTGGATGGGTGAAGAGCCGCTTTCACCACGCAAAAAGTACTTCATCAAACACACCACCAACACCGTTAAGGCGATGGTTAGCGAGATTAAGTACCGCACCGACATCAATGAACTCACCCAGGACGAAAACGTTGATGAGCTAGCGATGAACGAGATTGGCAAGGTTTCACTGAAACTCACCAGCCCACTCACCTTCGATCGCTATGCAGACAATCGTGCCACCGGTAATTTCATTATTATCGACAGCTTCACCAACAACACCGTTGGCGCAGCAATGATCTGCTAAGGGCAATCACAAAAAGAGCGATTTATCCCCCGGTTTCTGCTCAAGGATGAGCGTAACCACTTGTTCTACAGCTTGATACCGGTTAGCCTAGCCGCTACCCACACAAACCAAGCGGTTGACATTGCAAAGCCAAAACACAATTAGACTTGTCTCCATTCTTTTGCTGGCAACCCTCATCAGCGGGTGCGCCTCAAGCGCGATGCGCAGCGTGGCCGACAGCCTTTCACTGGCGATCACCAACCAGAATGATCTCGAAACAGTACGCGATGGCGAACCCGCTTATCTACTACTCATCGACGGCTTCATCCTGAACGACCCGGACAACGAAGACCTGCTGCTTGCTGGCGCGCGCCTTTACGACACCTATGCCGGTATCTTTGTCGAAGATAAAGCACGTGCCGCACGACTCTCCGATAAGGCGCATGATTACGCCCGCCGCGCCCTGTGCCAACCCTATCCCACCGTCTGCCAGCACGACAAAGCGTCCTTTGATGACTTCGCACGCGAAATCGTCAAAGTTGACGCCGATGAACTATCACTACTTTACGGTTACGCCACCGCCTGGGTCGGCTGGATACAGGCCCACAGCGGCGATTTCCTCGCCATAGCCGAGCTGCCCAAGGTAGAACTCGCCTTTGAGCACATCATCACATTAGATCCACGTTATGAACGTGGCCAGGCGCAACTCTACCTAGGCGTGCTGCGCACATTACGCCCGCCCGCTCTCGGCGGCAAACCAGAAGTTGGGCGCCAACATTTTGAAAATGCGATTGAATACTCAAACGGCCGCAACCTCTACGTTAAAGTCGAATTCGCGCGTCGTTACGCAAGATTAATCTTTGACCAGGAACTGCACGATAAACTACTGAATGAGGTACTCGACGCCGAACCGGAAGAGAGTGGTCTCACCCTAAGCAACACACTGGCGCAACAACAGGCGCGCCAACTACTAGATAGTTCTGCCGCATATTTCGAGGAGTGAGTAGATGCGACGTTTATTGATGATTGGAACCCTGCTCGCTGCAGCCATTGCATTACCAGCACAGGCGCTCACATTCAAAATCGCCACCATCGCACCCGATGGCACCGCGTGGATGGATGAGATGCGCAAAGGTGCCGACGAAATTAAAAAACGCACCAACAGTCGAGTGAAGTTTCGTTTCTTTCCCGGCGGTATCATGGGCAACGACAAAAGTGTGATGCGTAAAATCCGCATCGGACAACTACACGGCGGCGCCATTGTCAGTGGTGGCCTCACCGCCATCTACCCAGACATCGGCATCTACAGCCTGCCCTTCACCTTTCGCACCGAAGCAGAGGTCGACTATGTCCGCCAGAAGATGGATCCACTGCTAATCGAAGGGCTAAAGAAAAATGGCTTCATCAGCTTTGGCCTCGCTGAAGGAGGCTTTGCCTATCTGATGTCAAACCATTCGATCAAAGTCGTTGATGACTTTAATGGGCAAAAAGTGTGGGTACCTCAAAACGATGAAGTCAGCCGTTCCGCTTTTGAGTCCGTCGGTGTCTCACCGATCTCACTCGCGCTTTCAGATGTACTCACCGGTCTGCAAACCGGCTTAATTGATACCATTGCAGGCTCGGCCAGCGGCGCGATTGCACTGCAATGGCATACCCGTGTGAAATACCTGATGGATGAACCGCTCTCCTACCTATACGCCTCAATGGTAATCAGCCAAAAACGCTTTAAACGCATCTCAGCTGATGATCAGGCCATTGTTTCCGAAGTGATGGGGACCACCTTCAAACGTCTGAACAAGTTAAACCGCGAAGATGACCTGGCCGCCCGTAGCGCACTGAAAAAACAGGGCATCACCTTTGTCGCGCTTGACCCCCAACTCACCGAGCAGTGGTTCAACATCCGCAAGAGCGTTGGCCAGGAAATGACCCAGAAAGGGGTGCTTTCGAAAGAGATTGTCGAGACCTTACAACGTCACCTTGATGATTATCGCGCGCCATCTGTGACAGCTCAAAACCAATAAAACGACGACCCATTAATCACTGCAACGTCATACCAGGCAAGGAATGCTGCCGATAAACGCAACACACCAACCTAAGCGCGGCCCCTTCGCACTCATCAATCGTGCCATCACTTTTGTAGAGAACTGCCTGCTCTCGCTGTCACTGTTCGTGATGATCGCACTGGCCAGCGTGCAGATCATCATGCGCAACTTCTGGGACAGCGGCCTTTCATGGGGAGACCCCTCTCTTAGTATTCTGGTGCTATGGGTCGGCATGCTCGGCGCGATGGTCGCCACGCGCGAAAAAAACCATATCAGCATCGATGTCCTGTCGCGTTTTTTACCCGAGCGATTTACAGGACTCAATCAAATAGTGCTCGACCTGTTCACCGCCATCATCTGCGGTCTGCTCTGCTACCACAGCTATCGCTTTGTTTTGATGGAATTCGAAGACGGCACCACCGCATTTGAATCCGTGCCCGCATGGCTTTGCGAAGCGATCATCCCCTTTGGCTTTGGCCTGATCGCACTCCGCTGTGGCTTTACCTGCCTGGCACAATCCATTGCGCTGATTCGCAAAACGCCACCACAGCACGATGGCGATTCGCCATGTTAATCACACTGCTCTTAATCTTGCTGGCACTACTAGGCGCGCCACTATTTGCAGTGATCGCCGCCGGTGCGATGTGGGGTTTCTATCAGGCAGAGATCGATTTAGCCGTCATGGGAATCGAATTTTTCCGCCTCGCAGAGATGCCGATGCTGGTATCGATTCCACTCTTCACCTTTGCTGGCTATCTACTCAGCGAAAGCAAGGCGCCGGCACGGCTGGTAAATCTCAGCCAGGCGCTGCTGGGCTGGCTGCCAGGCGGGCTCGCTATCGTTGCCCTGTTTGCCTGCGCACTCTTCACCGCCTTTACTGGTGCATCAGGGGTCACGATTGTGGCGCTCGGCGCACTGCTCTTTCCCGCATTAATGCAGGCAGGCTATAAAGAGAACTTCAATCTTGGTTTGATCACTACCTCAGGCAGTCTCGGACTGCTATTTGCACCATCACTGCCGCTTATCCTCTACGCCGTGATCGTGCAGCAAATGGGCATTGGCGAACCGCTCACCATTGACGAACTCTTTCTCGCAGGGATCATCCCTGGGTTATTAATGTTATTTATGCTTTCCGGCTGGAGCATGTGGCAAAATCGCCACCTGCCAACACACTCAATGGAATGGAAAGAAGTTGCCAGTGCGCTACGCGAATCATGCTGGGAAATACCGCTGCCATTTATCGTGCTCGGCGGGATCTATAGCGGCTTCTTTGCTGTCTCTGAAGCCGCCGCGGTCACTGCACTCTATGTGCTAATTGTTGAAGTACTGATCTATCGCGAAATTCCGCTGAAAAAATTACCGCAAATCATGCGCAATTCAATGGTACTGGTTGGTGCGCTATTAATTATTCTCGGTCTATCACTCGCCTCAACCAATTATATGATCGATGCTGATATACCCACACGGATGTTTGATTTCATCAAAGAGCATGTCGATAGCCCACTGACATTCCTGATCCTGCTCAATATCTTTTTGTTGATCCTCGGCGCAATGCTCGACATCTTCTCCGCACTGATTTTAATCATCCCACTGCTGCTGCCCATCGCGCTCGGCTACGGCATTGACCCAGTTCACCTTGGCATCATTTTTCTGGCCAACATGCAGCTCGGCTACTTCACCCCGCCCGTTGGGCTCAATCTCTTTATTGCCAGCTACCGATTTAAAAAACCCGTGATGCAACTCTACAAAGCAACGCTGCCGTTCTTTTTCATCCTGTTATTGGCCGTACTCATCATCACCTACGTCCCTGCATTATCGCTCTATCTGCCCGATCGGGGCGGATAGATTCCGAGTAAATTAAAACAACCCCACCTATCACCCGTCATCTACCATCTACCCCTGCTCCAGAGCAGCGAATAACCAACATCTGAAAACCCCGTCATAACAGCAACAAAAACTTTCTACAAAAATAGCTTGTCTACGTGTAACATTCTGCTTTCAAATTATTTTCTACGGACAAGAATATGAGTAAAACATCATCGATCAAAAAGCGTTGGGCTACATGGGTATCCATCATATTGATTATAGTCGGCCTTGGGGTTGGCGTGAAAATGCTCCCAAGCGGCTACAGTGAAGATCTTTCTGTGATTGGCAGTGGAAAAAATGTCGTGGTACTAGTACATAACAAAGAAGGGGTACGCAGCCTCAATCTGATGAATCAGGTCGATGCGATTAGAGACAACTACAATGGCCGCATTGAATTTCGTATCGCAGAGAGCGGCACTCCAAAAGGTGCTGAATTTGTACAAAGAAACATGGTCGGTGATGCCATGCTTGTTTTATTTAAAGGTGACGGCACCACTGTCGGCAAACTTATTATTCGCGATAGCCCTGAAGAACTCGCCAAAACATTAGAACAGGTATTTGGCCTGTAGACTAAACGCATTAATCTCACCGATAACACTCAGAGTGGCCAATAGACATTGACACAGCCACCCTGAGATAACGCTACAAAAAAATAGCCTACCGCTTAACCTTGCTATCTTTTCGTTTCAAGGTTCGCACTAATATCTCATTCTTCTCTTCTAACGACGCAGCATTCCAGCCAGTGATTTCATCAATCGAACGGTAACACCCCATACAGATATCATCACTATCCAGACAGCAATTGCGTACACAGGGTGATTCAACTGTTTCCATATTCACCAACACACCATCACTATTCATCATTAATTAGACGCGATTACGTTTACAAAAATTACGATTATTTAAGAATCGCATCTTTATCGGTAATCGAAAACACCAGGCCGGAAACATTCTCAACATCTCTGTTCAATCGAGGTAGCGTGACACAATCACTCCAACGGGCATTCGGCTCAAGTATTTTATCCTGCGAGTAGATTTGATAACCCGGCGTTGCAAGGTTATCACTGAAACCTTTTTGGTGAGCGGCGATATTCCATTCAACTAGCGAGACAGTCTTATCACTACGGTTTTCAATCGTGACTTTTAGCGGTGACGATTCATCACAAAACCTCAATGAATACTCAACTGAAACAGCGACCGCCTCAACCACTTTTTTCTCTGACCAGTCCTGGTAATAAAAAAAACCGCCAATAATACTTCCAACCAAAACCAACAGACCAAGACCACCAAACATCTTCTTTGGAAAAAAAATAAACAACGATAGCACTGCTGCGATAGCAATCCATTTCATGAACGTTTCTCTATTACATGTAAAAAATAAAAACGGGATAACGCGAGCACTACATCAAAAGATGACAAGCGATAATTATTTAAGTACAAGCGGCTTTATCGCCGATACCCACGCGACAACGCGCGCGTAGAAAACTCACGATCCTTCAGTCCAACATTGACTTCAATATTTTTTGCATCATAGACAATGGTTGAATCCGCCCTGAAGTTTTTAACAATGGCGGTCTCCCACACCCACGCGCCTTTGATTTGTCGCCAGGTGACAAACTGCTTCTTAACCATCTTCATCTCTTTATCAAAATAGTCGACACGGCTTTCCAGGCAATGTTCCCAGTTTTTACCTTTACTAAACCATGAAATACGTTTGCCATAAACAGGGTCATTCTTAGGCGTGCTTTCAACAATAAAAAATGCTTTATCCTCCACTACGCGCTCTTCAACAAGACGGTGATCATCTTCATTGATATTACGCTCGCGCAGGTCATCATCGCTAAATCCCCAATCCATCTCTTCTGGTGAACGCTTTGAGATTCGTTTTACGATTCGCATTTCGGGCAGGTAGACCCACTGGTCAGCGAGCCGCTTACTGCCATTCACATAACCCCAGCGCATAAACGCGAGTCCCTGATTATGAGCAGAAGCGGTGTAAAGCACCACTTTATCAACCACTCCATCTTTACCACCATAATTTTTCCACAGGCGAATATACTCACTGGAAACTTTTTTGCCGTTGGTGAGCGTACTGGTGACAAGCAATCGGGAGCGCTGATCTTCACCCGCATTTTTGTAGTAACAGCGCTCTACCACCTCAACGCCACTATACGTTTTAGTATCATCACGCGGCTCAACCGCAATTACGAATGGAGAGGATAACGTCAGGATTGTCGCTGTAACTGCTTGACTAATGGCTCGATGAAACATGATTTACTTATCTCCCTCTATCGCCATCCGAAAAGTCCGCGCGTAACTGCCGACGAACTAAAGGCACCGCCAATGACACCAGAATCAAAACCAATATGGCAATATTGCCAACCATCACATAAGGCGTTGTGCCTTGCATCGGCACCACGGTGTCGCTCAACGTAGCCTCTTCAAACTGAGGCGCTATCGACTGAAAACGCCCCTGATGATCAATGATCGCAGAGATACCTGTATTGGTCGCCCGCAGCAGTGGTCGCCCACTCTCTTTTGCTCGCATACGTGCTATCTGTAAATGTTGATGCGGCGCACTTGAATCTGAAAACCAGGCATCGTTACTCACATTAACCAGTAGCGTCGCCTCTGGCAACTGCATAATCACCTCTTCACCAAAGGCATCTTCAAAACAGATCGAGATACCCACCTTCTGTCCTGCCATCGGTAGAGGGCGCTGATCATCTGAACCAGCACTAAAGTCCGACATCGGCACCTGGATAATATCAACTAACACTGATAGCCACTCTTTTAGCGGCAGGTATTCAGTAAACGGCACGAGGTGGCGCTTGTGATAAAAGCCTGTCGCACTACCGAGACTCATCATCGTGTTGTAGTACTGCCGTGTTTGACCATCGAGGTAGACCAGCCCCAACAAAATATCGGTATTGTTGTGACGCGCTTCATCTGCAAGCCCGGCAAGAAAATTGGTTGATTCATGAAAAAATGCAGGCAGTGCCGTCTCCGGCCAGATAATCAAATCACTTTGCCAGTTTTCACGCGTTAGCTGCGCATAGAGATCAATAGTGGGTGCCTTCATTGACGGTAACCACTTTAGCTCCTGCGGGATATTGCCCTGAATTAAGGTCACCTTCATCGGTACCCCTGCAGGTGCAACCCAACTCACCTGATTAGCCAACAAACCACCACACCACAACAGCGCTAACGCCACAATATGAAATGATTTCTGACCAATATAAATATTGCGAATCACGATCGCGATGAATGCCGCACTTAACGCCACTGCAAGTGAAACACCATAGACACCTAGCAGTGAGGCAAAGCCACCCAACGGTGTTTCGATCTGGCTATAGCCGACATTGAGCCACGGCAAACCTGTGAACATCCAGCCACGAATCCATTCAAACAACACCCACACTGCGGGAAAACACCATAACAGTGTCGTCGTCGATGGCAAATTAAAATGCTGTCGAAACTTCACCGCGACACCACCCGTCAGCGCCAGGAATGTTGCAAACACTAGCACAAACATCGAAGTAATAAACAGCGAAAGCGCAAAGCCGACATTGCCATAGTGGTACATACTGATGAAGACCCACCAGACCCCAAACCCAAACATGCCGATGCCAAACAATAGACCGCGCCACATCGCACGGCGTGCAGTGCCATCAAGCCACAAGAGAAAAATGATAACCAGCGAAACAATCGCTATTGGATAAAGCTCAAAAGGGGCAAACGCCAGCGGCAATAAGCCGCCAGCGATTAAGGCAAGCAGGTCTCCGCGCCATGTCGCGAACATCTGACCAGACTCCTTACTTGTCGCTAGTTGTAGCCGTTGCGCCTTCCGCCACCAGCGCCATCTGTAGCAGATGAATCCGTCGACTATCGGCATGAAGCACCTTGAAGTGAAAACGTCCGATCTCACATTTCTCACCACGCTTCGGCAGATGCCCAAAGCTGCGCATCATCAAGCCACCAATGGTGTCGAAATCTTCATCACTCAATTCGCACTCAAAGTATTCATTAAACTCTTCGATCGGGGTCAGCGCCTTAACCGTAAAGCTAACATCACTGTGCTTCATGATGTAGCTATCTTCCGCTACATCGTGTTCATCAATAATCTCGCCAACGATCTGCTCAAGCACATCTTCAATCGTCACCAATCCATCGATGCCGCCGTACTCATCAACCACGATCGCCATGTGATTACGACTAGCACGAAAATCCTTTAATAAAACATTGAGGCGTTTGCTGTCTGGAATAAATGCCGCAGGACGTAGTACATCGCGCACATTAAATGATTTGCCACCATTCAGCGCATAAGCCAGCAGATCTTTTGCGAGCAGGATACCTTCTACTTCATCTTTGCCATCACCGATGACAGGAAAACGTGAGTGGGCAGACTTCACTATCACTGGCAGAATTTCTTTCAGCGGTGCATCACGCTCCACCACCACCATCTGCGAACGCGGAATCATAATGTCCCGCACCTGCATCTCAGAAACTTCCAGCACCCCTTCGATCATAGTCAGCGCATCAGCATCCAACAAGTGACGCTGCTGAGACTCACGCAGGCTCTCAATAAGTTCAACACGGTCCGCCGGTTCCTGTGCAAATGCCTTCTTCAGTTTACCCAAAAAGCTATCTTTAGCAGTCGCCGGCTCGGGCGATCGATCGCTGTTCATCGCTGTCCCATTCCTGATTTCATTCGTTCTCCACTCATCAAATCTAAAATTATCATCATCATTAAGCCACGTCATCGTCCATATATGGATCGTCGAATCCCAAGTATGCCATGATTTTTCTTTCTAAATCTTCCATTTCACGCGCATCACTATCATCAATATGATCATACCCGCGCAGATGCAAAACCCCATGCACCACCAGATGCGCCCAATGGGCGCGCACCGGCTTCCCCTGCTCTTGCGCTTCTCTCGCCACTAACGGCACGCAGATAATGAGGTCACCCAATAGCGGCAATGGCACATCAGCCGGTGCTTCAAACGGAAATGAAAGCACATTCGTCGGCCCCTGCCTGTCGCGATACTGTTCGTTGAGCGCCGCACTTTCATCATCTTCGACCAGACGAATGGTCAGCTCAGCCTCCGCCATTTGGCCTTCAAGCGCCGCGGAAACCCACTGTTCCAACGCGGCCTGCTCAGGTAACTCAGCACCTTGTGATTGCGCTAACGCAACCTGTAGATCAAGCGCCAGATTCAAATCGGATGCCGTCACAGGCTCAACGCTCACGCGCCCCAGCCTCTTTGTCTTCCTGCGCTTCTTTAGCAGCATAGGCCTGCACAATCCGCTGGACTAATGGATGACGTACAACATCCTGAGATTCAAAGAAGGTGAAACTAATGCCGTTGATATCTTTCAACACATCGATCACATGTCGTAGCCCAGAGGCACTGCCACGCGGTAGATCCACCTGCGTCACATCACCCGTCACCACGACCGTCGAACCAAAACCGACACGCGTCAGAAACATCTTCATCTGCTCAACGGTGGTGTTTTGCGCCTCATCAAGGATGATAAATGACTCATTTAATGTGCGACCACGCATGTAGGCAAGTGGGGCCACTTCAATCACATTCTGCTCGATCAACTTGGCGACACGCTCAAAACCAAGCATTTCATACAACGCATCATAAAGCGGGCGCAGGTAAGGATCGATCTTCTGTGACAGATCGCCCGGTAAAAAGCCAAGTCGCTCGCCCGCCTCCACCGCTGGGCGAACTAATAGAATACGCCGCACCTCTTCCTTTTCCAGCGCCTCAACCGCACAGGCAACGGCGAGGTAGGTTTTACCGGTGCCAGCAGGGCCAACACCAAAGTTAATCTCATTACTCAAAATACGCTGCAGGTACATCGCCTGATTAATCCCGCGCCCCTTGATGCCGCCCTTTTTGGTCTGAATCTGGACACTCTCAACCACCTGCCGCTGAAGCTCCTTCAGCGCAGGGGCAGAATGCAACGCCATCTGCACCTGTGATGGGGCTAGTGTCGCGCCATCGGTCTCTACATACAGCGTCTTCAGCAATTTACTTGCCTCAATCACCGCATCAGGGTTTCCAACCAGACGAAAGTCATTACCGCGATTGCTAATTTCAATGCCGAAGTGTGCCTCGATCTGTCGCAAGTGGCCATCAAATTGCCCACAAAGCTCAAGCAGACGCTGGTTATCGACAGGCTCTAAAAGCAGTTCACTAATCTGTTGATTATCACTCAAAATGGGATTCACATATTTGAAAGGAAAAGAAAGCAGCGCACCGTGATGATACTGGAGATAATCTGACGCGCGCTATAATTGATCTGTTGATGCTAAAAACCGCTATGCGACGTATCGTCCATTGCCGGGTTCAATCACTGACAGCAGCTCGCCACGCAATGAATTCGGTAACGCCTCAGTGATGCGTACATTCACAAACTGACCAATCATCGATTGATCGGCAGTAAAGTTAACCCAGCGGTTGTTATCGGTACGACCCGCCAACTGCGCGGGATCTTTTTTCGACACCCGCTCTACCAGCACACGTTGCTCGCTACCGACCATCGACGCACTGATCACCGCCGTCATCTCAATAATCCGTTTCTGCAACTCAGAAAGACGCAGCTGCTTAACGCTATGCGCCACATCATCTGGAAAAGCCGCCGCGGGAGTGCCGGGACGCGCACTGTAGATAAAACTAAATGAATGATCAAAACCAATATTTTCAATCAGAGCCATCGTCGCGCGATGATCCGCATCAGACTCACCCGGAAAGCCAATGATAAAATCAGAAGACATACTAATATCAGGCCTTATTTCACGCAGACGACGAATTTTTGATTTATATTCCAGCGCGGTGTGACCACGTTTCATCGCACCCAAAATTCGATCCGAACCACTTTGTACCGGCAGATGCAGATGACTGACCAATTCAGGCACATCCCGATACGCATCAATCAGGCTGTCACTAAACTCAACCGGATGCGAGGTGGTAAAACGAATGCGATCAATACCATCGATGCTTGCCACGTACGTGATCAGTAATGCGAGATCCGCCTCAGTGCCATCTTCCATTTCGTGACGATAGGCATTCACGTTTTGTCCCAGCAGGTTCACCTCACGCACGCCCTGACTGGCAAGCGATGAGATTTCACTCAGGACATCATCGAACGGACGACTAAACTCTTCGCCACGGGTATAGGGCACCACACAGAAGGTACAGTATTTACTACACCCCTCCATGATAGAGACAAAGGCAGTCGGGCCATTCGCCTTCGGCTCCGGCAGACAGTCAAATTTTTCAATCTCGGGAAAACTGATATCGATGACTGGTTGACGCTGACGCTTCACTGCAGTCAACATCTCAGGCAGGCGGTGAAATGTCTGCGGGCCAAAGACCAGATCTACAAACGGCGCGCGCTCACGAATCGCATCGCCTTCCTGACTCGCGACACAACCACCGACACCGATCACGATATTCGGCTGTTTTTCTTTCATCTCGCGCCAACGACCCAATTGATGAAAAACTTTTTCCTGTGCCTTTTCTCGAATCGAGCAGGTATTCAGCAACAGAATGTCCGCCTCATTCGCTGTGTCGACTAGCTGTGCGCCGTGCGATGCCGCGAGCACCTCCGCCATTTTGTCAGAGTCATATTCGTTCATCTGACAACCAAAGGTCTTAATATATAATTTGTGCGCCATCGTCGTGCTATTTCAAATCCCGAACTTGCAATAAAGAACCTCATAACTTACTACTTTTTCAGCAAAATTTCCAGTCACGCACCAATTTCGACAGCCCTCAAACGACGATGGGCTGCAGCTTGCGCTACAGCCCACCCCAGGAACAAATCTAGCCTTTGTTACTGCGAGTTTGGCGGCTCAGAGCTAATCTTATGAATACTAAGATCCGCGCCATTAAACTCCTCTTCCTGCGTCAGGCGTAATCCAAGCACCTTATGCAGCGTGCCGTAAACGATAAAACCACCAATCAACGCCACAGAAACGCCCATCAATGTGCCGATGAGCTGAGACATAAAGCTCACACCACCCATACCACCAAGCGCTTCAAGACCGAAAATACCTGCCGCAAGGCCACCCCACACACCACAGATACCGTGCAGCGGCCACACACCCAGCACATCATCAATCTTCCATTTGTTCTGCGTCAACATAAAGGTCCAGACAAACAGACCTCCCGCAATCAAGCCGGTCGCCAGCGCACCCATCGGATGCATCACATCTGATCCCGCACAGACCGCCACCAATCCAGCCAGCGGGCCATTGTGCACAAAACCCGGGTCATTTTTACCCACCACCAGCGCGGCCAAAATACCACCCACCATCGCCATCAACGAGTTAACGGCCACCAAGCCGCTGACGCCCTCAACACTCTGCGCCGACATCACATTAAAACCAAACCAGCCAACCGTCAGAATCCACGCGCCGAGCGCCAGAAACGGGATGCTTGACGGTGGATGCGCCGACATCAAGCCATCCTTACCGTAACGACCATGACGCGCCCCCAGAAAGATCACCGCCACCAGCGCAATCCAGCCACCCATCGCATGCACCACAATAGAGCCAGCAAAATCATGGAAGCCAGCACCAAAACTCTCCTCCAGCCAGGCCTGAATGCCAAACGCGCCATTCCAGGTAATGCCTTCAAAAAATGGATAAATCGCGCCAACCAGCACAAAACTTGCCATCAACTGCGGGTAAAATTTCGCACGCTCCGCGATGCCACCTGAGATAATCGCGGGAATGGCCGCTGCAAACGTCAATAAAAAGAAAAACTTAACCAGCTCGTAGCCATTCTTCTCTGAAAGCGCCTGCGCCCCATCAAAAAAGCCCACGCCGTAAGCAACGCTATAGCCGACAAAGAAATACGCAATGGTTGAGACGGCAAAATCACCAATAATTTTAACCAGCGCATTCACCTGGTTCTTTTTACGAACCGTACCCACTTCTAAAAATGCAAAACCGGCATGCATTGCCAGCACCATAATGGCACCCATCAATACAAATAAGACGTCCGAACCCGACTGTAGGGCTTCCATAACTCTCTCCTCATGCGCTAAAACAGTGAAAACCTATTCCACAGGACAAGCAATAACTAAACCAGACAAACAAAAGCCTTTAAAATCAACACTAAACAAACAAAAGGGGAGTTTAGATTGGCACCAGAACAGTGCAATCAAAGTCGCTCGGACTCTTTTTGGTGCAACTAAAAATCACAAATAGCAAAAATCGCCCTACTATAGCCCACCTAAATGCATTGATAGCGACAACCCGCAGAACAACTAAATTAGCCACATCTCTAAAATTCAGTTACTAGCGACACCTATCAGCCACATTGGGCTGTAGAACGACAACTTTCACTATCGACAAACAACACCTATATTAGCGGCGTTTTTGACGACCTTGCTCTTCTTTTACATAAACCAGAGATTCGTCTTCTGGTGCTACATCTTCCGACCACTGCTTACTAGTGTCAGTTGACGATTTCAAATGAACTGCGACCGCCGCTCCAATAACACCACCCAATGTGAAAGCCACTAATACTGCTTCTATCATCATGCCCATCATCTGCGTATCCTCCAATGTTCAGGTTTACATCCTTGCCAAGCCATCCAACGTCCTTTGGGTAATGGCCATTTCGAGATCCTTCACTATTATTAGCGGCTCGATATGCCATCCCCTTAATTCAGTTAAGGGCATATACCGTGCCAACATCGGAAAAACACCCGAAACGATCAGATAAAAAATGATAATAGATTGTATTTATAGCAAAAATTAATGACAACCACGCAAGATAAACCACAACAATAAAATTGCAATATTACAAAAAAATGACGCGAACAGTGCTTACCCGGCAGAATAAGCGCCACAAGCCGGACAGATTCAACAGCATTACTCTGCTAGCTTAGCCTTCATCCACATCGCCTCAAGTGATGCCAGGCTAGAGGATTGCGGTGTTACGCCCTGCTCAACACACTGCGCCTCTATGTGACTGAAACGATGCTCAAAACGCCGGTTAGCTTCTCGCAACGCCGTCTCGGGGTCGATCTCAGCGTGGCGCGCAAGATTACTAACGGCCTGCAGCAAGTCACCCACCTCGTGCCGCATACGTGAATCACCCTGATTTTGCGCCAGCACTTCACGCACCTCATCTAACTCTTCCTGCACCTTATCCAACACATGCCCAATATCAGACCAGTCAAAGCCAACATGTGCCGCGCGCTTTTGCAGCTTCACTGCACGCGTGAGTGCAGGCAATGTCACCGCTACACCGCTCAACGCGCCCGCATTTGTCGCTGCGGCACTTTTTTCACGCCGCTCATCCGCTTTAATTTTTTCCCATGTAGCGCGATGATCACTCGCCTGAACATCGGCATCACCAAACACATGCGGATGTCGTCGAATTAATTTTTCTGCGATTTTCTCTGCCACTTGTGCAAAATCAAAACGCCCCTCTTCCTTGGCAATTTGCGCATAAAACACAACCTGAAACAGGAGGTCACCCAGCTCATCACACAGATCATCCATGTCGCCACGCTCAATCGCATCCACCACTTCATACGCCTCTTCAATCGTACAAGGGGCAATCGAACGATAGTCCTGTGCCAGATCCCATGGACACCCGGCCTCTGGGTCTCGCAACTGAGACATCACCTCAAGCAGTTTTTTCATTTCATTCATCAGCTAAGGCAACTCACCAATTTTCTCTAAACCGATCAGCTTATTATTTGCATCAAAGCGCAACCTGAAAATGCCATTAATCCCATCATGCAACACAAAAGGTTGTAGACAACCCGCTGGAAACTGCACGCGTCGACCGTCATCCGCGTTCACAATTACCTGTGTTGCCTGCCCCTTATAGTAATAAATATAATCTTCGACGGAGATTCTAATCGCAAATCTAACCTGCTGAGCATTACCTTTCATCGATTAAACCATCCTCCTCAATGGATATAACGCAACCTCTCATACCTCACCTTCCAATTGCTGTTCAAGCAATGCGGCGATCATTTTCTTTGATACCACTTTACCTCGGCCAATCCCTTCACAGCGACGCGATTCACGCACCCAGTCTTGCCGACGCATCACTACCTCCGACCAATAGGGATAAGACAAACACTGCTCAGGCCTGGCCGAATAGACTCGACAGCGCTGGTCTTCCCCTAAAAAAACACATGTTTCATCATCGTTTACCGCCAGCACCCAATCACCCTCAGGCAAACGCTGAAGATAGCGCCGCTTAAACCAGGCACGACTGACAGCCAGCAATTCACTTATTTTTTCTATCTCTTGTTGCGATACATAGACATAGTAATCATCACTCGCGATGCAGCAAGCGCCACAACTCGTGCACTCAAAACGCAACGGCTCCTTCAAATAGAAAGGGACGTGAATTTTATCAATCGACCGTTTCACCATAAATAATAATTTATTCGAAATTAATAGTCTCAATCTTACTTCAAACAACACCAAAACAAACCGTTGCGCTTTACTAAACACGTTGCTATTCTGCCTTCACCGATACAATACACGATCTTGTTTAACTGCATAACTTAACTGCACACTTAAATAAACAGAGGAGACAAGTATGGCTACCAAGAAAAAAGCGGCAACAAAGAAAAAGGCATCAACCAAAAAAGCAGTTGCTGCTACACCTCGCGTAAAAGCGATCAAAGAGCCATTTACTCGTACTGCTCTTTTAGGTCACCTATCTGAAAAAACAGGCCTGACAAAAAAAGAAGTTGCTTCAGTTTTCGATGAGCTAAAAGTTGTTATCGAAGGTCACATCAAAAAAGGCTCTGCTCAGGTATTCACCCTGCCAGGCATTCTGAAAGTAAAAGTAAATCGCAAGCCGGCTACTCGTGCACGCAAAGGCACCAACCCTTTCACTGGCGAAGAGATGACATTCAAGGCAAAACCAGCACGCAATGTTGTTAAGGTTCAGCCGTTGAAAGCACTTAAAGATATGGCGTCATAAAAACACGTGTTTGAAGGGCGGTACCCTCAGCGTACCGCCCAGTTACCCCGTCTGCTTTACCCTATTACCAGCATTACTCATAACTGGCATGAAACTTTCATAACTAGTCTTATGTCCCGTTTTTTTCGACAGCTACACTTACCCCGCATCGCTGCATGCATAGTATTATCTATTGCATCAAACACTTGGGCTGACGTTTCGATTGAACACGAGATTCAAGCCGCGTCAATAATTGATCAACAGCGCGCCGACTTTGTGACAGCCGAGCAAGCACTACAGCGCGGTGCCACCACAAAATTCAAAAAACTGACATCGCAACTAGAGGACTATCCTCTCTACCCTTACTTGCGCTATGAGTACCTCCGCACGCGATTACACAAACGACCTGCGGAAGAGATCAATGCATTTATCGACCGCTACAGTGACAGCCCACTCAGCCCACGACTCCATTTCCGCTGGATCAAAAAGCTGGCACAAAACGGTCGCTGGAAAGAGATCGAGCAACACTACCGACCAAGCAAGAATGTCACACTAGCCTGCTACTACCGCCGCGCCCTGCTCAAAAAGGGCGATCAGGATGGCGCCTTCGACGGCCTTCAACAACTATGGCTAGTCGGGCACTCACAACCACGCGCCTGCGACCCACTATTTACCGCATGGCATGATGCGGGCTTCATCGACGACACACTCGCCTGGCAGCGCATTCAACTGGCGATGGATAAACGCAAACTCACGTTGACACGTTACCTCACCCGGTTTTTATCCAAAAAAGAGCGCGTCTGGGCCAACAAGTGGCTCGAAGTCCATCGCAAGCCAGCGCGGATTCTGTCGACCAAGCGTTTTGCCAATTCACACCCAATGCGCAATACCATTATCGTTCACGGCCTAAAACGGATGGCGCGCACCGATCCAATCAAAGCAGCCAACGCATGGCAGACAACAATAAGTACGCGCTATTCGTTCAGCGACGATGAGATCACCAGCGTCGAACGCGCCATTGCAATGACCATGGCGCTACGTAATAAGCCCGAAGCACTCAGCTGGCTGGCCGTGCTCGAAGAAAAACCCGCCGACCAGTCACTGCGCGAATGGCGCGTGCGCACCGCACTCAATCAACAAAACTGGGATGCAGCACTGGCATGGCTCTACCAGCTAAATGATGACGAACAGCAGATGGCGCGCTGGCAATATTGGCGCGCGCGTACACTGGAAGCGCTTGACCAGCAAGTAGAAGCCGATGAAATCTACAACACCCTTGCGATGAGTCGCGGCTATTACGGCTTTCTCTCCGCCGATAAGCTAGACCGCTCTTACCGCTTTGAACACGCCGCCTTGCTACAAAACAGCGTTGTCGCCGCCAACGTAGAACAATTGCCCGGTATTTTAAGGGCTCACGAACTATTTATGCTCGACCGTGCGGTTGAGGCGCGACGCGAGTGGTTTCACACAACGCGGCACATGAATGAAGAACAACTCCATCAAGCTAGCCAATTAGCCCACAACTGGGGCTGGCATGACCGCGCCATCCTCACCGTTGCCCGCACTGGACATCGCGACGATCTCGATCTGCGCTTTCCACTCGTCCATCAAAACAAGATCACCCTCAAGGCGAATGAAAACAACGTCGATGCCGCACTCGCCTTTGCACTGATCCGCCAGGAGAGCGCCTTTACCTCAGATGCCCGCTCTAGCGCGGGCGCCATGGGACTGATGCAATTGATGCCGCGCACCGCCAAACAGCTCACACGCGGCACCGGTATTCGCATCAAAAACCGCATGCAATTGATTGACGTCGACACCAACCTGAAGCTCGGCATGAAGCACCTGGGGAAAGTGATGGAACGCTTTAATCAAAACCCCGTTCTCGCTCTCGCCGCCTACAATGCAGGCCAGAGCAGAGTAAAACGCTGGATTCCAAAAAATAAATTGGTCGAAGCCGACCTTTGGGCCGAAACCATTCCGTTTAAAGAGACCCGCAACTATATTCAGAACATCATGGTCTTTACCCCGATTTACGAACAGCACCTCGGGCGCCCACAAACACCGCTTGCCCAGCGCATGGCACCCATCGGCACCGCACCGCCAGTGATCAAACAGCCAAACGATAGCGATGTAGCCACGCAATCCGCGGCCGTTGCAAACACCACCATCAAGACTGCAGACCCAGCGCCCACCAAAAATGGCACTGCCAGCCCTCAAACCGCCCCTCAAACCGACGGACCGGACATGCAGTCGCATAAAAACAATGATATAAATGGTGCTAAAACGATGCAACATAACGATACCATTACCCTGAGTAACTCAGAACGGGAGGGGATCTAGCAACGCGGCCTCATCACGGCAGCGCTGTACCATCAATCATGCACACACCCTCACCCAACATCTCTGCGCCCGCGATGCCCTCAGGCCCAACAACGGTATCACTCACTCGCCCCACGCGCGTTATCGCCATTAGCAGTGGCAAAGGCGGCGTCGGTAAAACAAGCGTCAGCACCAATCTCGGTATCGCGCTCGCAAAACTGGGCGCAAAGGTCTGTATATTAGATGCCGACACTGGCCTCGCCAATATCAATATTCTGCTGAATTTAAGGCCAGAGTTCACCATTGAACACCTGCTTAATGGCGAAAAAAGTATCGATGAGATTATGCTTACAGGCCCTAACGGCATCAAAATCGTACCGGCTGCATCCGGCATATCAGAATGTGCGGAACTCGATCAGGCGCAACACCAAGTGCTATCACAGGCACTATCGCAGCTAGAATCACGCTTCGATTACCTACTCATCGATACCGCTGCCGGTATCGGCGAGACCGTACTCGAATTTCTCGCATCGGCTCAATACTGCGTACTGGTGATCTCACCGGAGCCCACCTCGCTGACCGATGCCTTCGCGTTAATGCGCGTCATGAAGCGCAAAAACCTCAAGCAGCCGATCTACGCCATCGTCAACCGCGCGCCCAGCCCACAAAAAGCAAACGAAGTGTTTCGTCGTTTTTCTGCGGCCGCTAAAAAATACCTGCAGACACGCATTGGCTTTATGGGCAGTATTGCGGAAGACCCAATGGTTAGCAGCGCCGTCTGCCTACAGACCCCGATCATCATCGCGCAGCCTCAAAGCCCGGCAAGCCAGTGCATCCAGACGCTCGCCACGCGCATCGACAATAAGCTTGTCGCCAGCAAAAAGCCGCATCACTTTAGCAAATACTGGCACAACAAAGGCCAGGCTGGTCATGATGCCGCGGATGTGACGACGCCCAAAGCCATACCCGATTCAACGGCTAACTCAGGGCTTTCGGGCGACTATCTCTCTGTAGCCATTCTCTCTTACCTGCAGTACCCCGAAACCAGCGAAAACGAAGCAAAACAACTGCTCCAGCCCTTACTTGATGCGGGGCTCGAACGTTTTGGTGCCACCGCTTTTAATCTGCCTGCACCGTCTGAACCCGCGGTAAAAGCAGCCTCAGTGCAAGCACCGACAACAGGCATCACATCCGATATTTCACGTCTGGTTTCTGATATTGAAGAGCCTGAAGCAGCCGCCATTATTCAGCAGATCGTTTCTCGGCACGAACGACTATTTAAAAAATCACCGCTAAACATTGAAGCAACTTTTCTCGAAACCCTGTGCCAGACAGAGATGGATGAAACACAGTGCTCTGTCATGCTTGAAACCCTACGAGAATATTATCGTGAGCACTTTGGTGATAGCGAACAGGATGAAAAGGCAAAACTCATCGAAACCTTTGCCGAATTTTCTCAGCAAATTCAACAACGAGAAAAGCAACTCGACAATGATCTGCAGCGCCTCTCAGAGATGGTGAAGAAATTCAGCGACACCTACATCTAAGGAGCCTCTGATTAATTGTCAGGCGACTGAAGGAAGTGCCCCGCGGTACGAGAAGCGGAGCGACGAAGCAATCTCATCACTTGATGATTCTTATAGCGTCGAGATTGCCGCGCTTTGCTCGCAATGACAGATAAGACAATTAATCAGAGGTTCCCTAAGAGAACATCAAAACCACCCGCCTGGTAGCACCATTGATGTCGCTGCCACAGAAGCGATCAACACACGACAAAGCGAGCTGCAATCCTTCGCGTAACAACAACGGGAATCACTCATCCATCTGCGGCGGCGCGACTCTGAAGACCTCTTCTAGTGATGTCATCCCTTTGGCGACCTTCTGCAAGCCACTAATCCGCAACGGCCGCATCCCCTCTTTCTGCGCCAGCTGGCGCACCTGGGCAATATCAACCTTCTGACTCCGTAGCAGTTCTCGCAAACCGGGCGACAGCGTCATCATTTCATAGATACCGACACGCCCGGCATAACCGGTTTGACGACACTCCAGACAGCCATTCGCTGCCATCACCGTCTCTGGCACCGCACTCTTCCACGGCTGACTCAGCGCCTGCCACATCTCTTGCTCAGGTGCGGCGGGCTGCTTGCAGTGTGGGCACAACGTCCGTACCAGACGCTGCGCTACCACGCCAATCACTGAGGCACTGATCATATACTGCGGCACCCCAATCTCTAGCAGCCGTGTGATCGCCAACACGGCATCATTGGTGTGCAGCGTCGAGATCACCAGATGACCGGTTAACGCCGCCTGTATCGCCACCTCGGCCGTCTCACGGTCTCGAATCTCGCCCACCATGATGATGTCTGGGTCCTGCCGCAGTAGCGCACGCACGCCATCGGCAAAGGCGAGGTCAATATTATGCTGCACCTGCATCTGATTAAAGTCGGGCACCACCATCTCAATAGGGTCTTCAATGGTGCAGATATTCAGCTCTGGCTTAGCAAGGTGTTTCAGGGTCGAATACAGGGTGGTGGTCTTACCGGAACCGGTTGGCCCGGTCACCAAGATAATGCCGTGTGGTTTATCGATCATCCCTTTCCACTGCTCGGACTCCGCCTTACCAAAACCGAGATCAGAAAAATTCTTTACCAGGATATCGGGATCGAAGATACGCATCACCATCTTCTCACCAAAGGCAGTCGGCATCGTAGAGAGGCGCAACTCCACCTCTTTGCCATTAGGCGCCTTGGTCTTTAAGCGACCATCAAGCGGACGCCGTTTTTCAGCCAGATCCATCCGCCCCAGAATCTTAATACGACTGACCACCGCCGCCATCACTGTGGAGGGCAATTGATAAACCTGATGCAACATGCCGTCGATCCGAAAGCGGATATTGCCCTGTTCACGCCGAGGTTCTAAATGAATATCGCTGGCTCGCTGATCAAAGGCGTATTGCAGTAGCCAGTCCACAATATTAACCACATGCTGGTCATTCGCATCCAGGCTACCCGCCTTACCCATCTCCAGCATCTGCTCAAGATTATTGATCTCGCTGGGCACTGCCCCATGCTTATCATCATTGGCCCCCACCACCGATTTAGAGATGGCGTAGAACTCCACCCGAAAACGCTCAATATCGGCAGGGCTGGTGATCTCAAGCCGAATCTCTTTATTCAGCACATGCTCAAGCTCTTTCATCCACGCCGTTTGATAAGGCTCTGCGGTCGCAATTATCACATGCGACACCCCCACCTCAATCGGCAAGAGCTTATTTCGTTCTGCATAGCTATACGAAACGACTGCGGCAATACGCGCGACGTCTACCTTCAATGGATCAATACGACGGTAGGGAATCGACAGTTTTTCAGCCAACCATTGGCTCAGGAAATCCTGATTTAACACTTGAGAGGGGTCTGAGGCAGCAGTCAGTTCATGACTGGCGACAATTGCAAACGGATGCTGATCGCCCGTGTCGCGAAAACGCGCCTTAAGCATCAGCATCTCGTGCTGCTCTTTATCAATCAAGCCATCGGCAAGTAGCTGGTCGCTAATGTCATCGAGCCGAACACGCCGCGATTCACCCTTCTCGCCCATTGCGCCACCCCCCCGCATCCATTGACTCACCTCACCTAAAGATTAGACCTTGTTACACGCCAGCCATTCACAACAATACGCTACCCATCCTGCCAATCGCCACTATCGCGTGGCAAGTGCCATGACACCAGCAGCGTCATTATCATCACTAAAACACCCAGCCACACCATAGTAACGGCAGGATTCGCGCCAATACCAGCCACAAAGGCATATATTCCCGATGCCAATAACATCGCAAGATGCTCAAAAAGATTCTGAATCGCAACCGCACCACCGCTAGCGATCGTTTTATGACCGATCTCCTGCAACGCTGCATCGGCCACCAACTCTTGCTCCTGCTCTACCGTCAATTGCGTCACACGCTGGCGTGACGCTTCATATAGCTGAAACAGGCCACTCAACTCCATCTGCATCAGGCGACAGATCTGCTCTAGCCACTCCAACGTAAAACGTTGCGAAGCAAACATGCGTTTCACATTCGCCTCACTCATATCGAGGCGTCGCACCATCTCCGCATACGTCAGTCGATTTGCTTTTAGCACCTGCTTTAACGTCATTAGCGTTAACCAAACGTCGTGATTTTGATTTAAGGAATCTCTGATTAATTGCCTTATCTGTCATTGCGAGCAAAGCGTGATGGACTGGCAGTCCAAATCCTTTAGGGCGGCAATCTCGATGCTATATGAATCATTGAGTTATGAGATTACTTCGTCGTTTCACTCCTCGTAATGACAATTAATCAGAGGTTCCTTAACTTTTATGGATTGCCAGAGATGGATGGCTTTGAAGCCACCGCCGAAATCCGCAAGTGACAGGAAAAAGAACCCGCGCAAGCGGTACTGCAACAGATCGAAGCGCCAGTGGTGGTGGCCTGATTAACCGCAGCTATAGGTCACTAGCATTTCCTAACCATATTTTTTTAAACTGTTTAGTTTCTTTATGCCAAAACCAGATTGCGACAGCACCATCAAAGCGATCCTGATAGATCGCCGCTCGTTTTAATTCTAATACTGCCGGCTCACCTGGCTCGCACTGCCAATAGCCCAGCGCACACGCCGTTGTATAGTTCCCAGCTTGAGCCAGTTTGATGCGCATTTTCAAACCAGCGCCAGCATACTCCTCACCCCACTCGACCCGATCAAGCACCAACCACTGATTCCCCTGTGAAGTTGAGATGCTTACAACCAGCCCTTCACCCGGATAATTAATACTCTTTAACAAATATGCCCGGTCAATCTTGCCATCATCATTAAAATCACTATCAACCTGCGCGTATTTCGAATGCGAACCCGTGCGAGGCGGCTCCGCTATCAACTCTTTTTCTGTTGGCAAACGCCAGCCTTCCGGGAAGTCAGCTGCCAATACAGGCCCTGCTAACAACGAAACTAATAAAATGATGATCGGCATGATTGTTAAACGATTTTTAGATAAAGACAATTTTAAATGTACCGGCCACTTGCTACACTGTAAACCATTAATCTAAACAGTGGCATCACACCTATGGTCGCTAAATCACCCACGCTTAACGAAATGTTCCGCCAACTCATTGCACTGCCATCGATGAGCAGTGTCAGCCCTGCGTTTGATACCAGCAATCGTGAGGTAGTCGATCTTTTGGCCTCCTGGCTGGATGAGCTCGGATTCCAGGTTGCCATTACGCCACTACCCAACCAACCACATAAGGCGAACCTGCTAGCGAGTTACGGCACGGTTAATGAACATAGCCAGGGGCTGATGTTTGCAGGCCACACCGACACCGTTCCATACGACCAGCACAGCTGGCATCACGACCCGTTCAAACTCACCGAAGCTGATAATAGACTTTATGGCCTCGGCACCTCGGATATGAAGAGCTTCTTTGCATTAGTGATAGAAGCACTCCACCAGTTCAAAGCGAGCGAGCTAAAGCAACCGGTCTTTATATTGGCCACCGCCGATGAAGAGAGTTCGATGGATGGCGCTATTGCACTGGTTGAACAGGGCTGCCCCAATGTGCGCTATGCCGTGATCGGTGAACCGACCGGACTCAAACCGGTGAATGCCCATAAAGGGATCATGATGGAATCGATCCACCTCACCGGCCGCAGTGGTCACTCCAGTAATCCTGCACTCGGCGTGAATGCACTGGAGGCGATGCAACTGGTGATTGCTGACCTAATTCAGTGGCGCGGCGAACTACAACAGCGTTACCGCGATGATCGCTTTACCGTTCCAACACCAACACTCAACCTCGGTTATATAGAAGGGGGCGATAATCCCAATCGCATCTGTGAACAGTGCGAACTCCATTTCGATCTACGCGCGCTACCGGGCATGGATCTCAATGAGCTGCGGCAAGAGCTGCGTGACCGGATGACAACGCTCTTTAAAAACAGCGCCATACGCTGGCAACATAAATCGCTTATCAAAGGCACATCACCGATGCATACCGACGAGCACTCTGCAATTGTGAAGGCTGCTGAAAAACATACCTGCGGTCACAGCCACGCCGTCGCCTTTTGCACCGAAGGGCCCTACCTAACAGAACTGGGCATAGAGACGATTATTCTCGGCCCCGGTGACATCGACCAGGCCCATCAACCAGATGAATACCTGGCCCTCGATAGAATCCAGCCGACCGTTGAACTATTATCAAAGTTGATACGGCAGTTCTGCCTATAAAGCCTCTGCCCAGCTGACGACCATATAATTTAAGGTTTTTATAACGACAAACCTAAAATTTTACGAATTGATTATCTACCCCAGCCTCTTGATACTGTTTCAACTTTCATCAGCATGCGAGACACAAAACAATGGAAACAAAAGGCATCGTCATCACTGTCATCATCTCAACAGCTCTTCTCGTCGCCTATTTTATGCATTTTATGGATGTCACCCCGGGAAATTAGAGAGCGCTCTTTAGCGCCATCGAAAATAATTAAATACCCCTCAAAATCACTTCAGTTACTTTAAGTTCTGCGAGCGGTGGCGTTGATCAATTGGAGTCTCTACCAGTAACTGGCATTTACTACTAAAGTAGCCAAAATAAAACCTGGGCGCGATATTCTTAGGCTACCTCCACCATTCAAGTAGCCAGGTTATTAAGCACAGCCTGCTAATACCCCCCTTAAACAAATCGGTACACTTTAAAAACCCATTCCAGTGCCGCCATATAAAACCAGGAGAAGAAGGCCCTATACATCCCGTCAAACCCTCACCTTCGTGACTTTACAGCCAGGATAGCAAAGGAACATAAATGATCGTAAAAACGATAGCCAGCACCTTTATAACACTGTCCATTGTGGTGAGTATTACAGGCTGCGCAAGCGAACCCGCTGACCCTGCAACATTATTGGAAAAGTATTTACTCAATGATTCAACGCTCAGTGAAACTGGATGGGATTTTTACACCACGCAGACATCAGAAAAAGGCACCATTGCCTACTTAAGCTTTTCCAAAAAGCAGCCCAATAAATCCCGTAAAGCCCCAGATGAAATAGAGCTGACGCGCTTATGCCCAGACACCCGCCTACATGACTTCTGGCAAGACACCGGATTAAATTCAGTAGAATTGGTGCTTGTAAAAAACATCGACCTGAACAAAGGGAAAGCAAAACGCCTGCAACAAATCACCTGTAGTGATGACTTTGATTTAATAGCATTTGAAACAAACACATCAACACCAGAGGTCACAACCGTTGCTACTCGTCCGGCAGCTATGAAAGAAACGGTTATCACCAGCAGACCTGGCGTTTTTCCTACAATGATTCTAAAAATCAGCGATGACGGGCGCGGCTATGTCAAAGTAGAGAGAAAGTATGCGGATAGTCAGATCATTTTATCTATTTTTCATGACGACAAAGTTACCCCTAACCCTCCAGACTTCAAGCCTCACATCGGTTTCTGGGGCGATGTGCCGACCATACGCACCACTCCAATGAGCACAAAACAAGGAGAACATGTCTATATTGCCCAAGGACAGAGCCTAATCACGGAGACAAATAAAATTATAACTATTACTTATATCAACGCAGAAGACGATTCAACAAGGTCATATGCAGTGAAATTTAAAGACGACTTTTAGCACCTCTATCGTAGGAGTGCTTATTACTTGGGCATTGCAAGTAAAGTCAAGCTAGAGTAGATCCACATACATTCCGAATAAGCATCTACTTCACTAAACAACTATTCATTACTAATATATTTAAATAACTTATCCAACAAGCGCTCATTTTCCCCAAAATCAAACATTTGCCCTTTAATGTTCGTTGCTGCTTCGATACTCGTTCCATTCCGATTTGTTCTCACCGCCACCAAGATATCTCCCTCCCATAAGCAGATATCGGAAGGTATTGTGGCCTCTGTAAAACAAAGAAATGGGGGTTTTCATTAAAAAACACTTATTTTGCTATACGGATCGAGAAAGCCCGTATAGTTAACTATTATGTGCGAGAGCCAATCTGGCTAAGGGCACTTAATAATTAACAAATAGATAAGGTGATAATTATGGCTAAAGGTCAAGATGCAAAAAAAGCAGGTAAAAAGAAACCTGAAAAAACCTTGAAAGAAAAGCGTAATGAAAAAAAGGACAAGAAAGCCAATGAAAGATAAATATGGCTTCTGAGCCAAATTTTTAGAAAGCGCTCTTTGAGATGCTAGGACATAACAAGTGCCTCCAGCGCACCGAGATAATCCTGACGCTGGGAATATCCGTGCTGCTTCCATAAAAATAAAAAAGGCCTAGCTGAATCAGCTAAGCCTTTGGAATTCATGGTGCCCAGGGACAGAATCGAACTGCCGACACGGGGATTTTCAGTCCCCTGCTCTACCGACTGAGCTACCTGGGCATTTTAATGCGGATTCGCTGCTGGCATTGCTGCCGCTTTTTTGTCAGCGAGCGCGTATTAAACAGGGCACGCCGTTTTTAGTCAAGTCTAACTGGCGATAAACATTGAATTTTAATCGAAAACTCATCATTTTGGTCGTTCTACGGTATATTGCTGCGCATGCGACGACATATCACTCAAATATCACCGTTTTTGCTACTCGCCTCACTAATTACAGGCTGCGATAGCCCAAAGGCACCCGAACAACGCTCATCAAGTGAAGCTGGTATAGCCGCTAGCACATTAATGACGCCGCTCGCCCCGCTTGTGACTCCCACCACAATGGCGGGGCCTCCCGCTGAACGAGAGGTACTGGTCTCCGCCGGCCCTTTTATCCGCGGCAGCGATAAAATCGACGAGGAGGGATTACAAGAGCGCTACGGCTTCGTCACGCCGCTGTTTGTTAATGAGCACCCTGAACATACCATGACGCTGCCGGCATTTATTATCGACAAGTTTGAGGTGACCAACGCCGAGTTCAAGACCTTTGTCACGCGCACTCGCCGCCCGGAGCCACAGGCGTGGATTCAGAACGGCTACAACGTGCATGATGATAAACTGCGCAAGGCCCATATCGATAACCTGCGCTGGATCTCGACCGATTATTTCAACCTGGATATCAATCCCGAAGCACTGGATAAACCACAACTGCTCAAGGCACTATTTGCCAAACAGGCTCAGCGCGATGCACAGGCTGTGACTGCGGTGAACTGGCTTGATGCGAATGACTACTGCCGCTGGGTCGGCAAACGCCTGCCCTTAGAGGCGGAGTGGGAAAAGGCCGCACGCGGCCCCGATGGCAATGAATATCCGTGGGGGTCGGAGTGGTCACAAGGGCTTGCCAACTCGGGTGAAAATACGGGTGATGATTCTGGACAGGAAGATGACGAGTCGATCATGCCGCCCGGCAGCTTTCCCAAAGATGTTTCGTATTACGGTATTTTCGATCTGGGTGGCAATGTCTCAGAGTGGGTCGCCGATCTTTATCACCCTTACGATGGCTCCGATTTTGATGACCCTAACTACGCAAAACAACATCGCATGGTGAAGGGTGGTGGCGCTGGCATGGGGCACTACGGTCTGAGCACTTTCTTTCGTGGCGCGCGTCGCGCCCACACCGCGCCCGAGAACGCGAGTACCGATGTCGGCTTTCGTTGTGCGCGGGACGGGTAATAAATAGATACTTTCGTCATTCCGGCGCAGGCCGGAATCCAGAAAGCTATTAGGTGCCAACTCTATTTTTCGAGACTGATGTAACATTCACACGTAGCCAACAGAATAAATTACTGGAAGGACAGTGGTTGCCTGGATTCCGGCCTACGCCGGAATTACATCATAGATTCAATCAGTTATTGATAAAATTATATCGAAAGATAATTCTCGTACAGACCCTATTTTTCTGGCGGAACGAAACCTTCTGGAATTTCGGAGCCGCCACCGAAGAAAAACTTCTCCATCTCAGCTTCAAGGAATTTACGCGCACGCGGCTCAATCGGCACCAGGCGGTTTTCGTTAATCAGCATCGTCTGCTGCTTAAGCCACATCTGCCACGCTTCGGCTGAGGCCTCGTAATAGATGCGCGCACCCAGGTCACCCGGATAAGGGGCGAAATCAAGCCCCCGGGCCTCTTTTTTCAAAACCACACATTCTACCATTCGCGTCATCTTCTTCTCCTTCGGGCCCCTTTACTGAGGCAACTTAATCAACACCAGCATAATCAATTGTGATTTGGTCGATAACCCGCCGGACGGGCGCGGCCAAACCAAGCGCTTTGATCGAGGCGGGATTGTACCAGAGGCGAGTATCGTCATCCATGACAACGCTTCCCACAGCCTTTGCATGGGCATGTAGTGGCGTCACCTCGTAGTGGTAATGGCTAAAGGTGTGGCGCTGCACCTCACCGTTTTCAATCGCGGATAGATCGCACCCCAGTTCAGTCTGACACCACTTATTCATCGTCGCCTCATCAGCCTCATTCGGCCCCTCGGGAAAACACCACAGGCCACCCCAGATACCCGCTGGTGGGCGCCGCTGCAGCAACCACTCTCCCTCCTCATTTTGCAGCACCAGCAACACCCCTTTGCGCAGCGGTAGTTTTTTACGCGGCTTCGATGTCGGTAGCTGGTCCACTAATGCACCCGCCAACGCCATGCAATCTTGCGCCACCGGGCATTCGCCACATAGCGGTTTACTGCGACGACAAACCGTCGCGCCCAGATCCATAATCGCCTGAGTATAAAAATCGGTATTTTTCCTGGGGGTACGTTCTTTGGCCTGCAACCACATCATTTTTTGAACAGCGGGCGCACCCGGCCAGCCATCAACCGCAGAGTGGCGCGCCAGCACCCGCTTCACATTACCATCGAGGATCGGGTGATACTGCTTCAACGCCAAGGACAACACCGCACCCGCAGTGGAACGACCGATGCCAGGCAGTGCAATCACCTCGTCAATCGTTTCAGGAAATTGGCCACCATGCTGCTCGCAAATTACCTGTGCGGCCTTATGCAGATTACGGCCGCGGGCGTAGTAACCAAGCCCCGCCCAGTGATGCAGCACTTCATCCTGAGTCGCCGCCGCAAGCGCCTGCACATCAGGAAAGCTTTTCATAAAACGCTCAAAATAGGGAATCACCGTTGCGACCTGCGTCTGCTGCAACATGATCTCCGACACCCACACGCGGTACGGCGTTGGGTTCTGCTGCCACGGCAGATCCTTACGGCCGTGCTGCGCAAACCACGCCAGCAGGCGCGTACTGAAAGGGCGACTACTCATGCGCGACTATCTGCCAAACAGCCCTTTCAGTTTATCTTTTACCTTCTCTTCAGCACGCGCCTTTTCGGCATCGATTTTCTGCTGAATTTCAGCCTTCTTTTCGGCTTCAAGCTGCTCAAATTCGGCCTTAAGTTTCGCCTTTTCTGCTTCCAACGCCTGCTTTGCCTGCTCTTTCAGCAGATCACCCAACTCGACTTTGAACGTAGGTTCGGAGAAGGTGCCGCCGACACGCACCGGGATCGTCAGCCCACGCAACGCATCCAGCTCCGCACCCCCTTGCCCTTGTTCCGCTTTGGTAATCACTGTCTTCACCAGATAGTCGATGGTTTCTGTAACTAGATTGACCTGCCCTTCTCCGCCCACGCGGATAAAGGGTGATTTGATCGAAAGGTCATTATTCTTGACCAGGCCATCGGTGATATTGAATGAGGCCTTCATCTCGGCAAAATCCGTATCTTTGTAGTCGCCGCTGCCGGGTGGTAACGTTTTACCTTTAAGCTTGGCCTCAGCCTCACGGATCATCTGCACAATATTCACGCCCTTGACCGCACCATCGACAAACGCAATGCTGGCGGTACCATTGAGCGTTTTGGTGATCGCCTCTGGCGTCTCGCCGCTGGCGGTCAGTTTGGCCAGCACTGTGCCGATGCCGCGCACCTTGTCATCGCCCATATAGTCTTTTAGTAGTGGGCCGACATGAATCTGCTTCATCGCCTCATTGAGCGCGAGCTTCAGCACATCACCCCGAGCGTCGAGCTTGATGTCGCCCTGATACTGCCCCTGATAGAGGTTCGCGCTGATCGGGTGCATGCGGATCACACCGGCCTTGGCGGCCACCTTGGTCTTAATTTCACTCAAGTTCAGCTCGGAGAGTTTCAATTTGCCGATATCGAATGTGCCGTTGACGTTAAGCTCACGCAACATTTCCATCGGCAATGTTGAGGCCACGGCACCGGCACCGCTGGCCGGCGTCGCTATTGGTGCAGGCGTAGATGCGGCAGGCGCTACCGCTTCGCTCGCTTCAACCGCTGGCGGCAGATAACGATCGGCATCGATCTGATCGATGGTCAGCGCATATTTCACCGCAGGCATCGGCGCATCAGACATCGCCAGCTGCACATCACCCTCGATACGAGTCTGATCGAGTATGATCTGAAGATCCTGTAGATTGTATTGCTGCAACGTGCCGTTGATGCTTGTTGTGAGCTGCATACTGCTCATCGCTGTGGCATCGGCCGTCTCAGGTGGCGCGATCTCAAATGTCTGCATCACGGTCTTCGGATTAAATTCAGCAACCAGTAAAGTGCCGTCGAATGCGACATCGCCCAGAATCTGGGTCGCATCAAATGCGCCACTCAATTCAACGCCATAGCTGGTTAAGCGAAAGGCCGACAGTGCGGCGGTCTGCTGCTGCATATCAACATCAATGTCGGCGGCAAGGTTCACCACTGCCTGCCCCTGTGGCAGATCACTGCCGCGCACGGTGGCATCCAGCGTGGTTGCCTTGAAGCTGTAACGTTCGTTATTAAGATCGAACTGGACGCGTGTCTTTAGCTCAAGCTGCCCACTCATGTCAGGCTCTGAGGACTCAAACTGGCTGCTGAAAGTGACATCCAGCGGCGCGTTCAGCGAGACCGGCCCAGTCTTCAGGCTCAGCTGTTTTACTGCATAACGAACAGCGCTCGCTTTATCGTCATAATGAACCTCGGCATCTTCAATATGGAGGCCACCAATCGCCAGCGCCGCGAGGCCGATACCGGGTGATGATGGCGCTGCTGTATCTGCCATCGGGGTATCAGGGCTTACCGCAGGCGTGTCAGATGCCGGCTCACCCGCCAGATCATCCCAGTTGGTAGTGCCATCTTCCGCAATAGCGAGGTTAAGGCGCAGGCCATGCAGGATCACCGTACTGGCCTCCACCCGCTGGCTCAACAACGGCATCAACCGCAACTTAACCTCAGCGCGTTCGATGCGGGCAAAGCGTGCCTCATCAAAGCCCGCTGCATTGCCAAGTGTCACTTCGCCAAGCGACACCCCAATCCACGGAAAGAGTGTCAGTTCAATATCATCATCGATCGTCAGCTCGCGCCCGGTCGCCGCCTTGACCTGCTGCTCAATCTCTCCCTTGTAATCATTGGGGTTAAAGACCAGCGGAACAATCAACATCGCTGCCAATACTACCACCAGCAACAATCCAACCAATGCAGCAATGATTTTAAACACTTTTTTCATAACGAACCTCTTCCTTAAACACACGCCACACGCACTTGCGTGACGGACAAATTAAATTGCCGTCGCCACTCGGCTTGCGCTATCGCGACCATAATGTATATTTAGCCACTTCAAAATTATTAATTCACAGTTTAACAGGCAATGCAGGCATGAGCACGACGCTATACCGCACTATCCAAATTGAAAACGCAGAGAAAGACAGCACTGTTGGGCAACTCCATATCACCAGCTATTCACCGCAGGAGCGTACTTCACGTGCCATCAAAATGCTGGCGCTGTTATGGGGTCTTGCCATTGTGACGGTATTTATCCCGCTGGCTCACTTTGTACTGGTACCAGGATTTTTGATTGCAGGCCCAATCATCGCCTACAAGCGTTATCATATGGCCGCACACCCCAGCTCCGCTGATGGCGAATGTCCAACCTGCAAACAGCCATCGTCGATTCATCTCGAACCTTCTGACACCCTACCTATGTGGACTTACTGTTCGGCCAATAACGATCCCGTACAGTTAATCGATTACCCACAGGGCGAAACCGACACCACACCCGCTTAAGCGACTGGAGAACATATTATGCGAGGCGCTTTTGCGATCTTTATCCTATTGTTATTACTCATTTCCGGCAGCGCGACCGTCATGCTGATGCTCTACCTGTTTGGTGTGATCGGTTAATTAAGGCAGCACAACCGATTAAAAAGTGGAGCGGGTGATGGGAATCGAACCCACGTTACTAGCTTGGGAAGCTAAAGTTCTACCATTGAACTACACCCGCATTGCTTGAAAATAGTGTACCGCTTCTCTCGTCAAACAACACCTCTTTAGGAACAACCACATGAACATCCTGCTTAACGGTGAACCACGCGACATTGCTGCGGGCACGACCCTCAGTGAGCTTTTAGTTGAACTTGAGATGAGCCAGCAACGGATCGCTGTTGAGATTAACCTCAACATCATTCCCCGTAGCCAACATAGTGAAACCGTATTACAGGCTGATGATAAAGTTGAAGTGGTGCGAGCGATTGGCGGCGGCTAGGCAACGATTAGGCGGCCGTTACAGCAGCATTCCCATCAACAGCAATCGCCCCTGCTCATAGGTCAGTGAGCCGAAGTGGGTGTAGGCTATTTTCCCTGTTTTATCGACAATCACTGTGTGCGGCAAAATGCCATACTGATTACCGTAAGCCATCGGTGTTTCAAAGGTATTACCATCCCCCAGTAAAATGGGATAATTGATACGCGGTTCAAGGCCACTCAGAAACGCATTCACATCGCGCACGTCATCCAGTGCGACACCAATAAATTGCACTCCCTGATCCCGGTAATGTTGTTGCAGCTGAGTAAACGCCGGCATCTCGCGCAGGCAGGGCTCACACCAGCTTGCCCAGAAATTGATCACCAGCAACTTCCCATCCCACTCACTAACACTACGTGGCGTGCCGTCGAGATCTGGCAGCGTAAACGCCGGGCGCGGCTGATTAAGCAACGGATCTCGTTGCGCATTGGCCGTCTGCGCTGCACCCAGCGTAATACCGAGACAGAGCAGATAAACAGCTACTTTAGATAAAGTGGAAGACATTGTTTAATCCAGCTTAAAGGGCATCATTAACATGTGCAGCAAATTCATCTGCCGCCATAAAACCGATCACACGGTGGCTTTTAATCTCATTGCCATTCGTATCAAAGAACAGGATAGCCGGCGGGCCAAACAGACCGAACGCTTTTAGCAACGCCTGATCAATGTCGTCATTCGGCGTCACATCCGCCTGCAGTAACAGCACGTTATTAAGCGCCTGCTGCACCTTCGCATCGGTAAAGGTACGCTTCTCCATGATCTTACAATCAACACACCAGTCAGCGTAGAAATCAAACATCACCGCCTGATTTTTCTGCGCTGCACCTTCCACCTCACGCTTCAGATCATCCAGACTCTTAATGGTCTTAAAGTTCAGGTGTTCGACCTTATCCTGAGCACCACCCAGCACTGAAGTGCCCTGCAACGGCTGCAACACATCACGCCCACCAGAAGCCGCGCCCAGCATCACAATTGCGCCATAAAATAGCATGGCGAGGCCAAGCCCTTTCCACAACTTCTGCCAACCGCTTGCGTTCATTTCCAGGCGCGTCCCTGCTCCCAGATACACCGCTGTGCCAATCAGTAGAATCGACCACAGGAACATCGTCGCCTGAGCGGGTGCAACACGCTCCAGCATCCAGATCGCGAGCCCCAGCATCATCACACCAAAGACGACTTTGACACTGTCCATCCAGCTGCCCATTTTTGGCAGAAACTTACCGGCAGAGGTGCCAAACAATAACAGCGGCGCACCCATACCCAGGCTCAGCACAAACAGTGACAACCCGCCAAAGACCGCATCACCACTCATACCGATGTAAATCAGGATACCCGCCAGCGGTGCGGCCACACAGGGACCAACAATCAACGCTGACAACAATCCCATCACACCGGCACCCACCATACTGCCACCGTTCTGCTTGCGGCTAAGCGCATCGAGACGGCTCTGCAACGCGCTCGGCATCTGCAGCTCATAAAAACCAAACATCGACATCGCCAGCGCCACAAACAGCAGGCTAAACGCACCGATGATCCATGGGTTCTGAAACATCACTTGCAGATTCTGCCCAAACATCCCCGCCATCACCCCGGCAAAGGTGTATGTCAGCGCCATCGCCAGCACATAGGAGAGCGACAGAAAAAAGGCGCGGCGTGTCGTGACCTGCTCGCTTTGCCCCACAATAATGCTGGAAAGGATCGGTACCATCGGCAACACACAGGGGGTAAATGCCAATAACAGACCGATGCCGAAGAAACTCAGAAGCATCAGCCATTTGCCATCACTCGCCAGCTCATTCGCGATGCGCTCATGTTCCGGCACAAAAACAGGCGGCGCACCAGCCACACTGCCTTCACTGGCAGTCGCTTTTGGTAGGTCAAACTCTGCGGTCTTGGTGGCCGGCGGATAACAGAAGCCATCTTCAGCACACCCCTGGTAGGTCACCTCCAACGTAATCGGGGTCGCCGCAAGATTGGTACGCTTCAGCGGCAGCGTCACCACCGCCTCATTATAATAGACCTCCATCTCACCGAAGTTCTCATCTTCTTTCAGCTTGCCTTTGGGTGCGCGAAATTCCAGCAGTTCAATCCCATTCGCATCAACCAGCTTAAATGCAAAACGCTCACGATAGAGATAGTAGTTCTCCGCCACATCCCAGCGCGCCACCAATGTATTGGGGTCCTGAATTTCACTGCTAAAGATAAAGGCATCATCAGGCTTTAGGAAGCGAGGTTCTTCCTGCGAACCAAGCCCCAGGCTTTGCCCAAAACTCGACAGCGAATCAAACACACTGCCCGGCGTATTGCCTTCGGCGTGCAGATAAGTCGGTGCAGACAACAAAAGGGCAACCGCGAACGGTGCAAGCAAGGTACGTAATTTTTTTATCATGATGATTGTGTTACCAGGTTTCTCAAATCGCGAGGTAATAATACTCGAATCGCGTCCGGTTTATTGTGATTCGTTTGGCAGCCGCCCCATGACCCAATCGAGGTACGCGGGTAATCCAGCCTCGATTGAGACAGCGATGATTTCAGGAAGTTCATACGGATGCAATGCCTCAATCTGCTGTTCAATCGCACTATAAGCACTTTGCGGCGCCTTAATCATCAATAATTGCTCCTGCCCCATCTCTAGCTTACCGTTCCACTTATATATAGAACGCATCCCAGGAATGATATTGACACAGGCCGCCAGCCCCTGCTCAACCAGTGTATTAGCGACCTTTTCCGAGATTTCATCATTCGGGGCCGTGGTGATAATCAGCAATATTTTTTCATTCATCCACAAAAAATACACTATTGGACTAACCAGAGCAAAAGCAGCTGCCAGCGAAAAGCGGCGCAACAGTGGTATAGTGAGCCCTCGCGAACTGAATCAAATTGGGCTAACGGTGACTATGATGGGAATTTTCCAGATATTACTTCTATTGTTTTTATTAGTACCAGTAATCGAAATCTACCTGCTGATCGAGGTCGGTAGCATGATAGGTGCGGTTTACACCATTCTGCTAGTCGTTCTCACTGCCGTGGTCGGCGCGGCACTACTGCGCTGGCAGGGCTTCACTACCTTTCAGCGAGTACGTGAGGCGATGGCGCGCGGCGAAGTGCCCGCAATTGAGATGATGGAAGGGGTCGTGCTGCTGATCTGCGGCGCGCTACTGCTCACCCCCGGCTTTTTCACCGACGCGGTCGGCTTTCTCGCCCTGATCCCCGCCGTACGCCGTCACTTTATATTAGAAGTCATCAAACGCCAGTCCGTCTCGGTTAGTGGCGGGTTTAGCCAGAAGAACACCTATGAAGGAGAGGTGAAAAGACATGAATCCCGCACCATCGAAGGTGAGTCGTGGAAAGATAACGACGATAAGCAACGCTAATCCCCCATTTTTAGAAAAAAACGAGAAAATTTCGTAACCTACCCTTGACTCTCACCAAATCGCCACTATGATTGTTAGCACTCGCTCGAGGTGAGTGCTAAAGCACGCCTCGAACCGGCCGAAAGGCCATTTCAACATCCTGATTTTAAAAATGATTCTAGGAGGATCACAACATGCAACTGCGACCATTACATGATCGTGCAATCGTACGTCGTACGGAAGAAGAACGTACATCAGCTGGCGGTATCGTTATCCCTGATTCAGCAACAGAAAAGCCTGCTCGCGGCGAAGTACTTGCGGTTGGTAGCGGCAAACGCCTTGATAACGGCGAACTAGCTGCGCTGGATATCAAAGTTGGCGACCAGGTGCTATTTGGCAAATATGCTGGCACTGAGATCAAAGTTGACGGCGAAGAGCTACTGGTAATGAACGAAAGCGACATCATGGCTGTTTTCAACGCCTAATCACTCGCTCAATAATCAAGAATTCTAAAGGAAAGATATAATGGCTAAAGAAGTAAAATTTGGTGATGACGCACGTCATCGCATGGCAGAAGGTGTAAACGTTCTAGCCAACGCAGTAAAAGTGACCCTGGGCCCTAAAGGTCGTAACGTTGTTTTAGACAAGAGCTTCGGCGCACCAACGATCACCAAAGATGGTGTTTCTGTTGCTAAAGAGATCGAACTGGAAGGCAAGTTCGAAAACATGGGCGCACAGATGGTTAAAGAAGTCGCTTCACAGACTTCTGATGTTGCTGGCGACGGCACCACCACTGCAACCGTTCTAGCACAGGCTATCCTGCGCGAAGGCATGAAAGCAGTCACCTCTGGCATGAACCCAATGGATCTGAAACGCGGTATCGATAAAGCAGTGATTGCCGCTGTTGCATCACTGCAGGAAAGCTCAATCCCTTGTACCGACGACAAAGCAATCGCACAGGTTGGCACCATCTCAGCCAACTCTGACGAAGAAGTCGGCAACATCATCGCAGAAGCGATGGGCAAAGTTGGTAAAGAAGGCGTGATCACCGTTGAAGAAGGTTCTGGTCTTGCTAACGAACTAGACGTTGTAGAGGGTATGCAGTTCGACCGCGGTTACCTTTCTCCTTACTTCGTTAACGATCAGCAGAGCATGACCGCTGATCTGGACAACCCGTTCATCCTGCTAGTCGACAAAAAAATCTCAAACATCCGCGATCTACTACCACTACTAGAAAGCGTTGCTAAAGCCGGTCGTCCTCTGATGATCATCGCTGAAGACGTTGAAGGCGAAGCACTCGCAACATTAGTTGTTAACAGCATCCGCGGCATCGTTAAAGTAGCCGCTGTTAAAGCACCTGGTTTTGGCGATCGTCGTAAAGCGATGATGCAGGATATCGCAGTACTGACCGGTGGACAGGTTATCTCTGAAGAAGTGGGTCTTTCTCTTGAGAAAGCAACACTGGAAGAGCTGGGTTCTGCCAAGAAAATTCAGATCGGTAAAGACAACAGCACCATCATCGATGGCGCTGGTGACACCGCAGAAATCGAAGGCCGCGTTACCACCATCCGCGCACAGATCGAAGAGACTTCATCTGACTACGATCGTGAAAAACTACAGGAGCGTGTTGCTAAACTCGCTGGCGGCGTTGCCGTAATCAAAGTCGGTGCTACCACCGAAGTTGAAATGAAAGAGAAAAAAGCACGCGTTGAAGATGCACTGCATGCCACTCGCGCAGCAGTAGAAGAAGGTGTTGTACCTGGTGGCGGCGTTGCACTGGTTCGTGCACTAGCTGCACTGAAAGACCTTAAAGGCGCTAACCATGACCAGGATATCGGCATCGCTATCCTACGTCGTTCAATGGAAGAGCCACTACGTCAGATCGTTACCAACGCAGGCGAAGAAGCTTCTGTTGTACTAAACAAAGTTGCTGAAGGTTCTGGCAACTTCGGTTACAACGCAGCAACCGGTGAATATGTTGACATGATCGAAGCTGGTGTACTGGATCCAACCAAAGTAACCCGTTCAGCACTGCAACACGCAGCGTCTGTATCAGGCCTGATGATCACCACCGAAGCAATGATCGCTGATATCCCAAGCGAAGCCGGTGCTGGTGATGCAGCAGCTGCCATGGGTGGAATGGGCGGCATGGGTGGAATGGGCGGCATGATGTAAGCTGTCTCTACAAACCCTGTAGAAATAGAAACCCTCGCCAGTTTTGGCGGGGGTTTTTTTATGGGTGTAATTCTTGCCAGTTGAATAAAACTAGAACATATTGTAAGAAATATTTAATTAATAATAAGCGGCGGTGTTTACGCCGTCTACTCACTGTTAGAAATCAATTGAGAAACTCATGACTAAAGAAATTTCCGCAAAAAGTGTCAACGAAGCTATTGGAACGATTGTCGCCAAGCTGTGCTATCAAGTTGCGGATGAGGTTGGAGAGTCTTTAGGTGAGAAAACAAGTCGATGGCGACAGGAAAATGCGCTCTCAATTTTGGAAGGTGCGGATGAGAAAGTATCGTCTATCGAAAATAAACAAGTACATCCAAGAATCATGCATCGAGTTATCGAAGATGGATCATGGTGTGATGATGAAACTGTTAGAGAAATGTGGAGCGGTTTACTTGCATCTTCTTGTACAGAAACTGGTAAAGACGATAGCAACCTACTCTTTATTAACACATTAAATCAGCTTTCGACCATTGAAGTAAAAATCCTTAAATATGTATGCGATAACTCAAAAAAATATAGGACTACTGCTGGTTGGATTGGAGCTTATCGGTTAGAACTGGACGTCGATTTTATTGTAGGTATAACTGGAGTTGAAGATGTTCATAGGCTGGATAGAGAGCTTGATCACTTAAGAGCGCTAGAGCTTATTGATGGTGGGTTCGAATCTGATTTGATGGTGGGTTCGAATCTGATTCAATAATGGCTAATATAACGCCAACTAGTCTTTCATTACAGTTATTTGCCAGGGCTCATGGTTTTATTGGCAACCCTGTTGAGTTCTTTAATATTACAGAAATTTATGATAGCTCCGAAGACAATGATTTCTAACAATCGCATAGAGCCCGACATATTTTGTCACTGCGTTCTAAAATATTCGACTCATGCTAAACGTTATAAGTAATCTCCAACCCTGTGGTCAGGTAAGAAAATATGAAATTCTCCGTGTACATAGCAACAAGCGCAGATGGGTACATAGCGACCCTTGATGGAGGTGTTGACTGGCTTCATACAGCAGGTAATACAGAGGCTGATATGGGTGCCAACCAAGATATGGGGTTCGGGGACTTTATTAGCTCTGTAGATTGCATGATTATGGGGCGTAAGT
>Ga0316204_10001809_pt1 | contig 53986 bp, 41 predicted proteins | sample 6monrhotite_MG_2_FD_205661 | JGI IMG/M metagenome (GOLD analysis project Ga0316204, IMG submission 205661) | Microbial mat bacterial communities from mineral coupon in-situ incubated in ocean water Damariscotta River, Maine, United States -... | ecosystem: Environmental > Aquatic > Marine >... | reverse complement strand
TTGAACAGCAGATGCAGATATCACCGTTCAACGGCAGTGTTTATGTGTTTTGTAATAAAGGACGTGACAAGCTTAAAGTGCTTTACTGGGATAAAACAGGTTTTGCCTTGTGGTACAAGCGCCTTGAAAAAGACAAATTCAAATGGCCTACAAAACTAAACTCTCAATCACTCAATTTGTCTGAGCAGCAATTACATTGGCTGCTTAACGGCTTTGATGTGCTGGGCCATCAAGCGGTTAGTTATGAATCTGTCGCCTTATAACCTGTGATCATAAACAGAATTTATTGATCACCAAATAATCTAAGTTTTACCAACAGCTTAGCCAATATTTTTGATAAAATGACGGTATGATTGAAGATGTTAACTCACTACCGGATGATCCGGTTTTATTGAAAAAGCTGCTTGCCAAGCAAGCGGCTCGACTGATGTTTTTGGAAGAGCAGTTTCGCCTTGCTCAACAGCAACGTTTTGGCGCGAGTAGTGAAAGTCATCCCGCACAGGGTGATTTGTTTAACGAAGCAGAAGCTGAGCTTGATGCCGTTGAAGAAGAAAATGAACCCGCTCCCGCCACAGCGAAGAAAAATCCCATTCGCCAGAAATTACCCAGCGACTTACCGCGTGAAACTATCATTCATGATATTGAAGACAAAACCTGTGCTTGTTGTGGTAATGAATTACATCAGATGGGCGATGAGCGTAGCGAAAAACTGGAATTCATTCCGGCCCAAGTCAAAGTGATTGAACATGTACGGTTAAAATACAGCTGTCGCACTTGTGAAAAAGAAGGTACTACAACTCAAGTAAAAATAGCACCCGTACCAGCAAGTCCTATTCCTAAAGGGGTTGCAACAGCGACATTGCTCAGTCAAATCATCACCAGCAAATATCAGTATGCACTACCACTTTATCGTCAAGAAAGCCTGTTCAAACAATATGGTATTGCATTGAGTCGTAAAACCATGGCGGATTGGATGATGAAATGTGCTAATTTATTTACGCCACTTTATGCAAAGTTACAGGAAATACTATTGCAACAAAGCGTTATTCAAGCGGATGAAACCACGCTAAAAGTCATTAATGAAGATAAAGTAAAAAGCTATATGTGGCTTTATTGCACAGGCACTGATTCGCCACATAAAGGAGATATACCAAATATTGTCTTATTCGACTACCAAGCTGGTAGGGCTGGCCAGTGCGCGGTTGATTATCTTGCGGGCTTTAACGGTTATCTACAAGTGGATGGCTATGCAGGTTATGAGAAAACGTCGGCCACGCTAGTTGGCTGTTGGGCACACGCACGTCGAAAATTTATAGAGGCACAAACCGCTCAACCCAAAGGAAAAACAGGCAAAGCCGATATCGCCTTGAGCATGATACAAAAACTCTATCGACTAGAAATAAGGCTTAAAGGTCAAAGCGCAGAAGAAAAATATGAACAACGTCAAATGCAAGCAAAACCCTTGCTTGATAAGTTTTATCAATGGCTAGAAAAAGCCAATGTGCCACCAAAAACAGCATTGGGTAAAGCCGTTCAGTATTGCAAAAACCAGTGGCATAAACTCATTCGCTACGTAGATGATGGCGAGCTTAGCATTGACAATAATCGCGCAGAGCGCGCGGTAAAACCATTTGTGATTGGTCGTAAGAATTGGCTGTTCTCAAATACCGCCAATGGCGCGAGAGCCAGCGCAATGCTGTACTCGATAATTGAAACCGCGAAGGCCAATGGCTTAACACCGTTTGATTATATTGCTCATTGTCTTGAACAACTAAGCGGTGTTCATGTTGATGTAGAAAAGCTGCTGCCGTGGAATGTAAAACTTAACTCTGTGTAGATTGGCAGACGCTTACATTATTGCTGACAAATTTAAAACAAGTAGTGCTTCTCATTGTTTTGAATAGAAATACTCTCTATTATGATTAGACTATGGTTTTTTAACCTTTACTATATAAGTCGACATAACAAATTATTTATACCAAATTAATCATATTAGATTTAACCTGTTTTAAATAGCTATTAGGCGACAATTAACTTCACAGGAAGTGGGATGTTAAATTCATTACAAATTTTGAGAGGAATAGCTGCTTGGGCAGTTGTTTTTACTCATATTCAACAAAGTTATTTCATGGGTAAATCAGATAATAGTTTTTTGGTTTTTTTTGGAAATTATGGTGGTTTTGGAGTAGATGTATTTTTTGTTTTAAGTGGCTTTGTTATGGCTTTAGTTTCGAATAAATATCTAACATCAGGTGCTTCTTTCGGTATTAATAGGTTTTATAGGTTAGTCCCAATTTACTGGTTTTATACATTTTTATTAGTTGTTAGTATTTTAATATTACCTAGTGGCACTTATCTTACGTGGTGGGAAGACCTAAGTTTATTAAAGTCATTATTGTTTATTCCTAACATAAATCCTAATGGACATGGGTACTACCCAACTTTATATGTAGGGTGGACATTAATTTTTGAAATGTTTTTCTATTTCATATTTTCGACTGTATTAATGTTGAAGCTTCCAAGGCCATCAATAATTTGCTCAATAATATTATTTTGTATTGCTTTAATTTACCGATGGAACCCTTTTCTCGGTCACAGTTCATTATTACTTATAGAGTTCTCTATTGGAATTATGATATTGGAGTATCACAAAACAACAAGGTTAAAAAATATATTCATAAAAGCTGTAATACCCATCACCTTTTTTATCGTTTTTGCAGCTTTTTTTCTTTATTTGGGTAAGATACAATTTGCAAAATTTTTCTTAGCTGGATTATTTGTTTATACATTCATCCAAATGGAAAACTTTTTTTCTAAAGACCTTAAATTCTTTCACTTTTTAAAAGTGCTTGGAGATCATTCCTACTCAACTTACCTTAATCACATTATAATTATTGGTTGGTTTTATTATATGTTTGGTGATTTTAATTCACCGTCAATGAATTTATTAGCCGTATTAAGTATTTTAATATCAACTATGCTTATTTCAAAATTATCTTATAAGCATATTGAAACTAGTAAGTATATTTTAAATTTAAAACGTATTACCATTGCAATGTTAACTAGACAAAAGCCCTTTTTATCTAATTCAAGTAATACAAAGTAAAGGATGACTTATGAACCGAATTAGTAGTGTTGATACAATAAGGCTTTTAGCAATAATTTCTGTTATTGCTATCCATACAAGACCGTTTTCCTATAATGAAGATAGCGGAGAGTTATATTATTATCTTGATATTTTCATTAACCAAATGGCTAGATTTGCCGTTCCATTTTTTTTCGTCATATCAGGTTATTTTTGGGGAGTAAAAATTAGAAATGGTGCAGATATAATATCCACTACAAAAAACATGATCAATCGTATATACCCGTGATCAATGAAGGTGCTTGATTTATGCAACGATGAGGATCATGCTATGCATGATGAAAATAATAACGTTAACTTCAGAAGAAAAAATAGATCTTGAAGCCTTGCACGATGCAAGTCGTGATGGTCGTGTTCGAGATCGAATTAAAGCCGTTTTACTTTGTTCCGAAGGTTGGTCAACAGTGATGATTGCTCAGGCATTACGGCTTCATGAAACCAGTATTGTTAGGCATATTAATGATTATGTACGTAAGGATAAGTTAGCTCCAGAAAATGGCGATTCACAATCTTATTTGAGTCAAATACAAACAGATAAAGTTGTTGCTCATCTCATGCTCAAAACTTATCACTGCTCTTATGAAATTATTGAATATATTTGGAATACTTATGAAATTCGCTTTTCTATTCCAGGTTTAAATAAATGGCTTCACCAACATAACTTTAGCTTTAAGTATCCTAAGGGTGTACCTCATAAGTTTGATAAAGAAAAACAGGCAGAGTTTATTGAAGAATATACCGAGTTAAAAGCGCAAGTGGTTGATGAACCAATATTATTTATGGATGCAATGCATCCAACCCAAGCAACAAAAGTAAGTTGCGGTTGGATAAAAAAAGGACATGACAAAGCGATTGAAACCACAGGTAGTCGAACCCGATTAAACCTTGTTGGGGCTATTGATTTGAATAATTTAGCCGCGGCTAAAGTCAAGCGTTATGAAAAAGTGAATAGTGAGACTATTCAAGACTTTTTCACTGAATTACGCGCAAATAATGGCAGTGATAAACGTATTCATTTAATTTTAGATGGAGCGGGCTATCACCGAGCACATGCGGTTAAAGATAAAGCGAATGAGCTTAATATTGAACTTCATTATCTTCCACCTTACAGCCCAAATTTAAATCCAATAGAGCGTCTTTGGAAAGTAATGAATGAGTATGTTAGAAATAATAAATATTTTGCCACAGCGAAAGAATTCAGAGATAAAATTGATGAGTTTTTTAGTCAAACCCTTCCTAAAATAGGTGATATTTTAGGAAGTAGAATTAATGATAATTTTCAGGTGCTAAAACCTGCATCTTGAAGTGTGATGGGTATAGGTGTGATATTTCTGGCTTGGTCATTGATTTATTTAATTCCATTTAACCTAATTTATGCCTTTAATCATACCTATTCTTAGGCTAGTATCGCCCTAATAATTTTTAAATAAGAAAATTATTAATTTACTTCCTTAAAGATAAAATAACTTTATGTAGTTCTAGCATGGTAAAATTGAGCTTAAGCAGTTTTTAAAGTGTCGTATTTATATTAAGTGTTATATATTTCAAAAATTTTAAGGCTTTCATTTAAATAATGAAAAATTATAAGTGATAAAGGTAATTTATTAAAATGTGCGGTATTTTAGGAAAGATTAATTTTAATGGAACAATCGACAAAAGTCGTTTCAAAGCGATGCGCGATACTATGCCTTATCGTGGTCCTGACAGTAATGGTCTTTGGTTTGACGATGAAGAAAAAATAGGGCTTGCACATTTACGCTTAAGTATTCTTGATCCCACGCCTGCGGGTCATCAACCTAGAGAAGAAGCTGCGCATAATTGCGTTATTTCTTACAATGGTGAAGTCTATAATTACCTTGAAATTCGCTCCGAATTAGAAGCGAAAGGTTATACCTTTGAAACGGGTTCAGATACCGAAGTTGTACTTAAAGCATATATTGAATATGGAGTGGATTGCTTACAACATTTTAATGGCATGTTCGCTATTGCAATTTGGGATGGTAATAAAAAAGAGTTATTCCTCGCGCGTGATCGCCTTGGTATAAAACCACTTTATTATCTACATAATGATGATGAGTTTATTTTCGCGTCTGAAACCAAAGCTATTTTAAAAGGCTTAGATCAAAAGCCAGTACTTAATGTTCAGTTAATTGACAGTTACATGAGCTTTGGCTATATCCCCGGTGAGAACACCTTACATCAAGGCATTAAACGATTAATGCCCGGACATTATGCCGTACTTAAAAGTGATGAGACTCAAGAAAAACAACTAGTTATCACACAATATTGGGATCTTAAATTTAATAACTCTCTTGATCATAATAAGAATCAGGACAAGGGGTTTGATTATTACGTTAACGAAAGCAAAAGGTTATTAGATAGCGCCATTGATCTGCGTTTGCGAAGTGACGTACCTTTAGGTATTTTTCTTAGCGGTGGTATTGATTCTAGTGCTGTTGTTGGTTTACTTGCTGATAGAGTTGAAGAACCGCTAAAAACATTTTCAATTGGTTATGATTTTGGTAAAGGTTTTGACGAAACACCTTACGCACAAATTATTGCAGATAAATTTAAAACCGATCATCACGAAATAAAAATAACACCAGCTCAGTTTAAAGAATTTATTCCTGAATATATTGCCTTAATGGATGAACCCGTTACCGAAGCTGCGGCTATTTCGCTATTTTTTGTGGCCAAATTAGCCAAAGAAAAAGTCACCGTTGCTTTATCTGGTGAAGGATCAGATGAAATTTTCGGAGGCTACGATTTATACCAATACATGAGCGTATTAGATAAATATCGTGCGGTTGTTGGTCAAACAGGAACTGATTTTTTTGCAGGTATTTCTAATAAGCTTTTAGGTAAAAGTCATAAAGTCTCTAAGTATTTAACAATGGCAACTCTACCTATAGAAAAACGTTATAAAGGCATGTCTACCTACCCAGACTATCAAAAAGAAGCATTATACAAGCCCGAGTTTAAGAACAAGATTAAAGCTGAGATATCACAAAGCTCACAACTATCTACTAATGATTATATCAAGAGCCTTTTTGATAAAACCAAAGGTGAAGATGCATTAAGTAAAATGCTTTATTTTGATACTAAAACTTGGCTGGTAGATGATTTATTGATTAAAGCTGATCGAATGAGTATGGCAGCCTCTCTTGAACTACGAGTGCCATTTTTAGATTATCGTTTAGTAGAATTTGCTGCAACAATCCCTAGCAAACATAAAATCAAAAAAGGTGAAGGTAAATATCCATTAAAGAAAATGATGGAGGGCATTTTACCTAATGACATTATATATCGTAAAAAAATGGGATTTCCAACACCACTCAAACTTATGTTTCAAAATGAGCTAAGAGATTATGCTGAAAAATTATTATTGTCTGAACAAACTAAATTACATCAATTCTTTAAAAAAGACCGAATCGAGCAGTTAATTACTGAGCACAATAATAATAAATACGATCACCACAAAACACTTTGGCAGTTGGTGGTATTAGAAGAATGGTTACGGAAAAATACTGATTAAACTGTGTTAATATAGCTTTAAATGAGCTTGTAAGGTCAATGCAACATGTTGGATTTTTCATCGTTAGGCAAAGCGATTAATGCTCTTTCAGAGTCTATTGAAGTAACGAATAATTTAATTAGTGCTGGTGGAAAACTAAATAGCCCAGAATATCGCACGTTCAGATCGGGTGTTATTCAAAATTTTGAATTTACTTATGAACTAGCATTGAAAGCAATACGTACTTGGTTAGCAGAAAATCAAGGAAAAACGCTGGTTGACGGAATAACACGTAAGGATTTATTTAGATTAGCCGCCGAAAATAAATTGATTGAAGAGGTGGATGACTGGTTTGTTTTTCATTTTTTACGTAATCAAACATCGCATACTTATGAGGAAAAAACCGCAATAGAAGTTTATCAATGCACTGCATTATTTTTAAAGCGAGTTAAAAAGTTGTTGATAGTATTGGATCAAAAAAATGATTGATATTAAAAGCGAACAACTAGAGCTACTTTTAACCATATTAAAAGAAAATTTAAGTGATAATTCTGAAGTGTACGCTTTTGGTTCTCGTACTAATGGAACAGCAAGAAAGTATTCTGATTTAGATCTTGTTATTAATATTCAAAGGCCACTTGAAATAAAAGAAAAAATAACATTAAAAGAGGCTTTTTCTGAATCTGATCTAAATTTTAGAGTAGATATAAGTGATTGGTTTGCAATATCAGACCCCTTCAAAGAGTCAATTAAAAATAAGTTAAAGCGTATTATATAACTCAATAAAAAAATCTATAATTTTACCGATTAGCTATTTATGTCAAAATATAGTCCAAAACGTATTGGTTCTTGATTGCTAATGTTTTGTCTGCTACTGTCTTAGTCAGTACAATAGTTATTATAAATATTACTGGTAAAGTACTTAAATGAAAAAATTTTATAATAGAGAAGAATCGCTTAAAGACCTAAAAAGCATTTCGAATAATATAAAAAATACCCGAGGGAGGTTAAGTGTTGTTGTTGGTCGGCGGCGAGTAGGGAAAACTCGATTATTGAATGAGGCATTTAATAATATAAAAACACAATATCTTTATCTTTATCTTTTTATTAGTCGTAAATCTGAAGCTGCTTTGGTAGACGAGTTTTTTTCTATTATAAGCAATAAGTTTGACACAAAATTTTTTCAACCAAGTTCTCTTAAAGACATATTTGAGTTTATATTTCACTATTCAAAAAATCAACCTATCACACTTGTAGTTGATGAATTTCAAGATATTGCTAAAGTTAATAATGGCCTTTTTTCTGATTTGCAAAACCTTTGGGATTCATATAAAGATGAATCTATGATGCATTTTGTTTGTTGTGGCTCTCTTTATAACCTTATGACTAAAATTTTTAAAGAAGAAAAGCAGCCATTATTAAATCGAGACGATAATTTTTTTAAAATTCAACCCTTAACGCCAAGCTATATTAAAAATGTGATGGAAGACAATAAAAGTTACAGCGCTAATAATATGTTAATTTGGTGGTGCTTATCTGGAGGGATCCCTAAATATTTAGAGTGGCTAAGTAACGTAAAAAGTAATGATCAAAAAAACATTTTTGATACATTAATATCTAATTCATCTTCACTCATTAAAGAGGGTACACACAGACTTGTTGAAGATTTTGGCTCAGAACATAGAACATATTTTGATGTGCTGGGCGCAATAGTTAATGGCTATACTTCTCGGTCAAGAATAGAAAGTTATCTTAAAATAGGTATCGGAACTATTCTTCTTAACTTAGAGAGGGGCTTTGATATTATCGAAAAATTACGACCACTTACGTCTAAAGAAAACTCAAGAGATGTGCGTTATAAAATAAAAGATCCATTTCTAAGGTTTTGGTTCAGGTTTATTTATAGTAATCGCAGCGCTGTTGAAATGGAAAATTTTGATTATATTAAAAAAATTATACAGCGAGATTTTGAAACATTCTCTGGTATCGAACTTGAGTCATTATTTGAAGCAATATTAATTGAATCTAAACAATTTAATCAAATCGGTAGTTATTGGGATAGTAAAGGAGAAAATGAAATTGATATCGTTGCTATTAATGATTTAGAAAAACAAATTCTTATTGTAGAGGTCAAACGCCAGTTGAAAAGATATAACTCAAATAAGTTGAGGATAAAATCTGAAAACATGTTAGTTAAATTAAAATTAAAAAATTACAAGATTGAGCACCGATGTTTTTCACTTGATAATTTAGATGAAATTTTTGAGGAATTTATCAGTCAATGAAAAAATCTAAAATTTTAGCCATTAGCTATTTGTTTCCAAATATTAATCAACCAAATCATGGTGTATTTGTGCTTAATCGTTTAAAAGCCATGAGTAACTATGCGGATGTTACTGTTATTAATCCTATCCCTAATTCCCTTGCTCATCAAAAATTAGCACGCTTTTCTCACTATAAAACGGTACCTGAGCAAGAAATTATTAATGGATTAACCGTTTATCATCCTCGATATTTTTCTATTCCGGGGCATTTTAAGTCAGTTGAAGTTGTTACATATTATAAAGCGGTGCTATCTATATTAAAAAATATAGGGGGCGATTTTGATTTGATTGATCTGCATTGGACTTTCCCCGATTTACCAACAGGTTATTTTTTATCTCAAAAATTGAATATACCTTTTAATGTAACTTTACGAGGTATGGAAGCATTTCACTTACAAGACTCAGGCTTAAGAAAACATATTGTTGCCTATTACTTAAAAAAAGCGAGCCATGTAATTTCGTTAAGCGAAGAAATGGCAACAAAAGCCGATGAACTTGCTAATACAGCAAGTAAAACTACGGTTATACGAAATGGTGTCGATACTGAAAAATTCTATTACGTAGATCAAAAAGAATGCCGCGAAAAATTAGCTTTGCCACAAGATGAAAAAATAATTTTAGGTGTTGGTGCTCTCATACACCGCAAAGGCTTCGATTTGGTGATTAAAGGGCTTGAAAGCATTATCTCAACCCAAGGTTTAGAAAAAACTAAGTTTTATATCCTTGGCGCACAAGGGCCAGAAGGGGATTTTAGAAAAGAATTAAATCAGTTTATTGTTGAACATAAATTACAGCAACAAGTAGTATTTGTTGGCTCTGTTGCGAATACAGATTTAATCACTTGGTATAATGCTGCCGATGTTTTTTGTTTGTCTAGTCGAGGCGAAGGCAGCCCTAATGTTTTAACAGAGGCTCTTGCCTGTGGTACTCCTGCAGTAGCCACTAATGTTGGTAGTGTACCTGAAATTATGGCAAGTGAGCCTGATTTAGGTTTTTGTGTAGAAAGTGAAAACATCAAAGAGATAGCTGAACAATTATGCTGCTTATTAAAAATGCCTCCGGATAGAAAGCAACAAGCAGATAATTTTAATAAATACACTTGGGATTGGTGTGCACAAAAAGTAATGAGTATTAATTTATAAGTCGATGGTTCTAATTATGTTAAAATAAATGATTAGAACGCAATAAATTAAATGAGTAGAAGATGAGTCACATAAAGGTATTTTTAAATTTTATTTTTGTCTTAACTTTAATTAGTTGTGGTGGCGCAGAAAACAGTGAAGCAAAACAAGTACAACTCCCTCTCCCTCCCGAACCTGTAAATGTGCCAATTGAACCAATCAATGACATTAATACTAAACCTAACGAAATATCTGAAGCTGTAAACGAAAATGGCGTAGAGGTCGGTATTACTGCATTTGCTAAAGACGTTGATGATACAGTTTCATATACATTATTAGATGATGCCAATGGGCGTTTTAGTATTAATCCTGATAGTGGCGTTGTAACCCTTGCTAACTTTAATTTAATTGATTCAAGCATCAATACTAAACATACAATAAATATACAAGCTACAAGTGCGGATAGCACTATTCAAACTAAGAGTTTTGAAATAAATATCTTAATTAATTACGAAAATGATTATTCAATAGTTAGCTCTTTTAAAACATTGTTAGATTGGAATCATGGGAGTGGGCGTATACTGGCAGGCTGGACTTGGTTTGATAATATTGCCTATAACAATCCTGGTTGGTTACAGGATATAAATGGTGATTTAGGTGGGCAAGAAAAGTTTAGTTGGGGCTTAGGAGCTAGGTCTTTTAATAAAGGTGATTACGGAAAAGATAATACAGCGCTTATTGATTTAGAACGCACGGCTCCTTCTACTGCCGGAGGTGGTAGTTTATTGGTCACCGAAACTGATATGAGTACTGATCATAGAAGTACATGGTGGCTTTGGTATGATGGAAAACCTCTTTCTGAGCGCGGCATTACAAATAGTAAAACTGATCGCATGGATTTTTATCTAAAATTGCAAGGGAGTAATTTACTTAATGATGATGGTGGAAAAGAAAGTATAGGAAATAATTTTCATATAGGGACTTACTTATGCTGGAAAACAGGAAAGCCAGCATATGGTACAGGTGATGGCTGTCCTTATGAAGGAGAGGGAAATCAACATTATTATCATTATTTAGCCGTTAATCCAAATGCTTGGGTTCATGTTTTATTGGATCAACATCCTCAACATTTGAGGGGGGTGCATAGCACTTTAGAAAATAACCCCCCCCAGAGCAAATATGGAAAAAATTATTTTGAGCAATTAAATCAATTTTACTTTGAAATTAGATATCCTCAGAAGAATAAAACGAGTTTCAATGTTGACGAGTTAAAATATTATAGTTCGGATGATATGGTTGAACCTAATCAAAATGAGTATTCTATCACTTCATTATGGGTTGGTTATTGGTCAACGGATGATGTTTGGGAAATTGGATTTCAAGATGAATCTTACAGTCATTATAATGATAGTAATAATTCTACCTATGATATTCGTTGGTCTACCAAACCAATAACCAATGATAACTTTGAAGATGCAAATAAAATTTTACCATTGTTTTATAGCGGTGAAGATGTAGTTGGGATTGATGGTAATAATTTGATTAGACGTCCTAATGGTTGGCAAAAAAATGTATGGACTCGCTTTAATATTCCAAATGAAATAGAAAATAAATACTTAAAAATATTTTTTGCGGTTAAAGATGTTTCTGTTTTAGGTGCTCATGTAGGTAAAAAATGGCCTTACAATAAAGGTGATGGTCATAATGCTCCTAGTAGTAATGTTAAAATAATAGATTATTATTTAATAAAACCAAATAGTTAATCGATTAGTTATATTAATGTTAATAGGGTTTTGTGTAATAAATTAGTTTTATTTTTTCGACTATGTTCACTAACATCTGAATTGTTAGTATTAATTTCTTGGTTCATTATTTTGTGCAGAGAATTTTCAATTTCTTCTTCGTTTTCGACTAAATAACTTTGCGAACTTGTGCTTGCTAATTTAGCGGTAGCTCCGTTTTTATCAGTTTTTATTAATAACGGGTTTCCTGTTCTAAAGTATTCGAATATTTTTCCGGGAATTTGTAAATTAAATCTTGAGTCTTGAATTAATAATAATGCATTGGCGCGAGTCATATTAACTAAAGCGAGTAAAAATGATGTTGGCTCAATAAAGCTAATTATATTTTTAACATTGAGTTCAGCCAAAGTATCTTTAAATGCTATTCCGTCTCCAGCACCTTGAAAGATAAGTTCAAAATTATCGTCTGTTATAAATTTTTGGGCTTTTAGCGAAGCGATGGCTTTAAAAATAGGTACGGGATCTCGACCGTTAGGATACAAACCACCAGCATAATAAAGGCTAAACTTGTTACTGTTAAATATATTGGGATGATTAGTTTCTAATGCTTTTGCTTTTATAAAATTGTTTTCATCATAACCATTTTCAATAACAGAAAACTTTTCATGGCAAGTATAATGCGATTCATAAAGTTTTTTTGAAGCGTCGGTCGCAAAAATTAATTTACTTGCTTGCTTAAAGGTTAAATCATCAATTTTTTTATGTACTTTATCTAACCATTTGCCATTGGTTGTATGAATATACGGGGCTGGATCTCTATAATCTGCTACCCAAGGTTTGTTACTATATTTTGCCAATTTGCTTGCAATAATATTGGCACTTGGCGTTGGAAAAGTAGACCATATAATATCAGGTTGATGCTTTTTAATGATTTTTTTACCTAAGCTAATTGCAAAAGGGATCCATGTTCCCCAGCGATCAGGCGTTTTCATCCAGCTGATATGTTTACCTTTTATAGATAAATGTTTGTGAACATCGAGCGCAGTAGCTCGATACACAAATTGATTTTCTTTTAAGTCAAGGTTAAAGCTATCATCAACGAGTGGGTAAGCATGTGGCTTTGCCGTTAGTATAATGGTTGTCCAACCTAGTTCATTTAAATATTCAAAAAACTTAAGTGTGCGTTGCACCGAGGCAGCATTACTGGGCGGAAAGTCAAAGGCAATCATTAAAATGGTTTTAGACATGTTCACCTGCAATTTTAGCAATGGAAAGTGCAAACAACGGTAGTTGTTTTCTATATGGCATGAAGCGAGGAATTTTATACATATTTGTGCTATTAACTGAGCCGCCATCATTAGAAGAAAATGCAGCTTTAAATCCTAATTTTTGAACTATATTGCAATGAGTGTCGCTAAAGTCTCTTCCTTCTAGCCCATTCGGGTAAGCTAAAAAGTCAATAGCTTGCTTTGTGATATTTTCAAGTATATTTTTATTTATAATTAACTCTTGTTGAACATTTTCATTAGTTTCTGTAGACAATATAGTGTGCGAATGTGTGTGTGCGCCTAACGTAAATCCTCGATAATGTAGATCGGAAAGTTGTTCGGTTGTCATCATGGTTTTAGTAAAAGTACTAATGTTTAATTCTTCAAGAAGGCTGATTATTTTTATTGAACGTTGCTCGTTACTTTGAAATTTTAATGAATTAACCAAGGTGTGGAATGCGTTTATTTTTTCAGATTGCGTTTTTATACTTAATGCGGTGCCGTTAATTTTATTTGATATTATTTCTTTTGTTGTTTTTTTTATCGCTTGCTCAATTTCGTCATTCCATAAATATCCTTTTTCAACTCCTTCTGTTGCGACAAAAAAAGTAGCAGGAGCGTTGAATTTTTCTAATATTGGTAGGGCTGTGGTGTAATTGTCTTGATAACCATCATCAAAAGAGATAACTAATGCCTTAGGTGGCAACTTTTTTTGCTCGAGTAAATTTATAGCTTCTGCGAGTGCTAATATATTAAAATGCTTTTGCAAAAATTCAATTTGCTGTTCAAAATTTTGAGCGCTTATATCATCTGGATGATACGGTTCGTTTTCAGCAAAAACATGATGATAATAAAGAATACTTAAAGGATATTCTCCACGCCTAAATTTTGTCCATTTATACAAAATTGAAAGTAAAAAACTAAGCATGGTTTTCTGTGCGCATCCCTGATAAATTGAATGAAATAAAGTACTAATGTACCATGATTTACTTAGAATTGTTAACTGGTTGGTGAACAAATAATGAATAATTTATTTATTGCACTATTTCTTATTTTCTATTCTTTTCAGGTGTTTTCTGAGCAAGTTTTTGTTGATGGTAAAGAGTTTATATCTTTAGGTGAAGCTAAAAAATCGATAAAAGATGGCAGCCAAGTTTATCTTAAAGCAGGTATTTATACCGAAGGTGTTTATTTAACGGCAAGTAACATTAGTATTATTGGTGAAAAAAATGTAATTTTTGATGATGCAGCGGTTGACGGGAAAGCGGCCTTAGTTCTTGCTGGAGATAATGTACTTGTTGAAAATATTGAATGTCAGCATATTGCGGTGAAAGATCACAACGGCGCTTGTATTCGTTTTGAGGGGACTAATTTAACGGTTCGAAATGTCTATGTTCACGATAGCCAGTCAGGCATTATGACCACGCATAATTATAATAGCTTTTTACACGTTGAATTTTCTAAATTTGAACGTTTAGGTGGCAAGGCTGCTGGGCGTGGCTATGCTCATGCTATTTATGCAAATGTTGATGAGTTTGTTTTTAGTTATAGTAAAGTATTATCCATAGGTAAAGAAGGCAGTGGTTTAAAATCTCGTTCGCGTAAAACTATTGTTGATCACAGTATTTTAGCGTCTTTAGATGCTAAGGATAGTCGCTTGATTGATGTGGCCAATTATGGTGAATTAATTATTAAACATAGTATTTTGGAGCAAGGCGATAATAGCTCAAATAGCCAAGTGATTGCCTATGGACTAGAAAAAGTTAAAAATAAATTTGCAGTTAATCGTATTGATATACAAAATAATCTTTTTTTACTTGATAGAAAAAAAGCTAATGTAATTATTGCTTATAAAGAAGCTGATAATGTGAATATTGTGAATAATACGATGGTTGGTGATTTTTTATATCCAGATGAATTTAGCAAAAAAAATCCTTGGTATATTAATCGAGAGAGGGCAAAATTAAAGCCTTATCCTTATTTACCAAAAATATCAGAATTAAAGGAACTTATTAAAACAATTGGTATAATTGGCGAAAGAGAATAAGTATTAATTATATTATTATCGTTTTTGGGAGGATTTTGAAATATTTATCGGTCATGCTGAACTTGTTTCAGTATCTTGGTATGAGATCCTGAACTAAATTTAGGAAGACAAAATCAGTAGATCCTGAACATTTGTCCGTCATACTGAACTTGTTTCAGTATCTTGGTATGAGATCCTGAACTAAATTCAGGAAGACAAATTAGTAGAGCCTGAATGTTTTTCCGTCATACTGAACTTGTTTCATTACCTTGATATGAGATCCTGAACTGAATTCAGGATGACAAAATCAGTAGATCCTGAACATTTGTCCGTCATGCTGAACTTGTTTCAGTATCTTGATATGAGATCCTGAACTGAATTCAGGATGACAAAATTAGTAGATCCTGAACATTTGTCCGTCATGCTGAACTTGTTTCAGTATCTTGGTATGAGATCCTGAACTGAATTCAGGATGACAAAATCAGTAGATCCTGAACTGAATTCAGGATGACAAAATCAGTAGATCCTGAACATTTGTCCGTCATACTGAACTTGTTTCAGTATCTTGGTATGAGATCCTGAACTGAATTCAGGATGACAAAATCAGTAGATCCTGAACATTTGTCCGTCATGCTGAACTTGTTTCAGTATCTTGATATGAGATCCTGAACTGAATTCAGGATGACAAAATTAGTAGATCCTGAACATTTGTCCGTCATGCTGAACTTGTTTCAGTATCTTGGTATGAGATCCTGAACTGAATTCAGGATGACAAAATCAGTAGATCCTGAACATTTGTCCGTCATACTGAACTTGTTTCAGTATCTTGATATGAGATCCTGAACTGAATTCAGGATGACAAAATCAGTAGATCCTGAACTGAATTCAGGATGACAAAATCAGTAGATCCTGAACATTTGTCTGTCATGCTGAACTTGTTTCAGTATCTTGGTATGAGATCCTGAACTAAATTTAGGAAGACAAAATCAGTAGATCCTAAACTGTATTCAGTAAGATTAATTGTATATAACCCCCGAGTGTTCTATATGGCATGTTCTAAATTAAACAGGGAATAAACTTTGAGTATTAGCATTCATCAAATTAAAGAAGATGATTTTCAATATTGGGACGATTACGTTGAAAATCATAGTCAAGCTTCTATTTATCACTTGTCAGCGTGGAAAACTTTAATTGAAAAAACTTTTAAACATCAATGTTTATATTTTTATGCAAAAAATACCGAAGGTGAAATATGCGGTGTTTTACCTAGTGTAAATTTGAAAAGTAAGCTATTTGGTAACTTTATTGTTTCAATGCCTTATTTTAATTATGGCGGGGTATTAGCCGATAATGATGAAATAGCGCAGCAATTAAATGAGTATTTACAGCAGCAAGCTATTAAACATAATGTAAGCCATATTCAATACCGAGAATCAGCAGAGCGTAGTGAAAACGTGTTGCCTGCTTCAACGAGTAAAGTAAATATGATTTTGCAGTTACCTGAAACTGCTGAAGATCTGGGTAAATTAATTGGTTCTAAGCGCCGCTCTCAAATTAAACGTCCTATTAAAGAAGGGGTTAGTCATAAAATTGGTCATGAAGAATTGTTAGCTGATTTTTATCAGGTGTTTTGTCAAAATATGCGAGATTTAGGAACGCCGGTATACAGTAAAAAATTTTTTATAAACATACTTGAAGCCTTTAAAGAAAATTGCTCAATATGTATTGTTTATTGGCAAGGAAAACCTGTTTCAGCAGGTTTTTTGATCAGATATAAAGATCGATTAGAAATTCCTTGGGCGAGCACGCTAAGTTACGCTAATCGAATTTCTGTGAATATGTATTTATATTGGCAAATACTTTCGTATGCGATAGAAATGGGATGCCAAGAGTTTGATTTTGGTCGTTCAACCATTGATGAAGGCACCTATCGCTTTAAAAAACAATGGAAGTCTGAACCTCAGCAATGTTATTGGTATCATTGGGTGCCGGAAGGTGGTGAATTACCTAATTTATCGCCGAGTAATGCTAAATTTGATTTGGCTATAACGTTATGGAAAAAATTACCTTTGCCCGTGGCCAATACTTTAGGCCCCTTTTTGGTTAAGAATTTACCTTAACGTTATACCTTAGCTGTACCATAAATAAGGGGGGCTACAGTTTGTCATGAATAAACAGTTTTCTATTTATTTAGATTTTTTAAGGTTTATAGCCGCTTGTTTAGTGTTTGTTTCGCATGTCCCCAGTTTTTCTGGTGGGTGGGGCTGGCAAATAGCTGGTTTTGGTCATGAAGCTGTGGTGATTTTTTTTGTTTTATCGGGCTTTGTAATCTCTTACGTGGTTTTTGATCGTAAAGAGTCGGCGTTAAAATATTCGGTGAGTAGATTGTCGCGGATTTATTCAGTAGCCATACCAGCAATAATATTAACTGCTGTATTGTATTATCTAGGTTCAGCCATTAATGAGAGCGCTTTTGCTGAATTAAATTTAAAACTTAATTCACCCATTTGGACTATTACCTCAGCTTTGTTTTTTTTGAATCAAAGCTGGATTGCAACACCATTTTTTTCAAATTTACCCTATTGGTCATTAGGTTATGAAGTTTTGTATTATGTGTTTTTTGGTTTTTTAATTTATACCCAAGGATCAGTCAGAATAATATTGCTTATTGTTATTAGTTGCATAATGGGCCCAAGTATATTGCTTTACTTACCTATTTGGTTTGCCGGAGTTTTTTGTTTCAAAGCAAGTAAACGTTATCACTTAGAGTTAAAATTATCTTTAATCTTATTTGTATTATCGATTGTGGGCATAATTTTTTTCTTTAATCCGAATGTCCAATCAATAATTAATACCGCAACATATCATTTTATTGGTGATCATTTTTATCAGTTGCTCTTAGAGCCAGCGGAACGTTTTGCTGCAGATTATGTTCTATGTGTTTTTGTTTGTTTAAATATATTTTCGGCTTACAATTTGGCAAAGTATGTTGTCGATTGCAACCAGAAAATTGAATTTTCAATTAGAACGTTATCAGCACATACCTTTTCTTTGTATTTGTTTCATATGCCAATGCTGTTTTTTATATCAGCTATTTTTCCTTATGAACTTAATCCGGTTTTAAATTTAATTTTTGCTTGGATAGTTACTCCTGCACTTATTTTTATATTAAGTAACTATACAGAGAATAAAAAAGGAAATTACAAAACCTTCTTTTATTCTATTTTAAATAAGTTTGCTAATTTGAAACTAAAATAGTTTATTTGAATGTGTTTTTAATTAATTTTAATTTGTCTTCTAACCAAAACTTCAGTGATTTTTTTTGTATAACGATATAACAATATTCGCTTTGCTTATTTGTTAGTGATTTTTTGTAACGCGCATCACCGGCTAAAAAGTCGTATTTAGTGATGTGTGAGGCATTTTCAATTAGCCATTCAATAAAAAAGGCATGTATGGCTAAACCTAACTTAATTCGATTATCAGACATTGGTTTAAGGTTGCTTAAATAGAAATAAACGCTCTCACCATCGATAAAACAATATAAGCATCCAACTAATTCATTACTAATTTGCAAGCTTGCTACAATCGTTTGTGTGCTGAGGTGATTTGCCCGTATTAAGTGCTGATGAAAATCGGTAAATAATGGGTTGCAGAAGCCGCTTGGGGTGCTAGTTTGTTGCCATTTATCAACGTGCCAATGTTTACTTTGTTGTAATAAATCCCATTGTTTTTCATCAGTGATAACGTTAAATGTTACATCACCTAATTGCTTTAATAACTTAATGCTACGTTTGATTTGTTGTCTTGTGTTTTTTGAAAGTAATGATAGGTACTGGTCAAAGCTTTTTAACTCATCCATCGATAAATAATAGCTTTTTTCGCTGTATAAGAGCTTTTCTGTATATTTGTTTAGCTGATTAATTGATTTTTTTTGATCTGAATTATGTCGCATGGCTATAACAAATTCGTCTACATCAGGTTTTTGTTCGACTAATTGTTGCCAAATTGCGTAGGCAATAACTTTTTTATGCTGGTTATTAATTAAAAAATCATTATTTTCTATCCAAATTTGATCTTTTTTGTCAGAGCCATGGCGATGCAATAACCATTGAGTACTTTTGATAAAACCATGACGTATTATTTTGTTTTCAACAAAAAGCCCTAAACCTATAATATTGTTTTGATATTGGGCTTTTACTAACATTAAATTATTTTCTGAATTTGTTTGATTTAACCAAGAGCTAATCCAACGCCAAGATAAAAAAAATCCGGTTGTTGAGTGTTTTTCTAAATGTAACCAATGACCCTCTAATTCCTTAATGTTATCAGTTGAAAATGTGTTAATTGTTACCTTAATGTCTTCTTCTGCTATTTGTGTGTTTTTTAAATTCAATTTAGATGCCTATTGCGCTAACATACTATATTTATAATTTTTTAAGGTGTGGTTTTCATTGTGTTGTTAGTTAATTTGAATGTAAAGCATAAATCTGAGTGTAATAGGGTAAATAGTTAAAAATGGCTAATAAAGTAGTGCACCTAGTTTACAGTTTTGGTTGTGGAGGGCTTGAAAAGGTTATCGTTAACTTAATCAATGGCTCTCAACAGTATGATGTGGAACATATTATAATTTCTCTAACTGATGATATTGCTATGCAAGATCAATTATTAGGTGAAACTCAAGTACATGTACTTAACAAGAAATTAGGCAATGACATAAGTACGCATTTTAAGCTTTTCAAATTATTAAAAAAATTAAAACCACGAGTAATCAACACTTATAACTTTGGTACTATTGAGTATCACCTAATCGCCAAAATTGCAGGAGTGCCAATTAGGGTTCATAGCGACCATGGGCGAGGAGGAGATGACCCTCAGGGCAAAAACAAACTGCATAATGTTTTCAGAAAATTTATTTCGCATTTTATTACCGAATATGTTGTGGTTTCATACGATTTATTTCAGTGGGTCGCAAAAGATCTTAAGATAACTGATCGGAAATTAGCGTTAATTTTTAATGGGGTAGATATTCCCAATGGTATTAAATATAAAGAAAAAGAACCGCAAAAATTTGTAACTGTTGGGCGATTAGATAAAGTTAAAAATCAAAAATTTTTGATCAAAGCTTTTGCTTATGCAATTAAGAGCATAAAGGGGTTTGAACATTGCAAATTAAATATTGTTGGTGATGGCCCTTTATATGAAGAATTATCAAGGTTAATTGAATCGTTAAATGTGCAAGATTCAATTAAATTACTTGGCTTTAGGGACGATATACCAGCCATTCTTTGCGATTCTGATGTGTTCGTTTTATCGTCTGTGTATGAAGCAATGCCAATGACTATACTAGAGGCCATGGCAAATAAGGTTCCTGTTGTTTGTACAAATGTCGGCGGTATTTCTCAGTTTATTTCAGAACAAGAAGCATGGTTTGTAGAGTCTGGCAATGTTGATGAATTGGCGGTTAAATTAATTAGAGTTAAAGATAATGCCGATGAAAGAGCGGCAAAAATAGAAAATGCATATCAACTTGTTTTAAACAAGTATGCATTAGAACAAATGGTAAAAGTGTATATGGATAAATATCGCATTACGCTAACAAATGAATTGTAATAAGGGCATAAAAATGAAAATAGGCATCATCGTTGGTACCCGACCAGAAATTATTAAAATGGCACCAGTAATTAGAGAATGCGCAAAAAGAAATATTCCATATTTTATTATCCATTCTAATCAGCATTATTCACAAGAAATGGACAGTATTTTTTTTGATGAATTACATTTGCCTGCGCCACATTATAATTTAGGCGTTGGTTCTGGTTTACATAGCAACCAAACTGGTAATATTTTAATTAAAATGGAACCGATTCTTTTAGACGAAAAACCTGATGTGGTTTTGGTACAAGGCGATACTAATACAGTACTGGCTGGCGCATTGGCGGCTTCTAAATTAAATATTAAAGTAGGTCATATTGAAGCGGGGTTACGTAGTTACGATCGTACAATGCCTGAAGAAACTAATCGCATTATGACCGATCATATTAGCGAATATTTATTTGCGGTTGGGCCAAATCAACAAGCTATTTTGAAAAGTGAAGGTATTAGTGTCGATAAAATTTACACGGTAGGAAATACCGTTTCAGATTCACTTTTTCAACATTTAGAAATATCCGCTGAAAAAAGCACTATTTTAGCTGACCTAAAACTTAAAGAACGAGAGTACTTTTTAGTGACTGCTCATCGAGCCTCCAATGTTGATGTCGCCGCAAATCTTATGGAGTTGCTACATTTATTCGATGAAATGCATGCAAATTATACCGGCACCATTGTTTGGCCTATTCACCCTCGAACACAATCTAAATTAAAAGAATTTAATATTGAGTTACCGGATTACTTACAGTTAATTCCACCTGTTGGTTATTTGGATTTTATTCAATTGCAGAAACACGCCAAATTAATTTTAACGGATTCTGGTGGTATTCAAGAAGAAGCTTGCTTATTGGGTGTGCCAAGTTTAACACTAAGAGAGAATACTGAACGCCCTGAAGCGGTAGAAGTTGGTGCCAGTGAACTTGTGGGTCGTAATGCTGAAAAAGCGGTAAAAGCGGCAAAGCAATGGTTAAGTCGCGATAGTTATTCGTGGGACAATCCTTTTGGTGACGGGCATGTTGCAGAGGCAATTTTAGATGTAGTTACGGGTGTGAATACGCAAACTGTAGAGCAAGAAATTGTTGCTAAAAATGAAACCATTGCTGTTATTGGTATGGGCTATATGGGCTTACCTATTTCAAGTTTATTAGCGCAGGCTGGTTATTCTGTTACCGGTGTTGATTTAAACCAAGATAAAGTTGAGTCAATTAACCGTGGTGAATGCCCTTTTGATGAAGGTGGTATGCCTGAATTAGTTAATAAAGTGGTTACCCAAGGCTTTTTAAAAGCATCAACGAGCATTCCCTCTAGTGATACATACTTAGTTGCAGTGCCAACACCGCATAAAAACAAAAGTTGTGATCGCTCTTATGTTTTTGCCGCGGTTGATGCGATTAGCGCAGTGGCTAAAAATGGTCAAACCTTAATCGTAGAATCAACTATATCACCGCAAACGAGTTTAGAAGTAGAAAAACTTTTACAAGCAAAAGGCTTAAACCTCGATGTAGTACATTGTCCTGAACGAGCTATACCGGGACAAACGTTACATGAATTAGTGCATAACGACCGTATTATTGGGGCATCAACTAAAACTGCTCAACAAAAAGTTAAAGCTATTTATCAAAGCTTTGTTGATGGTGAAGTGTTTTTGACCGATTTAACTACTGCTGAATGTGTGAAATTAGTCGAGAATACTTCTCGTGATGTCAGTATTGCCTTTGCTAATGAATTAGCACAAGTATGTGAAGAGCTTAATGTAGATGTACATGAGGTGATCAGGCTTGCAAACAGACATCCTCGCGTTAATGTGTTAAATCCTGGTCCAGGCGTTGGTGGTCATTGTATTCCTATTGATCCGTGGTTTTTAGTTGAAAATACAAAAGCAGGTGAGTTTATTCGCCTTGCACGTAAAGTAAATGATGAACGGCCACTGGTTATTGCTGACAAAGTTATTACGAAAGCTAAACGAGTTAAGGGTAATAAAATTGCGATGTTAGGTGTTGCTTATAAGCCGAATGTCGATGATTGCCGAGAAACACCCGCAGAGCCTATTTTAAAAGCGCTTGAAAGTAATAATTTAACGGTTAAATATCATGATCCGCATGTACCTACTTGGGATTGTGAACGAGAACAAAACCTTGAGAATATTATCAGCTGGGCAGATGTTGTTGTAATTGTTACTGGGCACGAGTGTTATAAGACATTGTCTATGAATGATAAAGTTATCGACGCCTGTGGTGTGTTGTAGGTCGGTTTCAAACCGACAAAATAGAAGATTATATTGTCACAATGAATTGTGACCTACAGGTGATTGTATCGAATTGATGTAGTTGTAGGTCGGGTTTCAACCCGAAAAAAGATGATTACAGTTGTCACAATGAATTGTGACCTACAGGTGATTGTATCGAATTGATGTAGTTGTAGGTCGGGTTTCAACCCGACAAAACAGATGATTATATTGTCACAATGAATTGTGACTTACAGTGATAATATTGAATTAATGTAGGTTAAATTTTAGTTCAATCAAACAACTTCAAAATCAATATAAAGAGTGACGGAGTACAAATGAAAATCAACAATAATAAATTAACTTTAGCCCTATGCGTATCATTAGCATTAAGTGCATGTTCCCCCAATAAAACAACAGAAGAATATATAACTTCAGCTAACATGTTACTTAACTCTAAAAATACTAATGCGGCCATTATTGAGTTAAAAAATGCAATTAAAGCCGATCCAAATAGTGCATTAGCAAGATACACACTAGGTCAAATATATTTAGACCAAGGTGATTTTCTTTCAGCAATAAAAGAATTAAAAAAAGCGAACCAAAATATAGAGTTATCGAATAAAGTTGTTCCTTTACTGGCTCAAGCTTATCAAAAGAGTGGCAAAGAATATGAATTATTAGATCTAGAAGAATCCTCTAACGATTTAAATGATGCGAGTAAGTTACAGCTGGCGGTTTTTACAAGTATTTATTACAGCCAAAAAAATGATGTAGAAAACGCTCGCAAATATTTATCTATTGCCACATCGTTAAGTGAAGATAACGTTTATAGCCAGTTAGCCAATGCTTGGTTGAAGAAATCCGAAAAGCAAATAGATGATGCAATTACAATAGTTACAAAACTTAGTAACGAATCAACTGAATTGTCAGAATTAAAATTATTACAAGGACATTTGTTTAGCGCTAAAGGCGAGTTTGCAAAAGCAGCGCAAAGCTACCAAGAATATAGTTTAGCGCACCCTAAGCAATATCAAGTGAAAATGTTTTTAGCTAATAGCTTGTTAGCAGCAGGTGAAAATGATAAAGCTGATGAAGAATTAAATACGTTATTAAAACTATTTCCGAAACACCCTTTTGTTAATCAACTCAAGTCACAATTAAGCTACACCCAAGGTAATTATGAAAGTGCTAAACAGTTTGCAAATGTTGCATTGCAAAGTGTTGGTATGCCAATGCCTATGGCAAAGTTGATTTTAGGGTTAAGTGCCTATCAGCTTAAAGAATATGAACAAGCATACCAGTCACTTCGTACTGTTGTGTCAGATTTGCCAAATAACCACCCTGTCCATGAGCTGTTATTGTCATTACAATTACAATTGGGTTATTCAAGTGAAGCAGCTAAATCATTTCAAGATCTTAATAAATTTATCTCAGGAGATGAAAAGTTACTACAGAATACAAGTTTGGCATTTTCTAGAGCTGGTAATGATAAAGTTGCTAATGAACTGGTTGATAAGGCTTTAGAGTTATCTCCAAATAATGCAGATTTAATGATGCAGAAAGGTATGTTGAAACTGAAAGAACAAGATAGTGCTGGTTTTGCCCTGTTGGAAAAGTCTTTGCTACTAAATCCGGAATTAAAAACCGCAAATATTACACTAGCAATGCAATATGTTACTGAAAGAAAATACGACAAAGCGCTAGAAATAGCAAAAAAATGGCAACAGTCTAAAAGTGGAAACATTCAGGGGAAGTTATTAGAAGGTGTTATATATACAGCACAATTTAATCTTTCTAAGGCGAAAGAAATTTTTAATCAAGTATTAAAAATTGATGATAACAATGTTCCTGCAAATTATTATGTGGGGCAATTAGAGCTTAATGATAAAAATTATGATCAAGCACTAGTACAATTTGAAAAAGTATTAAAGCAAAGTCCTGCTCATTTTGGCGCGCTTCAATATATAATTTGGACAGCTTTAGCTTCCTCAAATCAAGATAAAGTAAATGAATTTTTTGTAAAATTAAGAAAAGAATTTCCACAAAAATTATCACTTATTTTGGCGCAATCGTTAAATATAGCAACACAAGGCAATATTCCTAAAGCAATCGACTTTTTAAATAAATATCGAGATAGTGATATTGTTAATCAAGATTATTGGTTTGCTTTAGCTGACTTATATAAACAAAATAATCAGTTAGATGAATCAAAAGAAATTTACAAAAAATTACTGGTAGATAATCCTAAAAGTATGAACGCACGATTATCTTTGTTGGCTAATTATGCCTTAGAGAAAAATTATTTAGCTATTATTGCTGAAGTTAATGAAGCGTTGGCTTTAGCGCCAAATAATCTTAAATTAAAAGTTATTAAATCAAAATATTTATTAAAATCAAATCAATTAGATAGTGCATATTTATTGCTTATTGAATTAGAAAAAAGCCTCCCTGAAAATGTTGATGTAAAAAGAATGCAAGCAGATTATGAATTTCGCAAAGGTAATTATAAGCAAGCGGTTATTATTTTAGATGAGGTATATGCAAAGAATAAGTCAGAACATCATTTAATGGAGTATGTAAAAGCATTAAAAGCTGTTAATCAAAATGATAAGGCTATTAATGAATTAGGTGAATTTTTGAAAAATTCAAAAGATAAACATATTATGGCCAAAGCCGCTTATGCTCAACTTTTACTTGTAAATAACCCTAACAAGGCCTTATTACAATATTATAATTTATTAGAAGATATGCCTGATAACGTGATCCTTTTAAATAATACAGCTTTAGCTGAATTGAGCTTAAATTTTATTGACAAAGCGATGCAGCATGCGAAAAAAGCAGTAACTCTAGCTCCCAAAAAGGCAGCGCTCATTGATACTTATGCACAAGTATTAATGGAAGATAAACAATTTGAGCAAGCGAATAAAAACTTTGAAATAGCGCATAAACTAGCAAAAACGAATGATGAAATATTTATTCATTTTGCACAATCGCTAGCTAAATTAGGGAAGCTCAATCAATTAAAGCTACTGATATCACAATATTCCCTAAAAAGTGATAAGTATGAATCAGAGCTTCAGCAGTTAAATAACTTAATTAAATAGTGTCATGATTTTTTACACATCAATTTTATTGAAAAAGAAAAAAATCATAACCAATTGTATAACCTAAGAAAAATCATATTGGCACGCATGTTGAATACATGTAATTAAGTAAATTTAAAATATTCACAAAAACAAAGGAATTAAAAATGAAAAAATTATTATTAGCTGGTTTGTTTGCTGCATCTGCATCAATGAGTGTTTCAGCAACTGTTGTAGACTTTGACGATTCTGCATTCAATAACGGTGCGTATGCTAGCGGCGTAACTTTCGATGACTACGATTTAGCTGTCGGTGTAGGTAGTGTAACTCAAGTAGGACCTAACTTTACTGAAACAGGTACATTGGCTATTACCAACTTTAACTTAGGTTTAAATCCAGTAATGCCAAATGGTTTCCCTGGTTTTAAAGGTTATGAATTGTTAATGGATTACACTTTAGGTGGTACAGCTGGTTTAGTTGCTCCTAATCAATTAAAAGTTACTTTTAATTCAGGTACTGCAGCTTTATATGCGGACACAACTATTGACGGAAGCACTGCTGGTGCAACATTACTTGGTAATTTATCAGTAAGCAGTGGTGTTTGTAATGTATTTACTGATGCACCAGGTTCATGTGGTATTCGTATGGGATTTGTTCCAGTTTCAGGTTTCTTTTCAATGAATGGTGTTGATTTAGTTGATCATCAAGCTGCCGGTGCTGGTATTTGGTTTGACTTTACAATGACAGTACAAAACATTGTTGGTTTAAACTTTACAGGAACTCCTTTTGACGTAAATCATGACGGTAACGTTTCAGTTAGTGTTCCAGAGCCTACTTCAATTGCTATCTTAGGTTTAGGTCTTTTAGGTTTCGCTGGCACACGTCGTCGTAAATCTTAATCTAACTTTTTAGATTCATAAAAACCGATTGATTAATCAATCGGTTTTTTTATGTCTAGTGTTTATACAGGGATTGTTTTGTAGGTTGGGTTATAATCCAACAGAAGAGTCGGAATGAATTCCGACCTACAGGGATTACTTTTTAATTATCAACTTATCTAAGGGTAAACGAGTAGACCGCGATTTTGGTAATTCACTTCTGCCAATTCTAGCTAAAAATATGGTGTTGTCAGAATTTTTTACAATACTTTCAAACATAGCTTTACCCTTTTCTGCATTCTGAATAACCGCTTGGTTTTCAGTAAAAGATATTCCATTGTTTAAATACCTAGCAAAAATAACGGGCGTTTGTTCTGGCTGAAAACCCAAACCTAATTTAACGGTAGTTAACCATAAGCGCTGTAATACTTTACCTGCCTCAACATATTCTTCAGTTGTTGTTAATGGTTTCTCTGCTTGTAAAGCAAAATGAGCACAGCTTTTTAAGCTTGGAATAAAATCTAGTTGAATGCGAGGCATTAAAGTACCAGCGAAGTATTTATTAGCAAATTCGATACGTTTCCAGCTATGAAACATCCATTGCATTAAACGAGCGGTGGCCCAATCTACACCTAATGCTTGTTCAGGTATTTTAGTTTCACTGAATTGTGCTTTCCATTCAATAATGGCTTTATGTACTTTAAATGCTTCGGGCATGGTTAAACGGGTTTTAGCATTTGTAAAATTTAGCTTTGCGATCGCAAGTTTATCGTCAAAAGATTCAAACCATTGCAAATGGAAACCTACAGGTAATGTACTCTCTAATATTGCTTTTTCAGCAGTTGTTAATTTTTGAGTGCCCATTGATCTACGTTGAACTGCTCGTGTTTTTATGTAAGGTACTAAAGGGTTTTCTGAAATCGTTTCATCAATTTCTAAATTAACAGTGAACTTAAGCGCGGTTTCATCAGTTAAATCACTTTCAATATTCACTTTAAGCGCAAATTTACTCGCTGCTATCTCTAATGTTTCTAATAGTATTCCATGCGCTAAGTGGCTTGATTGCCCATCTAAGTCGTAAACCACATGTTCTCGGGTATCATTAGCATGAATAATAAAGGAAGTTTCAGAGAGTAATTCAAAGCGCCAGCATTGGGTGTTATCGCCACTAGGTGCCCATCTTGCGTAATCAAGTACTTGTTCAGCTAAAGTTAGTGTTTTTTCTGACTGTAATGATTCCGAAGTGTTTATAGGATCCGCTAAAAACATTTTTTTCCCTAAGTTAAAAGCAAGGCGTTGAATTGGATTTTTATATCCACCTGGTCGCCATGTTTTTTTATATTTATTGGTATAAGCATCAAAATGCAAGCCCCAAGGAACATTAAGCACTTTTCCTCGATTGAGAAATATTTTAGCAACCTGTGTAGCTGTCACGCCTGCAGCTAATTGGCAACCAATAATGGTTGAAGGGCCTTTCTTACCTGCCAAATCTAATTTACTAGGGTCAACCAAATACGACTTTTGTAAAGCTGCGGGGGTTAAACCCAAAAAAAACTTTAAATATTGCTCATTTTCTGTAAAACCATTTAAACCAAAATATTGTTCAAAGGTCATTTTCCCCGGTAAAAAATTTAAATACGCGGTTCCCATGCCAATAGGTGCTGCCGTTGTTGCCGGAATAGCTTTTTCAGCGCATAATTTAAAAACGAGAATACGAGCTTGCACAGCAAAAAAATCTAAAGAATCTACATAACAATCAACATTTTCTAAAAATTCTTCCGCATTATCTTGATGAATACCTTCAGGGAAAACTTTAATTTCCACATCAGGATTAATGGCTTTGGCCATTTCAACCATGGTATCAAGTTTTTTCTTATCGTAAGTGTGAATGTTAGCGCCAGCTTGTCGGTTGGTATTCTCACAAGCAAATTCATCAAAATCTGACAAATGAAATTTTGTTATACCTAATCGTAATAAGGTTAATAAGTGAGAACCGCCAACGCCACCCATACCTGCAATAGCAATGCGTTTAGATTTTAAAATATGTTGCTCGTCTTCTGTAAACCAGCCAATATTGCGTGAAAAGGCAAGATCATAATCAAATGTATGGTTCATAAGTGTAATTACCTAGTTAATCATTAGCTGTCTGCTAAATTTGTATGGGGCAACAAGCAAATTTGATTTTTTAAATCTTCGTAAATCATTTCGTAAAATTTTATCATCTCTGATGTTAATGAAGCGGTAAATTTATCACGAGCTAGAAAAAACATTGCTCGTTGTCCGTGATAATCCATTTCATCACCAACTTGTAAAAATGGAAGACCAAAGCGTTGTAATCTACGATTTAATCGAGGCTCCATCATGACAAACATCCCTTGATGGTTGCATAATTCTGCGATGGAAATTCCAGCCATGTATAACCCCATTGCTATATTAGGAAAATTTCGTCGTTCATCCTCTGAGTAAATTGTTGAAGGGTTTACTTCCTTTAAAACGTAAGGGGTGTTTTTTTCATTATCACGTCGTCTAAACGAGGCTAATACTGCTAGCCTTGATATTTCGCCAAAACTGCCACGCATAAAGGTGGTTGAATCGAGAATTTCTTTACGTGCGCTACCTAAACAACTTTTTTCAAAAGGTAGCGGGAAATTTGGATCAACAGCAGGTGGAATAATTAAACGAATGCAGCCAGCATAGGTATTGGTTCTTCTGTGTTGAAGTAAACAATGATAAGCACAAAAATCATATTCATCTGTTTCCATTTCATCTTTATTCGTAGGCTCCCAGCCAAGCTCACTACTGTATACACCATAACGAATTTTGAACGCTTCTTGCCTAAGTTCTTTAGTATTTGCAAATTTAATCGCAAAATATTCATTAAAATTGTCAGCAATTGAAAATTTACTCATCCTGATCTCTTATCTAACGTTGTAATAAAATAAAACTATGGTTAATCATTAAATATAACAGTAATTTGATAATTTTCCGTATTATTGAGTTTATATGTAACTTTATTTAGCTTTATAATAAGCTGAATACCATGCGACAAATTTATCAATACCATCTTTTAATTCTGTTTGTGGACGATAATCCACATCTATCACTAATTGTTCAACATCAGCATATGTGTCTGGTACGTCACCGGGCTGCAGCGGTAATAATTCTTTTGTGGTAGTTTTCCCAATAGCTTTTTCTATGGTTTCTATATAATCAAGCAGCTCAACAGGCTTTTGATTGCCAATATTATAAATGCGCCATGGTGCTTTGCTGCTTCCTGGATCTGGGTTTAAACCAGACCATTTTTCATTACCAGCGGCGGTGTGGTCTAATGTTTTAACGATACCTGTAACGATGTCATCAATGTAAGTAAAATCGCGTTTATGTTTGCCGTAGTTAAAAACTTTTAACGGTTTGTTGTTAACTATTGCGTCAGCAAACAAAAATGGTGACATGTCAGGGCGCCCCCAAGGACCATAAACAGTAAAAAAACGTAAGCCTGTTGTCGGTAAATCATAAAGGTGACTATAAGTATGAGCCATTAGCTCATTTGCTTTTTTACTTGCGGCATACAATGATAGTGGATGATCAACATTGTCGTGTACAGAAAATGGCATAGTTTCATTCGCACCATATACCGAACTTGAAGAAGCATAAGTGAGGTGTTGTACCGAATTATGACGACAACCTTCTAGAATATTTACAAAACCAACAATATTACTATCAACATAGGCATGGGGATTTTCTAACGAATAGCGCACGCCTGCTTGAGCCGCTAGATGTACAACTTTATCGAATTTTTGTTCGTTAAATAATGTTTCAATATCATTTCGATCAGCAACATCCATTTTGATAAAAGTAAATTTCCCTTTTGTATCTGTTTCAGAATAAGGAAATTCTTGAGTAAGTTTACCTTCAAGGTAATTATCAATATTTTTTAAGCGATCATGCTTTAGGTTTACATCATAATAATCATTAATATTATCAATACCAATAACATCATCGCCACGCGCTAATAAATACAAGGCAACATGTGAGCCAATAAAACCAGCAACGCCCGTGACTAAAATTTTCATATTATATTGTTTCCGTATTTAACGCTTAAAAATTGAAGAACCGAAATAAATTCAGTATGACTTTGTCTTATATGGCTATTTTGCGTGTAAAATCCCTAAATGTGCTACTAATAAAGGAAAGCATATTTTCTAATCCAATTATAAGCATAACTTCTTTGTTTTATAAGCTTTTATTTTAATTTTGTAGAGTTTTGATTAACTTTAATGGGAACAACCTCTTTGGCAGTTTGATAACCTATTTGGAATAGCTCTTCTTTACCCGTCATATCCATAGTGAAATCAACTGCGGAGCTTTCTCCAGTATTCACCACAATGGTATTATGCCAAAAAGCCTCGTTAATGTATTCACGTGAAATAGTTGTCATAAAAGTGCGAATAAGCAAGGTTATATAATTGAAAATAGGAAAAATTCCATTAGTCTTTAAGTCGTCGTGCTCATGTTCGCCTCTTAGCCTGAAGCAAAGCACAGGTGTTCCATCTTTCGCCCAATCTCTATGCAATGCATCTTCTGATAAAATACTACCATCTACCATTAAGTGATCACCAAAATTTTTAAAACTAAAAACTAACGGAATAGACATCGAAAAACGAACGGCTAAGGAAACTTTGAGGTTGGGGGTGTGTTCTTTATCAAAAATAACAGGAGTGCCTTTTCTTACATCGGTGGCAACGATATGAAGATTGGTGTCCATTTCTGCAAAGGTTTTGCCATGTAATAGCCTATCAACCCAGCGTTCAAAAACATCTCCTGAACTTAAGCCACCATTACGAATTAGTTTTATTAGGGAAAATTCACGAAACTGGTTGTAATTAGTATTTAAAGCAACATGCTTTATTTCTGGAATGGTTAAACCCGCAGCGTATAAACTACTAATTATACTCCCGCCGGATACACCAACAATATGATCAAACTTAATATTAAATTCTTCGAGTGCTTTTAAAATACCTACATGTGCAGGTAAGCGGGTTCCACCACCGGCAAAAATAGGCACAATTTTATTTTTTTTAGACTCGGTCATTAGCAACTCTATTTTATCTGAATACCTATATTATGGTTAAGAATCATTAATTTCGCGACTTAATTGATTATAAATTTTGCGCTATACTCAAATGAATCAATTTTTGGGATCTCCCTTGTGCATAAAAATTTTATTGGCATTTTTGCTACGGTTTTTGTATTTGTTAGCTTTGGTGTATTGGCTAGTTTGGCTGACACACTCGAAAAAATTAAGCCCACAATTGTCGGGATAGGTATTCATACACCTACAGGACGGCCACAAAATGTCATTCATGGGTCAGGTTTTGTTATTGGAGATGGTCATTATGTTGTTACTAATCAACATGTTTTACCAAAAGAGTTGGATGAAGAAAAGCTACAAGTAATAGCAGTATTTGTAGGAAGCGGTAACTCAGCAGAAGTTAGATTGGCTGAAATTATAGATGTTGATGATTATCACGATTTAGCCATTTTAAAAATATCAGGAAAAGCGTTGCCAGCGATTAAATTAGCGAATGATAGTTATCAACGAGAAGGCAGTTATGTTGGTTTTACCGGTTTCCCTATTGGTTCTGTTTTGGGGCTTTATCCAGTTACGCATCGCGGTATTATTTCAGCGATAACTCCTATGATTGTGCCAGTTGAAGATGCTCGTCAAATTACGATTAAAATGCTTAAACGGATGCGAGATCCTTATTTAGTCTATCAGTTAGATGCAACTGCCTATCCGGGTAACAGTGGTAGTGCAATGTACAATATAGAAAATGGCAACGTCATCGGGATTATTAATAAAGTTTTCGTACAAGAATCAAAAGAAGCCGTAATTGAGCATCCTAGTGGTATTACTTATGCAATACCTGTGAAATATTTACGGGCATTATTAATCAAAAATAAAATTAGTTTCTAACTCAATCTGTAGCAATACTGGCTAGTTGATCTGTTGTTGGCAGTGGCGTGGGTAATAATTGTGAAATGGGCACTAACTCAATGTGCTCTTTTGTTAGTAAAGGAAGTAAACTTTTCAATACTCTTACAGTTTCAGGGTGCGGATGTGCAATAGCTATTGCGGTGTTACTACGACTATTTTGTGCTTGGCGAATTAATTGAAAAAATTGTTGTTTTATATATTCTTCATCGAGTTGATTATCGAGAAATACCGAACGATTTAATTCTGGAACATTGAAATAACGAGCTACACGGCCAGCTTTTGATTTTCCGCTAGTTAAGCTGTCTAAAAAGAGAACATTTTTTTCTTTTAAGAAACGCATTGTCCACGCCATAGGCTTATATAATTGGGTGAGTTTACTGCCCATATGATTATTGATGCCAATAGCAAAAGGAATTTCGTTGAATGAACTTTTTAAGCTAGCGCGAATTTTTTTCTCACTCATATCAACAGTTAATGCACCAGGGCCTAACTTTTTACCATTTTCCGCTTCCATAGGAATATGTAATAAAATGTCATGATCATTTTGATGTGCTAGCTCTGCTAACGTTTTACCAAAAGGCGTATGAGGTAATATTGAAAAGGTTAAATTTCCCGGTAAATCTAACGCCGCGCTGTCAGTTTTTCTGTAACCGATATCATCGATAACAATGGCAATTCTGGCATGTTTTTGAGAATGAATATGATCATGGTGAGCAATGCTTTTTGCCCAAATTAGTGAGGAATATTGTATTAAAAGGAAGAGTAAAATACAGCGCACAATAAACTTTATAATTATTATTTTTTGATGGTTCTAGGGTAACAGAAAATGATCTCGAAACAAGGTTTAAAAAGTTGTTTTTCTGCTTACATAAAAGGAGTCATGTTATGCCTGTTTATTGGCACCAAATTTTAGGATTAACGGCTTTCCCTTGTTGTCGAATTTCAAAATATAACCCTGAACGACTTTGCCCGCCACTTTGTCCAACCAAAGCAAGCGGTTCACCAGTTTCTACCCGATCACCAACATTCTTTAATAGTGCTTGGTTATGACCATATAAACTCATGTAGCCATTACCATGATCGATTACAATAACTAATCCATAGCCATTTAGCCAATCTGAAAATAATACTTTTCCGTTATGGATTGATTTTATTTCTTTACCAACAGGTGCATTAATTAAAACCCCTTTCCATTTTAACGAACCTTGTTTTCGATTACCGAAACGTTTAAGTAAACGTCCGTTAACTGGCCAATTTAATTTGTGCTTTAAGGCACCTAAACCGGATAAATTTAATGTTTTTTTGTTTTGCTCTTGGCGAGCGAGCTTTTCTAATCGAGACAATTCAATCGATAAATTTTCTTCTTCAAATTGCAATTTATTAAGTTTTTGCTTGTTCGTTAGTAATTGCTTACTAAGTTTTTTTAACGTGTTTTTTCGTGTTTCGCTCGAACTGCTTAAAAGTTGCTTTTGACCTACTTGTTGTTGTTTTAATTGGGTGAGTTTTTCTGATTGCTGCTGTTGTTCTAGAGTCACTTTGGTCAGTTGTTTTACTGTGGTTTCGAATTTTGTTATTTCGTCTATCCGCGCTTGATTAAAATACTGATAATAACTCAGGGTACGTTGAACACTTGCAGGTTTTTGCTGATTTAAAATTAATTTTAAATAATCGTGATTACCACTTGAATAGGCCGCGCGTAATTGTTGTGCTAAAAGGTTTTGTTGTTGTGCTTTTTGTTTTAATAATTGTGTTTTTTGTTGTGTTAATTGCTTTATTTTATTTTTGCTTTGTACTAATTCGTTATTAGTATGATTTACCGCTTTTGCAGCTTTTGCGATAGCCAACTCATCATTTTTTAGTTGATTTTCAAGTGTTTTTCTTTTTTTAGTGGTAAGAGCGATATTTTTTTTCTGTGTAGAAATTTCTTGATGAACTTTATCTAAATTTTTGCTGGTCTGTTGGCTTTTATTTGTGGTGCTAGTGTTTGTTTGGTTAGCGGTGGTTTGCGCGGCATAAGCAGGAATGTAAATAAAACTGACAGTAGCACTTAAAATGTACGCTGCCAGTCGATTTTTAGTTTTATACTGTTTAACCACTACAAATTATCTCTTTGTTTTTTTAATTATGAGAGAGAGCTAACCTACATTATTTAACTGACATTAGCGAACTACCGGTCATCTCTTCAGGTTGTTCCATACCCATTAACGTTAATAATGTAGGTGAAATATCACTTAATGCCCCCGTTTTTGCCGGTATCGCATCTCGGCCAACATAAATTAACGGTACTGGTTCACAGGTGTGTGCAGTGTGCGCTTGCCCTGTGGAACTATTTAACATTTGTTCGGCATTACCGTGATCGGCGGTAATTAAACATTCCCCATCAACTTTTTGTAACGCGGATACTACTCGACCTATTGCAGCATCAACAGCTTCACAAGCTTTTACTGCCGCATCAAATTTTCCGGTATGGCCAACCATATCACCGTTAGGGTAATTACAAACAATAAAATCATATGTTTGGCTTTCAATAGCCGCGACCAATTTATCGGTTAGCAATACTGAATTCATTTCAGGTTGTAAATCGTAAGTGGCAACTTGCGGTGAAGGGACTAAAATACGCTCTTCGCCTTTATAAGTGTCTTCTTTACCGCCGCTAAAAAAGAAGGTTACATGAGCATATTTTTCAGTTTCTGAAATGCGTAATTGAGTTTTATTATGTTTTTCTAACCATTCACCCATTACGTTAACTAACGGTGTTGGTGGAAAAGCACAGTTTGCTTTTATATCTGCCGCATATTCGGTTAGCATTACAAAATCACTTAAAGCAGGTACTTTACAACGCTTAAAACTTGAAAAATCAGGATCAGTAAAACAACGCGTAAATTGGCGAGCACGATCAGCACGAAAATTCATAAACACCATGGCATCACCATCATTTATTTCGATGGATTGGTTGTTTTCATCGAGTATGGCGCTGGCTCCAACAAATTCATCATTTTCGTCACGTTGATAGGCCGCATTTAACGCATCGAGAGCATTGTTATATTGGTAAATTCCTTTACCAGATACCATTAGATCATAAGCTTGCTCAACGCGATCCCAGCGTTGATCTCTGTCCATTGCATAATAACGACCAATCAGTGAAGCGATCTGTCCTTGAGTACCCGATTGTTTAGGAAATAGTTCACTAAATCTTTCTTGAGCTTTTATTATTGACGCTTCAGCGCTACGCGGAGCTGTATCGCGGCCATCTAAAAAAGCATGTAAATATACTTTTTTTGCCCCTCGTTTTTGTGCTAATTCAATCATTGCAAAAATATGATCTTCATGACTATGAACACCACCGGGAGAAAGTAAACCAAAAATATGCAGCGCGTTGTTATTGGCTACCGCTTTATCAACTGCATCGCACAATGCGGGATTGGAATTAAATTTATCATCGCTAATCGCTTTAGTTATCCTGGTAAAATCTTGATAAACAATACGACCTGCACCTAAATTAACATGGCCAACTTCAGAGTTGCCCATTTGACCATCAGGCAAACCAACGGCCATTCCTGACGTTTCAATTAACATTGTTGGGTAATTTTTCATTAAGCCATCAATTACAGGGGTTTTAGCGTGGTAAATGGCATTTGATTGATGATCTTTGCGGTATCCCCAACCATCTAAAATAACAAGAACCATTGGCTTTTTAACTGACATTGAAATATTTCCCATGCTGAATTTTATCGATAAAGTAGAATGATATTGTACCCTTAAAGCAGTAAAAATCGCTAGCTGTGGTTTATACTTTTACACTATAAATGCTAATGATCGTGAATATCTGGTTATTCGTAGGGTTGATTTAAAATCATTTTATACTGCGTTAGACGAATTTGAAAAAGAATAACTATGGATTCATTCCTCTTCCTTGCCCAAAATGATTTTAATTTCAACTGAAAAGCTGCATATTGAAGTGTAATGGGTATATAATATCGGCAATTTTTTACCCTGATAATTGGCAGTACTATGGAACAATACATTACTTTTTTTTCTAATCATCCAATGCTTAGCATGGCTTGGCTTGCTATTTTTATGATGATTATTGTTACCACCATAAAAATGAAAATGTCGCCGATCAAACTGATCAGCCCACAAGAATTAACTTTTTTAGTTAATAAAGAAGAAGGCGTTTTGGTTGATATTCGAGACGAAAAAGAATTTAAAGCAAAGCATATTATTGATGCAAAACGTTTAGCGAAAGAAAAAATCACCAATAATGATTTTGCAAGCCTTGAAAACAGTAAAGATAAACCCATTATTGTAGTGTGTAATGCTGGTATGAGCGCTCAAAATGTTGCAAGCCAACTACTAAAAGCAGGTTTTGCCAATGTTAATGTACTTAAAGGTGGAATTAGTGCTTGGTTAAGTGCTGGCTTACCCGTAGTAAATAAATAGGGTCAGACGAAATGAGTAACATTGATATTTATACCACAGCTTACTGTCCTTATTGTGTGCGTGCGAAAGCTTTGTTAACGCATAAAGGACAAGAGTTCAATGAGATCAAAGTGGATGATGCGCCGACTTTACGCGCAGAAATGATGCAACGCAGTAATGGCGGGCGAACCGTACCACAAATATTTATAGGTTCGGTGTACGTTGGTGGCTGTGATGAGCTTTATGCTTTAGAAGCAAGCAATCAACTCGATCCTTTATTTACAGAATAAAGATCGCGCAATTTATATATAACAAATTGATAAACAATATTTAAAGCGCTGATAATGGCGCTATAAAACATAAACAAGCAAACATTAAACAGGATAAATCACATGGCTGAAGAAATTCAAAACAACGCAGAAAACGCGGCAACTCCAGAAGAACAAGCGCAATTTGCAATTCAACGCGTTTACACCAAAGATGTTTCTTTTGAAACACCTAATTCACCGGCTATTTTCCAAAAAGAATGGAAACCAGAAGTTAAATTAGATTTAGATACTCGTTCAAATAAATTAGCTGATGATACTTATGAGGTTGTTTTAGCCGTAACGGTAACAGTAACCGTTGAAGAGCAAACAGCTTTCTTAGCTGAAGTACAACAAGCGGGTGTATTCACCATTGGAAATATGCCTGAAGCTCAATTAGCCCATATGATCGGCGCTTTTTGTCCAAATACTTTATTCCCATATGCACGTGAAACAGTTGCTAATTTAGTAAACAGAGGTTCATTTCCGCAATTGAATCTTGCACCTGTTAACTTTGATGCTTTATTTGCTTCTTATGTACAACAGCGTGCAGCAGAGCAAGAAGCTGCTCCTGCTGAAACCCACTAATTAGTGGACCATTAATTAGCATAAATGATCAATATGACTTCTGTAACTAAATTATCAGATAAAAAAGTTACTGTTTTGGGCGCTGGCTCATACGGTAGCTCGCTCGCTATTTGTTTAGCACGAAATGGCCATCAAACCTTATTGTGGGGACGAAATAGTGAGCATGTTGCTCAAATGCAATCGAGTAAGAAAAATCAAAAATATCTTCCAGATATTAATTTCCCAGCAAGCTTGTTGGTTACTGATGATCTAACTCAAGCATTATCATTTAGCGACATTATTTTAGTTGTTGTACCAAGCCATGCTTTTGCTGGTATGTTACAAGCGATAAAACCTTATTTAACCCAAAAATCTAAAATTGTTTGGGCAACAAAAGGGTTAGAACCCGATACAGGGCGTTTATTGCAAGATGTTGCCCGAGAAATTTTAGGCAACGATATTCCGTTAGCCGTATTATCCGGACCTACCTTTGCAAAAGAAATGGCAGCGGGATCACCTACCGCTATTTCTTTATCATCAACCGATGATGCATTTGTCAGTGAATTTTCAGATTTACTGCATTGTGAAAAATGCTTTCGAGTATACAGCAATAGTGATTTTATTGGGGTTCAGCTTGGCGGGGCCGTAAAAAATGTCATCGCTATTGGTGCGGGCATGGCTGACGGCATTGGCTTTGGTGCTAATGCAAGAACAGCGTTAATTACTCGGGGTTTAGCTGAAATGACGCGTCTTGGCGTACCGTTAGGTGCTGATCCTGCGACCTTTATGGGAATGGCGGGTTTAGGCGATTTAGTACTAACTTGTACCGATAATCAATCACGTAATCGTCGTTTTGGTTTGGCATTAGGTCATGGAGAGAGTGTTGAACAAGCTATCGCTGATATTGGTCAAGTAGTTGAAGGCTATCGCAATACCAAAGAAGTTTATTTGTTAGCCAAACGAATGAACGTTGAAATGCCTATTGTTGAGCAAGTTTATCAAGTTTTGTATCAACAAAAACCTGCAAAATTAGCGGCAGTAGATTTATTGTCACGTAAACGTAAATACGAATAAATTTACGCGATAAAAATAATATTATACCGCGTTATTAAAACCTAATTGTCGCCAAGATTCATAAACCAATACTGATACGGCATTTGATAAATTCATACTACGACTATCTTTAAGCATCGGAATACGGATTTTTTGTGAATCAGGGATTTGATCACGAACAACGTCAGGCAAACCCTGAGTTTCAGAGCCGAATAATAAATAATCACCTTGCTGGTAACTTACATCAGCATAATAATTGCTAGCTTTGGTAGTAACTGCAAAAATTCTGTTAGGTTGTTCATTTTTGACAAAAGCATCAAAATTAGCATGATGTTTAACACTTGCAAATTCGTGGTAATCTAAGCCTGCTCGTTTCAATTTCTTGTCTTCAAAGGAAAAAGCTAACGGTTCAATAAGATGCAAACGAAACCCTGAATTGGCACAAAGTCGAATAATCGCACCAGTATTTTGTGGAATTTTAGGTTCAAATAAGACAACATCTAACATAATTTAAGTCAACTCGGTTTAGTAATACCAACTGGCCACTTAAGCAACGCACTTGGTAGAATAGTAAAATCGGCGAGAGTATAGCAAACTAGCTCATTATACCCAAATAACTTGAAGCCGCATCTTTAAGTGATTTTGTATAGATAAAATACACGCACAGATAAGAGTAAAATTTTGTGACAAAAACTAAAATAAAATCATCGCCAAATAATCCTGACTATAACTTTTGGGTTAAATTTGCCGCTATTGCCGCCACTTCTACCGCATTATTTTTAGTGGTAATAAAGTTATTCGCTTGGTTTGAAACGGGGGCGAGTGCAATGTTGGCTTCAACAACAGATTCATTATTAGACTTATTTGCTTCTTTAATGAATGTTGTTATTTTACGTTTTGCGTTAGCGCCAGCTGATAATGAGCATAAATTTGGCCATGGTAAGGCTGAAAGCTTAGCCGGACTCACACAAGCGGCTTTTGTTTTAGGCTCTGCTATTTTATTGATCATCAACGGGGTAGACCGTTTTATAACCCCTAAGCCTATCGTGCAAACTAACATCGGTATTATTGTTACAGTTATCGCAATATTCGCGACTTTAGCGCTTGTTTTCTTACAAAAAAAAGTTATCAAAAAAACCTCTTCAATGGCAATCAGCGCAGATGCGATGCATTATCAATCGGATTTGATCTTAAATATTGGTGTGTTGTTAGCGCTATATTTAAGCCAGGGAATTTGGTTGAAAGCTGATGGTCTTTTCACTATTTTGGTGGGTGGCTTTTTGTTTTGGGGAGCAGGTAATATTATTTGGCAAAGTGTTCAACACTTGATGGATCACCAATTAACCGAGGAAGAAGAGCAACAAATATTGGCGATTGCTTTAAAGCCTGAACTAGTTTTGGGTGTGCATGATTTACGCACGCGACAAGCAGGGCCGCAGCGATTTGTTCAATTTCATTTAGAATTAGACGATAATTTATCCTTATTCCAAGCACATGAAGTTGGAGAAAACATCGAAGAGGAAATAATGGAAAAACTAGCGCCGTGCGAAGTGTTTATTCATCATGATCCTGTAAGTACCGTTGGTGAGGAGGTAGATAGAACTATCCCCCCTAGTACCACTACTGATGTTGATTAAACCAATTTAAGGCAGAAGATAAAGCCGCGTTTCGATACTTATCACTTTCAATAAATAATTCATGGTTTGCCCCATTGATTACAATGGGCTTTCCTTCTGGGCAAGATTGTTTGTTTTGTTGATGTAATAACATGCAAAAATTATTTTGCGCTTGATTATCAACAACTTTGTCGCTACCCGATTGAATCACTAATAATGGCACTTTTATTTGCGATAAATTATTGAAAATATTTTCAGTAGTGATCACCGCTTGTTGCAACCAATGTACTGTTACCCCACCTAGTTGAATTTTAGGCTCAGTTTTATATAACTCGGTAAAACGTTTAAAGCGGATTTTTGAATGGCTTAACGGATTATTTTTAAATTCAGCCGCTTGAAAATCAGTTTGCCCCAAAAAGTACCACTGTTTTTTACTAAACCACTGATTAATTTTATTACCACTCTTAATGACTAAATTACTTAACCAGCTTGGCAATCCACCATTATTAAAAGCGATCATCGGTGATGAAAGAACAACAGCATTAAGTTTATTGGGATATTTTTGTAAATAGCGTACGGTAATTGCTCCGCCCATTGAATGGGCTAGTAAATAAAGTGGAAATTTTTGCGGATCAGAATTCTGCTGGCAATTGGATTCGACGATGTTTTCAATAAAATAGTGTAAATCTTCAGCATAATCATCAAACTTTTCCACATAACCTTTATTTGGGTTATTTAATATCCGCTGTGAAAGTCCTTGTCCGCGGTGATCAATGATATAGATATTAAAACCTTGTTGAAAAAAGTCGTAACTCAATTCTTTAAATTTCAAGTAGGTTTCACTTCGGCCAGCAGAAATTATTAAACATTTTGTATGTTGTGCAGAGCTAAAAATGGCGAAACTAATTTTAATATTATTTACGCCTAAAAAATTACTGAATGTACCTTTACGCCAAAAATTTTCAATACTTGCATTAAGTTCGTTTAGCTGATCTTCTTGAGTGAAAATGGCAGGCTGAGACACGGCAAAAGCTCCAAAGGTTAAAGTAATGCAGTAAAAAATAGCGAAAAATGAATAATTGATTTCATAAAAGCATTACGCTTTTGGCAGTTTTATCTCTACAGTAAAGCCTTTAGGTTCATTATTAAAGGCATTAATTTCACCGTGGTGAGCTAAAATTGCTTGTTTTGCAATAGCTAAACCTAGGCCTGAACCACCAGTAGTGCGAGCACGATCATTTTGTACTCGATAAAAAGGCTTAAACAATTGTGATAAGGCTTCTTCTGGCACACCAGTTCCACTGTCACTTATCTCAATAGTGATCCATTGTTTATCTGTCTTTAACGAAACACCTATTTCGCTATTATCGCTACTGTATTTTACCGCATTACTGTGAATATTACTAAATGCACTGGCTAACAGTTGTTCATCGCCATTGAGATTTATACAGTTTTGCGTTGAGAAATGGATTTTAATTGACTTTTCATCAGCAAGAAACTGAGCATCATTAATTAGATCATGGAGCAAATTACTTAATTGGATTGGCGTGCTCGAAAAATTGGGTAAGGTGTTTTCTAAACGAGAAAGGGCGATAACATTACCTAGCATATTGTCTAAACGACCGACCTCGGTCTCGCATCGTAGTAAATATTTTTCAAGATCCACTTTTGATTCTGATGATTTATGTGCGAGTGCTATTGCAAGCTGTAAACGTGTCATTGGTGAACGTAATTCATGAGATACATCAGCCAACAAACGTTGTTGAGCACTAATTGAACCTTCCAGTTTCTCGGCCATTTGGTTAAAGCTTTTTGCTAACTGGCCCAATTCATCATTACGTTGGTCAAGTTTTTCTACTCGAGTATTTAACTCGCCGTTACCAAATTTATTGGCCGCTTGTTGAATGGTTAATAACGGCTTACTTGAATATTTTGCTAAAAACCACAATAAGATGAAACTGATGACAACAGGAAGTGTAATGCGCAACCACATTGGAACAAACAAAAATGGCGGCGGGTGTTTTACTCGCGAAGAGATAAATAGTTGATAATCGACTTCATTTATCGTAATTATTAGGGGACCGGTTAACCTTACCTTTGTGAATTGTACTGTCGACGGTTTCTTTAAGTTATTCTGTTTAAAGTTATTTTCAAGTAAGTAACTTTCAATGACATTATCTACTTTATTTTTACTAGAAAATAATTTGTTACTCACACTATTTTTTAGCCAAATAGTTTTACCTTTCGTTCTGTTTTTATTTTGTTTCTTTAAGAAGGTTTTCAACGAGTCATTACGGTGATAAGAATTGTAGTTAATAAGTTTGTGAAGTTGACGCATATCGCCACGAAAAGCAGGGAGTACATCACTCTGCTTTATTAAATTATCTTTAACAAAATTGCTGTCACTTAATTGAGTTGAAATAATATGGGTGGTAAACACTGAAACAATAGCAATTAACCAAAACCAAAAAAACAATTTTGCGGCTATAGATGAAAAAATTCGTTGAAAAAAAACATTCATAATTGCGTCTACTTCTACTCTACTCTGCTTCGCCTGATAAAAAGATATAGCCTGCGCCACGAATAGTTTTTAATTTATCGATAGAACTATGGGTTAATAATTTTCGCCGAATATTACTTACATGCATATCTATACTTCGGTCAAAAGAGGTAAGCCGACGGGCTAATACTTCTTCAGAAAGTGCTTCTTTACTGACAATTTTTCCGTGGTGTTGCATTAAATAATGCAGCATTTGATATTCTGTTCCCGTTAAACTCACCTTTTGTTGGTGGCATAATACTTCGCGAGTACCATGATTTAAGGTAACATTATTAACACTTTCAACCGTGTTATTTATTGAATTATTCTGCGCAATGTCAATGCGACGTAATATAGCTTTAATGCGAGCCAATAATTCACGGTGATTGTAGGGTTTAGCTAAATAATCATCAGCGCCAAGCTCTAAACCCAGCACACGATCTGTTTCATCACCTTTTGCTGTTAACATTAAAATAGGGGTTTTATGTTGGCTACCTAACGCTTTAAGAACTTCAAAGCCATTTAAACCAGGCATCATTACATCGAGTAAAATTAAATCAAGACTATCATCGAATGCTTTGGCCAAGCCTGAAACGCCATCAAAGCAGCAAACTAAATCAAACCCCTCACTAGCAAGATATTCACTTAGTAACTCGGCAAGTTCTTGATCATCATCAATTAGCAAAATACGTTTGTTTGAACTGGCAACAGCTTTCATATATTAGTACCTTAATTTACTTAGCGTTAGCATAGCGTGATTTGGGTACAAACTAAAAGTGGTCGGGTAAACTTTACACAATCTTTACGTTGGTTTTCGTTTCTTTGCATTGAAATGGTTATAGTTTATACCCAAGCAGTTTGGGTATATATCTCGAATCAACACGAATCAAAACTAACAAGACAAATAGGAAATATGATGAAATTACTTAACTTAACTAAAACAGTATTACTAGCAAGCTCATTAAGTGTGCTTTCAATAGCGGCTAGCGCTAAAACAGACGACGGTCAAACGGGTCATAAAGCACATCAAGCTGGACACCAACAAAATATGCATAAAAAAATGATGCATAAACGCTTTAAAAAAATGGCTAAAAAACTCGAATTAACGAAAGAGCAACGTCAACAAGTGAAAGACATTTTCAAAAATGCCAAAGAACAAAGAGCTGCCCATCAACCTATGATGCAAGCATTTCATCAGTCAATGCAAACCTTGCTAACAGCATCAACTTTTGATGAGCAAGCCATTTTAGCGCTTAAAGCGAGCTATAAAGCAACCTTTGATCAGCTTGGATTAATTAAAGCAAAAAGTCGATATGACATGTTCGCATTATTAACAGCAGAACAAAAAGATAAATGGCTTTTGATGCAAGAAAAGAAAATGGCACGTCATCAGCCTGGCGAAGAATAAAACCAAAACGGCTTGAAGATGCTGATAACGGCATCTTCAAGCAAGGTAGGTATAATTTATAATAATTTTTCCGCTTTCTTTTTTAATTGTTTGTCCTCGGTGTTTTTAACCACTAATTGATATAAATTTAACGCTTTAGCCTTTTCACCTTGTTTTCCTAGTAAATTTGCTAAGCGATATTGTGCCCATTCTTTACTCGCAAGCTGGCTTGCTTTTGGTGCTTTCTCAATGAAGGTAGTTAACGCCGCGATACCCTCATCCATTTGTTTAGCGCTTACATCACTAGTTTTGCCAAATTGATAAAGCGCTTGAAATTTCACCGTTAATATTTCTTTATCTTTACTTTCATTAGAATGCTCTGAAACTTTTGAATTTGCAGCTGCTTGTTTGAAACTAGCTAAAGCTTCGAAATATTTTTTTTGTTTTTGATAAATAAAGCCTTTATTTAATAAAATTTCAGGATCATTTTGTATTTCTGCCGGCGTGCTTGACAAATGTTGAGCAAGCAATTTTTTGTTTTTGGTGGCACTGTATACTTCGCCAATAGCAATATAACCTTGCTTTACGTCTAGCTTATTTATTGCTTGGGCATGCTCTAAGGCCAGATCTTCGTCACCTCCGGCAATGCTCGGCGCACCAAGATAAAAACTAAGTAAGGCTTGTTGGTATTCAATGTTATCAGGGATTATTTCAACGGCAGTTCTAAAACCTTTAAGGCATTTTTTTGCATAACCTAAGGCGCTAAATATACTGGCATTTTGAGCAATACTACCGTAAATTTTCCCACTTAAATTTTGAATGAAAGCGTCTTTTGGTGCAAACTTTAAGGCTTTTTTTATGTAATCTTCGGCATCATCAAAGTTATTTTGTTTAGCTGAAATTCGCGCTAAATAGGCAAGGGCTTCAGCTGAACTTTTATTTTGAGATAATATTTCACTGAATATTATTTTGGCTTGAGGTAATTTTTCTTGTGCGAATAACTGTTCAGCTTGTTGTAATTGAGTGTCAGCTAGAACGGTTGTGGCCTGTACTGAAAAAACACTTAATGCACTGATTAAAGGTAGTAATTTAGTAAAATTATTCATTGTAATTATACTGTGTTATAAAAAAGTAATTAGATTAAAACATAGCTAAAGTACTTTAACAAAACAGATCCTTTACAAAACATTTCAATAAATTAACAAATCATAATTAAGGCTTGTGGAAATGTTACTTTTTATCGTTATGCGGATATTGTAATGAATTCAGCATGACCCTGTAAAATAACTCAAGAAATTTTTACAAGGTTATAAAAACCTCGTTATTTAAATGAAGACGTGAATTGTTCAAATTCTAGTAATGGCAATGGTTTAGCAAAATAATAACCTTGTAGAAAGTCACAACCAGCTTGAGTTAATAATTCACTTTGTTTTTTAGTTTCAACACCTTCTGCAATTACCATCATATCGAGTTGATGGGCCATTACAATAATCGCTTGGCAAAGTGCTTGATCATTTTTATCGGTCGCTAAATTATCAACAAACGATTTATCAATTTTTAAATAATCGATATCAAATTTTTTCAAATATGACAAAGACGAATAGCCAGTACCAAAATCATCCATCGATACATTAATACCGTGTTCAGCGAGCAATTTTAATTGTTCGTTAACAAAGCTGTTTGCATCTAATAAAAGTCCTTCGGTAATTTCTATATTAATGTTTTTGCTGTTAATTTTATTTTCTTTTAAAAAGGCTATCCATTGCTTAATAATGTTGTCTTTATGTAGAAATTGAACAGGAGAAACATTAATAGAAAGGGCAAACTCGTCATTAATGGTTTTTTGCCATTGATGCATTTGTTTAACGGCAGTTTTAAAAATCCAATCGCCCAATTCAATAATTAAGCCTGTTTCTTCCGCTAAAGGAATGAATTGGTCTGGTGAAATAATACCTTTAGTGGGATGAAGCCAACGAACTAATACCTCGGCTTTTTTAACACATTTGTTTTTACTATTAATAATGGGTTGAAAGTAAAGAATAAATTGTTGTTTTTTAATCGCCGTACGTAAATCATTAATAAGTGATAAACGATTTTTGGCGGCGTCTTGCATGGCAGAGGTAAAATAACTAAAGCTGTTTTTTCCATTACCTTTTGCTTGGTACATGGCTTGGTCGGCATGTTTGAGTAATCTATCTACATTTTCATCATCATCAGGAAATACAGTTATGCCAATACTTGCCGTAATGTAAGCAATATGATCATTTAGTGAAATAGCAGGTTGTAGACTTTCAATAATTTGTTGTGCTATTTGTTCTAGAGAGCGTTCATTTTTAACTTCGGTTACGACAATGGTAAATTCATCACCACCTAGTCGAGCCAATGTATCTGACTGACGAATACATTGTTGAATGCGCTTGGTAACCTCAATAAGCAGTAAGTCACCTTGGTCGTGTCCATAAGCGTCGTTTATTTCTTTAAAATTATCTAAATCGATCAACATTACGGCTAATTTTTGATGATCTCGGCGAGTGCGTTTGGTTTCTTGTTTTAAGCGGTCAAAAAACATTCGTCGGTTTGGTAAACCGGTTAAGCTGTCAAAGTTTGCTTGTTGCCAAATAATTTCTTCTGATTTTTTCTTTTCGGTAATATCAGAAAATAGCGCAATTCGCTTTTCAACATTACCATCAGCATCATAAATAGTACTAATAGTCATCCATTGAGCGTAAAAACGTCCGTCTTTGTGTTTCCCCCATAATTCGCCTTGCCAACGGCCAATTGCATTAAGGGTTTTAGTTTTAGTTTGGTAAAATTTTTCTGCATGTTTTTTAGAGTGTAAGATGCAACGGTTTTTACCAATAATTTCGTCTTCACTATAACCCGTTATACGTGTAAACGCGGGGTTCACCGCAAGTATAATATCATCGCTATTGAACACCATGCTGGCTTCACTGCTATTTTCAAACACTAATGAAGCCATTTTTAATTGCTTCATTGTGTTGAAATGATTAATTGCAATTTCGGCTAAAATAGCTTGATGATTGATTAAAGCAATATCTTCATCGGTTGGCGTTGCCGGTGTTTCATGATAAATAGCAAAGGTACCTAGTACATTGTTTTCACTATCAACAATAGGCTGTGACCAGCAAGCGGCTAAATTGGCTTTGGCGGCAAGGTCTTTAAAATTTGACCAAAGCGGATCGGTTTGAATATTTTCTACAATAACGCGTTTTTTACGAAAGGCTGAAGTGCCGCAAGAGCCTACGCCTTCACCAATAGTTACGCCTTCAATGGCTTGCCGATAAAATTCAGGCAATTTAGGGCCTATACCGTTATATAAATGCTCTCCCGATTCATCAAGTAACAAAATAGAACAAATCATTTCAGGATTGTCTTGTTCTAATAATAAGATTATTTCATTTAGTATGGTATCTAGCGGTGCATTTTGAGCGGTTAATTGTAAAATTTTATTTTTAGTTTCAGCTTGATGTTGCAATGTTTTTTGTTGGTGAATGTCGCTCATTGTGCCAGATAATAATGTGGCTTCACCTTGTTTATTTCTAACCGCTTCGGCTTTGCAATGAAACCATTTATAAGTGCCTTTTTTGGTTATTAATCGTAGTTCTAAATCAAAAATAGCTTGTAGCTTTATATGGGCATCAATAGAAAGTGCAAATAGTTCTTTGTCATCTTCATGTAAGCGCGAATAAAAAATATTACTGTGTTCGGTTAATTCATTAGCTTGATAACCCAATAACTGTTGCCAGCGGGGAGAAACATAAGTGCTGTCGTTAACAATATCCCATTCCCATAAACCATCATTTGCGCCTTTTAAAACCCGCGCATAACGTGCTTCACTGTCTTTAAGTTGTTGCTGTTGAATGGTTTTTTCAGTGATGTCGGTAATGATAACCCGGCAGTGCTCATCACCTTTAGGTGCTGAAATATTAACAGTTACATGACGTAAATGAACACCGTCTCGCCATAGCGAAACATCGCAACTTTTTGCTGTGTTTTCAATAAAAGCAGATTCAAGCAGTGCTAAAAAAGTACTGCGATCTTGCTCGACTATGTATAAATTGAGGCGACTACCGACTTGATCTTCAATCGACTCGGCTAATAATTCTTTACCAGCATGATTGACATGAAGAATTTTACTTTGTCGATTTAAGGTGAAGTAACCAACCGGCGCAGAATCGAATAAATCGGTGTAGTTTTTTAAACTTTGTTCTGCCTGTTTGCGAGCTTGAAGTAATTGCTCATTCATGGTGCGCAATTCTTCAGTTGAGGTGGTTAACTCTTCATTGGTTGATTGCAATTCCTCGTTGGTCGACATGAGTTCTTCACTCGAGGTTTGCATTTCTTCTTTTGCTGTTTGCGTTTCATGTTGAGAATGGATCAAGCTTTTTTCTAAAAAACGTAATCGTAATTGATGTTGATCTTCCAATTCTTCATGGCTAAGTACAGGTAATACACTTTGTGTAGTAAAATGTTGAAAAGCAATTAACCATAAATTTTTTAGTTTTTGATGATTAAAAGGTTCTATACGAATGCGAGCATATTTATTACTCAATTTTACTTTTGTTTTTAAAGCAACAATAGTTTCATTTACAGAATCTGTTTCTTGCGCGTTGTGAAAAGCTTCTAATAAAGGGTTATGCATAAAATCTTTTGCCATTGAATTAATGGTTAAATCTGCTTTACCCGGCATAGGTGTTAAATAAGGTGATGTATCACCAAATATATTTAAAATGGTACCTTGAGAATTCACTAAAATAGCGGCAGGCGATAATTTTTTCTTAATATGCTCAGCAAAATGTTGCTGTAATTCTATAGGTTGCTTTTGGGTCATTTTTACCTTCTGCGCAGCGGATAGTTTTTCAAAAGAATGAAAATTAGATGGGAAGTAACCATCGAGTTTATCATTGATTAATGTTTGCCTTTGATATAAAGATACATTGTTTTTAGTTATTGTAAAATAAGGATTAAAATTATCTATTGATTCAGCTGTACCCAACAATAAAAAACCTTGGGAATTCAAACAATAGTGAAACTTTTTAAATAATTGCTGATGAATTGTTTGCGTCAAATATATCATAACATTGCGGCAGCAAATTAAATTTAGTTTGGTAAAAGGTGGATCACTTAATACATTGTGTGGTGCAAAAACAATAAGCTCTCTAATCTTAGGTTTAACGACATAACTGTTTTCTATTAAATCGAAATAACGGCTTAGTTGTTCGCTAGAAAATTGTTTTGCTATTTTTATTGAATACGCACCTTTTCGTGCAAATTCAATTGCATATTGATTTAAATCGGTGGCGAATAATTGAATGTGTATCTGCTTGAATTTGGCATCGCTATTTTTTAAATCAAATAATAAAAACGCCAAGCTATATACTTCTTCACCGCTGGCACAACCGGCAACCCAAGCGCGAAACGATTTACTTTTAATGCTTTTATTTAGTAAAGAGGGTAAGGTTTTTTGTTGTAATAGCTGCCATATTTCTTGATCGCGAAAAAACTGAGTTACACCAATGAGTAGCTCAGCCATCAGCTTAAAACGTTCAGGTTCGTGCCGCGCTAATAGCGTTGCATAATCTTCAACTTTTACGGTGTTGGTATTTAGCATTCGTCGTTGAATACGGCGTAATAGCGTTTTTTGCTTATAGGCAGAAAAATCATGCGAGGTAGTCAGTTTTAATAAATCAAAAATACAATTTAGCGTGGTTTGTAATTCAGGGTCTTTATCTAACTGTAATATCGATTTTACCGTTTGGTTGATAAACGCTTGTATGGCCGTATTCATTGTGGCCGCTGATGTTAGAATATCTACAGAAATTGAAGATGAAACATTTCGAGGCATATCACTAAATTTAGCTTCATCAAATTCCTGAATAGCCACAAGCCCTTTACGCTGCTTTATATGTAAACAGCCTTGGCTGCCGTCGTTGCCACTGCCTGATAAAACAACAGCTATGGCTTTGTCGTTATAAGCATTGGCTATTTCAATAAACAAATTATCAATTGGGTTACGTTGACAGCTTTCAAAATTAGCATTTATTAATTTAAAATGTTGTTCTCTGATTTTTATATCGCAATTTTCCGGCACAATATAAATATTACCGGCTTGTACGGGTAAATTATTTTTGATGCTAAGGACTGGAACGTGAGTTTTTTGGCTAATAAGTTCAGTTAACAGACTTTTTTGAGTCGGATCAGAATGAAGAAAAACAATGTAGCAAATATCTTTTGCACTGGTAACGGTTGAAAAAAATGATTGAATAGCGCTAACACCACCAGCAGATGCGCCAATACCTATAACGTAAGGGTGTTCCTTTTGCTTTTTGATCAAGTTTTTCATTAACAACGTCCTGAGTTAATATAAAATTTACGCTTTTAATACTTTATTCTGTTAGTTTTGCTCTTGAATTGTTTATCCAATAACTTCTCTACAATAACAATCTAAGCTTAAGAAAATCAAGTAACACAATTGATTGATTATAGCGCAATTCGTTAAAATAAAATTGATTTTGATTACCGTTAATTGCTTAATTAACTAACGGTAATTTGAACGCGAGGTTTAATGTTGCAAAGTAGTTCATAAGCTATGGTGGTTGCGTGTTTCGCGATAACTTCAACGGGTAAGTTTTTACCCCAAAGTGTGGCAATGTCGCCAATTTTATCAGTGCTATCGACTCCTAAATCAACGGTGATCATATCCATTGCAACGCGACCAACTAATGGCACAATACGGTTATTAATTAACACAGGTGTATTATTATTTGCATGGCGCGGATATCCATCACCATAACCAATAGCAACTACGCCAATAGTGGTATTTTTAGTGGCCTGCCAATTAGCGCCATAACCTACTTTTTCACCTGCTTTAATTTGCCGAATAGCAATTAAGCTTGCTTGCAAAGTCATCACTGGTTTTATAGCCAGTGCTTGTGCGCTGTTATGGCTATTGTTGTCGGCGTTAAGTAATGGAGAAACCCCATAAAGCATTAAACCGGGGCGCAACCAATCATAATGACTTTGTTGCCACGCACAAATTCCGGCAGAATTTGCGCATGATTTCGGTTCATCTAAATGCCCAGTTAATTGTTCAAATAAAGCAAGTTGTTTGGTTGTGCTGTCATCATTTTTATCATCGGCACAAGCTAAATGGCTCATTAACACAATTGGCGTTTGTACATTGTTAGAGCTTTTTAATTGTTGATAAAAATAATCAAAGTCAGCCGTTTCAATGCCTAGCCGGTGCATACCCGTATCAATTTTTAGCCACACTTTTAATTGTTTATGCAATAATTTTTCTGCGGGCATGTGAATAATGGCGTCAAGTTGCTCTTGATCATGCACTACAATTTGTAAATCGTTAACTGCAACAATGGGTAAATCAGCTTGGTTGAAAACACCTTCAAGTAATACAATGGGTTGCACGATGCCTGCGGCACGCAATGATAGTGCTTCATCTAAACGGGCGACACCAAAAGCGTCTGCACTATACTCTTCAGTTAATAGACTGTCGGAGAGTAATTTTGCAATGCGTGCTAAACCATGACCATAGCCATTCGCTTTTAGTACCGCGAGAATTTTACAGTTGGGCGCTAGGCTTTTTATTAGTTGATAATTTTCAAGCAGTGCTTGGCTGTCTATCACCGCGGTGGCGGTAATAATGGTATTTTTTGCTGGTGTAATCACGGTGTTGCTTGTCACTTATTAATCTTCCTCGAATATTTTTGGACCAGCATAATTGTCAAAGCGAGAATATTGCCCTTGAAAGGTTAAGCGCGCACGTCCAATTGGGCCGTTACGTTGCTTACCAATAATAATTTCGGCGGTGCCTTTATCTTCTGAATTCTCGTTGTACACTTCATCACGATAAATAAACATGATTAAATCGGCATCTTGCTCAATCGCGCCTGATTCACGTAAATCTGAGTTCATTGGGCGTTTGTCTGAACGACTTTCGAGGCTACGATTTAGCTGAGAAAGCGCAATAACAGGCACTTGTAATTCTTTTGCAAGGGCTTTTAATGACCGTGAAATTTCTGAAATTTCTAACGTTCGGTTTTCGCTTAACGCGGGTACGCGCATTAGTTGTAAATAATCGATCATGATCATCGATAAACCGCCATTGTCACGATATACTCGGCGCGCCCGCGAACGTAATTCTGTTGGCGTTAAACCAGCGGCATCATCAACAAACATTTTACCTTTATCAATCAATAAACCCATGGTTGAAGATAAGCGCGCCCAATCTTCATCGTCTAACTGGCCCGTTCTAATTTTTGTTTGATCAATACGACCTAGCGAAGCGAGCATACGCATCATAATTTGGTCTGACGGCATCTCTAAACTAAAAATAAGCGCGGGTTTGTCTTCGGTCATTGCGGCATTTTCAGCTAAGTTCATCGCAAAAGTGGTTTTACCCATTGAAGGACGAGCTGCAACAATAATTAAATCAGAAGGTTGCAAGCCTGCGGTGAGCTTGTCTAAATCAGAGAAGCCAGTAGAAACACCAGTAATACCATCGTGCGGTTGCTGGTAGAGTTTTTCAATTCTATCAATGGTTTTTTCAAGTACGCTATGAATATTTTCAGGGCCTTCAGATTTATTCGCTCGCTGTTCTGCAATTTTAAATATTTGTGTTTCAGCAAAATCGAGCAATTCAGCGCTGTCGCGACCTTGAGGATCAAAACCCGCTTCAGCAATTTCATGGGCAACAGCAATCATTTCACGAGTAACAGCACGTTCACGAACAATGTCGGCATAAGCGGCAATGTTCGCGGCACTTGGCGTGTTTTTCATCATTTCAGCAAGATAAACAAAACCACCCGCGTCTTCGAGCTTTTGTTCGTTTTCTAATGATTCAGATAGAGTGATTAAATCAACCGGATCGCCTGTTTCAATTAACGCACCAATGCTTTCAAAAATTAGACGATGTGAACGGGTATAAAAATCTTGCGCAACTACTGCTTCACTGACTCGATCCCACATTTGATTGTCAAGTAACAAACCACCTAGTACTGATTGTTCAGCTTCAAGTGAATGCGGTGGTATTTTGATATCGTTAACTTGTTGATCATTAAATTTATTCTTACCTTTACTAAAGT
>Ga0316204_10001808_pt1 | contig 54020 bp, 35 predicted proteins | sample 6monrhotite_MG_2_FD_205661 | JGI IMG/M metagenome (GOLD analysis project Ga0316204, IMG submission 205661) | Microbial mat bacterial communities from mineral coupon in-situ incubated in ocean water Damariscotta River, Maine, United States -... | ecosystem: Environmental > Aquatic > Marine >... | reverse complement strand
ATTTATCTACCGTAAAGAAACAAGGTATTAATAGACTTGATGCGCTTGTTGATTTATTTAACCATAAACCTTTTATCCCAGCCTAAAAACAGCTCAGCCTATTGAACAATAGGCTGAGTAGTTACAATCAAACAATAAAAAAGCTCCAGAAGGAGCTTTATTTTATCTATTTTAAATAATTATTAACAATAACCACCAGCAATACATGTACTTGTGGCATCTTTAACCCAAACACCATTACCAGTAGTAGTGAATATAAATGTTTTAGTTAATCCTGTTCCAGTGATCTTGCCTGAACCTACAGTTACACTTGTAACATTAGCTCCTGATGCAGCAGTTGTTAGATTAACTCCAATTTCTGCAGCTGTATCACAGCTTGCCAATGTTCCACCGTTTACTTGTAAACACGTTTCCATTGATGTTTTAACTGAGTCTACGGCTAACACAACTTCTGAGAATTTAGCTTTATTCGTATAAGTTTGATACGCAGGCAACGCTACTGCAGCCAAAATACCGATAATCGCAACAACGATCATTAATTCAATAAGGGTAAAACCCTTTGCTTTGTTTGTCGAACTTAAGTTTTGTAATGTTGTTTTCATAATTTTATTCCATACTTTATTACGGGGGCTGACTTCATATTGCGACAAAATTTCTAAAATGTAAAATATTGTTGCGTTTTTTTTTGATTTTTTTGTATTTATTTAACTTTTTAACACTAATTTTCTGAAAAAAGGTTACATATTCAACAAATTAATGATTTTAAAAGACTGTTATTGTTTATAGCACATCTTTGCCCAATTAAAAGAAAAATCGCAAAAAATGGTTTTTTATGCGATTTTTTAATTATAAAGTCAATAAATTATAGCTAAGTTAAGCTGACTTACTTAAAACGTAGCCTACTTAAAATGTCACTTATTTAAAGCGCATAGACAAATCAACAGCATGTACATGTTTAGTTAAGGCACCTACTGAGATAAAATCAACACCCGTTTTAGCGTAATCAGCTAATGTAGCTAGTGTCATATTGCCCGAAACTTCTAATTTAGCTTTGCCTGAAGCTAAAGTAACCGCTTGTTCGATCATTGTTGTAGTGAAGTTATCTAGCATAATAATATCGGCACCCGCGTTAACGGCTTGTTCGAGCTCGTTTAAGCTTTCAACTTCAACTTCAACCGTTTTATTAGGATGATTTTGTTTTGCGGTAGCAACTGCTTTATTTATACCACCACAAGCGGCGATGTGGTTTTCTTTAATTAAAAAGGCATCAAATAAGCCAATGCGATGATTTACACCACCACCACAGCTTACTGCATATTTTTGTGCACTACGTAAACCGGGAATGGTTTTACGTGTGTCTAATAACTTAGTTTCACTGCCCGCTAATGCTTTAACATAGTTGCTGGTTACTGTGGCGGTGCCAGATAAACTTTGTAAAAAATTAAGTGCGGTACGTTCACCGGTTAATAACGTACGCGCATTACCGCTTACTTCAAATAAAGTAGTGTTGGCTTTAACGTGTTGTCCATCATTAACAAACCACGTAATAGTGGTTGTTAAACCGGTCTCATTATCAAGTTGTTTAAACACTTCGTTTACCCAAGCGACACCACAAATAATACATTCGTCGCGCGAAATGACTGTGGCAATTGCCTTTTCAGTAACAGGAATTAATTCTGCGGTAATATCGCACATTGGAGACTGTGTATCTGCACTCAAATCTTCTTGTAATGCCCAAGTTATGGTGGTGGTAATATCTTTTTTTAATGAATTAGGAAGCATTTCGTTCTCGTAAAATTAGTTGTTTACCCGTTTGTTGAAATTCTACTTTTTTAAGCGCGCTCATTCCAAGTAAAATTTCTTTACCGCGCATTCCGGGGTTAATGTTAGCTCGCACATTATATAGGAATATATTGCCAATGCTTAACTCATCTATTTGAGTTTGTTGTACTTGCACTGACCCATTGGCTGTTTCAACACGATAACCACCCATGCGAGGTAGGTTTAATTGGTCAGCAATATTTTCAGGAATAGAAACTTCGGTCGCACCGGTGTCTAATAAAAAAGTGACTTGTTGTTGGTTTAGCGTGCCATTACTGACGTAATGTCCATGACGATTTTGCTGCAATATAACCTTAGCTAAACCTTGCTGGTTAAGTGAGTACGTTGGATTTTCGTTAGGATTATTTTGACCATCGAGCAGGTCTTGAAAAACAAAAGCTAATAAGCCTAATCCCAATAACCAGGCGATCCAAGTAAATACTTTACCAAATTGTGAACTTGCATCATTTTGCTGCATAATAAAGGGAGTTTCCGTTTAGGTTATGGTTTAAGTTTTATTTAAATCATTGTTTTAGCTATTATTAGATCCTGACCTTCGTCAGGATGACTTCATTTCGTCATTTTTCATCAGGGTTTCAGCATCTTTCGTTATATTGTTTTTTACATTTATTGGCATGCATTACTTTTTTGTGTCATGCCGGAAATTGTTTTAGCGTTTTTCGTCATACTGAACTTGTTTCAGTATCTATTGTATAAGTCATAATAATCATGAACAAAGATAATACATTATTTACAATAAAAAAGGGATGCTTGCTTAATATTGAACAGCAAAAATCACCACACTTTGAACCTCGTAATGCTTTCGATGAGATTAATGTGTTGGTGATTCATAATATTTCTTTACCCGCAGGTGTGTTTGGCGGTGATCATATAACCAACTTGTTTTTAGGTAAAATAGATATTAAGGCTGATGCCAGTTTTGTGGAGCTTGGTAGTTTACGTGTTTCTTCACATTGTTTAATTCGTCGAGATGGTCATATCATTCAATATGTAAATTTTAATGATAAAGCTTGGCATGCTGGCATTTCAACTTTTTTAGGGCGAGAAAAATGTAACGATTTTTCTATTGGTATTGAGCTCGAGGGGACGGATGAAATACCCTACACTGAATCTCAATATCGACAACTTATTAAGCTAACTAAAAGTTTGCAACATTATTATCCTGCTATTATTAACGAAAACATTGTTGGTCATTGTGATATTGCACCGAACAGAAAAACAGATCCGGGAGCATCATTTAATTGGCAATATTTTCGTCAATGTTTACAATAGCCCTAATTCACTCTTTTGTTACGGAAATTTATTTTTAATATGAGCTTGATCAGTTTATTAATCGCTTTAATGGCAGAGCGTCATTTATCGTCCTCTCTATGGCAATTTAATCACTATTTTCAACAATATCTAGCGTGGTGGAAAAAAACGGATCAAAAGTTACGATTTTTGCATAACCCAACTTATACATTTGTTGTTATTGCTTTACCTACTATTGCCTCGCTTCTTATTTTAAATGCCCTAGAACAAGGTTTGCTGCATTTAATTTTATCCACTCTTATTTTAATTGTTTGTTTTGGTTGTATTAAATCGCGTGACGCTTACAAATGTTTTTTACGATCAGCTTTTCGCGGTGAAACAACAACGTGTGAAATTAATCGCCAGCAACTATTACAAGAAAAAGGTCTAGACGATCAAGGATTTGGTCAATCTATGGTGTGGCTAAATTACCGATACTATATTGCTATAATGCTATTTTTTGTACTGTTCGGTGCACCAGGAGCATTATTTTATCGTTTACTTACTACGTTGAGTGAACGTAACAGCGATGAAGAATTAGCATTAAGTGATGAAGTTTTGAAAGTCTGTAAGCAAACTTTAGCTTTTCTTGATTGGATTCCGGTGAGAATTACAGCTTTTGGCTATATGTTTGTTGGGCATTTTTCAAAAGCAATTCCAACATGGTTGGAAAGTTTATATGATTTTAAAAAATCACCTAACGCTGTGCTCATTTCAATTGCACAAGTAGCGGAAGATTATAGTGTTGATGAAGAAGATTGTACTGCAGAACCTTGCTTGTTAGTTCGGTTGGCAAAGCGCACTTTATTATTGTTACTCTCTGTAATTTCTGTATTGACTATTTTAGGTGTAGTTAATTAATTAATTAGTTTTTAGTTTTCGAGCACTTTATCATTTTAAATTCATACTAACTCCCAATGTTTACAGCATCGTGCTCGATTGTTGTAAACGTTAGCTACCATTTTTTCAACTTTCACATCATAATATCAGCGAGTCTAAGCTGATTTTTATTTGTAAAATCGTTATTCTGTAACCCAAATTTATAAATACCTAACGCTATTCATTTAAACTTGAGCTTAATTTAAATGATTATTATGGGTAAACAAAAGGAAGGCTATTGAAAACTTTAATTGCGTTTATTATTACTATTAGCACGCTATTATCAGCTTGTGCGAGTGATCCTCAAACTACCAGTCAATCAACGTTAACTGCAAAATCATCTACCACCTTTAAAGCACGTGCTGAAAATGCTTTTTTATCTGAGCAACAAGCAAAGAGCCGTTCTGAAAGAGTATCGAAGGTTGATTATGCATTAACCTTTAATTTAACCGGTGGTGAAAGTTTTTCAGCTACATCGACCATTCGTTTTGATTTATCCGATAATAGCCACGCACTAACCGTTGATTTAGATAAAGCACACATTAATAGCTTAATCGTTAATGGCCATAAAATTAAGCCTAATTATAATCAGTGGTTTATTACCCTTGAAAGTAATGTACTTAAGCTAGGGCGTAACACTGTTGTTGTTGATTTTACGCGTAAACACAGCACAAATGGTGAAGGTTTACATCGTTTTACCGATCCGGTTGATGGAAAAGTTTACTTGTATTCACACTTCGAGCCTGCTGCGGCACATCAAATGTTTGCTTTGTTTGATCAACCCGATCTAAAAGCGACTTACCAAATGCGAGTGCTTGCACCAAAAGATTGGCAAGTATTGTCTGCAACTAAAGAAACACTGATAAAACCACGCGGTGCTCAAAAAGAGTGGTATTTTGATCGCACTTTAAAATTAAGCCCATATAATTTTTCATTACATGCAGGGCCTTATAAAGTTTGGCAAGACAATTCAGCTAAATATCCAATGCGTTTATTAGCGCGTCAATCAGTGGCGAAACAAATCAAACCTGCCGATTGGTTTAAATACACTAAAAACGGCATTAATTTTTTCGAAAACTATTATGGTGTAGATTACCCATTTCGAAAATATGATCAAATTTTAGTCCCTGATTTTCTTTATGGTGCGATGGAAAATGCAGCGGCAATTACCTTTGCTGAACGAGGCTTTTTAACCAACGGTGCAATGACTGCCAGTCAAAAACAACGTTTAGCGAGTGTTATTTTGCATGAAATGGCGCACCAATGGTTTGGTAACTTAGTTACCATGAAATGGTGGGATGCCTTATGGTTAAACGAAAGTTTTGCTGCCTTTATGCAAACTATGGCTACCGCAGAAAGTACTGAATTTGATAATGCTTGGCGTAGTTTTTATGCTGGTGGTAAACAAAGTGCTTATAGCCAAGACCAACGAATTACTACTCATCCTATTGAAGTACCCGTACCGTCTACTGCGAATGCTTTTGATAATATTGATGCAATAACTTATTCAAAAGGTGCTTCGGTATTAAATCAACTAAGACATTTACTGGGTGACGAAATATTCCGTCGAGGTATTCATAATTATTTAACTCAAAACGCCTATCAAAATGCAAAATTAGATGATTTTATTGCTGCGTTAGCTGATGCCGCAAATCGTAATTTAGACCAGTGGAAACAACAGTGGTTATATAAACCAGGCGTGAATACTTTAACGGCTAATTTTCAATGTGAACAAGGAAAAATTAGTCAATTTAGCTTACATCAATCAGCAGATAAAAATTTCCCAACATTACGTGAACAACGTATTCAAGTTGCCTTGTTTAATATTGATCAGAATAAGTTGGCGCTTACTAATAGTGTAGCGGTAACTTATCAAGATGAATCAACTGTCGTACACAGTTTAGTTGGTCAGCGTTGTCCTGACTTGGTATATCCTAATTACCAAGATTGGGGTTTTGTTAAAGTTAATTTAGACGAAAAATCATTTGGTACGGCAAAGGGATATTTGTCTGAATTTACTGATCCATTACTTCGTTCTATGTTGTGGCAAAGTTTATGGGATAGTGTTCGTGATGGAAAATTACCGTTAAATGATTACTTAACTATTGCGATGGCAAATATCAGCAAAGAACAAGACTATACCATTTTAGGTCAGGCATTAAGACAAATAGCCCAAGCAGAAGGTTATTTGAAAACAATATATGGTATTGATAATGTGAAGGTAAATGTTATTTCGGCCAAGCTTGCTAAGCTTATGTGGAAAAATATGCTGAGCAATAGTGATGACACCAACAAGCTTCGTCGCTGGTTTAGCTATTTCCAAAGTTTTGCTCATTCGAATAATGGTCTAACGCGTTTAGCTAAAGTTTTATCAGGTGAGACTAAAATACCTAATTTAACCGTAACTCAAGACATGCGTTGGGGAATTATCGCCACATTAAGTCGTTATAGTTATGAAAATTCTGAGCAGTTAATATTGAATGAATTAAAACAAGACAATTCTGATACCGGCGAAAAATCTGCTTTATATGCACGTGTTGTTGCACCAAACATTGCAGTAAAAGCCAAATGGCTTGATGTTATTCAAGGAAACACGGTTAATGAAAAAGACCTGCCTTTTTCAAAAGTGCGTACCATTATGTCGGCAATGTATCCTGCCGAACAAACTGCACTTTCGGCAGCAACAGCAAATCAACGAATTAATGAGCTAACTAAAACCGATAGTAAAAAAGGTGCAGTGTTTATGCGTAGTTATAATCGTTCGATGATTCCTGCTTTATGTACTAAGCAAAGTGTTCAGCGTTTAAACAATGCTATAAACACACAAAAGCAATTATCAGCGGGCACGATGAGATCTTTAAAAGAAACACTGCAAGAAGATCAACGTTGTTTAATGATAAAAGCTAAACTAACCTTGCAATAGCTTTTAAAGTAATGCGATAAGTTTAATTTTTTCTTATTAAGGAATATAAGAAATTAAGTTATATAAAAAGAGCTATTTATAGCTCTTTTTTTGTTTTTAAGCTTTCTATAGTGTTTTTATTTATTGGTCTGACCATTGGTTTATACGATTGATTTTAATGCTTATTCAACATTTTTTCGTGTTATTCATTTACTTCAATATACTTGATATTTTACTTTCTACTTGGAATTTGTTACTTTAATAGCCTGAAAAATACATTGGTAAGACCAATTTACCATTCTTTCGAAAAAACTTTAAAGTAAGTAAAAAAATAAATAATTAAACAATGGTCATTAACAACTGAGAACATTTAGCTAATTTATGGAAAATTCTGAACTACATAAATCATTAAAGCAGTCTGTTAAACAGGCAATCAAACAACCAAAATTATCTGATGTAATTTTAGCTAAGCTTGAAGGGATGATTGTTGAGGGTAGTTTAAAGCCAGGCCAAAAATTTATGCCTGAACGAGAGTTGGCTAAATTGTTTGATGTATCAAGACCTTCTTTGCGAGAAGCAATTCAAAAGCTTGAAGCAAAAAATCTTGTTACACGCCGCCAAGGTGGTGGTACGTATGTTTGTGAAAATATTTTATCGGGCTTGTCTGATCCGTTATTTAATTTACTTGCCAGTGATAATGAAGCGCAATTTGATTTACTTGAATTTCGCTTAGGTATAGAAGGTATGTCTGCTTACTATGCAGCAATGCGCGGTACTAAAGCTGACTTTGCTGAAATTGAGCGTAAACATCAAGCCATTGGTAATGCCCAACTAGAAAGTGGCTTACAAGTAAATTTTCATACTGAAGCCGAAGCCGTTTTTGGTTTTTATATGGCGATTTGTGCCGCATCGCACAATGCTGTTATTTTACATTTAGCACGCAGTATGGCTGAGTTACTGATTGATAATATTGAACAAAATTTAACTATGTTAGCTAAAAAGCCTGACATATTTTCAAAAATTACCGATTATCGTAATCGCTTGCTTGAAGCGATTTTAAGTGGAAAACCACAACGAGCATGGGGCGCAAGCCATCAACACTTAGCTTTTATAGAAGAAGTGTTATTGAAACTGAATCAAGAACATAGCCGTATGGAACGGTCGATGCGACGTTTGCAGCGTAATGAAATGTAAGTACACCTTCATATTTGGGAAGGTTAGAGTGGAAGAAAGATCCTGAATCAAGTTCAGGATGACAAAGACTGTTTAAGGAAGACAAAGACTGTTTAAGGATGACGAATGGTGTTTCATCGGTCATCCTGACGAAGGTCAGGATCTTAACCAACAAAATGAAAACAAGAAAAATTACCGTGTTAAAGAAAAACAACTATCTTTAATGCAATAAAATTTAAATAGTAAAACAAACTAGTAATAACACCTTATTTATAAAAACGATTTATACACATAACGGAGACAAAATATATGTCTGAGCTGCCAAAAATTGATATTGATTCTGTAGAAACCCAAGAGTGGTTAGAGTCGATGGAAGCGGTACTGGCGAATGAAGGTCCAGATCGCGCACATTTTTTACTTGAAAAACTAATTGAACGTTCACGTCGCGGAGGTACACATTTACCTTTCGATGCAAAAACGGCTTACGTAAATACTATTCCACCAGGACAAGAGCCCCATATGCCGGCAGACCAAACTATTGAAGCACGTGTACGTGCTGCAATTCGTTGGAATGCTTTAGTATTAGTATTACGCGCTTCGAAAAAAGATTTAGAGCTAGGTGGTCATATTGGTAGTTTCGCTTCTTCAGCTATGCTATACGATGTAGGTTTTAACCACTTCTTTAAAGCAGCTAACGAAAAAGACGGTGGCGATCTTATTTTTGCTCAAGGGCATATTTCTCCGGGTATTTATTCAAGAGCATTTGTTGAGGGGCGTTTAACCGAAGATCAAATGAATAACTTCCGCCAAGAATGTGCTGGAAATGGTTTACCTTCATACCCACACCCACATTTAATGCCTGATTTTTGGCAGTTTCCTACTGTTTCTATGGGCCTAGGTCCATTACAAGCTATTTATGCAGCACGTTTTTTAAAATATTTAACCGATCGCGGAATAAAAGATTGCTCTGGCCAACGTGTTTACTGTTTCTTAGGTGATGGTGAAACTGATGAGCCTGAATCATTAGGAGCTATTGGTTTAGCATCGCGTGAAGGGTTAGATAATTTAACGTTTGTTATTAACTGTAACTTACAACGTTTAGACGGTCCTGTTCGTGGTAACGGAAAAATTATTCAAGAACTTGAAGGTACATTCCGTGGCGCAGGTTGGGAAGTTGTTAAAGTTATTTGGGGTAGTTATTGGGACGCTTTATTAGCACGTGATACTTCAGGTAAATTATTACAGCTAATGAACGAAACCGTTGATGGTGAATATCAAAACTGTAAAGCAAAAGGCGGTAAGTATACTCGCGAAAACTTCTTCAATAAATATCCTGAAACAGCGGCGATGGTTGCCAATATGTCAGATGAAGATATTTATCGTTTAAATCGTGGTGGTCATGATCCGGTTAAAGTTTATGCCGCTTATAAAAAAGCACAAGAAACTAAAGGTCGACCAACGGTTATTTTAGCCAAAACAGTTAAAGGTTATGGTTTAGGTGCTTCCGGTGAAGCATTGAATATTGCTCATAACGTGAAAAAGATGGATGCAGATTCAGTTAAATACTTCCGCGACCGTTTTAACATTCCAGTATCAGACGATCAAATTGCAGATTTACCTTTTTACAAATTTCCAGAAGATAGCGTTGAGTATAAATATATGAAAGCGCGTCGTGAGGCATTAGGCGGTTCATTACCTGCTCGTCGTGAAAAACCAAGTGAAACGATTGAAGTTCCACCGTTAAAGGCGTTTGATGCGATATTAAAAGGCAGTGGCGATCGTCAAGTTTCTTCAACCATGACTTTTGTTCGTGTACTTAATAGCTTATTAAAAGATAAAAAAATTGGTAAGCGTATTGTGCCAATTATTCCTGACGAAGCACGTACCTTTGGCATGGAAGGTTTATTCCGCCAAGTTGGTATTTATGCTAGTGAAGGACAAAAATACATTCCTCAAGATGCAGACCAAGTTGCTTATTATCGTGAAGATAAAAAGGGTCAAGTATTACAAGAAGGTATTAACGAATTAGGCGCGATGGCTTCTTGGATCGCTTCAGGTACGTCTTACTCAACTTGTGACGCAACCACTATTCCTTTTTATATTTATTACTCAATGTTTGGCTTCCAACGTGTTGGTGATTTAGCTTGGGCTGCGGGCGATAGCCAAGCTAAAGGTTTCTTACTTGGCGCAACAGCAGGTAGAACAACGCTTAATGGTGAAGGCCTACAACATCAAGATGGTCACTCACATGTACAAGCAGGTTTAATCCCTAATTGTGTAACTTATGATCCAACGTATGGTTATGAAGTAGCCGTTATTGTTCGTGACGGTTTACGTCGTATGTATGAAGACAATGAAAATGTTTTCTATTACCTGACCTTGATGAATGAAAATTATCAACATCCAGCAATGCCAGAAGAAAAAGACATTAGCGATCAAATCATTAAAGGTATTTACAAATTAGAAAGTGTAAAAGCCAAAAATAAGGCAAAAGACAAAGCGAAAGCTAATGTGCAATTAATGGGTTCAGGTACTATTTTGTTACAAGTACGTGAAGCGGCACAAATTTTAGCGAATGATTTTGGCATTTCTTCTGATGTCTATTCAGTTACTTCCTTTAATGAATTGGCTCGTGAAGGACAAGACGTAGCCCGCTGGAATATGTTACACCCAGATAGCAAAGCAAAAGCTTCTTATATTTCAACCGTGATCACTCAAGACAAAGGACCTGCAATTGCAGCGACTGATTATGTTAAGTCTTATTCTGATCAAGTACGTGCGTTTATTAACACTGAATACCGCGTTTTAGGTACCGATGGGTTTGGCCGCAGTGATAGTCGCGCAAACTTACGTCAACATTTTGAAGTAAATCAAAATTACATTGTGGTTGCTGCACTTTATGAGTTAGCCAATCGCGGTGACATTAAAATGAGCGTGGTTAGTGATGCAATTAAACGCTTTGATATTAACCCTGAAAAAATCAACTCACTTTACGCATAACAGAGCTAGGAGAATAAAATGTCTGATATTGAAAAAATTCTAGTCCCTGATGTTGGTGGCGATGAAGTAGAAGTAATTGAACTGTGTGTAGCTGCTGGCGATAACGTTGAGGCTGACGAAGGTATAGTAACGGTTGAAACGGATAAAGCTTCAATGGATATTCCTGCCCCCAAAGCAGGTCAAATTGTTAAATTATTAGTTGCGGTTGGCGATAAAATTAAAGAAGGTGATGCTATTGCTGAAATTAGCAGTGTGGCTAGTCAAGCTGATGAAAGCACACCTGTTGAGCAAGCTGCACCAGTAAGCGAAGCGCCGGTAGAGTCTGCACCAGTTGCAGCCGCACCTGTAGCCTCTGCAGTTAGCGAAATTATAGACGTTGTTGTGCCTGATATTGGTGAAGACGGCGAAGTTGATGTTATCGATGTTATGGTCAGTGTTGGCGATGTTATTGCCGAAGAAGATGGATTAATTACCTTAGAAACTGATAAAGCGACTATGGATGTACCTTCTTCGCATGCAGGCACAGTAAAAGAAGTATTGATAAACATTGGCGATAAAGTTAAGCAAGGCAGCGTGGTTATTAAGCTTGAAACGTCAAGTGATGCTGCGCCAATTGCAGCACCTGTTGAAACTGCAACGCCATCAACACCCGTTGAAGATAAAGCTGCTCCCGCGCCAATGCCGCAATCTGCACCAGTAAAATCAGCACCAGTGCCACATCATCCAGGTGTTGGCGATGTCGCTAAAACTACCATTTATAGTTCTCCGTCAATTCGTCGTTTAGCGCGTGAATTTGGTGTTGATTTAAGTGTGGTAAAAGGGTCGGGTAATAAAGGTCGTATTTTAAAAGAAGATGTACAATCTTATGTTAAGTATGAGCTTTCTCGTCCAAAAGCCAATGCTGGTAGTTCTGTTGCTGCCGGTGAAGGTGGTTTACAGGTTGTTAGTGCTAAACAGATAGATTTCTCTAAATTTGGTGAAATTGAAACTAAAGCGTTAACGCGTATTCAAAAAATCTCTGGTCCATTTTTACATCGCAACTGGGTAACTATTCCACATGTTACTCAATTTGATGAAGCGGATATCACTAATGTTGAAGCGTTCCGTAAAGAACAAAATGTAATTTGCGAAAAGAAAAAACTCGGTTTTAAAATTACGCCATTAGTGTTTATTTTAAAAGCAGCGGCTGACGCATTACGCGCTTTTCCAACCTTTAACTCTAGTTTGAGTGAAGACGGTGAAAGCTTAATATTGAAAAAATACATCCATATTGGTGTTGCGGTAGATACACCAAACGGTTTAGTTGTACCGGTAGTACGTGATGTTGATCAAAAAGGTATTCATCAGTTATCACGCGAATTACTCGAAATTAGTATTAAAGCGCGTGAAGGCAAGTTAAAAGCAACTGATATGCAAGGTGGTTGTTTTACAATATCGAGCCTTGGTGGTATTGGTGGAACAGCCTTTACGCCAATAGTAAATGCACCAGAGGTGGCTATATTAGGTGTTTCAAAATCTGAAATGAAACCTAAGTGGAACGGTAAAGATTTTGATCCTAAGCTTATGTTGCCATTATCAATGTCGTATGATCATCGTGTTATCGATGGTGCATTAGCGGCAAGATTCACTGTGCATTTAGCGAGTGTTATGTCTGACATTCGTCAATTAATTTTATAGTTAATGGTGAATATTTGACTTAGACCTTAGTCAAATATTCACGAAAAAAGCACTTTACTATTGGCGAAATTAAGCAGATAAGCGTAAAATTCCGCCCATAAAAATTTATAACAGCTAAACAAGTTTAATGAGGAAAATTATGAGTGATATCAAAACTCAAGTAGTAGTGTTAGGTGCAGGACCTGGTGGCTATTCAGCTGCATTTCGTGCGGCAGATTTAGGTTTAGATGTGGTTTTAGTCGAAAGCCGTAAAACCTTAGGTGGTGTATGTTTAAACGTGGGTTGTATCCCATCAAAAGCATTATTACACGTTGCTAAAGTAATTGACGACGCAAAAGACATGGCATCACACGGTGTTACTTTTGGCGCTCCTGAAATTGATCTTGATAAAATTCGTAGCTGGAAAGACAGTGTTATTGCACAACTTACTGGCGGCTTAGGTGGCATGGCAAAAGCACGTAAAGTTACTACTGTTTCAGGTTACGGTAAATTTACGGGTAGCAATACTATTGCGGTTGAAGGTAATGACGGCGAAGTAACTAACATCACTTTTGATAATGCGATTATTGCAGCAGGTTCTTCTGTTGTTAATTTGCCATTTATTCCAATGGATGATCCACGCATTATCGATTCAACAGGTGCTTTAGAGCTTAAAGATGTTCCTGAAGAAATGTTAGTACTTGGCGGCGGTATTATCGGTTTAGAAATGGGTACTGTTTATAGCTCATTAGGTTCAAATGTTTCAGTAGTAGAATTTGCTGATCAATTAGTACCTGCGGCTGATAAAGACATTGTTAAAATTTATAACAACTACGTTAAATCACGTTTTAACATTATGCTTTCTACTAAAGTTGTTGCTGTTGAAGCAAAAGACGATGGTTTATATGTAACGTTTGAAGGTAAAAAAGCGCCTGCAGAACCTGTACGTTATGACAAAATTTTAGTGGCAGTTGGTCGTAAGCCTAACGGTCATTTAGTTGATGCAGACAAAGCTGGCGTTAATGTTGATGAGCGTGGCTTTATTAATGTTGATAATCAATTACGCACTAATGTAGCGCACATTCATGCTATTGGTGATGTTGTTGGCCAACCTATGCTTGCACACAAAGCTGTACACGAAGCACATGTTGCCGCTGAAGTTATTGCCGGTAAAAAGCATACTTTTGAACCACGTTGTATTCCTTCAATTGCTTATACTGATCCTGAAATGGCATGGGTTGGTGTTACAGAGCGTGAAGCAAAAGAACAAGGTTTAAACATTGAAACAGCTAACTTCCCATGGGCTGCTTCAGGTCGCGCAATTGCTTCTGCACGTACTGAAGGTAAAACTAAACTGATTTTTGAAAAAGAAACTGGTCGTGTTTTAGGTGGTGCTATTGTTGGTATTAATGCTGGCGAAATGTTAGGTGAAATTTGTTTAGCCGTTGAAATGGGCGCAGATGCTGAAGATGTTGGTTTAACTATTCATGCACACCCTACCTTGAATGAATCAATCGGTTTAGCCGCAGAAATTTTTGAAGGGTCAATCACTGATTTACCTAACGCAAAAGCAGCTAAAAAGAAAAAATAATTAATTGTCGAAATAAAGATCGACCTTCAGACGGTAATATCTAGTTTAATAGATTTATTTTTTGCAAAACCAGCTTTTTTATAAAAAAGCTGGTTTTTTTATTTGTAAATAGGTATAAACATATTATTTATAATTTTGTAACAATTTATTGCCTTGATCCCTAACTTGTTTAACAAGTGCTACTTGATCAATTCAATAGGCGAAAACTTAACATAGCTCTAATTAATAGCGCTAATTCACTAATAAAAATAATAGCTTGGATGCATATTTCTATGAACACAATACTCAAAACACTCATACTTATCGTTACTTTTATAAGTAGCCTATCTTTTAATGTTTATGCAGCGCCTAAACAGCCACTTAGCTATAAACAATTTGGTCATTTAGAAATGATCCAACACCCAACAGTTTCTCCTGATGGTAGTTATATTGCTGCTTTATACAACTCACCTGAAGGCCCACAAGTCGTTGTTAGTGATTTCGGTAGTACACAATTAACAACCATAGCAAAATTGAAAAAAGCACAAAATCGAATTGATAATTTAATGTGGATAAATGATGAACGTTTGCTTATTTTTACCAGTTATTCAAAACGTTTTTTAGGTGACCGAATTCGTGTTAACCGATTGTTTTCAGTAAGTAAAGATGGTTCAAATTTTAAATTGTTAAAGCGTAGACAGCCAGTAGTTGATTATTTGAGTTCTAGCCGTGTTGTGTCTCTGCTTGATGGTGATAAAGAACATGTGTTAATTGAGCTTTATGATGATCGTGATGGTGGCTGGTCTGTTTTTAAAGTAAATGTTTACACTAACGAATTTAAAAAACTATTTGTGAATACCTATGATGTTAACCGCTGGAGCGCAAACGAGAAAGGTGATGTTGTTCTTGGTGTCGGTTATGATAAAAATAAAAAAGAATCGACTATTTGGTACCGCCAAAATAATCAAGATCAATGGAAAAAGTTAATTTCACGAAAAGATGAACAAAGTGGAATTTTTTCAGTAAAAATGATCCAAGGAGATAAAGCTATTGTCATTAGTGATCATGAGCTTTATCGTCAAGCCTTATGGCAGTACGATATTAAAACCGGAAAGTTTGATAAATTACTATATGCTAATGATAAATATGATATTTCTGATGCTATTTTAAACCCAGAGGGTACTAAAGTTATTGGGGTGAGATATGCAGATGATTTTCAAAAAAATCATTATTTTAATCCCGAAGATGCAAAACTATACCGTATAGTTAAAAATAGCTTTAAGAAATATAATACCTTTATTGTTGATTTTAGTAGTGATCGAAAAAAAGTTTTAGTCTTAGCACAGCGAGATGATTCACCGTCGAAATACTATTGGTTGGATTTACAACGCCGTTCTGGTGGTTTTTGGTTCAGTACCTATCCTGATTTAGAAGGGAAAATTTTAGCGAAAGTTAAGCCATTTGAATTTACCACTAAAAAAGGCATGGTATTAAATGGCTATTTAACTATGCCTACTAATGTGAAATCCGGTGAAAAGCCACCATTAATTGTACATCCTCACGGCGGCCCACAATCACGAGATTATCAATATTTCAGCCCGTTTGTGCAATATTTTGCCAATCAAGGCTACGCTGTTTTACAAGTCAACTTTCGAGGTTCCACCGGATTTGGCAATAGCTATGAAACAAAAGGTTATCGTCAATGGGGTAAAGCATCGCAACAAGATGTATACGAAGCCATAGATTGGTTAGCAAAACAAAATACTGTCGATACCAATAAAAGCTGCATTGTTGGTGCTAGTTATGGTGGCTATGTGGCTTTAACTTCTTCATTTCAAAAACCTGATTTATTTGATTGTGTGGTAAGTATTGCTGGAGTTGCAGATGTAAACGCTTTAGTAGAAGACGAATATAAATATCCATCATTACGTGCTCATATTCGTAAAACTATTGGTTCTCCAAAAGACAAAGACGATATTACTAAATTAAAGAAAGTCTCTGCCATTAATTATGTTGAGCGAATAACTGCACCAATGTTATTAATTCATGGAACATACGATACACAAGTAAATTACAGCCAATCAGTTGATTTTACGAAAAAAGCTAAGCGCGCAGGGGTGAACGTGAATTATGTTGAACTCGCTCATGCAACGCATTACTTGGATGAAAACGATAATAGACTAGCTGCGTTTAAAGTGATGGGTGAGTTTTTACAAAAATATTTACGCTAAATATTAGCTAAAACTATAATAAATTCATTATTGCGGCATGGTAGAATTAATTTCCCATGCCGTTTTATTTAGAGCTATTCGTGTAAGGAGCAATTATGTTTAAAGTGCCACAGTCAAAGTTATCAATGTTTATCTTGATGCTCCCCCTAGTATTTACCCTATCTAGCTGCGCTACTGCGCCAATAAAAAATGGTCAATCACAGTGGGATTTTGACCATCATGTGCAATTTAAACAATCACGTATTAATGATCATAAATATCATTTAGTGGTTAATGCCACCAATAAAACGGATTTTTCTGTATTAGCGACTTTTTTAATGCGCCGTTCTTTACAACTTTGTAAAAGCTATGGTTTTAAAATTGAAGTACTCGCTGGTGTTGAAACCTATGACCATAAAGTAGAGTCACCAAATATGCTAATGGCGTCTTTGGCGGCTAATGTTGAATGTCCGAATCCGTAGTTATTTGATTATTTGCATATAGCGTTATTAAAGGAAATCCCTGCTATTTAGCTATTTAGCTATTTTTCCTGCATCTTTGAGTGGCACGGGTATACAAGGTAGATCACTTAATTAATGACATAAAAAAAGGTTACTTATATTAAGTAACCTTTTTTCGTTTTATACCATCAGTGTTCTCTCTCAACTATTAAGTTAAACACTGAGCCCAGCTGTTGTTAACAATGATGTTAGCTAGACTGAGGCAAAAGCTTATACCATTTTAATCGGTACGAACTTAGTGCTCATTTCTTTAGTAGAAGGAGTGAAGCGAGTTAAGTTAATACCTTCAACAGCTGCTTTGTATTCTTCAATTGTAGGGAAACGGCCAAGTACCGTTGAAAGTACAACTAAAGGTGTTGAACCAAGTAATGATTCACCTTTTTTCTCAGCAGTGTCGGCTACAACTCGACCTTGGAATAAACGCGTTGATGTTGCAACAACCGTATCACCTGGTTCAGCTTTCTCTTGGTTACCCATACATAAGTTACAACCAGGGCGTTCTAAATACATGATATTTTCGTATTTAGTACGTGCTGCGTCTTTCGGGTGAGCATCATCAAATACGAAACCAGAATACTTTTGTAAGATATCCCAATCGCCTTCAGCTTTAAGCTCATCAACAATGTTGTATGTTGGTGGCGCAATCACTAATGGTGCTTTAAATGAAACACTACCATTAAGTTTTTCAAGGTTACGTAGCATTTGAGCAACAATTTGCATATCACCTTTGTGAACCATACAAGAGCCAACAAAGCCTAAGTCGACAGTTTTGCCTTTATAGTATGATACTGGGCGAATAACATCATGAGTATAACGCTTTGAGGCATCTTCGTTGTTTACATCAGGATCAGCAATCATTGGTTGGTCGATAGCATCTAAATCAATCACAACTTCTGCGTAATATTTAGCATTATCATCTGGAGATAGTGCTGGTTGTTCACCAGACTTGATACCAGCGATACGTTTGTCAGCTAAAGCGATTAAACCTTTAAGAGTACCCGCTTCGTTTTCCATACCTTTGTTGATCATTATTTGGATACGGCTCTTAGCAAGCTCTAAAGATTCAATTAATGTTTCATCTTGTGAAATACAGATTGAAGCTTTTGCTTTCATTTCTGCAGACCAATCAGTAAAGGTGAATGCTTGGTCAGCCAATAAAGTACCGATATGCACTTCAATGATACGACCTTGGAATACATTTTCGCCACCAAACTGTTTAAGCATTTGTGCTTGAGTAGCATGTACCACATCACGGAAATCCATGTGGGCCTGCATGTTACCTTTAAAGGTAACTTTTACAGAATCTGGAATTGGCATTGCGGCTTCACCCGTTGCTAATGCAACAGCTACTGTGCCTGAGTCAGCACCGAATGCTACACCTTTAGACATACGAGTATGCGAGTCACCACCAATGATGATAGCGCGATCGTCAACAGTAATATCGTTTAATACTTTATGGATAACATCCGTCATCGCTGGGTAAACGCCTTTCGGGTCACGAGCAGTGATAAGGCCAAATTTGTTCATGAAGCTCATTAACTTAGGAATGTTAGCTTTAGCTTTACTATCCCAAACTGATGCTGTGTGACAACCAGACTGGTAAGCACCATCAACGATTGGAGAAATAGTAGAAGCTGCCATTGCTTCAAGCTCTTGACATGTCATCGGCCCTGTCGTGTCTTGAGAACCAACAATATTGACTTTAACGCGAACATTTGAACCAGCATGAAGTGCTGATTTAGAGATAACACCAACCGCATTACGGTTAAATATTTTCTCAACTGCAGTAAGACCTTGTCCTTCATGAGAAATTTCTTTCGAAGGAGCATAAACTGCTGGCGTATCGACACCTAGCGTTTCTGCAGCAAACGTTTGTAGTTTCTTACCAAAGGTAACCGCGTAAGAACCACCCGCTTTCATGAATTCCATTTTTTGTGGTGTAAATGCTGAAGAAATATCAGAAAGTATTTTATCACCGTTTAATAATTTCTTAGCGACTGTATCAATCGTTAATACCGTACCTGTTGCTACTGAGTACGCTTCTTCAAGTACAGCATCACCATTTTCATCAACAACCGCGTTGCCGCTAGCATCAACTTTTTTAACCCAGTTTTTAAGGTCAAGACCGATTCCTCCAGTTACATCAACTGTGGTCAAAAATATTGGCGCGATACCATTAGTACCAGCAACAACCGGTGCAATATTAATAAAAGGAACATACGGGCTTGCTTTTTTACCGGCCCAAAGTGCCACGTTGTTAACACCCGACATACGAGAAGAACCAACGCCCATTGTACCTTTTTCAGCAATAAGCATCACTTTTGCGGTAGGGTGCTTAGCTTGTAATGCTTGTATTTCTTTTTGTGCTTCTGGCGTGATCATACACTGGCCGTGTAATTCACGGTCAGCACGAGAATGCGCTTGGTTGCCTGGAGAAAGTAAATCAGTTGATATATCACCTTCACCAGCAATATAAGTCACAACTTCAATTTTTGCTTCAACACTAGGTAATTTTGTGAAAAATTCAGCTTTCGCATAACTTTCTAAAAGATCTTTAGCAACGGTATTACCTGCTTTGAAGGCAGCTTCAAGACGAGCTGTATCAGCATCGTATAAGAATACTTGTGTTTTTAATACTTTAGAAGCTGGTGTTGATAATGCAACATCATCACTTAACGCTAGGTCAAGTAGCACGCCGATAGATGGACCACCTTTCATGTGCGACAGTAATTCAAATGCAAATTCAGGAGATATTTCTGCTACAACTTCTTCGCCTAAAATGATTTTTTTCAAAAAAGCGGCTTTTTGTCCGGCAGCACTGGTCGTGCCCGGTAGCGTATTATAGATGAAGAAGTTCAAAGAATCTTTGCGGTGTGCGTTGCTTTGATCTTTTATTTGATCAATGATTTCCGCTAATAACTCAGCACTATCGATTGGCTTAGGCGCTAAACCTAGCGTATTTTTACGATTTTCAATTTCTGCTATATATTCTAAATACAGGCTCATTTGATATTCTCTCTCTAGCTATAAGATTGCTAATAACATGATCATTAGCCGGGACAAATTTTGTCGTTATTTTACCTGATTTTTTAAAGGCTATGAATCATTTGATAAAATAAACATTATTCATGATGAATATACCCAACAGAAGTTATAGTTATGTTGGTGATTCTCTCTAATCATTTAGTCGTAGAGACAAGCCTAGTAAGAAAGACATTTTGTTGATTTAAAAGAACTATAAATAATATTCATAATAGTAATATAGTGGATGATTATTACTATAGTTCAATTAATGTAGGTGTGGGCGTATAATCGTAGTGAAATTTTTTAATCTCAGATACTTAACAAATTTAATTCGCGGCAACCTAATTAGGGGGGCTAAATAAAGGAATTAAGGTTAGTTATCTCTTATCATAAAAGGTGAATATCGTGCTTCAAGAATATCGTAACCATGTTGCAGAACGTGCTGCACAAGGAATTGTTCCATTACCATTAAATGCGGAACAAACGGCTCAATTAGTTGAGTTAATTAAAAATCCCCCCGCAGGTGAAGAAGACTTTTTACTCGAATTATTAGCTGATCGTATTCCACCAGGAGTTGATGATGCTGCTTATGTGAAAGCGGGATTTTTAGCCGCGATTGCAAAAGGCGAAACAAGCTCATCAATTTTAGATGCCGCGCACGCAATTGAATTGTTAGGTACCATGCTTGGTGGTTATAACATAGCGCCTATGATTGATTTACTTGACGATGCAAAAAATGCTGACATCGCCGTGGCTGGATTATCTAAAACCTTGTTAATGTTTGATGCTTTTCATGATGTTCAAGAAAAAGCACAAGCGGGTAATGCTGCTGCACAAAAGGTTTTAGAGTCTTGGGCAAACGCTGAATGGTTTACCAACAAACCTAAAGTAGCTAAAAAAATCACCGTAAAAGTATTTAAAGTTACCGGTGAAACTAACACTGATGATTTATCACCAGCACCTGACGCTTGGTCTCGCCCTGATATTCCATTACATGCGAAAGCCATGCTAAAAATTGGCCGTGATGGTATTACTCCAGATGAAGAAAATGTTGCTGGACCAATTTCACAAATTGAAGAATTACAAAAAGACGGTATTCCATTAGCTTATGTTGGCGATGTAGTGGGTACTGGGTCTTCACGTAAATCAGCGACTAACTCTGTTTTATGGTTTATGGGGGATGACATTCCTCATGTACCAAACAAGCGTGGTGGCGGTGTCTGTTTAGGTAATAAAATTGCACCAATTTTCTATAACACGATGGAAGATTCAGGCGCATTACCCATTGAATTAGACGTACAAAAAATGAATATGGGCGATGTTATCGACATTTATCCATACGAAGGCGTTGTTAAAAATGCAGCTGGCGAAGTTATTTCTGAATTTGAATTAAGCCCTGTTTTACTTGATGAAGTTCGTGCTGGCGGTCGTATTCCATTGATTATTGGTCGAGGTTTAACAGGCCGTGCTCGCGAAGTGCTTGGTTTAGGCGAAACAGATTTATTCAAAAAACCTGCTGAAGTTGTTGCTTCATCTAAAGGTTTTACTCTTGCACAAAAAATGGTAGGTAAAGCCTGTGGTATTGACGGCGTTCGTGCTGGTCAATATTGCGAGCCTAAAATGACTACCGTTGGCTCACAAGATACTACTGGGCCTATGACACGTGATGAGCTTAAAGATTTAGCTTGTTTAGGTTTTTCTGCTGACTTAACTATGCAGTCATTCTGTCATACCTCGGCTTATCCAAAACCGGTTGATGTTATTACTCATCATACATTGCCTGATTTTATGATGAATCGTGGTGGTGTTTCATTACGCCCTGGCGATGGTGTTATTCACTCTTGGTTAAACCGGATGTTGTTACCTGATACCGTTGGTACCGGTGGTGATTCACATACACGTTTCCCATTAGGCATTTCTTTCCCTGCTGGCTCTGGTTTAGTGGCTTTTGCTGCTGCAACAGGTGTTATGCCGCTTGATATGCCTGAATCTGTATTGGTTCGTTTTAAAGGTGAAATGCAACCAGGTATTACCTTGCGTGATTTGGTTCATGCTATTCCTTACACAGCGATCAAAAAAGGCTTGTTAACGGTTGAAAAAGCAGGAAAAATTAATGAGTTTTCAGGTCGAGTATTAGAAATTGAAGGGCTTAAAGGCTTAACCGTTGAGCAAGCATTTGAATTATCTGATGCGTCTGCTGAGCGTTCTGCAGCAGGTTGTTCAATCAAGCTTGAAATCGATGCCGTTGCAGAATACTTAAATTCTAACATTGTTATGCTTAAATGGATGATCAGTGAAGGTTATGGTGACGTACGAACTATCACTCGTCGTATTAAAGCAATGCACGCATGGTTGGCTAATCCATCATTGATGGAAGCTGATAAAGACGCTGAATATGCCCATATCATTGAAATTGATTTAGCGGATATTAAAGAGCCTGTTGTTTGTTGCCCTAATGACCCTGATGATGCCAAGTTATTATCTGAAGTAGCGGGTGTAAAAATTGATGAAGTATTTATCGGTTCTTGCATGACTAATATTGGCCATTTCCGTGCTGCAGGTAAATTGTTAGAAACTCATAAAGGCGCACTTGCTACTAAAATGTGGGTTACACCACCAACTAAAATGGATAGAGATCAGTTAACCGCTGAAGGTTATTATTCAATTTACGCAAGTGCTGGTGTTCGTATTGAAACTCCGGGTTGTTCATTATGTATGGGTAACCAAGCACGTGTAGCGGATAAATCTACAGTTATTTCAACCTCTACTCGTAACTTCCCTAACCGTTTAGGTAATGGTGCGAATGTTTATTTAGCGTCTGCTGAATTGACAGCCGTTGGTGCTATTTTAGGTAAATTACCAACACCTGCTGAATATTTTGAATATGCAAGTAAAATTAACGCTACAGCTGCTGATACTTACCGTTATTTGAATTTTGATAAAATGGAAAGTTATACAGAAAAAGCGGATACCGTTATTTTGCAAGTTGAAGCCTAATACTTTTATTAAAGAAGGTAATCTCTTTGCTAGAATTTATTATTTCATCGTCAAATGTACTCACCTATTAGCATAGGTTCCGTGCTTTTTCCTTGAACTAATTTTTTCTAGCTTCGAGCTGAAAATTAAATGCATTGCTTGCTACATAATATGAAAAGCGTCGCTTTGCTTTTAAAATTCAAAACAATCGTAAAATAGTGTCCATTCTAACCAATCTCAAAAACTAAGTTAACATATTTGCATACAAATTAACTTACTTACCTGTTTGTATGTTTTTTGTTAAACAAGTTAAAATGCGCGCAATTATAATAAAATACATGGAATGGCATGCGTACATTAATCAACCAATCAATTCTAGCTCTAACAATCATGGCAACGATAATGCTTGGCGCTTGTTCAGATCCTAATGCGGCGAAAAAAGCGCTTAATAAAAAAGAAAAAATTGAATATAAAGTGCCAGTTGAAACGGTTGAACTGCTTACTCAAAATATCAGTAACACTTATCGCACCACGGCTGTTTTAGAAGCAAGGGCGGAAAGTAAAGTCATCAATAAAGTTACCGGCATGATTGAAAAAGTCGTGGTTGAAGAAGGCATGTTAGTGACTAAAGGGCAGATACTTGCCGAGATTAATGATGAGAGTTATCAGTTAGATTATGAACGCGCTAGTATCGATTTAGCCTCAGCGGCTGCAGAGTTTCGCCGTAGTCAGCCGATCAATGGTAAACAATTAATTTCAGTTAAAGATTTAGAAAAATTAGAATTTATAGTTCAATTACGTACCAATCAGCAAAAAATTGCTGCGATTAAAGTACGCGACTCGAAAGTCCGCGCCCCTATTGCTGGTGTTATTGCTGCAAGCATGGTTAAAGAAGGCAATATGACACCTAGTGCGGGCAGTGAAATGTTTCATATCGTGGCGTTAGACACGCTTCAAGGTGTGGTTTATTTACCTGAGTCAGAAATTAATAACATTCATGTGGGACAACAAGCACAATTAATATTTCCCGCTAATAGTCAGGTAAAAGTACCTGCCAGAATTAATTTAATATCGCCGATCATTGATACTGAATCAGGCACCTTTAAGGTGACTTTAAAAGTGAATAACGATAATGGTATTTTAAAACCAGGGATGTTCGCTAAAGTATCTTTAGTGCTTGATGTTCATCAAAACGCACAACTTGTACCACAAAAAGCTTTGTTAGTTACTGATACCGAAACGAGTCTTTTTGTAGTTGCCGATAACAAAGCCAAAAAAATTATCGTTGAAACAGGTTATGAGCAAGAGGGTTTAGTAGAAGTTATTACGCCACTTAACCCAGAAGAAAATATTATTGTTGTCGGTCAACAAGGTTTAAAAGTTGATAGCTTAGTTAAAATATTAGGCGATGAAGAGCAACAGGACAACGACAATAAGAAAAAACAACTGCAAAGCAAAACTGCAACTGTAAGCAACACCATAAAATCATCAGACGAATAACCAATCAGTAAGATTTATTACTGATCACTTTCGCGCACATTTTATTGTATTGTTTAAAGGATTTTATTTATGAGTATTGTTAGTACGGTTGTTAAACGTCCCGTTACGGTTTGTATGTTCACCTTGGCCGTTATGTTATTTGGCATGGTTGGTTTTTCTCGTTTATCGGTTTCGTTATTACCCGATCTTTCTTATCCAACATTAACGGTAAGAACCGAAAATATTGGTGCTGCCCCAGCAGAAATTGAGCAATTAATTACTAAACCCATTGAAGAATCTGTAGGTGTAGTTAAAGGTATTCGAAAAATTCATTCCATTTCAAAATCAGGTCAATCAGATGTGGTTATTGAATTTGAATGGGGCGTAGCAATGAATTTCGCCACGCAAAATGTTCGTGAAAAGCTCGATATCATTGCATTACCAAAAGATGTAAATAAACCGATTATTTTACGCTTTAATCCTGCATTAGATCCCATTATTCGCCTTGGCTTGTCAACGTCTGATACCAATCCTAGAGCGTTGAAAAAAATTAGAACCTTCGCTGAACAAGAGATAAAACGCCAGTTAGAAACTTTATCAGGTGTTGCTGCCGTTCAATTAGGTGGTGGTTTACAACAAGAAATACAAGTTATTTTTGACCAAGAAAAAGCGGCTCGACGTGGTATTTCAGCGCAAAGTATTGTTTCACGTATTCAAAGTGAAAATATTAATATGTCGGCGGGGCGAGTATACGACGGACAACAAGAATATTTAGTTAGAACGCTTAATCAGTTTGGTTCATTAAATGATTTAGGCAACATGATCGTTAAACAAGTGAGCGGCCAAACAATTTATCTTAAAGATATTGCAAAAATAGTGGATGGCGAAAAACAACGCACCGATATTACCCGCATTAATAATAATGAAGCCATTGAACTGGCAATATATAAAGAGGGTGATGCTAATACCGTGATGGTAGCTAAAGCGGTGAATAAAAAGCTCGAAGAATTAAAAAAAACCTTACCTGAAGATTTAACCTTTACTGTTATTTACGACCAATCTGAATTTATTATTAATGCCGTAGATGAAGTGAAAAATGCCGCTATCGTCGGTGGCTTATTGGCGATGTTAGTGTTGTATTTATTTTTAGGTAATTTCTTTAATACCTTAATTATTTCACTTGCTATTCCGGTTTCAATTGTCGCAACATTTAATTTAATGTTTGCTAATAATATTAGCCTTAATATTATGTCGTTAGGTGGTATTGCCTTGGCGGTGGGCTTATTGGTTGATAATGCCATTGTAGTTCTAGAAAATATAGCGCGCTACCGTGAAAAAGGTCTCGATACCGTTAACGCGGTTGTTAAAGGCACAGAAGAAGTATCGGGTGCTGTTGTCGCCTCAACATTAACTACCTTAGCCGTTTTTTTCCCGTTAGCGTTTGTGGTTGGTTTTGCCGGACAATTGTTTAGCGACCAAGCATTAACCGTAACCTTTGCCTTAATGGCTTCGTTAATAGTGGCGTTAACTTTAATTCCAATGTTAGCATCTCGTAAATTTGGCCAAACTGGCGTTGAACAACCATCAGTTGAATCGACAGAGATTAAAAAAACCACTGAAAATCCTACCAAATTAAAAAAAGCAGGCAAAATTTTTGCTGTAGTTTTAGCATTCCCCTTCAAGCTGATCTTTAATTATTTACCGTTATTACTGACTAAATTTATATTATTGATTAGTAATATAGTGACGAAAATTGCTAATTTTATTTTTAAACCTGCACATAAAGTTTTTAGCTTTTATTTCAATAAAGTTTCACTATTATATGCTCGGTTATTATCGCTAACCCTTAAAAATCGTGCGGTGATGTTAGTGTGTAGTTTAGTGTTCGCTATTTTAGTGATGAGTTTATTACCAAAAATAAGCTTAGAGTTAGTCCCTGAAGTTGCACAAACAGAATTCACCATCGAACTAACCTTGCCTCAAGGCACGCCCATTTATATAACCGACAAACGTTTAAAACAACTAGCGCAAACCATCGCTAATGACAAATTAGTAAAACATAGTTATTCACTGGCTGGCAGTGGCAGTTTAATGATGAGTTCAGCAAGCAAAGGTGGCGAAAACTGGGGGCAACTATTAGTTGCTGTTCATCGCAGTGCAGATCTTGAAATTGTAAAAAATAAAGTGCGTGATGAAGTGAAAAAAATGGCAGATGTTAGCGCTGAAATTGCGCAAACTGATATGTTTACCACCGAACGACCTCTACAAATTATTCTTTCTGGTTACGATTTAATTGCTTTGAAAAAATACAGCGATCAACTCATTAAACAATTATCGCTTGATAAACAATTTACTGATATCAACAACAGTTTGCGCACTGGCCAACCAGAATTGAAAATTAGTTTTGATAACGAACGCTTAGCTAGCTTAAAACTAAAAGCGTCAGATATTGCTAATCAATTAGTGACTAAAGTGGCGGGTTCAGTTGCCAGTAAATATAATTTACAAGATCGACAAGTTGACATTTTGGTACGTGCCGATGAAAACTCTCGAAACTCAGCTCAAGCTATACGCCAAATTACGGTGAATTCTCAGCAAGCAAAATCAATACCCTTATCGGCTGTTGCTTCGATTACTGAAAGTATTGGTCCTAATGAAATAAATCGCATTGACCAAAGCAGAGTGGCCATTGTTTCTGCTTCATTAATGTATGGCGATTTAGCGCAAGCCGCAGAAAAAGCACAAAACTTGGTTGACTCACTTTTCTTACCAAAAGGGATTAAGGCAAAAATTGAGGGGCAAAATAAAGAAATGGCTAGCTCATTCTCATCGTTAATGATGGCGTTATCGCTAGCAGTATTTTTAGTTTATTTGGTGATGGCATCGCAGTTTGAATCATTATTAAATCCATTAATTATTTTATTTTCAGTGCCGTTAGCGGTGCTAGGTTCAGTATTCGGTTTATATATTACTGGCACAAATATCAGTGTAATCGTACTTATAGGGGTGATCATGTTAACGGGTATAGTGGTCAATAATGCCATTGTATTAGTTGATAGAATTAATCAATTACGTATTGAGGGTTTAGATAAATTATCGGCTATTATGCAAGCCAGTGAATCACGATTTCGTCCGATAATTATGACCACGCTCACCACTATTTTAGGTTTATTACCTTTAGCGATAGGCAGTGGCGAAGGGTCTGAATTAAGAGCCCCGTTAGCGATAACCGTGATGAGTGGCTTACTGATAGCGACCATGTTAACACTGCTACTAATTCCAGTGTTGTACAGTTTATTCGATAGAAAAAACTATGAAGTTAAAACTGTTAACGATAACAAAGACTCGTTAGCGGGAGCTAACTATGAACACTAATCAATCGTCAAGATTAACAGGAAAGCTATCGTCTTTGCCAATACATGTTTGGTTAACGGCTTTAGCACTTAAACGCCCAGTAACAACGGCAATGTTGATGATTTCGTTATTTGTTACCGGCATAGTGGCGAGTCGATTATTGCCACAAGAAAGCTGGCCAGCGGTGAATATTCCAATGGCATTTATTAATGTGCCTTATAACGGCGCAACGCCAGAAGAAGTTGAGCGTTTAATTACCCGACCCATTGAAGAAGCCTTAGGCACGCTCAGTGGGGTAACTGAAATGACCTCTAGAAGTCGAGCCGATTCTGCCAGTATTCAGTTAATGATGAACTTAAATAGCGACTTAGATAGTAAAATTTTAGAAGTGCGTGAAAAAGTAGATATGATCCGGCACTTATTGCCAGACGATGTGCAACGTGTGTATGTGCAAAAGTTTTCCACGGAAAATCTTCCGGTGATTAGCCTTGTTTTGTCGGGTGATGAAAAGCTTTCTCACGCCTTTGATTTTTTAGATCGCAGAATTAAACGCCCACTAGAACGTATTGAAGGTGTTGGTAAAATTGAGCTACGTGGGGTAGTTCAACCGAGTATTGAAATTCTATTAGACAGTGTGAAAGTGTCAATGAATAGAGTTGATCAAGTACAATTATTAAGAGATTTACGCGCAAGTAACTTTTTAGTTAAATCAGGTTCTATTCTTAGTGGTGAACGAAAATTCCGAATTTCTCCTGATGGTGAATATCACAGCTTAAAAGATATTGAAAATTTTCAAGTGAAAGCTGGTGTTCGCTTAGCTGATATTGCACAAATTAAGTTAGTTACTCCTGAAATGCGCAGTGAAATTCGATCAAACAGAAAAAAATCTGTTGGTATGGAAGTGTTTAAAGAATCGAATGCAAATGTTGTTGACGTTACTCAAAAAATTGTCAGTTTAGTCGAAGAGTTACGTCAGCAAGAAGAATTTAAAGATATCGTTATTGAAATAAAAAACAATAGTGGTGAAGAAATTCAAAAGTCGTTATCAGATTTATTAAAAGCCGGTGCTTTTGGTATTTTACTCTCTTTTATAGTGCTCTTCATATTTTTACGCAATAGTCACATTACTTTTGTAGTGGTGGCATCAGTGCCCATTTCTTTAAGCTTTGCGTTGGCAGGTATGTATTTTATGGGCTACAGCCTGAACATGCTTTCTTTGGCTGGTTTGTTTATTGCCGTTGGTTTACTTATTGATAATTCAGTGGTTATTTGTGAAAGTATTTTACAGCAACAACATAAGCCACTTTCATCCATTCAAAAGATACTCACGGGAGTCGACAACGTTAGTATCGCTATTATTAGTGGCACATTAACTACTACAATCGTTTTTCTGCCGTTATTAATGGGCGAGAAAACCTTTATTACCGTACTTGTTGAACAAATTGCGGTGGCTATTTGTTTGCCGCTACTTGCCTCTTTAATTATTGCTAAAACAGCTATCCCACTAATGTTGAGCCGGGTAAATAAACAGGCATTGTCGAATGTGGTTACACAAGGGCGGTTAGACAGTTGGTACCGTCCTAGTTTAACGAAAATATTAACGCACCCGAAAAAAACGGCTTTGATTATTTTTGTTTTAGCCGTTAGTGGTGTATTCACCAAACAAGCAGTCGATGCTAATCAAGAACAAGGCAAAAAAGAAAAAGAAATTATTGTTGTTTATCATGTTCAAGGAGAACAAAAACTGAAAGATATTTCCCAATTCGTTGACAAAATGGAACAGTATTTATATGACAATCAACAAGCGTTTCATTTTAAACAAGTGAACAGTCGAATATGGTCTAATTTTGCAATGTCGCGTATTCAACTAAATGAAAAATATCCATTAAAAATATCAGAACTAAAAGAAAAAATTAAAAAAGGGTTTCCACAAAGTGCTATTTCGCGTCCTTCCTTTGATTGGTCAGATCAAAGAGAAAAATTAGCAAAAGTCACCTTAAACGGTAGTTCAACCAAACGTTTAACCGAACTTAGTGAAGGGGTTATTAGCCAATTAAAAGGAGTGAAAGGCTTTGCTGAAGTGGGTATAGACAATAATACTAGCAAGTTAGAGTTAGTGTTACGTATTGATCGAGAAAAAGTAGCAAGACTAGGTGCTAGTACCTTGCAAGTTGCGCAACAAATTTCTACGTCATTACGTGGCGTTAATTTACGGTCTTTTCGCGATAAAACCTTAGGCGAGGTGGCAATTAAGTTGGTATATCATCCTGAAAGTAGTATTCCACTGGAACGCATTAAGCATTTACCTATTTTAGAAAGCAAAGGTAAAATAATTACCCTACAACAGCTAGTAACCTTTGATAGCGTACCTGTAATGCATTCAATAAGCCGTTCACATCGCCGTACCAATTTAGTGATTTCGATTAATTTAAAAGATATTAATCGGTTAGAAGCGGCGACAAAAATAAAAGAAGTGATGGATAATATCGTGTTTCCATCAGGTTACGATTGGAGTTTAGGTCGCCAATTTAAGCAAGATGAAAAAGCAATGAAAGATATGTTGATGAATATGGCGCTTGCCTTAGCACTTATTTTTATTGTGATGGCGGCGTTGTTCGAGTCATTATTAATGCCGATAGCCATTTTGTCTTCTATAGGATTAGCTTTTATAGGTGTTTACTGGACCTTTGCAATTTTAGCTATTGGCTTAGGAGAAACAGGACGCATTGGTATGTTAATTTTAATGGGCATAGTGGTGAATAACGGGATTGTGTTAATAGACCAAATCAATAAATTAAAAGGTGACTCTCAAAGTTTATTGCAGCCGATAATTGAAGCTTGTGTTAGCCGCATAAGACCGATATTTATGACCGTAGCCACAACCGTTATCGGCATGGTGCCATTAGCTATGGCATCTTCAGATAATCAAGCATACCCAATGGCGGTGGCTATTATTGGTGGTTTATTGTTTTCAACATTCACCAGCCTATTTTTAGTGCCCTATTGTTATTTAATGCTGGTAAAATTAGGTGAACGTTCTGCCCAGCGTTTTCATTTAGCGAAAAAATTTGCTGATAGTAAAATATCTTTATAACAATATTAAAGCAGCAGCTAGATTAATAATTTATTTTTAACAATTATTTTAGCGATAGTTATAGCTATTTAGACTTTACTGAATTAGATGAACAACGGTTATCTATTGTTAAGCAATGTAATAGCGCTGCTATTAGACGAATTATTAGCACAGGCATAAAGCACTTATAATGAACATTGGAGTCAATTTGTTTTATATTTTGACTCCTATTATCGCTTACCTAATTTTTTAAGCACTTTATCCATGTGAGCGTCGTACCATTTTTCCATTTTTGTTTTACCACATTTAAAACCAGAGAAAGCTGTAATGCCGTCCATACCCAGATAACTTAAATCTTGCTTAAGGGTGCATTTACCATTGCCATCATTGGTAATGGTAATGCCGCCCGCATAATTTGTGGTCATTCTATCTTCTTTCTCTTTTTCATCTTCCTCTGTTAATTGTTTTTTTGAATGAGGTACTGCATCGGGTAAGTCGGTCATTGCAGAAAAACCTCTTGGTCTCGTTGCATGAGCAAGTTCTTTAGCTATTATTTTGTTGTTGATGTTTGCTCTTAAATTTTCTAATTGCGCTAAGGCTGACGTAGAAGAAGTGGCTTTTGGATTATTTTGAGTATTGTTTTGCGTATTGTTTTGTGTGGAATATGCAGATTTATTAATCTTGTTCGATAATTCATTTGATGGTGTTTTTTCCTGTTTTGATTCTTCCTCTTTGAAAATATTGGCTTGGTTTGGTTTCTTTTGTTTTATTTTAGGCACTTTAATGGGCTTATTTTGTAACTTTTTATCTTCTTTGTTTTCTTTGGTTGCTTTTGTTGGGGACGTTTGTGGCTTTTTATAAAGGTAACTTTGTATCGCTTTGTGTTTAACTTGCATTTTTTTTAATGTTTGTACTCTTTTTTGCTTAACCATATAAACATTAGCAATGAGCAAAGCTAAAACTAAGTGAATACTTAAAGCGAGAATAAAAGAGCGTCCATTTAAAAAAGAGATAGTTATAACCGTTAAAAAATAAGAAAGGCTTAAAGTAGACTACAGACTTATAAACAAGTTCCAGATTTTATTCGTTATTTTTTAATTCGTTAGCTTTAACTTTAGTTCTCTTTTCAATGATTTTTCCAATAGTCCCATCTACAATTATTAGCCGCTTTGTTATATTGAAATACGGTTAATGACAATTTTTCATCATATTTAATTGGCGAAAACAAAGGTTTTATTGAGTCTTCTTGTTCTAAAAATGTGTCAATGCGATTTCTAAATAACATCTTTACCCATTGTTCTCGCGTAGTTAGTTAAAATTTTTTCATATTGGAATTTTAAAACACTTATATTAGAGCCGATCAAGCTTAATCCGTCAGCCTTTGCTACACTTAGATAAGTTGGTTTTAACTGTCAGTCGGCTTAAGGAAGTATTATGGAATATGAATTTATTCATGACCCAATCAGTGGTGTGGCGAGTGCTAACTTTTCAATAGATCATGAAAATTTAGGACCTTGGCTTGAAATTGAATTGGCTAACAATATTGAAAAATTAACCGCTTTATTATCAGCTATTGATGAGGTAGATCATGGGCATAAACACGAAGTGACCATTATAGGTCACGAATATTCGGTGTTAATTGAAAAAGATGATGTAACAGTCCGAAGTAATGCTAATTTTGATGGCATAGATATTGGCGACGTTGACAATTTACCAGACGAGCTTTTACTTAGTGAACAACATGCTAGTAGTACTTGTGGTTTGGATGACTTTCGTCAATTATTGTTATCTTGGTCCGATTTTATTCATTAAAGCCTTAAGCATTAATCTGGATAGGTAATTAATAACCGTTTTAAAGTAACTGTTCAGTGATATCTTCAATGAGATCTTTATATTCGTCCTCATCAATATCTAATACGCTTAATACGAGATCTTGCATATAATTCCAATCAGCACAATCACAAAAATTTTTATGTAGATAAGCAATGTTTTCTGCCATTTTTAACACAGCAAAAGCTAACTGTAGTTCTGAACCATCAATATGCTGTAAAAAATCACGCTCGTGGTGACGTAAAATAAGTTGGCAAATATCTTTAGGTAGTCGCCAAGAAGAAGCCACATAATAACCTAATGTTGCATGGTTTATTTTATAAACGGCCTCTTCAATTTCAGGCAAAGTTCTATTGGGATTTTTAAGGGAAAAGTCTAAACTGGATTGATAATTAGCATATTTTAATGCCATTACCGGAATACCGCAGTCGTGAAATAAGCCAATGGTAAAAAGCTTTTCACTAGATATTCTTTGTTTGCTTGCTTGGCCAATTAAAACTGCAATATTCGCGATATTAGTGCTATTTTGCCAGAATTGATCAAGCTCGATACTACAATCATCTTGTGAAAAACCTTGTTTAAGTAAGCAACTGGTTACTAAACTGTAAATTCCTGAAATACCCAAATACCGTACCGATTTTTTAATGTCTGATATGCTGCGGGCTAAACCGTAAATAGGGGAGTTTATCGTTTTTAGAATGGTTGCTGAAATAGCTACATCTAAAGAAATGGTGTCGGCAATATCATTTAAGTTTGGTTCATCTTGCGACATTAAGTCTTGTAACTTAATTAAAAGCTCAGGTTTGGCTGGAACGGTAAATCCGCGACCTATATCGGCAAGTACTTTATCATCAATCTTAATATTTCTGCTCATTGATTTTATTATGATCACAAGTTGATATTAATGATAATGTAGCCGTTAATCACAGTAAATTCCAGCCATTTATTTACTCGGCCAAGTTAGTTGAAAACGAGCGCCACCAAGTTCTGCTTTACCTACGCTGGCGTTGCCGTTATGTAATTCTATCAATTTTTTTACCATAGCAAGCCCTAAACCAATGCCGCCAGAATTTCGATCCCGACTTTGATCTAAACGCACAAAAGGTTCGAATAATTGTTTTCTGTATTCCTCTGGCACGCCTTGACCGTCGTCATCAACTACCAGTGAAACGGTTTGATTGCTATAAGTAACGTTTATCTCAATGGTAGACTTAGCGTAACGACAAGCATTACGGACTAAGTTATCTAATGCGCGCTTTAAGGCGTCTTCGTCAAAATTACAATTTATGGGCTGTGTTAAAGGGTTTACGCAATGAATATTAAGCCGATTATGTGTTTGGTTAAATTTCTCAACCACACTATGGCAAAGGGAAATGATATCTTGATTTGTGATTTTTAGATCTGGCTCTTCTCGGTCAAAACGAGCGTAAGTTAACAGTTCATCGACTAAGCCATCTAACTCTTCGATATTATCATCCATGGTCTTAAGATATTTTATTTGCTGACTTTTGTCATCGAGTTCGCTCACCATTTCCATCGCAAAACGGAGTCTTGCAATTGGCGTCCTCAATTCATGCGATACGGCATGGGATAATTCTTTATGTGATTTTATTAAACGCTGAATACGATTTGCCATGGCATTAAAATGCTTAACTAAACTGATTAGTGGGGCAGAAGTTGTTGTTGAAGCGCGAATAGAAAAATCACCTTGACCGAATGCCGTAGCTGCATTGGTCAGCTTTTTTAAACCTGTTGAGAGTGGCCATGCCCAAGCAAATATTATTAATGCTAAACCACTAAAAAAAATGACATTTGTGATTAAATTGGTAGAGCCATTTGGCTCTAATAGAATAGGGCCAATGATGATTATTTTATCACTTTGTCCTAATTTTTGAAAAAACCACGCTTTGCCAAGTTGATTATCGTATCGAGATACAATACCTCCTTGTGCTAAATAAGTATTTTGTTGTTCATTAAAACCAAAGCTATTTAATTGTGATAATTGAATAGGGAAGCCAAACGATGGACCAATTATTTTTAAATATTGTTGATGTTCGTCTGCGGGTAATCGTTGTAATTCTTTATTTAAAAGAAAAAAAGTTCCCTTGTGTAATTCAATGTCAGAGGTTAAGTCATAGGTTGATTCTTGCTGTTCAAAATAAGCGTCTATGCTGAAACCTAAACCGATAAAAGCAACAATTAAAACTAAATAAAGTCGAAGAAATAAATTACTCATTCCATTTAACCTTTTGAATTATGAACTAACATCATTTGTCCAAGCATCAGCAACGAAAAGATATCCTTTTTTCCAAACCGTTTTGATTCGTTTAGGTTTGCTGGGATCATCAAAAAATTTCTTTCTTAAACGCGAAATCAACATATCAATAGTTCGATCAATACCGTCGTAACCAAAACCACGTAGTTTATTTAATAAATCGTCTCTTGATAAAATTGTACCAGCGTTGTCTGCGAGTAAGAATAATAAATCAAATTCATTGGTCGTTAATTCTACTAACTTTTGTTGCCAGTAGACTTCTTGTTTTTGAGTTTGTATTTTTAATTCACCGAAAGATAATTCTACAACTTTATCTTCTTTGGTAGGTTCATTTATTTCTGTTGGTGCTCGTCGTAATAGTGCATTAATACGTGCTAGTAATAACCTTGGTTGAGCAGGCTTTGCAACGTAATCATCAGCGCCTATTTCTAATCCAACAATTTGGTCTATTTCATCACTGCGGGCGGTTAGCATAATAATAGGTATTTTACTCACCGCTCGTAATTCTCGACAAATATCTAAACCATTTTTACCTGGTAGCATAATGTCTAAAATTATTATGTCGGGGTTTTCATTAAGAATTCGGTCACAGGCAAGATCACCACGCCCTTCAACAGATACTTTGAATCCTTGTAGTGTTAAATAATCCGTAACTAATGAAGCTAATGACGAATCATCTTCAACTAAAAAAACATGCGTTGAATGAGTAGCTGGGTGTGCTGACATGTTGCTTTCCTTTTTAAGTGTTCTTAATTTTTGGGTTATTATTAGTTATAAAAGCTCGGCAAACGTTTGGCAAAATCGTTAACTGCTTGCTTAAACATTGGTGATAATTCATTGGCTGTTAAAGATTCTTTTACTGCATTACTGTCTTCAATAATGGAAGTAAGTAGTAAACCTACAATGATACCAGCTAGTAATCCTTTAGCATCTTCTTTCTTTTCGTGGTTATTGCGGTTTTGCCAATTTTCATCATCATCATCATCGTCATCATCACACTGTGTATTTTTGTTGTTTTTATCAAGATGTCCAGACCAAACAACGTGTGAATTTTGTATATCTAAAATTGACATCGTTAAGCCGATGGAACGACCATAATATCGACAGCTTGTTAAAAAATCATTCACTAAGTTTTTTTCACTATGGTCAAAGTTTTGCGTTAAGTGCGTCGTTAATACATAGCGATTTTGAACGCTGTTTTCTGTCATTATTTGGCTCATAGCTTCAATGTGGTTTTCTTTAGCCGCTAAAAAAAGTTGCTGATATTGTATTAATCCTAATTGCTCGGCAAAATCTTCTGTAGTAATTAAATTTTCAGCATCTACACGATCTGCAAAGGAGTTGAAAACTTGAACTGTTAACTGTTGTCTTTCTTTTGGTAATAAGTTTTTAGTATCATCTATAAGCCCAAGGATTGCTATTTTGTGTAAACTAATTGTGGCTATGTTGAAATCTTCTTGTTGATGAAAATAATCAAAATTATCTTCAAAGTTATTCGTGTTTGAACAAGCACTAAGTAAAATAACGATACTGATAATATATATTGAATGAGCAACTTGCATGTTGAAATGGCTTTACGAGAATCGAATGTTCTTTATATTAATTAAGTTAATAGCTTACGTCTTTGTAAAATGTGTCTTAATTTGTTCATGCAGTTATTAAAATGTAAAAAAATGTATTTTGTATTGAATACACTTAAAACATTCGCCAAAAGCCACGGCGGCGGCGTTGAGCTCTATGCCTTTGCTTTAATGTTCCTGTAATTGGTACTGCGATGGTAGCAATTAAATTATCTCCTTGTGCATCCAACAAAGAGTAGTTTTTACTACTATCTAAAATGTTCGCGAAAAATTCCAATTCAATACTGCCATGGTCTGCGTTATACCAGCATTTTAGGGGCTTCACACCAGTTTTGCTATGCAAGCAAAAATCACCTTTATTTGGTGTCTCCCAAAGGATATGAAATGTCATTTCGCAATATTCATTAGTCGCTTCAAGCGCACAAGAATTGGGACTAGCAACCATACTGGCAATTTTTAATGGTTTTTCTATAAAAGTGCCATTATTAGATTTTTTATTGGTTGCCGCATAGCTAGTGCTAAGCAAACTAATATTTAACAATAAAACAATGAATAAAAATACAAGTTTACTTGGGTTTTGTTCCATTAAAATGACCACATCACCCCCAAACCAAAGCGGTAACTATTAATATTTGGAGCTACGAGAGGGCTTTTATTGATATTATGGCTAAACAATGTGTAATCGCCATAGCCCACAACAGATAAATGACTATTCACTTGATATGCGATGTATAAATTAAATTTATTAGTGAAAGCACTCCGTGGCTTATAAATAGGGCGGTTTACAGTACTTTCATCCGGAACAATGCCAAAATAATATTGGGTAGTATCTTCACTTAACCAAGAAACGCCGTATGAGGGCCAAATTGTCCAGCGCTTCATAAATATTGGGTAAGCATAATCAAAAGCGATAATATAACCTTGATGTGTATTAGAAATATCTCTTAGAGCACGAAATCGAGTTTCACCATATTCATGGCTGTAATACATCTCAATGCCACCATCTAATGAGGTTTTTCTTTTATTAATGCCAGTTAGTTGTGAGCCAAAGTGTTGCGATTTTTCAGAAAACCCTTGAAACAAAGATTCAGCGATCAAATTTACTACAAAATGTTTAGTCCGTTGTAAACTATAACCAAAGGTAAATGGACGACCAATTAATGGGCTAACTTCAAAGAAAAAATCATGATAATAATAACCGCCAGATAATATGACTGAACTCGACAAATCACCATCTTCATGTTTATTAACACCCTGAATATAATGTTTATCGAAGTTTGCTGACAAGCCCAAATCTAATTCCCAGTAGCTATCATCTTCGTCAAGATTTGATTTAATATCGACCGTATTATGTATCGGCAGTTCGGCTGCTGACAACGTAAAGTTTGTAAAAAATAATAATATATACAGAAGGTATTTGGGCGATTGATTATGTGTCATAAATGCATGTTAACAAAGTGTAATGAGTGTATTTTGGCGGAGCAAAGTTGTGGGGTCAAGGGAGAAATAATAATGGCGTGTTTTTATCGCTTATAAATCAGAAATCTTGAGGTTAGATTTGTAAAGTTGACTGGGGATATATTGTTTTTATTGCTAAGATATAAATTATTTAGGAGTCAATTATGGCAAAAAAGGTCGTACTTTATAGCATGAAAAATTGCTCTCATTGTCAAACAGCAAAACAATATTTAGATAAAAAGGGGATAAAATTTAGATTATGTGATGTTAAAACACCTAGTGGGCAAAAAGAATTTTACAAAACAGGTATGAGAGGTGTGCCGGTTTTAAAAATTGGCGATCAATGGTTAAATGGTTTTACCGTCTCGCAGTTTGAAAAAATGTATCAAGATTAATTTACTGTTAACTTAGTGTTATCTCTGTTAATAGCCGTGTTTATGTATTAGGTGTATGTTTTTGTTAGAGTTTCAAGTCTCGTTTGATGTGTTTTATTATGCTAAAGTAATATTTGTTCTGCTGTTTAGTATTCATGGATGTATTTATGGTCGAGATTAAAACAATAAAAATAAAAACGCGGAGACAAGCTATCTTAAAAGCTATTTATTTTACTCTTAAATTATCATTACTCTTTTGTTCTCTCCTTGGCATCCAAGGCGTTGCAGTGGTTCATGCACAATCTAATGTCGAAATACCAGTGCAAGAAGACCAAGTTAACCGTGAACCTTGGGATAGTTATCAAAAAATTGTCGCTTTTGAAAAATTGCATCAGCAGAAAAGTTTTGCTGTGAATCAAAAAAAACGCACAAAGCCAAACTCTTCTAATAAGTTTAGTCTTTCTGATAATGTTAAAAACTTATCAAAATTAACCGATTTATCTTTAAATACTTATCTTTTACTGTTATTGCGTAAAGCTCAAAGTGAAAATTTACTTTATTTTCATAAAGATTTATTGGTAACGGTTAATCAAGCACAAAAATTAATTAATATACAAACACCTAATTATATTTCGAGTCAGTTTAACGTTTATGCGGGCATAATCGCTCAACGAAAAGGTTTATATGAACAGTCAGTAAATTTACTTTCTAAGGCAATAGATCAAGCATCTAAAGCTGAATTGCCGAGAGTTTACATAATGGCAAAAGGAGAATTAGCCTACACTCGAAGCTTAAAAGAATTATACGAAACATCCTTAGTAGAAATCCAAAAAGCCTATGTTGACGCCTTTGAACTTGATGATCAGTTTTTAGTGGCCACTATAAATGAAACATACGGAGCTATTTATGGTTATTTGAAAGAGTATTCTAAATCTATTGAATATTATGAAAAAGCATTAGAATCATACGAGCAACTTGGATATAAAGCACATGTTGCTGAAGCTATTTATGGTATGGCGTCTACGTATCGTTATTGGAAAAAATACGATTTAGCCATTGCTAAATTTGAATTATATGTAGAGAAAGTTTCTTACACACCTAATACAGATATCGCTTTTTTTGGCAACTATGGCTTAGGTATGAGCTTTGCTGAAAAAGGAGATTGCCAGCATGCTTTATCGATTATTGATAAAGCGCTAGCGCTAAATGGACAAATTGATTACAACGCTGAATTATATAAGCGAAAAGCGAGTTGTTTAATTAAGTTAAATAAATTAGCTCAAGCACAACAGTCTATTAATGCCGCAACTAATATATTTAATAAACTTCCTGAACTTAAGGGTACAAATTGGCAGTTAGAAGTAGAAAAAATTTCGGCAATGTTGGCAAATGCTCGAGGCTCTTATAAAAAAGCATTCGCGCTGTTGGTTGAATACCAGCAAAAATATGTACAACTTCAAGAAAAAATTGCATCCGACCGTTTAATTAAAGTGCGATCGGCCTTAGAAATTGAACGTCGAGATGTCGAAATATCCTTATTGCAACAACGGGCAAAAGTGCAAAGCTTGCAAATGGAAAAAAAACAGCAACAGGTTAATTTACAGCGTTATTTAATTATTGTAGTGATAATTTTTGTGTTAGCAGGCTTAGTGTTTTTAATTGCCCAGAAAAGAAATATGCGTAAGTTATATCAAATATCAATTAGAGATTCACTTTCTGATTTATTCAATCGTAAATATGTCTTTAGTATACTAGATGAAAAACTAGCAAGCGCAAAGAATAATGGGGATGAGTTAAGTATATTACTACTTGATATAGATGACTTTAAATTTGTAAACGATCAATTTGGACATCCTTTTGGTGACGAAGTAATCAAACAAATTGCGGTTATATGCAAAGAATTATTCCGCCCTGAGTATATTACCGGCCGGATTGGCGGAGAAGAATTTTTATGCGTATTACCAAAAATCGATGATAATGAGTGTAAAAAATTAGCACAGCGTATATTAGACACAATCGCCAATCATAATTTTATCACTGAGTCGGGCGAACTTTACTCAGTTACAGTGAGTATTGGTATTGCTAGTTATAAGTCGACGGTTAAAAATAGCTTAGATTTATACAAATTTGCAGACAAAGCGCTATATCAAGCCAAAGAGTCAGGCAAAAATGCCTATATTGTTTATCAAAATATTGATCTTTAAAGCGCTGTTTATCGTATTTGAACATATAACAGTCAATATTAAAAAATAATGCGTTAACATACATGCAACAGTCAATATTAAAAAATAGTGCGTTAACAAACATGCAACAGTCAATATTAAAAAATAGTGTGTTAACAAATGCTATCAATGTATTAGCCCAAGAAATAATAGTTTTTCAACAAGATTACATTGCACACTTAGGTTTTGTGGCTCATGTACATTTTGAACTTGAAGGATGTTTTGAATCGGCTAAATCTTTATTTTCAGCGGCTGTGGCGCGAGCATCAAATAATTACAATTTTGACGATATTAATGCTGAATTAGCCGCGATGAATATCGACGGTGGTTTAGTTACTGAATATTGGCAAAATCAATGGGAATTTGTTTCTCATTTCAACGGTCAATCTCCCCTCAAAGAAGCGCAAAACTTACAATGCGTGATTAATAAATTACCACAATTAGCTAAAAAATATGGATTTAATGAAACCTATATTCAACCCGTAGTTTGGTCAGGAGATCGAGGTAAACTAGCCAAACATTGTGATAATGTTTTTTCAACCGATAGTAGAGCTGTACATATACCTAACGCAATTCAACTTAATGTTAGCGTTAGCAAATTAGAATTGGTTGATAGTCAATATAAGGCAACGGATAATATTGTCGCTTATGGTCATTTTGGCGAACAATTACAACAATGCTTTTTGCAAACGAGTGGTGCTTGTAGTTTATTATATTTGCCTGAAGAAGATGCTTTTGAGCGTTTTGCATTAAAAAGTAAATATGGTTTAGCAAGAGAACTATGTTCGCCTACTGATATATCTGGTGGTCATCAAGGTAGTATTGCTTTATATCGAAAACAAGGGAAACATAATCAATTGATGGGAGAAACACCGTTATTGTACGGTAGTGACAATCAGATCATGATTAGTGAGTACCATTGGCAAAAGACTGCTCGAATCGAACATCGACTCGGTGCGTCTAGTTATCATTATAATCCATATGTTAATGTAATATTTGCGCTAGCCAATGTGATTGACGCGCTGGAGGATTGTTATGATAAAACAAAAGCCCCCAAAAACGAATCTGTTAAAATACAAGAGTTGCCATTATCTTTGTATAATCGAGATGAAAAACAAGGGGCAATTGCATTATTTACTCAAGATAATTGGTTTGAAAAATCTATAAATCAAACACAACAAAAAATGCTCTCGTTACAATCAAATAAAATAAACAGTGCTTATTTATACACTGCATTGGGCAGTGAAATCAAAAAACAAATTTTAGCAACTTATGGTGGTTTTTATCCATCAATGAATAGAAATTAAAGCAGAAATATAGATGGATATTATAAAAAATCAGCAAAAAACACCGTTATTAATTGGCACTAATATTGATGAAAAAAGGGCTGAAATAAAACATTATTTTTTAAACACTTGGGCTACCTACGAATCTTTGTTTTCACTTATTAACGCCGATCATGCTTATTTTTTAAGGCCTGAACCGTTGCGTCATCCCCTTATATTTTATTTTGGTCATACGGCAACTTTTTATATTAATAAATTAATCTTGGGTAAGTTTATTAATAAAAGAATAAACAAACGCTTAGAGGCGATCTGTGCTGTTGGTGTTGATGAAATGAGCTGGGACGATCTTAATAGCGAGCATTATGATTGGCCATCTGTAGATGAAGTACGTGAATATCGACAACAAGTATCAGTATTAATCGAAAGTTTAATTGATAATATGCCGCTGACATTGCCGATCAAACAAGACTCGCTAGCTTGGATTATTTTAATGGGCATTGAGCATGAACGGATTCATTTAGAAACTAGCTCAGTGATTATCCGTATGCTTGATTTGTCTTATTTAACGAGTGACTCCGCAGCCTACCAACACTGGAAACCATGCCCTAGTGCATCATCGGCACCGCAAAATGAATTATTAGCAATTAAAGGAAAAATCGTACAACTAGGTAAACCAGCATCAGATACGACCTACGGTTGGGATAATGAATATGGTCAACAAAGCATAAAGGTTGAAGATTTTGCTACCAGTAAGTATTTAGTTTCAAACCAAGAGTTTTTAACTTTTATTGATGACGGCGGCTATTCAAAGGTTGAATATTGGAGTGACGAAGGGCAAAAATGGCTGCAATTTACCAAGGCTTGTATGCCTAAATTTTGGTTCAAACAAAACGATGAGTATTTTCAGCGTAACTTAATTAGCACAATGCCCTTGCCACTAAATTGGCCTGTAGAAGTAAATTACTTAGAAGCAAAAGCTTTTTGTAATTGGAAAAACCAGCAAAGCGAAAACAATATTCGCTTACTCACTGAAGCTGAATGGTTTTGTTTGCGAGAAAATATAACGGGTGACATAACAACTTGGCAAGACACACCAGTAAATATGAATCTTGAATATTATGCTTCTTCTTGTCCGATAAATACTTTTGAGAATAACGGTATCTACGATATTGCAGGAAATGTGTGGCAATGGAGTGAATCACAAATAGATGGTTTTGATGGTTTTAAAGTACACCCACTTTATGATGATTTTTCGACACCAACTTTTGATGGTAAGCATAATTTAATTAAAGGGGGATCGTGGATTTCAACCGGAAATGAAGTGATTAAAAATGCTCGTTATGCTTTTCGTCGACATTTTACTCAACACGCGGGCTTTAGATACGTAAGCTCTGAATATAATAAAATGCCAGTTTCAGCAATGAATCAATATGAAACAGATAGTGATGTTTGCCAACAACTCCAAAATCATTATGAAAATGCATTAAATAAACAGAAAAATTATCAAAAAGAAGTTGCAGAGTTAGTAAAGGATACTGTTAAACAGTATCAAGTTGATAATAAAAAATTGTTAGATTTAGGTTGTAGTGTAGGGCGTTGCTCATTTGAGTTAGCTGCAAATTTTGATCAAATAGATGCAGTGGATTTTACCGCACGTTATATTCAACATGGGGTGCAACTACAAAATTCAGAAAATGTACGCTACATTACTAAAAATGAAGGGGAAATAGTCGACTTTCATGAAGTTAATCTCGAACAATTAGATTTATTATCAGCTAAAAATATAGTTTTTAGCCAAGGAGATCCGAGTAATTTAAAAGCTATATTTACGGGCTATGATGTGGTTTTGGCACAGCAAGTATTAGAAAATAACCATCATCCTAAATTATTTTTAGCGAATGTAGATCAAAAACTTAATCCAAATGGTTTGTTATTTTTACTAAGTGATTATGACTTTAATGAGAATATAACCGCTAAAGAAAATTGGCTAGGGGGCATTAAAATTAATGGTGAAAACGTTACTGCATTTGCTGGCATTGACGAAATTCTCAGATCAAAATTTGAATTATTATCACAGCATGAGCTAAATAAAACCCTAAAAAGTAGCGCTCGTCATGCTTCTATTCATTACATTCATGTTACTGTTTGGCGAAAAAAATAATATAGTTATGATAATCTAAGGGTAACGGTTATATATCACCCTTTTTATCTTAAAATCCATAAAAATCAATTTGGTAGCTGAGTTATTAAAATCCACCATATGATTTTGTTATTAGCATCGTCAATAATAGTTGAAAAAAGTTCAATTTATTTTCATAAAAAAAATCGAATTAAATTTGATTTTTTTTATGAATTAAACTACGAATAATTTCGCATAAATAATTAATAAGAACAGGCTAGAGTTACTGTAATTATTAGTGTCTTGATAAAATTGACCTTTTTTGATAATTAAATAAATATGCAAATTAATCTATCAAAAATTGTGTTTTGTAATAAAAGCATACATTTCACCCCCTTGTAATAAATACTAAGCTGTTCTATAACTAAATAGTCTATTAATTAAGGTGATATAAATCGCCAATACAATAGAACATCAATTCATATTTATTTGTAACGTTTGGGAAGGAAATAACATGTCTAATAAATTTCGTACAGGAACCTTAGCTATTGCTATAAGCATGGCATTAGGAACTGTATCTTCATATGCTGCTGAAAGTGGTGCAAATGCAGAGAAAGAAAAAAGCGTAGAACGTATTGCTGTTGTTGGTACAAGATCTGCCCCAAGATCTGTTGCCGATTCTCCAGTACCAATTGATATTGTTGGAGGAGATGAGCTCGGTAAAAATGCTTCAAGTGATATGCTTGATATGCTTCAAGCAGCCATACCCTCTTTAAATGTGCGTCAACAACCCATTTCTGATGCAGCCTCTTTTATACGTCCAGTTAACTTACGTGGTTTATCGTCAGACAGTACGTTAATTTTACTTAATGGTAAAAGACGTCACCGTGCTTCTGTTATTGCCTTTCAAGGTGGTGGTGTAAATGATGGTGCTCAAGGTCCTGATATTTCAGTGATCCCAAGTGTTGCGTTAAAACAAGTTGAAGTGCTTCGTGATGGTTCTGCAGCGCAGTACGGCTCTGATGCTATTGCCGGTGTAATGAATTTTGTATTAAAAGACAGTGCTGATGGCGGTTCTGTTTCAGTAAAAGCCGGTGAATATTATGAAGGTGACGGTGGATTAACTGTTGTTGATGGTAATATTGGTATGCCGTTTACTGATGATGGTTTTGTTAACTTAAGCTTTCAATATAAAACGGCAGATGCAACTAGCCGAAGTGTTCAACGCCCAGATGCTCAAGGCTTAATAGATGCAGGCAACACTGCGGTTGCTAGCCCTGCAATGATTTGGGGTAATCCAAAAATTGATGACGACATTACTCTATTCGGTAATGTTGGCCTTGATTTAGGTAATGATAAAGAATTTTACATGTTCGGTAACTACTCTAATCGTACTGCGACAGGCGGTTACTACTATCGTAATCCACAAAATCGTGGTGGTGTATTTACTGATGGTAATGGGGATTTATTAGTCGGAGCAATGGATGGTAATGCGTCAGCGTGTCCAAACATTCCAATTACTTCAGCTAACGTTTTAAACCAGCAAGATTATATTGATAATGTTGCCAACAATGATAACTGTTGGGCGTTTAATGAATTGATGCCGGGTGGTTATACTCCACAATTCACCGGTGTTATTAATGATACTTCGTTAACTATGGGAACTAAAGGTGAAATTAAAGGCGGATTCTTAGATGAAGCTAGTTATGACATCAGTGGTTCATACGGTAGAAATAAGTCAACGTATACCTTAGCAAACACTGTTAACCCATCAATGGGCGCATTAAATATTGATCAACCGAATAACGCCTTTGAAGCAGGTTCATATATACAGCTAGAAAAATCTTTTAATGCTGACTTAGTTAAAGGGATTGATGTCGGATTAGACGATCCAATGAACTTTGCAACAGGTATTGAATGGCGTCAAGAGAGCTTTGAAATAGTATCAGGAGAACAAGCATCTTGGGAGCAAGGTCCTCTAGCTAGCCAAGGTTTTAGTGTTGGTTCTCATGGTTTTGCGGGTTTCTCGCCAGAATCTCAAGGTATTAATTCACGTCAAAGTATTGCGGCTTACGTTGATGTTGAAGCATACATTACCGATGAGTTTTTATTAGGCGGTGCACTTCGCTATGAAGATTTCTCTTCTTTTGGTAGTACAACTAACTATAAGTTAACTGCCCAATATCAAGTTACAGATGAATTTTCTTTACGTGCCTCACATTCAACAGGCTTCCGTGCACCAACTGTTGGTCAAGCGAATGTTGTTAATACACAAACATCACTAGTTAATGGTGAGCTAATTCAATCGGCTACTTACCCGCCAACACATCCTGTGTCTGCGCAATTAGGTGGTACAGAGCTTGAACCAGAAAAATCAAAAAGTTATGCAATGGGCGCAGTGTATCAAAGTGGTGATTTATTCATGACGATTGATGCTTATAGAATTGACGTTAATAACCGTGTTGCTCAAACCGATAAAGTGTTTATCACGCAAGCTGATGTTAATGCACTTCAAGGTAAGTATCCAAGCCCAGAATTGTTATTAGGCGGTTCAGTTACCTTTTTTGCTAACGATTTCGATACTGAAACAAAAGGTATTGATGTAGTAATGAACTACGGTATGGAATTAATGGAAGGTGATACTAAGTTTAGTCTTGCTTATAATTACAATTCAACTAAAGTTACAGATCCTGGGGCATTTACTTCTGGCTTTAAAGTTCGTCGTTTAGAAGAAGGTATTCCAGAGCACCGTGCTACTTTAACAATGGCGCAAAGTTGGGAAAATGTCAGCATGTTTGTTCGCGCTAACTATTTTGGTAAATGGTTTGCAACTCATGCGGATGAGCCTGATGAGTTCAGTTCTTATGGCTGGTCAGAAACTGTGGGTTCATCGTTTACTTTAGATGCTGAAGTTAGCTACTTTGTAAATGATAGCTGGGTATTGTCTGCAGGCGCTAACAATATTCTTGATACCAAAGCTCAAGAGTTACAAAAAAATGGTGGTGCTTACGGCGTTGTAGGCGGCGTATACTACGAAAGTGGTCCATTTGATTATAGCGGTGGCTTCTACTACGTGAAAGCAACGTATAACTTCTAATATCTATTAACATAACTTATTGAAGTTAAATAAAAATACCGTACAACGAAAGTTGTGCGGTATTTTTTTTATTGATTTTTCTCGGTTTTATAATTTAGACAGTAAAGATAAAAAAGTTGAAGTATGACTCGTTATTTAGCTAGATTATAAATTATTTAACAATGGCCCATTTCTGTTTAGTTTGTTCAATTGCTTTAATTCGATCATTGTTCATTGCTTCTTTTATGTTAGCGCCTTGTATGCCTTGAGCAATAAATTCTTTAGCGTTCACTTCTAAAGCATTTTCAGCACATTCAGTAAAATATTTAGCTTGAGGGTAAGGATTTATTTCTAATCCTAAGCGACCTCGAAAGTCGGCTTCACAACACAATAAAAAATCAGTTAATTGGCTGGGATTTCGCCAAATATCTAGCGCGTTAAATATCTTTAAAATAGTACTTGCTTTTAATTCAAACACTTTATGACAATGTAGATGATATTCACAAACAAGTAATGCTAATTTTTCTATTTTATTCGGTACTTTAAATTGTTTACATGCTTTTTCAACCAAAGCTAAACCTGATTTTTCATGCCCTTGATGGCTAGGGTATTTACTAGCAGGTGTTAAGCCCTTACCTAAATCATGACAAAGCGCAGCAAAACGTATTGCTAACCCTTCACTACCATTTTGTGTAAGCAAGCAAGCTTGCTGTAATACCATCATGGTGTGTATACCACTACATATTTCAGGGTGCCATTTAGCGGGGTTAGGAATGCCCCACAAGTTATCTAATTCTGGCCATAATTGTTGTAGTGCTTGGCAATTTCGTAAAACTTGAAAAAATACTTCAGCATTGTTATCGACTAAACTCTGACTCATTTCTTGCCAAAGTCGTTCAGCGCTTAAAGTGGCTAATTCACCACTCGCTGCTATTTTATTCATTAGTTGATTTGTTTCATTGGCGACACTAAAACCTAAAGAATGATAACGAGCGGCAAAACGGGCTACGCGCAAGACGCGCAAAGGGTCTTCTGAAAAAGCAGGTGAAACATGGCGCAGTGCTTTTTCGCGTAAATCTTGTTGTCCACCATAAGGATCGATAATTTTGCCATCACTCGACATTGCCATAGCATTAACAGTTAAGTCTCTGCGTAGTAGGTCTTCTTCAATGGTAACATCTGGCGCAGCATAGCAAGTAAATCCGGTATAACCTTTTCCTTGTTTTCGCTCAGTACGAGCTAGTGCAAATTCTGCTTTTGTTTTTGGATGTAAAAACACTGGAAAATCTTTACCAACGGCGATAAAACCAAGTGTTAACATTTGTTCGCTTGTTGCGCCAACTACCAAAAAGTCATGATCTTTAACTGTTCTATTTAATAATTTATCGCGAACAGCACCGCCAACGAGATAAATGTTGAGCGGTAAATCTTTATAGGGCTTGAATTGAGAAAAAGTTAGCATTGCTTTTATTGAATTAACTAAAGATAAGTAAGATTATGTAAAGTTTATCACAATTTAACATTTCTTAAATTCAGATTTTACAGTAGCGGTTGTAAGTGGAATAATGGAGAACGCTATATTTATCGACAATTTTTCCTATTTTATGTATACAGCTTATTTTGCTTTAAATGATTTACCTTTTTCCATTGCGCCTGATCCCGATTATTTATTTATGAGTGATCGACATCGGGAAGCATTGTCTCATCTAACTTACGGTTTAGGGACTACAGGCGGATTTGTATTACTAACGGGAGAAGTAGGTACGGGAAAAACGACTATCAGCCGTCGTTTAATGGAACAATTACCTGAAAATACGCAAGTTGCGTTCATTCTTAACCCAACCCTATCTAGTCAAGAATTATTAGCCACAATTTGTGATCAATTAAAAGTTCGTTATCGTAAAACAGGGGCAACGTTAAAAACGCTTACCGATAAAATTCAAGAAAAGTTATTAAAAAATCATCAAGCTAACATTAATACGTTATTAATTATAGACGAAGCACAACACCTTCAAGCTGAAGTTTTAGAACAGTTAAGGTTGTTAACTAATTTTGAAACGAATACTAAAAAATTATTACAGGTAATTCTGATTGGTCAACCAGAATTACAACAATTATTACAACGTCGAGACCTAAGACAACTCGCCCAGCGTATTACCGCCCGTTATCACTTGATGCCGTTAAATAAGCAAGAGGTCGCCCAGTATATACAGCACAGATTATCGGTAGCAGATTGCTATCGGGTAATATTTGATAAAAGTGCATTGAGTATTATTCATCAGTTATCACAAGGTATACCAAGGTTAATTAACTTGTTATGTGATCGTAGCTTGTGGATTGCTTATGGTGACAGTAAATCAGTAGTTGATAAAAAAACAGTAATTAAAGCTTCTGCAGAAGCGTTGGGTGAAGAATATCAACCAGTAAGGTTCTGGCATAAAGCGCCTATTAAAATTGCGGCTTCAGTTGTTGTCCTTAGTGGAGTACTTGGCGGCGGGGTATGGTGGGGACAAAATGGACATTTCCAACAAACGAAAATTGAGTCCTCTTTAACACAAGAATTATCACAAAAAATTCAAACAGATAAACCAACTGAACTTACCTCACCAGATCAAAGCAAAGGATTAAATGAGTTAGAACAGCCTGAAAAAGCTGCAAAAAATATTGTGAAAACTCAACGTCAAAATTCATTGCCGGACCCATTGTTGAATCATCCAGATTCAAGTGATACAGGCCTTAGTACCAAAAATAGTAATGTAGTTGAAACCGAAAAACCTTTGATTTTAGGTTACAAGAGCGATGAGTATCGACAACAGCTTGCAAAAGGCATTTCAACAAATAAGGCCGAACAATACAAAGTAACCGCGACCGATGGTGTTTCAGATAAATTATTACAAAAGTTTCAGAATGCGATTAATGAAACAGAAGTCGGAAGTGGTAGTGATTTGGCTGATACAAGCGTAGTAAATAAGAACATTCAAACATTATCGGACATGCCAGCTTGGTTACAAAAGTCGTTACCAGCGATGAAATTTGACATGCATATTTTTGCCAGCGATGGCAAAGGTTGGGTACGCGTAAATGGTAAAGATGCACATGAAGGCAATACCATTGCAAAAAACGTGGTACTGGAAAAAATATTACCACAGCAAGTTATTTTGAATTTTAAAGGTGAAGAATTTAGTATGCCAGCACTTTCATCTTGGTGAGACTTTATGAGCAGGCGCAAACTAAAATAATGATGATTTCTGCGGTATTATATCAATTTAATCAACTTGGTATTAGTACTGGTCAATAAACAAAAAACGGCATTTAAAATGCCGTTTTTTTGTTATAAGAAAACAATCTTACCGCTCAACTACTGCCAAGCCGGCATGTTTGCTTCAAAGGCTTTTATTTTATCTATTTTATTTAATGTCCAACCAACACTGTCAATTCCTTGTTCTAAGCAGTATTGATGGAAACTATCTAAACTAAATTTATAGCTTTTTTCTGTATTGTCAGCGTTTTTAATGCTCAATGTATTATTCGGTAAATCAACGGTTAGAGTTAAATTACCAGATGATGCTTGAGTAAATAATTCGTTGATTTGTTCTTCAGGTAATTTAATTGGTAATAAACCAATATTAATGCAGTTACCGTAAAAAATATCAGCAAAACTTAGGGCAATAACAACTTTAAAACCAAAGTCTTCAAGTGCCCAAGGCGCGTGTTCTCTACTTGAGCCACAACCAAAGTTTTCACGCGTTAATAAAATACTCGCACCTTTATACTCAGCTTTATTTAAGATGAAATCAGGGTTTTCTTGTTGACCTGCATTGTCTAAAAAACGGCTGTCGTGAAATAAGTGTTGACCAAAACCTGTACGTGTTGTTTTTTGCAAAAACTGCTTTGGGATTATTTGATCAGTGTCGACATTAGCAATATCTAATGGTGCAACCAAACCAGTATGTGTAGTAAATTTTTCCATTTTATTTTTCCTAGAAAAAAGAGAATTGTTATGAGTTTAAATCAACAAAATGACCTTCGATTGCCGTAGCGGCTGCCATTTCTGGGCTCACCAAATGAGTTCGGCTACCACGACCTTGACGACCTTCAAAATTACGATTACTGGTAGAGGCGCAGCGATCGCCCTCAGATAACACATCGTCATTCATGCCTAAGCACATTGAACAACCCGGTAAACGCCATTCAAAGCCAGCATCTATAAATATTTGTGATAAACCTTCTTTTTCGGCTTGTTCTTTTACTCTATACGAGCCAGGCACAATAATCGCATCAACACTGCTTGATACTTTTTGACCTAGCGTTGCATATTTTGAAACAACGCTTGCTGCCGCACGTAAATCTTCAATGCGTGAATTGGTACATGAACCAATAAAGACTTTGTTAACAGTAATATCGGTGATTTTTGTACCTGCGGTTAAATCCATATATTTTAATGCGGCCGCGCAAGATTCTTTTTCAACAGCATCGGTAAAATCATCTGGTGAAGGTACTGTACTATCTACTGAAGTCACTTGACCTGGCGTTGTTCCCCACGTTACTTGCGCTTTTATATCTTTTGCATTTAAGGTGATAACAGTATCAAATACGGCGTTATCATCTGATTTTAGTGTTTTCCAATCACTAACCGCTTGTAACCATTTATCCCCTTTAGGCGCGTATTCACGACCTTCAACGTAAGCAATAGTCGTTTCATCAGGGGCAATTAATCCCGCCTTTGCACCGAATTCAATACTCATATTACAAATGGTCATACGCTCTTCCATGCTTAATGCACGAATAGCTTCACCTGTATATTCAACAACATAACCCGTTGCACCGGCGCTACCTGTAACACCAATAATAGCTAAAATAATATCTTTAGCGCTTATACCTTTGCCAACGCTGCCATTGACTTCAATTTTCATCGTTTTAGCTTTGGTTTGGCGTAATGTTTGGGTAGCAAAAACATGTTCTACTTCTGAGGTTCCAATGCCAAAGGCTAGTGCGCCAAATGCGCCATGAGTTGCAGTATGAGAATCACCACATACAATCACTGTACCTGGAATAGTTAACCCTAATTCAGGCCCTATTACATGCACAATACCTTGATTTTTATGGCCAATACCAAATAATTCAATACCAAACTCTTTACAGTTTTTTTGTAAAGTGCGTAATTGATTAGCTGCACCTTCGCCTGCCGCGTTAATTTCTAATGAACGCGTTGAAGTATTATGATCCATTGTCGCAATAGTACGTTCAGGATGGCGTACAGGGCGATTATGAAATTTTAAATTAGCAAACGCTTGTGGCGATGTAACTTCATGAATTAAATGGCGATCAACATAAATCAAAGGTGTTTCACCGTCGATTTCTTCAACTAAATGACGTTGCCATAATTTGTCATATAAAGTTGTGCTTTTCATAGTTTGCGCTGTTTGTGTCATTTCTTGTGACATGAGTGTTTTCCTAAACTGCTTGATTGATTAAACGACAAATGTGATCGCCCATTTCACTGGTTGAAACGGCTTGAGTACCTTGTGCTTTTTGTTCTGGTGTTAGCAAGTCACCAGTAAAAATATTGTTATCCAATGCACTTGCTACGGCATTTTCTATTGCAGTAGCTGCGTCATTTTGATTTAAGCTATAACGTAATAATAAAGCGGCTGATAAAATTTGTGCAATAGGGTTAGCAATACCTTTGCCTGCGATATCTGGTGCTGTACCGCCTGCGGGTTCATACATACCAAAACCTTGCTCGTTCAAACTTGCTGACGGTAATAATCCCATGCTGCCGGTGATCATTGCACAAATATCAGATAAAATATCACCAAATAAATTGCCGCATAAAATCACGTCAAATTGCGCTGGGTTTTTCACTAATTGCATTGCAGCGTTATCAACATACATGTGTTCTAATTCAACGCTAGGGTAGTCTTTAGCAACGTCTATAACGACTTCACGCCATAATACAGAACTTGCCAATACATTGGCTTTGTCTACCGAAATAACTTTGTTATTACGTTTTAGCGCAGCTTCAAACGCAAGCTTAGCAATACGGGTAATTTCTGCACGCGAATAAATCATGGTATCAAAACCAGCTTCTTCTGGCGTACCTGCGTTATGACGGCCTTTAGGTTCTCCAAAATAAATACCACCGGTTAATTCACGCATCACTAATATGTCAAAACCTGTTTGTGAAATATCACTACGCAATGGTGAAAGCGACGACATTGCCGATTGCAATTGAGCAGGGCGCATATTACAAAATAAGCCAAAGTGACCACGTAAACCTAATAATGAAGCACGTTCTGGTTGTTCGGTTGGTGGTAAGTTTGTCCACTTAGGGCCGCCTACTGAACCGAATAATATTGCCTCGCTTTGTTCACAACCTTCAATGGTACTTTGAGGTAACGCCATACCATGGTTATCAATGGCACAACCACCAACATCATAATGGTTAAAGTTTAAAGGGAAGTTGAATTTATCTGCGACTGTTTTTAATACTTTTACCGCTTCAGTCATTACTTCTGGGCCAATACCATCGCCCGCTAATATTGCTATGTTAGACATCTTAATTTAGTTACCTTGCTTAAATTTATTGTTAAATTGTTAGTTAATTTTTAGCATATATTGAAAATAGATCCTGACCTTCGTCAGGATGACGTAATAATTGCCAGTATACTGAATACAGACCCTGAATATTGCCAGGATGACAGTGATACTATCGAGTACGTTTTACTGAACTCGTTTCCAATGCTGTTCGTTTAAGCGTTTTCTTTACGCTTTTGCGATCGTTTCACTGGAAATTTTCCTATCCTCATTTTTACCGCCCTAGGATAATTAGGGCGTTTTGATTTCGGAAG
>Ga0316204_10001807_pt1 | contig 54031 bp, 72 predicted proteins | sample 6monrhotite_MG_2_FD_205661 | JGI IMG/M metagenome (GOLD analysis project Ga0316204, IMG submission 205661) | Microbial mat bacterial communities from mineral coupon in-situ incubated in ocean water Damariscotta River, Maine, United States -... | ecosystem: Environmental > Aquatic > Marine >... | reverse complement strand
GTGGGAAGCAATGCAAAAGGCTAGGTGCAAACTTTTCGATGATATTTTTGCCCTAAGCCCAAGTATGAAACGGTATAAAATATAGGGTACATACTTTCAGACTCATTTATGGATTGGAAAATACTATGTCTGCTTTGGGTGGCGCTCTCAACTCATAAAAAAAGCATCTTGAATCATTTCGCATACTACTTTACAATCATCTACAGCTAACCATTAACGCAATTGATATACACTTTGCACAAAACCAAAGCTGTAAGCCTTGCTTGATACCAATTGTAGGTGAACGTCATTTCCCAAGTCTCCAAATAAACGGATTCCCTGTCCCAGTAGTACAGGAATCTGGGTAAGCGTCATATCATCCACCAATCCCGCTGCCATAAAGCGCTGAATGGTTACGCCACCATCAATATATACTCGAGAGTAACCCGATTTGGCAAAGAAATCGCAAAGTGCTTCAGGGCTTCCAGATTGTTGTGAAACAGAAGCTGGCAATGATGCAGGAAAAGTGATGGGTGACGAACTCAATACATATACGGACGTAGTGCCATAAGGCCAGTCGCCGCCAAAACTGAGTACCTTTTCAAAGGTATTTCTTCCCATCACAAGTGCATCCACCGAATCAAAGAACTTGGCGTAACCGCAGTCTTCCCCCTCGGGCACTAAGCTGTTGGCCGCATCCAACCAATCAAGAGAGCCATCAGCTCTGGCGATAAAACCATCCATACTGCTGGCAATAAATACGGATATCTGGGTTTTATTTATGGGCAATCGGTTTGTCGGTGAATAGGTAATCTTTAAGCTCTTTATCCATCGCTGGGTCTTTGCGGCGAATCCATTCTAAGACCATCGCAGCATGTTCTTTTTCTTCATCACGGTTATGTTCTAAAATGGCTTTTAATTCGGCATCTTTACAGGCATCAACACGCTGGTTATACCAATCAACAGCTTCAAGCTCTTCCATCAACGATGTGATTGCGCGGTGCATATCACGTGTTTCATCGCTAAGTTCATTAATCGGTTCGTGGTATCCTTCGTTTGCCATACTCTGCTCTCCCTCTCACTTTTTATCGTACTTTTCAATTAGCCACGGTGAAATGCTAATTTCCTACGATACTCTTCAGGGTCATGCGTTTTAACCATTGCCCCACCGCGTGGGTAAAGCGCATCATATAACCGTGATACCCAAAAACGCAGCGCGCCCAAGCGCAGCAACGCAACCAAAGCATTTTCTTCTTCGAAATTTAATGTGCGTTTTGAAGTATAACCTTCTAAAAATACTTTCATGCGTTTTTGATCGTCTGCACCAAGCACAATAGCTTGGGCATTGATTGCGATGGCAACGTCCATCATATAAGCCGAATCATGGGCATAATAAAAATCAATCACACCCGATACTTCATCGCCTTCAAATAAAATATTATCACAAAACAAATCACCATGAATCACGCCACTAGGTAGTTTAACCATACTTTGTTGATGCTGAAAATTAAGCTCATCATTCAACAGGTTCAGCGCATCTGCGCCATATGTTTTTTCAACATCCGCCTGCATATGTTCAATATGATTTTTAAGCCAATCAAAACCTGTTGGGTTTTCACGCTTCTCAGGAAATGAAGCCCCTGCAAGATGCAATGCTGCTAAAGTTTCACCTGATGAGCGCAATTGCGCCTCATTCAAATCATCTAGCGTTTCCCCTGTTAAACATGAAACAATACAACCTTGTTTCATGCCTTCTTCGGTTTCAAAATCAAAAAGAAGTGAGAGATCTTTGCGCACTTGTACGTCAGGGCTTTTTAAACCTGTTGCTGCTAAATGTTTCATCAGCCGCATAAAGTAAGGTAATTCATTACCTGACAAACGCTCGAAAATGGTTAATACATAGCGTTTTCCATTTGTTGTATGGATAAAAAAATTACTATTCTCAATGCCCGCCGCAATGCCGCTAAAGCTTTTCAGCGTGCCCAATGCGTAGTCGGCTAGAATAGCCTCAATATGTTGATGATTTAGTTCAGTATACACAGACATACAATCAAACCTTTATCTTTATTCTTGTAAACGCAGAGCCGTTTCAAATACATGCGCACCATAAGCCCGCGCTGCAATCAACGATTCATCTGCAATGCCTTCTGGCATTCCTTCTTCATTACCTGTACGCACTGCCAAGCCCCAATGAAGACCAGCTTTGGAGAAGCCTGTTAACGAGCGCGGAAAGCCGCAAACAATCATGCCCTGCTCTAAGAAGTTGGCATGCAATGATATCAATGTTTGCTCAACACCGCCGCCTGCATCCCCAAAACCGCCATATGTGGCAAACACGCCACCGACTTTGCCTTCAAGCGCACCTTCCATCCAAAATTTAGAGCCCGAATCAATCAGCCGCTTTAATTGCCATGCCATGCTTCCCATATGTACAGGGGAGCCAAAAATAAGTACGTCTGCAAATAAAATATCATCAAGACTGGTCTCATCGGCTTGTTTTAGCACTGTTTGTCCAACAAGACCTTGCTCTGCCATTGCAGTTTTTACACCCACAGCAAGAGCATCGGCAACACGTTGCGTATGATCGTAGTCCGAATGATATGCGATCAACACATTCATCTGCGTTTACCCCAAAGTTCACACTTCATCATAATCATATATTCAGGCGTGCCCAATTTGGTTCATCAATTGTGAGCGTTCAAAACCAATTTTACGTGCTGCAAGTGCCCATTGATCTTCAATCGCTGTTTCAAAAATCAACGTTTGGCTAGCATCTCCCAACAACCAATCATTATCAATCAGCTCTTGCTCCAACTGACCCGCTTCCCATCCGGCATAACCCAGAAGCAATAAAAAGCGCTCAGGGCCTTTGCCTTGGGCAAGCAGCTCTAAAATATCTTTAGAAGTCGTGAGGTAAATTTCATCACTCAGGCACATCGTGGAGTCATATACTTTGTCTGCGCCATGCAACACAAACCCACGGTAAGCATCAACTGGACCTGCTTCATGCACCGCTTGTTCTTCAAAGGTCATTTGTGCTTTGCCTCTGGCTAAAGGTTCTTTGCATAACCCCATATCATCAAGCACATCAAATACATTCACGCCTTGCACTTTATTCAAAACCAAGCCCATCGAACCTTCATCATCATGATGGCATAATAACACCACGCTATCTTTAAAAAAACGATCATTCATCGAAGGCGTTGCCAACAATAACTTTCCAACCATGTCTTCAATCATAGCATACTCCGTCTATGGCTTTGTGCCATTTCAATCGCTGCAACCAAACTAGTATAACTTACTTTACCTGTTCCTGCACGTGAAAGTGCTGTGCCATGATCAACACTGGTACGAATAAAGGGTAAACCCAAAGTCACATTCACTGCATCACCAAAACTTAAAGCTTTAAGTGGAATTAAAGCTTGGTCATGATAACAACATACAATCGCATCATATTGTTCACGCATATTTGCCGAAAAAAGCGTATCTGCAGGTAAAGGCCCATCCACATGTATGCCTTTTTTATCCAATTTTTTCAGCACAGGACTAAGAACATCAATTTCTTCGCGACCAAAATGGCCTTGCTCCCCAGCATGTGGATTCAGCCCTGTTAAGGCCAAACGTGGTTGCTGAATACCCATCTGTTTTTGCATTGCCTGATAAGTAATCTTTAATATCTCTTCGGTATCCTTCTGGTTCAACATCGCAGCAACTTCCGCGATTGCAACATGGGTGGTGAGCAGCGCTACACGCAAAGTTGAAGATGCCAACATCATTACGACACGTTCTACCCCTGCAATATCCGCCAAAAATTCAGTGTGGCCGGGGAAATCAAAACCAGCATCTCTTAAGATTGCTTTTTCAATCGGAGCTGTAATCAAACCCGAAGCCTCTTGCGCCAAACTCTTTTCTGCAGCCACACGAATACATGTAATGACAGCTTCTGCCTCTGCAATACTTGGCTCTCCAGCAATCACTTCGCGCTCATCGTCTTGCGTAGGGTCAAACAACCAGAGGCCTGTTTTACTTTTATCCCGTTGCAGTGCGTCATCACATGTTAAAAGAGTGGCCTCTAAACCCAATGTTTTTGCGCGCTGTGCCAACCAACATTTTTTAGCCACAATCACAATATCTGCAAACAGTTCAGGCCTATCTTGGTATGCAAGCAGCACACAGTCTGGTCCAATACCTGCAGGCTCCCCCAGTGTTAACAAAAATGGTTGCATCAGAGCGCCTTACTTACACTGCTTATAAACAATCGTTGCACTTTCTTTAATACCGTTCATCCAACGAGGAACTTGCTGTTGCATTTCAGTATCCATCAATAGCTGTTCAATTTCAGCTTTGCGTGCTTCGAAAGCATTCGGATTAACGCTGCGTTTATTCACCAAACGAATCACATGCAAACCAAACTGCGAAGTCACCACGCCACTGGTGTCGCCGGGTTTCATCGCAAAAGCTGTATCTTCAAAAGCGGCAACCATCTGCCCACGCTTAAACCAGCCCAAGTCCCCGCCGCGTGAAGCACTAGGGCCTTGTGATAATTCTTTCGCGCGCACAGCAAATGCTTCATCTGACGTGCCCTGCATTTCCTTGGCTATGCGCTCCACACGTTCATGAATTTTTACTTGGGTTGTCAAGTCTGCGCTATCAGGAACTTTGATTAAAATATGGCGCGCTCGAACCTCTTCATAAGCCTTTGTGCTTTCAGGTTTCCGTTTACGTTCATCGGTAACTTGTAAAATATGAAACCCTGCAGCAGAACGAATCACTTTCGTTACTTCGCCTGTAGCAAGGGCAAAGACCTGTGCAAAAGCGCCTGCAACTGAACCTGGAGACACCCAGCCCATATCACCACCTGATGCTGCGTTAGGCGCTTCTGACTTAAGTGATACCAACCGCGTAAAGCTAGCGCCTTTTTGCAACTGCTTATGAATTCCTTCAGCCTGCTGACGTTTCTTCTCCACAGTAGCAGAGTCAGCTTGTGCAGGTAGTGCAATGAATAATTGCGAAATACGAACTTCCCGAACTTCTTTAGGGTCTTTTAAATTTTTACGGTAATATTCGCGCATAGATTCTTCACTGACACTCAGTTTTGAGCGGACAGCCAGATTAAGCAAACGCGTATTTAGCAATCTATCTTTCAGGCTTTCTTTATAATTATCTTCATCAATGCCTTGCGCCTTTAATACCGACTTTAACTGGCCAGGTTTGAGATTGTTACGTTTTTCAACATCTGCCATGGCTGCATTAACTTCTTCAGGGCTTATTTTCAGTTCAAGACTTTGCGCCTCTTGATACTGCAACAAACGCATAATCCTTGAATCAAGCGCCCTTTTATACAACGTGTTTGCACTTGCTAAAGCGCCCCCTTGCTGTTGAAGCTGCTTTTTCAAACCATCACTAGCCACATCAACTTCATAACACGTAACGGCTTGCCCATTCACAATCGCTGCGATTCCGTCCAAACGTTCCGTTTGTGCCAGTAGTGTTACTGGTGAAAATGCAATACTCAAACCTAATAAAACAAACTTAAACCAATTCAAAACATACCTCTCAATCTACTTGTCGGCAAAGCTACCGAGCCCATCAAAGGCGAGCAAGAAACGCGCGCCCACATCCGTGGCACCATTGCTACCCACCTGATAATTTTGAAACCTTTCTATTAACAAATTCCAGCATGCATGACGATACGAAAATCCTGCTACTGTCTCCAGCGTATGCTTACGAAACAAATCATATTGAATAGACACATGAGAAGACCAGCGCTTATCAAGCTGTACTTTCCCTTGTGCACCCACCATTTCTGCATCAACAGAATGACTTGCCAATGTGCGTTGCCACAACACATTAAAATACTGCTGCTCTTGCCCTGTCCAACTTACCACCGCATGTGATTCCACCCACTGGCTTACGCTAGAGTCATACTGCCCTCCTGCGGCAACCTTCACACTGGCATAAGGTAGCCATGAAGCCTCCGCCAATATATTTGAGGATCCTTGTGACGGTGCTGCTGTTAATGTTTTATCCACGCTTTCCTGTAAACCATCCCAGGACATACCTACTTGGCCTTCTAGCACTGTTCGCACTTCACCCTGCTCTGTTTTCTTCTGCAATGATGAGGCTAATAAAACACTCACCCGTCGCATGCGTTCAAAACGATCCCAGCCTGAATAACGATTCCCATGCATCAAATTACTCATACTCAAAGGCACCATACTGGAATCATAGTTGGGGTACTGACTCTGATCAGATGCAGATGACACATCAAAACGTAATATAGGTTTAATTTCATGCCGCCATTGTTTCATTGCCGAAACACGTTCAAAGGCCGAGGCCAACTCTAAACTAGAAGCAACAGCTTGGTAAGATGAGTGCGGGTCGGTGAAATTCTGCGAATCATAATACACTGCCTGCCCCATCACAGACCATGTCGCCTCAATTGCACCATCCTGCGCAGTCCATGGTATAGACCACGATGGTCTCACACCTGATCGTAATCCATACGCGCCTGTGTTGTGACGAAATTTGGTTGTTTGGTGCGCCAATGAAAAAGACTGAGGCGAACCCAAATCAAAATAATGTTGTGTTTGCAATCTAGGCATCACTTGCAGCAGGCTGCCCCGATTAGCCGTGCCAAGCGCTTGCTGGTAACGACCACTAAAGGCTGCACTGTCCCTACCTTCCTTCCATCCAAGCACTACTGTACTTGTTAAATACGACATCGATTCTTTTTCCCCAAATAAAGGAAAGTCTGAAACATGCAGCCCATCATCGACGACGTCCGCTTTCACACTCAAGTGAATCGACTGTGTTAATGCCCAGTCCATATCACTACGAAGACGGCTACGTTGTTTGTGCGTTTTTTTATCAAAAATACTGCGCACCTGCAACATCTCAGAACCTATTGCCGAACGGTGTCGCCACTCAATGTCTGCCATCAAACCACGCAACGACATCCAGTGAGGACGTAAAGTGATATCCCAATTGGGCGCCCCCGCTAAATAATATGGGATAATGTACTCTGTACCTCGCCGTGAACTCTGTAAAAATTCTGGTATCAAAAAACCAGAACGCCTCGTTAATGCATTAAACCAGCGTGGGAAATACATCACCGGCACGCCGCCCCACTCGAACCATGCATTTTTCGCAATAAATGTCCCCGCTTCACGGTCTAGAGTTGCCTCTTCAGCAAATATCGCCCAAGCCCAAGCATCTTCAGGACATGCACTAAATTCAATGTTTTTGCCCTTAAATTTTTCAAGATCTATGCGTTGCAGGTAATGCCCCTTAAACGTGTAACCTTGGTCAAAGTGAACTGTCGCTTGCTTCATTTCACCCGTCATGGCATCAAGGTCAAACTTGAGGGATTCAGCTTGAATATCAAAATCTTTTGCTTGCAAATACACATCACCCGATGCGCTAATGCCACCATATGGATCGCGCTGAATATGGTCTGCTTTCATTTCGCCAGCCAATGCAGTCGAGGAAGTGAAAAACAGAAATACGGCAATGGTAAAAGATTTCATAGACAACAATGAAAGGTTAAACTTCTTTTTTGGCAAAACCCAAGTAGTTAACATTCAAATTATGCGACAAATAGAAGTGCCCATTAAGGAACGCATAACTCATGCCTTGAACATCCTGCTCTTGTAACCCTGCATGACGCACTGCTTTAATCATCTCTGAAGGACGAATAAACTTTTTGTATTGGTGTGTACCTTTTGGCAACCAGCCCAAAATATATTCTGCACCAAGAATTGCTTTCACATATGACTCTGGGGTTCTGTTTAATGTTGCAAAGAAAAATAAGCCACCTGGTTTAAGCATGTCGGCACAAGCTTTTACAGCCCTCTCCACATCTGGCACATGCTCCAAGACTTCCAAGCACGTTATGACATCATAAGTTTCACTGTGTGTTTCAGCCCATGTTTCCGCATCATTTTCTTGATAATCAACCTTGATGGCAGACTTATCTGCATGCACTCTGGCTATACTTAGCGCTTTAGGTGAGCGGTCAATACCCGTAACGTCAGCACCGAGTCCAGCCATACCTTCAGCCAATAGTCCGCCGCCACATCCAACATCCAATATTTTCGCTTGTTTTAAGTCTACGCGTTGCGCAATATAGTCTAAACGTAAGGGGTTAATTTGGTGCAGCGGTTTGAATCGACCGTTGGGATCCCACCATTCTGCGGCAATTGCCTCAAAACGGCTAATTTCTTCAGGGTCAACATATATAGAAGTCATGGTCAAATCATGGGGTTAAAGAGCGAAATTGACAATGTTTATGTAAAAATAGTTTTTAGGGGCCTGCTGAAATTTTTATGTATGCATGAGTAGGAATCTTTACATCCTCTATTTCTAACCAAGCAAACGCATCTTCTCTCGTTTTAAAAGAGAGAACACGCACATTGCCTTCACGCAATGATGCAAAAAGACGTACTAGGCCATGCGCAAAGATATTGTTCACAACAATGGCCACTTTAGCACCAAGAGGTAGCAAGGGTTCATGCTTAAATGCTCTGGCCATAATTTTAATACTACGAACGGGAATGTTCTTGAGCACAACATCTGAACCGCTTAAATCTACAAACGCCGCTTTACAATACTGCATGTCAGACTCTGCTTTTATGAAGGCATGATATCCTTCAATATCCTGTGCCTTAACTTCGCCTTCTCCTGAAACGAGCAATAATTTTCTCGATAGATCAATATAAAACGACAGGCTCATGAATGCGTTCCCATCCACGTCAAAGCTTCTCCTAAGGTGATAAAAGAACCCAAGACTAGAAATCTTCCTGCATTCAGTTGCGGTACTTCTGAAGATAGGGCTTGTGAGACAGATGTGTAAGGGTGAGGAAAAGCACCCGTCATCACCACTGTTTTATGTGTTAGTGTTTGAAGCTGTGGCACACACATGCTCAGATCCCTGTCTTCGCGTGTACACAAAAAAATAACATCAAAAGATTGCTTCATACTAACCAGTGAAGGTATCAACTGATGAATAGCATGTTCATTGTGAGCCGCATCAAGCCAGAAATGATGTTGATTGAATCGCAAGTGCTGCAACCTGCCTACCACCAAGGTCGACTGTATAACCTGCTCAGATGCATTCAAGTTGATTGCCTTACTCACTGGTGAACCCATACCCTGTATTGCCGACAACGTTTCCCATGCTAAACCAGCATTAACCTTTTGATGCTCGCCTATCATCGCTAACGGTTTCTCATAAGGCTTTGTATATTGAACAGCCAAACCCTCTTGTTGCAACACTTCCCTCACCACCGATTCTTGCTGCGTACTTAGCTTTAATGCACAGCTTTGAAACACAAAAGATTTTTCTCGTGCTATTGCCAACAAATTATTGCCCAGCCAATCTTGATGATCCAAAGCAACTGGCGTTAAAATACCTATGTCAGCAGCAACCGCAGTTGTTGCATCAAGTTTTGCCCCAACACCTGCCTCTAAAATTTCTACATCAACTTTCTGCATACTAAAGTGTAGTAATGCCAGCACCGTTGCCGTTTCAAAATATGATGTTTGTGTGCTTAGTGCCAACGGCATCACCTTACCCAAAAGGCTTAACAACTCCGCATCCCGAATCAACTTCCCTTGAACTTGGATGCGCTCGTTAAAATTGCTGATGTGTGGTGAAGTATATAACCCAACCTTAAGTTGGTTTACCTGTAAGGCCGAGGCTAAAAAAATCGCAGTAGAGCCTTTGCCATTGGTTCCTGCTACACGAATGCGAAGCTTAGGACGATGAAAAACAAAACCTTCTTCTTGCAGCCTTGTCATGAGAGTCAATACACGTTCATGCCCTGGTTTATAGTCACGGTCAGCCGTGGGAAGCCCAAGCTCATTAAGCCAAGTTTCTATCTTACGTGGCTTGTCTCCGACTTGTAAAAGGTTCAATTTTGACTCTAGAGTTAGAGTGGTTGACGGTAAGCGCGCGCCATCAAATGTTCAAAGAGCGTTTTCAAATAATCCCGCTGCTCGCGGCGATCAACGACTTCATCAATCAAACCATGTTGAAGTAAAAACTCAGCTCGTTGAAATCCTTCTGGCAACTCTTCAGCAACCGTTTCTTGAATCACACGCGGGCCAGCGAAACCAACCAACGCACCCGGCTCAGCAATAATCACATCGCCTAACCAAGCAACAGATGCTGATACCCCACCCATCGTCGGGTCTGTTAACAAACAAACAAAAGGAATTTTTTCCTCATTCAAACGGTTTGCCACAGAGGACGTCTTCGCCATTTGCATCAAGGATAAAATACCCTCCTGCATGCGTGCCCCACCTGATGCGGTAATCAATAAATATGGGCAACGGCGCTCAATAGCTCGCTCCATACCTCGTGCAATTTTTTCCCCAACAACTGACCCCATGCTGCCGCCCATATAAGCAAATTCAAACATCGTCACTGATGTTGTAACCCCTTTGATGTCACCAACATAGTTGCGCGCAGCATCACTCTTCCCGGCTTTCTTATTCGCGGCTTTAATACGATCAGTATAACGTTTTTGATCCTTAAATTGCAGCGTATCTTTAGAGGTTAAACTGGTGTCGTATTCATCATAACTATCGGCGTCAAATAAAAATCTAGCCCTATCTTCAGTGGTCACGCGCAAATGTTGATGACACCTAGGACATACCATCTCAGAGCGTTGTAATTCTTTATTATAAAGTGTGTCTGAGCAACCAGGGCACTTAATCCACAACCCGTCGGGTGCTTCTGCTTCTTTTTCTGAACTTAAAATGTTTTTCGGGCCCTCAATCAGGCGGGTTAACCAACTCATGTATGATTTCCTTTTATAACTGGCTTAAGCTTCGATAATGAATTCGTCAACTTGCGTCAACATGCGCAAGTGCGGAATATTTTCAGCTTCAACTTCAGCTGCCAACTCTGTCAAAACTTCAGGTTTCATGTGATACAAATAAATCGGGAATTCGCCCAAACGATCAAGTTTTCGTACTTCCTCAGCCATACCTTTGGGTGTTAAATGCCCGCTCACTTCAGCCAAATCCTCACAAGCATTCGGAAATGAGCAATCAATAATCAAGGCGCGTAAATTTGGTTGTTGGTTTGCTATTTCCCAAACCCTGTCGGTATGCCCAGTATCTGCTGTGAAAATAACTTGTACGCCGTCTTGATCAAGTAAAAAACCAGTGCATGGTACAGGGTGCTCCACTAAAATCGGCGTAATTTTAATCTTTTCAACTTCCACGACTTCTTCGGCAGTAAAGCTTTTCATTTTCAAAATGCCATCACGTTTACTTGGTATTTTTGTGAAGTCTGGCCACACAATATTGTTAAGAAAGTGCTTGGACAATGTATCTAAATTCGCTTGCAAACTGTGAATTGTAATGGCGCTTGCATCGGGCATGCCGCTCCAACGTTTTAGCGATCTATTGTCCGCTAGAAATGCGATATCTTTGATATGGTCAAGGTGTGTATGTGATAAAAATATATGTTCAATTTTGCTTTGCTCTTCGAGAGTAAGGATTTCAGTAGGGGAACCAGCATCAAGCAGCACTTTCTCATTAATGAGAAATGATGTCAGGTGGAAGCCTAATAGTTGCCCTCCATAACACCCTAAAATACGTATTTTCATTCAAAATCCTCGAGCATTTTATCTTGATGCAAGCTACTTCTTGTCATCGACAGGGCCAAATCTGAAGCAGCTTGTGATAAACTCGCCACCATTTCATGCTCATCAGTCAAATTTGATGTAATTTGACTCACAAAATGACTACCCACAACAACACCATCGGCAAAAGCCGCAATCTCTGCAGCTTGCTTTGCACTTTTTACCCCAAAACCAACACATATAGGTAGTTTAGAGTACTTACGAATTAAAGACAACCTCTCTTTAATTTCTTCCACTGCCCCCATTTCCGCGCCTGTTATGCCAGCAAGGGATACATAATAGATAAAACCATCGCCAACATCTGCTGCCAAACGAATTCTTTCTTCAGTTGAGGTCGGTGCTAAAAGCATCACTTGACATAAATTATAGTCCGCAAAAGTCTTGGCACATATATCGCGTTCTTCTGCTGGGATATCAACCAGCAACACGCCATCAACACCTGCTTGCGCCGCCCTCTTCGCAAAATCTTCAAACCCAATGGTGAAAGGTACATTCGCATAGCCCATCAAAACAATGCCAATATCCGGGAATAAATCCCTCACCTTTTGCGCGATTGCAAACACGTCCGCAATATGAGCCCCTGACTCTAACGCCCGCTCACTTGCCGCCTGAATCACTGGCCCATCAGCCATAGGGTCTGAAAATGGCATACCAATTTCAATGATATCCACTTGCTGCGCCAGCGTTAACATCAGCTTCTCAGACATTTTAACATTAGGATCACCTGCTGTTAAATAGCCTACCAATGCTGACCGTCCTTTATCTTTGCAGTTTGCGAATACCTGCTTAAGTCGGTTGCTCATAACTCGCCCTCAGCATTAAAACCTAAAAGATCCATGACAGTTCCTAGATCTTTGTCGCCACGCCCTGATAAATTAATTAACACGATTTGTTCTGGTGTCATTTCTGAGGCAATGCGTATGCCAGCAGCAAGAGCATGGCTGGACTCTAGTGCTGGAATAATACCTTCCGCCTTTGTAAGTCTTTGAAAAGCTTCTAAGGCATCATCATCTGTTGCACTATCTAAATCCAAACGCCCTGCTTCCATCATGGCTGCAAGTTCAGGTCCCACTCCAGGGTAATCAAGCCCAGCAGAAATACTGTGCGTTCCTTGAATTTGTCCCTCATTATCATCCAAAACATAACTCAAGCTTCCATGAATAATGCCTGGCTGACCTTTGGTTAAAGCTGCGGCATGCTCTCCTGACTCAAGCCCATGTCCTGCCGCTTCAACCGCAACCAAACGAATAGCATCATCTTGCAACGGGTGTAGAAGCCCTATTGCATTTGAACCGCCGCCTACACACGCCACAGCAACATCCGGCAGCTTGCCAGCTTGTTCTAAGCATTGCGCCCTAGCTTCTTGTCCGATCACAGTATGAAATTGTCTCACCATAAGTGGAAAGGGGTGAGGGCCTGCTGCTGTTCCAAAAATGTAATAAGTATCCTCACACGAAGCCACCCACACCCGCAAAGCTTCATTAACGGCATCTTTTAATGTCGCAGTGCCAGAATCGACAGGAATAACATTTGCACCAAGCAATTTCATGCGAAACACATTTGGGGCTTGTCGGCGAATGTCTTCTCTGCCCATATAAATATCGCACTGCATATTAAACATTGCCGCCACGGTCGCTGTAGCCACACCGTGTTGCCCTGCACCAGTCTCGGCAATCACTTTCTTTTTACCCATGCGGCGCGCCAATAAAGCCTGGCCTATGGTATTATTTACTTTGTGCGCACCGGTATGGTTCAAGTCCTCACGTTTCAAATAAATTTGTGCGCCACCCACTTCGGCAGACAAGTGTTTAGCATGATACAATGGCGTAGCTCTGCCCACGTAATGTTTCAATAAATCTAAACGTTCTTTTTGAAACTCAGGGTCTTCCCAAGCCGCAAAAAAGGCATCTTCGATTTCTTTTAAAGGCTGCATAAGTGTTTCTGCCGCAAAACGACCGCCAAAACGACCAAAGTGACCACCTTCGTCGGGCATGTGCTTCATTTCTAAGTTATACATATGGCTCAAATTTACACCTTGCTTCGATATTGATGAACTTTTGTGCAAAATAAGTTCATTTTTTCTTTATCTTTTATACCCTTACTACTTTCCACCCCTGATGATACATCCACAGCAAACCAGTCAAAGCTGTCTAAAGCCTGATTAATATTCTCTGCATTTAATCCACCCGCTATCATGAGAGGGTATTGATGATGCAAGTTCTTTAGTAGCCCCCAATCAAACGACTGCCCTGTGCCACCATAGACGCCTTCTGGCGCCTTTGCATCTAATAAAATGGTACATGGGTAACTTGCAACTTTCCCTAAATCATTGGGCTCAGCAATTGCCACGGCCTTAATCACCCGCTTAGTCTGCAAAGTACAAAATGCTGGGCTCTCATCACCATGTAACTGGATAACATCTAAGCCGCAAACTTGGACGACCTCATCAATATATGTTTGCTCAGCATTCACAAATAAACCTACAGCTGTCACAAAAGGTGGTAGTTTATTAATAATTTCTGCAGCCGCAGCCGGCGTGATATATCGGGGTGACTTGGCATAAAATACAAAGCCAAGTGCATCAGCGCCACTGTTTACAGCATGCAGCGCATCTTGAAGCCGCGTGATACCGCAAATTTTTATTCGCGTTCGCAAATGTTTATTCATACGTCCTACACATCTTTTCCATCCGCTCAGTCTAGAAAAGACCTAACTAAAATCAATCATGTACAAGTATTTTGTAATACGCATAAAAAAGGCCACCTTCTGGTGACCTTTAAATATTGCACATTTTTTAAAATGAAACGATTTATTTATGCTTTTTACGAATCAAGCGTAAGCGTGCAGCAAGCATACCAAGCTCTGCTTCAGCCATTGCCAAGTCCACTTCACCTTTATTAGAGGCAACCATTTCTTCAGCACGGCGTTGCGCAGCAACAATTTCAGCTTCATCCATGTCTGCAGCGCGTTCTGCAGAGTCCGCCAAAATTGTAATTTTATCAGGCTGTACTTCCATGAAACCGCCAGAAATAAATACTTCGTCAATTTCTTCACCATTGGTGATACGAAGTTCTCCAGGGTTTAATGCTGCTAGAAGCGGGCTGTGTTTAGGCAAGATTCCCAACTCACCAGCCGCTCCAGGAGCAACCAACATGGTAGCCTGACCACTATAAACTTCACGTTCAGCAGTAGCGACTAATATTTCCATGCTAGACATAATAATTAGCCTTTAGCCTGCATTTTTTCAGCTTTAGCAACTGCATCGTCGATAGAACCAACCATGTAGAATGATTGCTCAGGTAAGTGATCATACTCACCTGAAAGAATGCCTTTAAAGCCTTGAATAGTAGAATCTTTCTTAGCGTAAACACCTGGGGAACCAGTGAATACCTCAGCCACATGGAATGGTTGAGACAAGAATTTTTGAATCTTACGAGCACGATTTACAGTCATCTTATCTTCATCAGACAACTCATCCATGCCCAAGATTGCAATAATATCTTGAAGCTCTTTATAACGTTGCAAAGTACGTTGTACGCCTTGCGCAACTTCATAATGTTCAAGACCAACAATTTTCGGGTCAAGCTGACGAGAAGTTGAATCCAATGGATCAACCGCTGGATAAATACCCAACTCAGCAATTTGACGAGACAATACGATAGTAGAGTCCAAATGCGCAAATGTTGTTGCAGGTGCAGGGTCAGTCAAGTCATCGGCAGGCACATAAACAGCTTGTACTGAAGTGATTGAACCCGTTTTTGTAGAAGCAATGCGCTCTTGTAAACGACCCATTTCTTCAGCCAATGTAGGCTGGTAACCCACAGCTGATGGCATACGACCCAATAGTGCTGATACTTCAACACCAGCCAATGAATAACGGTAGATATTATCAATAAAGATAAGAACGTCACGGCCTTCATCACGGAAATACTCAGCCATTGTCAAACCTGTCAAAGCAACACGAAGACGGTTACCTGGAGGCTCATTCATTTGACCATAAACCAACGCCACTTTATCAAGTACGTTAGACTCTTTCATTTCGTAATAGAAATCGTTTCCTTCACGTGTACGCTCACCAACACCAGCAAACACAGAAAAACCACCATGCCCAGTTGCGATGTTATTGATCAATTCCATCATGTTTACTGTTTTACCAACACCAGCACCACCAAACAGACCAACTTTACCACCCTTAGCGATAGGAGCCATAAGGTCGATTACTTTAATGCCTGTTTCAAGAATATCACTTGCTGGAGCCAGCTCATCAAAAGCTGGTGCTTTACGATGAATTCCCCATCTGTCTTCAGTCTTAACTTCAGCGCCTTCAAAATCGATGCCTTCGCCAAGTACGTTCATGATACGACCCAATGTGCCAACACCTACAGGAACTGTAATTGCAGCTCCGGTATCATCACATGCTAAGCCGCGCTTCAGACCATCAGTTGCACCCATGGCAATCGTGCGAACAACATTGTCGCCAACGTGTTGCTGAACTTCTAATGTAAGATGAACATCCTGCATTTTTAAAGCATTATAAATTTCTGGCAATTCACCAGCTGGGAAGCGAATGTCAACCACGGGGCCGACGATTTGTACAATATGTCCTACACTCATTGAATATCTCCTAGGTTGACTATGCAGCAGCTGCACCGGCACAAATTTCAGCAAGCTCTTGAGTAATCGCTGCTTGACGTGCCTTGTTGTATGTAATTTGCAAATCAGAAATAATATCTTTTGCGTTATCAGTTGCAGATTTCATTGCAACCATACGTGCTGATTGTTCACAAGCCTTGTTTTCTAAAACTGCTTGATAAACCAATGTTTCAACATATCTACGCATTAAACCATCAAGTACTGACTTGCTTTCTGGCTCATAAAGATAGTCCCAATAACCTGAACGAACTGAAGCATCTGACTCAGCTGGTTCGGGGCAAGGAAGCAAACAAATTTCTGTAGGTGTTTGTGTCATCGTATTTACAAATGTGTTATAGACCAAGCGAACTTCGTCATAATCACCTTTAATAAACTTCTCAACAGCAAGATTAACCGCGCCTAAAATCTCTGCAATTTCAGGTTGGTCGTTAATATCTTCAACACTAGCAGCAATAGTCGTAACACGGCGCATAAATAGCCCCGCACGACGACCAATATTAATAACTTCAGTTTCAGCTGTGTCATTAATTTCTTTCATACTGCTTACCGCATGCTTAAGAACATTCGTATTTAAGCCGCCACACAAACCTTTGTCAGAAGATACGATAATATAAGCAATACGCTTAATCTCATCCCGCTTCACAAGAAATGTATGTTTGTATTCAGGATGAGCCTGCATCAAATTTGCAATCACTGTGTGAATACCGTCTGCATAAGCACGGGAATTCGCAACCGATTCCTGTGCTTTACGCATTTTACTCGCAGCAACCATTTCCATTGCTTTAGTAATTTTAGAGGTATTTTGTGTCGCTTTAATTTGCCCGCGAATTTCCTTAGCTGATGCCATCAGGAACTCCTAGTACGTGCCAGTTGCCTTGAAGTCAGCTACTGCTTTCTCCAAAGTTCCTGTAACTTCATCACTTAATGCTGGTTTAGCATTCAAGCCACTAATGAAGTCCGTATGATTTGAATTCAAGTAAGCAAGGTAAGCTTTTTCAAAAGCCACAACTTTATTCGATTCAACGTCATCAAGATCACCGTTGTTTAGCGCATAAAGAACCGCTGTCATTTCGGCAACACTTTGCGGTGAATTCTCATCTTGCTTCAATACTTCAACACCACGTTTACCACGCTCGATTTGTTGGCGTGTAGCCTCATCCAAATCAGATGCAAACTGAGCAAATGCTGCCAATTCACGGTACTGAGCCAAGTCAAGACGAAGACCGCCACCAACTTTTTTCATTGCTTTAGTTTGAGCAGCACCACCAACACGTGATACAGACAAACCAGCGTTAATTGCAGGGCGCTGACCAGCGTTGAACATTGAAGTTTCTAAGAAAATCTGACCATCCGTAATTGAAATTACGTTGGTAGGTACGAAAGCAGAAACATCGCCTTCTTGCGTTTCAATGATTGGTAATGAAGTCAAAGAACCAGTTTTACCTTTTACAGCACCATTGGTGAATTTTTCAACATATGTTTCATCAACACGAGATGCGCGTTCAAGCAAACGAGAGTGAATGTAGAAAACATCACCTGGGTAAGCTTCACGGCCTGGAGGACGGCGCAAGATCAAAGAGATCTGACGATAAGCCCAAGCTTGTTTTGTAAGGTCATCATAGACGATAAGCGCATCTTCGCCGCGATCACGAAAATACTCGCCCATTGTGCAACCAGAATACGGTGCGATGAATTGTAGTGCAGCAGCTTCAGAAGCATTTGCACAAACGATAATTGTGTGGTCCATCGCATCATGTTCTTTAAGTGTACGAACAACGTTTGCAACGGTAGAAGCTTTCTGACCAATCGCCACATAAACACAAGTTACACCAGTGTCCTTTTGGTTAATAATGGTATCAATTGCAATTGCAGTTTTACCAGTTTGGCGATCGCCAATAATCAATTCACGCTGACCACGCCCTACAGGCACCATAGAGTCAATCGCTTTAATACCAGTTTGCAAAGGCTGATCAACAGACTTACGCTCAATTACACCTGGTGCAATTTTTTCAACTGCGTCAAAGCCGTCGTTTTCCACAGGGCCTTTGCCATCAATAGGCTGACCTAGTGCATTCAATACACGTCCTTTTAATCCAGGCCCCACAGGAACCTCGAAAATGCGACCCGTGCACTTAACTTCAACGCCTTCTGTTAGGTGCGTATACTCACCAAAGATTACCGCGCCAACACTGTCTTGCTCAAGGTTAAGAACCATGCCCAAAGTGTCGCCAGGAAACTCAAGCATTTCGCCAGCCATTGCGCCGGCCAAACCATGAATCAATGCAACACCATCACCAACGGAAATCAAACGACCTACGTTTGCATCGCTAGCACTGGCTTCAAAACCTTTAATTTGTTCCTTAATAATGGAACTAATTTCTGCTGTATCCAGTTTCATAATATCAATATCCTCTGTGTCTACTCAAACTGATAGTGTACGTTTCAAGCCATCAAGGCGTCCGCGTACAGAGTGATCAATCTGGCGATCACCAATATTTAAAATCAAACCACCCAAAATCGAGGCGTCAGTTGCAACGTTTAAATCAACTGCCTTACCAACACCTTTACTGATAACGTCTCTAAGCTTATCTGCCAATCCTGCGTCTAATGCACTAGCAACTGTTACATCAACCAAAACTTTTGCATTTGATTCAAGAATCATTTGTCCAAGCATCTCATTTATATAGCCAACTAATGTAGCTTTGTTACGTGAACACAATAGTGTCAGCAAACGCGACACATGCTCTGAATTAACACCAGCTGCTTTCATCACAATAGCAGCCCGATTTTCAGCAGAAACCTGCGTATTTACAAGAAGCTCTTTAGCAGCCTCATTCACAACGACTTGTGCGACCTTATCAAGGTCAGTCGATACATCTACACCTTCCTGATAAAGCTCAAACAAAGCCGTTGCATAACGACCTGCTATTGATCTTTCCGCACTCATGCTGAAACGCCTTCTGCAATTACTTTCTTAATAAGTGCAGTGTGTTTTTTCGCATCCAATTCTGCAGCCACAATTTTTTCAGCTGCCATGATAGCCAAACTTGCAACTTCTAGCTGTAAACTTTGACGCAAACGCCCTGCTTCTGCTTCTGCTTCTTCTCTAGCACTTTGAACAATAAGTTCTGAATCGTGACGCGCTTTTATTACAGCTTCTTCTGAAACCTCAAGAGCACGACGCTCAGCAGCTGATACAATTTCTTGTGCCTTCTGCTTCGCTTTTTCGATTTGCACCTTTGCTTCTGCTTCCGCATCAGCTTGTGCATTCTTGCCCGCTTCTGCAGCAGCAAGACCATCAGCAATTTTCTGCGTACGCGCAGCCATTGCATCATTCAAAGGCGTATAAAGAAGTTTAGTCAGAAGAACAACCATAGTGATAAATACTACAAACTGCCCAATTAACGTTAAATCTAAACTCATCCTTTCACCTCTTTAATATTCAAGTACTTACTTGCTTAGCCCAAGAATGGGTTTGCGAACAAGAACCAAAGAGCGAACGCCATAATAATAAACGGGAAAGACTCCATCAAACCAGCGAAAATGAACATGTTAAACATCAATTGAGGGCGCATTTCTGGTTGGCGCGAAATGCCTTCCAAAGTTTTAGAACAAATCAAACCCCAGCCAATCGCTGAACCCAAGCCAGCTGCAGCCAAAATTACACCTACAGAAATTGCTGTTGCAGCAGTGATGATTGTTGTTGCATCCATTTTAATACTCCTTAGTTATTTACTAATTTATTTTTTATCGTTTTAACGATTAGTGTTCTACTGTCTGGTGTGCAATTGATAAGTACACCACAGTAAGAATCATGAAGATAAAGGCCTGTAACAAGCCAATAAACATATGAAACAGAGACCAAGCCAAGCCAACCACAATAGCTACGGCTTCAGTAAGAATACCTCCTACTGACATCAAGTCCTCAAAGCTTCCCACAAGAAGCAATGACGCAATCAATAAGAAAATAACTTCCCCTGCAAACATATTACCAAACAGACGAAAGGAAAGACTTAACGGCTTAGCCACCTCTTCCACTAATTTTAAAATCAAGTTAACTGGCATAACAATCGGCTTTAAATAACTTGGAACCAAACTTGTAAACGGCTCCATCACCAACTCTTTCATGAAATGAACAGGCTTTAACTTAAACTCGTAATACAACACAAGAGCAAACACCGAAAGCCCCATCGCCGCAGGCAAGTTCAAATCGTTAGTTGGCACAGGACGGAATGCCGGAGCACCAAGCAAATGTGCAAATGAACCTATCGCATACGCTGGCAGAATATCAATACAGTTAAGCAAGAAGATATACACAAAAATCGTGAACGCTAAGGGTGCAACGATCGGATTATGAACGGGAAAATTATCTTTCACAGTTGTATTGATAAAATCAACCACTGTTTCAATAAAGTTTTGAGCCCCTGTAGGCGCACCTTCAACAATTTTTCCACGCAACCAAACTGAAAAACCAACCAGCAGTGTTGCCACAAAGACAGTGACAATCATGGTATCTAAGTGAATTTGCATAAAAGGATTACTTTCATCAAATTTATAAGTCCAATATTCTAAATGATCCGCAATACTAGAGCCATGCTCTTGTTCGCCATGTGCTTGCTCAGCCAAGACTATCTCCCTTCATTTTCCTAAAAATCAACATCAAGCTTCGAACATAAAGTGTCGCATATGCCAACGCCATACCTAAAACAAGCATCAATGGCTGCACATGAAATACCAACAGCGCAATTGCCATCAATACCAACAACACAAAAAATCTAATTCCTGCATTACGCATCAAATGCGATCTGTCCCCTCCTGAAAGGGAAATGCTTTTATATACATGCCATGTTGAGCCTATAACCAACAACCCCCCTAGCATTACGCTAAAAAAACCTGTCGTCACCAACTCTACAATCACACTACACGCAAGCACTACAAGCAACTGCCATACAAGAAGTGATCGGATTTCAACAACCGGCTCTTCGCGCCCTTTGTCCACCGAAATCTCCTCTATACCGTCGCCGCAACCTTCACAAGCGCGGCGATTTCTAACAGAAATAAAATCGAAAAACAAACAATTAATTTTACATTAAAAAAGGGTGAACAATGTCACCCTTTTTTTTCTTTTTTTATAGTGACTTAAAGTTAGAAGTCAATTGTGATTGCAAGAGAACCCATTGCATAGACTGGAGTTGACTTACCTTCAAGCACAACTTTTTTCGATGAAACTGCAGCGCCAAGATCAATTCTTGCTGCCCATAAATTCAGCCCAAGGCCAAGCGTTGGCACAACACCAATATCATTTTGTGCTGTGTTTTTAAATGCGCCTGCCCGAATGGCCACGACATTAAACGCATCCCACTCCAAACCAACATTCCAATACTGTGATTCACTAGCTGCAACCGCGCCTGTATTTTTCGTAATATCGTAACCTGCTTCGATTGTGAATGTATCACTTGGAATCCATGCCGCACCCACCTTTGCCTGAGGCTTCAGGGTATAAACATAACCCGAAGCTTTATGTTCAAACGATGGCGAATTAATGTTCCGAGCAGTTAAGCCAAACTGCCAGTCTGGAATACGGTACATCACACCCAAATCAATACCTAAACCTGTTGATGTTTCCACATTAGTCTTACTAAAAGAAGTAGCATTAGTATTGTTATTTCCTAGAAGAAATACATCCGTTGCTATCATATCAGCTTGGATATATTTGAGTACCGTACCTAAACTTAAGTTATCACCAAGGCTATGCCCATAAGTCACTCCAACTTCAGAAATCACAACACCACGTGAGGAAAGCACAGTATTATTTTTTGTTAAGTCACCAGGCGCCGAATGAAGGGTTTTCAAAGCATTCACCATTGCTACCTGCTCGCTCGTAGGCGTCCCAACTAATGATGCGTCATAAGCAGCTACGACTGCATTTGCTTGAGCCGCCGTCATCGCATTTGCGCCTAATTGCAGGTCACCAATCATTTGGTCTCTCTGCAGGACAGTAAAGTACTGAGGAGCTACAGGTAGAGGTACAGCAGGGGCTCCCGCAGCAACAAAAGAGCTAAACAAGTTTAGTCCTGTGTTATTATTATCAAATGAAATGCTAGCATTCACCTCTGCCGATGACCTAATGCCCAAACCATAATTTGAAACACGCGCGCCCAAGGAAGCACCTGCCAACACATTCACGCCGCCTGGCGTTGGGTCAAGCGAAGTCAAGCCGTCCACAAGAAGGGCTGCATCCTTTATTCCAGCTGGGGTCAATGTCCCTACCGCACCAATCGTGGTTGTTGGCAGCGCACTAGCTTTGGTCATGTTCGCCGCAATTGGGCCAAACAGATATGCGCCTACATCAGCATTAAGCTCAAGCCCAAAACCTTTATCTGCCATACCATTATTATCAACAGCAGACTCTTTGCCAAAAAAACCATAGGCAGCAGGATTCCAATAACTTGCATCAACATTATTCGTTGAAGCAACATTTGAGCCGCCCATACCTAAAGCTCTTACGCTTCCTGGCTTAAACTCATTCGCAAGCGCTGTTTGTGAAACAGCCGAGACGGCAAGTGCCGCAGTAAAAATAGTTGCTTTAATCTTCATAATCACCTCAATAACTAACCAGTAAAAGAGAATAGTTTACCGCAAAAAAAAAGCTCTGCAAGTGCAGAGCTTTTAAATAGTAGCAGTATGTTTAACTATTAAGCTGCAGCTTCTTCAGCTACCACTTCATTTTTAATATCGTCAACCAACTCAATCAAAGCCATTGGCGCAGCATCACCAACACGAAAACGTGTTTTAATGATACGTGTGTATCCACCTGGGCGCTCATTGAAAGCATTCGCCACGTCTGAAAATAAATGATCAACTATCGGGCGATAACGAAGCTTTGATAAAGCTTGACGGCGCGAATGTAAATCACCTTTTTTAGCCAAAGTGATTAGTTTTTCTACATATGGCTTAACTGCGCGCGCTTTTGCTTGCGTGGTTTCAATTTTACCATGCGTTAAAAGTGCTGTCGCTAAATTTGCTAATAAAGCTCGGCGATGCCCTGAAACAAGACCAAGCGAAGTACGGTGTTTGCGATGTCTCATCGTGTAATTCCTCTTTAACTCTCTTCAACTAACTCAACAGCGGACTCAGATGTCCACCCGTCAAGTTCCATGCCCAATTCAAGGCCCATTCCATCAAGTACTAATTTAATTTCAGTCAATGATTTGCGACCAAAGTTAGGTGTACGCAACATTTCTTGCTCAGTGCGTTGAACCAAGTCACCAACATAAAACACATTGTCGCTTTTCAAACAGTTCATTGAACGAACAGACAGGTCTAAGTGATCAATTGGCTGACTTAACAAATCAGCAACGTTATCACCTTCTGTAACTGCTGCTTCATCAGCTTCTGCAACGTCAAAATCAACAAACACATTCAATTGTGCCTGGAACATTGCTGCAGCTGCACTAATTGCATCTTGCGGCGCAATCGAACCATCTGTATCAATTTCCATGATTAATTTGTCATAGTTTGTTTTTTTGCTTACACGAGCATTCTCAACACGCATCGCTACACGGCGAATCGGTGAATAAGATGCATCAATAAGCAAGAAACCTTTAGGGCGATCATCTTCTTCACGATCTTGAGCTGGGTCATAGCCCCTGCCTTTTTCAACGATAAGTTCAGCCTTAAGCTTTCCATCGTCATTTAAATGCGCAATAACAAGCTCTGGATTCAAAACCGTAACACCTGCAGGACATTGAAGGTCAGCAGCCGTTACAACTTTAGGCCCACTAACATCTAAACTTAGCGTCACAGCTTCATCACCATTCATTTGAACATCAAGATCTTTCAATGTTAGAATCATATCAACAACGTCTTCACGGACGCCGCTAATTGAATCAAACTCATGCATCACGCCTTCAAACGAAACTGAACTAACAGCAGCCCCTGGCAATGATGATAGCAACATTCTACGAAGACCATTGCCAATTGTAGTTCCAAAACCACGCTCAAGAGGTTCAAAAACTATCTTGGCGGAACGGCCTGCTACCATTTCTTCAATTGAAATAGAACGCGGATTAATAAGTTCCATACTATTTAAACCTCAATGCTTACTTAGAATACAATTCAACAATCAATTGTTCGCGAATACCAGCATCCAACTGATCACGCATTGGCAACTCACGGAACACACCTTGACGCTGCTGCAAATCAACATCCAACCACTCTGGAAGACCTTTTTGGCCTGCGGCGTCAGTCGCTGCAGTAACACGTAAATGTTCTTTTGCGCCATCAATCAACGACAAACGATCGCCAGCTTTAACACGGTAAGAAGGGATGTTCACAATAGCATCATTTACTAACAAATGCTTGTGGCGAACAACTTGACGCGCTTCTGTACGAGAAGACGCAAAACCCATGCGATAAACAACATTATCCAAACGGCTTTCTAAAAGTTGCAACAAAGTTACGCCGGTAATACCAGTCATTTTATCTGCATCTTTGTAATAACGTAAAAATTGCTTTTCTTGCAAACCATAAATACGTTTAACTTTTTGTTTTTCACGCAACTGAATACCATAGTTTGATACTTTAGCACGACGACCTTGTCCGTGCATACCAGGAGGGAAAGGACGCTCTTCCATCGGACATTTAGCCGAAGAACATTTTGTACCTTTCAAGAAAAGTTTTTCGCCTTCACGACGACACAGGCGACACTTAGCTTCTAAATAACGAGCCATTCTATACTACTCCTAAACCCGACGACGCTTTGGTGGGCGACAACCATTATGAGGTATTGGTGTTACATCACGAATTGATGTTACATTCAATCCAGCTGCTGCAATAGCACGCATCGCTGATTCACGACCAGAACCTGGCCCCTTCACCAACACAGCTACGTTTTTAACGCCGTGATCAATTGCTTTAACAGCAGCTTCTTCAGCTGCTACTTGTGCGGCAAAAGGTGTGCTTTTACGCGACCCTTTAAATCCTGCACCACCACTGGTTGCCCAGCTAATTGTGTTACCTGACTCATCCGTAAACGTGATAAGTGTATTGTTGAAAGAAGCTTTAATGTGTGCCACAGCGTTTGCAATATTTTTACGAACGCGCTTCTTTATAATTTTTGGTTTAGCCATTATTCAACCCAGCCTTACTTCTTCTTACCCGCAACTGCCCGACGAGGACCTTTGCGTGTACGTGCATTTGTCTTACTTTTCTGACCACGAACGGGCAGACCTTTACGGTGGCGCAAGCCACGATAGCAACCCAAGTCGGTTAAACGCTTGATATTCATCATGACTTCACGGCGCAAATCGCCTTCAATCTTGTAATCAGCATTTAGCATATTACGAATGCTATCAACTTGAGCATCAGTCAAATCACTCACCCGAGTGTTTGGATCAATGTCCAATTTTTCTAAAATTTCAACTGCGCGGGGCGCACCTACACCAAAGATGTAAGTTAGCGAAACCACAACACGCTTTTGTGTTGGTATATTTACACCAGCAATACGAGCCATTTAAGCCACCTTCTCAAAAAGAGTCATCATCAACCCTGACGCTGCTTATGACGTGGGTTCTCACATATAATGCGAACCACGCCTTTGCGCCGAATTACCTGACACTTCAAACACATTTTCTTTACAGACGCACGAACTTTCACAGTACGGCCTCCATCACCCACAACATAAGTTGTGGTTATTTTTCACGGTAACTAATGCGACCGCGACTCAAATCATAAGGTGAAATATCCACCTTAACTTTATCACCTGGCAAAATACGAATGTAATACTTACGCATCTTGCCCGAAATTGTACACAACACTTCATGGCCATTTTCTAACTTTACTTTGAACATTGCGTTAGGAAGTTTTTCAACAACCTCGCCTGCCATTTCAATAATATCTTCTTTTGCCATGTTAACCCTTAACTGCCGACTGCAAAGATGAAAAAACCTCATCCATGCCCGGTTCAGCATTCACCTTGTAGAACGCCTCACTATCACCATAAAAATCTAGCAAAGGTGAAGTCTGTTCCACATAAACCTCAAGACGCTGCGATATGACTTCTTCTGTGTCATCTGCCCTCTGATAAAGAGCACTATCACACTTATCACACTGTCCCTCAATTTTGGGTGGCGAATAATGCCGATGAAATCCAAAACCGCAAGCACTACATGTCAATCTGCCCGCAAGACGCTCTAAAAGCGCCTCTTTAGAGGCATCCATAAAGACAATATGATCAAGTTTAAGACCATGTCGTCCAAGCATTTCATTCAATGCAGTAGCTTGGGCAACATTACGAGGAAAACCATCTAACAAGAAGCCAAGTTTCGCTTCATCAGAAACAATACGTTCTTCAATCATGCCAATTACAATTTCATCCGTAACTAGCTTCCCTGCATCCATAAAAGATTTTGCTTTTAAACCTAGCTCTGTCTTCTCAGTAACTGCCGCTCTAAGAAGGTCACCCATGGCTAAATGCACAATCCCATGTTCTTTTGCCAACCTAACGCCTTGTGTACCCTTACCCACACCTGGTGGGCCAAACAACACAATATTCATCAATGACGCTTAAGCTTAGCTTGCTTCATCATACTCTCATATTGGTGACTCATGAGATGAGACTGAACCTGTGCCATCGTGTCCATCGTAACAACCACAATAATCAATAGGCTTGTTCCACCAAAGTAAAAAGGAACACCAAACTGACTAATCAAGAGCTCAGGCAACAAACAAACTAAAGTCACATAAATCGCACCTACAACCGTGATGCGTGTCAATACAGAGTCGACATACTTTGCCGTATTTTGACCTGGACGAATACCTGGAACAAAACCACCAGCTTTTTTCAAATTATCCGCTGTTTCTTTAGGATTAAAAACAATCGCAGTATAAAAGAAACAGAAGAATGCAACCAAGGCACTAAATAGTAGTAGATATAACCATTGCCCAGGTGCCAACATCGCAGAAAAATTAGAAATCCACTCAAAACCCTCAGCGTCTTTGGTAAACTGCGCGAAAGTAGCTGGCAATAAAATCAAACTTGAAGCAAAAATAGGTGGAATCACGCCGGCTGTGTTAATTTTTAATGGCAAAAACGATGCTTTCCCACCAAACATTTTATTACCAACCTGACGCTTTGCATACTGCACTGGAATACGGCGCTGTGCACGTTCAAACCAAACCACAGCATATGTCACAAGCAAGCCCATCACCATCAAACCAAGCACACCAATAGCTGTATATTCACCAGTACGCGCTAATTCAAGCGTACCACCAATTGCACTTGGTAAACCTGCCACAATACCCGCAAAGATAATCAATGAGATACCATTACCGATGCCGCGTTCAGTGATTTGCTCACCCAACCACATCAGAAAGATTGTACCACTGACCAAAGTAATCACTGTAACAATTCTAAAATCAATGCCTGCGTCAATCACCACAGGGCGACCACCAACAGAGAATGATTCAAGACCAATCGACATACCTATTGCTTGGAAAACTGCCAAGAAAACTGTGCCATACCGTGTATACTGCGTAATCTTACGGCGACCAGACTCACCCTCTTTTTTCAGCTGCTCAAGTTTAGGGGAAACAACTTGTAACAACTGCATAATAATGGATGCTGAGATATAAGGCATAATACCCAAAGCAAAAATAGTTAATCGCGAAAGTGCGCCACCAGAAAACATATCAAACAAACCCAACAAAGAGTTTTGTGTTTGATTAAAAAACTGTGCCAAAACTTGCGCATCAATACCTGGAACGGGAATATGTGCACCTATACGATACACAATCAACATGCCCAATACGAAAAGAATCCGCTGCTTTAGTTCACCTGCCTTACCAATATTGGCAAGGCCTCCCAGTTGAGGTTGCTGCATAAGTTAGCCCGCAATCGCTACTGAACCACCAGCAGCTTCAATTTTCTTAGCCGCTGATGCTGATGCTTTTGCTACTGAAACTGTGACTTTAACTTCACATTCACCTGAAGCCAAAAGCTTCACTGGATCTACTGCGTTACGAATCAAACCTGCTGCATACAATGCAGAAGCATCAACGTTTGATCCAGCTTCAAATGTGCTTAACTGACCAACATTAACCAATTGGAAAAGGTTACGTGTACGCGGTGTGAAACCACGCTTAGGTAAGCGACGAATCAAAGACATTTGCCCGCCTTCGAAGCCGCGCATTACGCCACCACCAGAACGAGACTTTTGGCCTTTATGACCACGTCCGCCTGTTTTACCTTGACCTGAGCCAATGCCGCAACCCAAACGTTTACGTCCATGACGTGAACCTTCACTTGCTTGAATATTATTTAATTTCATTTCCGTCTCCGAAACCTTTACTTAAGACTCTTCAGCTTCAACAACAACAAGATGACGCACCTTGTTTACCATGCCACGCGTAGAAGCTGTATCTTCAAGTTCTACAACTTGATGCATACGACGAAATCCAAGACCACGAAGCGTTGCATTTTGATCTTTAGGGTATCCAATACCACTTTTGATCTGACGAATTTTAAAAGTTTTCTTAGCCATTATCTTTTATCCTCTGACTTAAGAAGCTTTGCCGCGGCGGGCCGCAACTTGTTCTGGGCTTTCCAACTCTTTCAAACCATTAAATGTTGCACGAACAACATTAATTGGATTACGTGAGCCGTGAGCTTTAGTCAAAATATCGCGAATACCAACTGCTTCAATTACCGCACGCACTGCCGCACCAGCAATCACGCCAGTACCTTCAGTAGCAGGTCTTAACATGACACGTGACGCATCTTGACGACCTGTTGTTTGATAATGAATTGTTCCATCTTTACGTGGAATAAAAGTTAGCGATTTGCGTGCAATTTCATTTGCTTTGCGGATAGCTTCTGGAACTTCTTTTGCTTTAGCATAGCCAAAACCAACATGTCCATTTCCATCACCAACAACCATTAATGCGGCAAAACCAAAACGACGTCCACCAGCTACTACTTTAGCAACACGGTTAATGTGAACGAGCTTTTCGGTTAGCTCAAGTTCTTCTGCGTTAATCATTCAAACTCTCCTAGAACTTCAAGCCAGCAGCGCGAGCTGCTTCAGCCAAGGCCTGAACGCGACCATGATAAGGATACGAACCACGATCAAAAGCCAAGTTAGACAATTTCTTTTCTACTGCGCGCTCTGCTAGCAGCTTACCAACAGCTTCAGCCCCTTCACGGGCTCCGCCATTATCAATACTTTTTTCCAAGCTTGACGCTGAAACTAGTGTTGCACCTGCTGCATCATCAATGATTTGCGCATAAATATTTCGTGAAGAACGAAAAATGCTAATACGCAAACGACCTGATGCTTTTACTTTAGCACGTACACGTCGCTGACGACGTACGGCTGCATTGTTTTCATAACGTTTTACTGCCACTTTGAAACGTCTCCTATCCCATCAAGCCCGATTAAGCCCGTTTACCTTCTTTCATTGCAACATGCTCGCCTGCATAACGTACACCTTTACCTTTATAAGGCTCTGGCGGACGGTAAGCACGAATCTCTGCTGCAACCTGACCAACTTTCTGTTTATCATAACCAGAAACAACAATATTTGATTTTTCTACAGTTGCATCAATACCATCTGGTAACGGATACACAACTGGGTGAGAAAAACCTAAAGATAAATCTAAATTTCTACCTTGAACTTTTGCACGGTAACCAACACCGCGTAGCTCCAAAGTTTTTGCAAAACCTTTGCTTACACCAATAACATTGCTTGCTAGCAATGCTCTCGCCAAACCAAAGTTGCTTTTCATTTTCTTCTTGCCCAAATCAGCACATGATAATTGAACCATGTTACCTTCAACTACTGCTGTAACACCATCAAAAAGAGGTGATTCCATCGTAGCTTTGGGTCCTTTTACGAGAATGCTTGATGCATTCACCGTCACTTCAACACCAGCAGGAATTGAAACAGGTTGTTTACCTACACGAGACATAAGATTCTACCTCTAAAATACTGTACAAAGCACTTCGCCACCAACATTTTTGGCGCGAGCGTCTTTGTCTGTCATAAGGCCTTGTGATGTACTAATTATGGCAATGCCATAACCATTACGTACACGCGGCAAATCAGTAGCCGGCGCATAAACACGACGACCTGACTTAGAAATTCGTTTGATTTCGCGAATGACTGGTTGAGCGTCATCATCATAGCGAAGGGTCAAGCGCAAGTAGCGATGACCTTTAAAGTTATAAGGTTTGCCACCTTGAATATAACCTTCAGCTTTCAAAATTTGAGCGATTTCAACCAATGCATTACTACCTGGCATCTCAACTTTTTCAAGCCCTGCATTTTGAGCGTTGCGGATGCGGGTTAACATGTCCGCAATACGATCCATCATCATAAACTTACTCTCCTACCCATCACCAGCTTGATTTCATCATGCCTGGGATTTCACCCGCAAGCGCATGTTTTCTCAAGCATATACGACACATGCCAAATTTACGATATACTGAATGTGGGCGACCACATAATTGACAGCGTGTATAACCACGAACCTTAAACTTCGGCGTACGGTTACTTTTAACAACCAATGCTTTCGTTGCCATTAAAAGCTCCTTTAATTCCGGAAGGGCATGCTAAACTGTTTTAACAGCGCGCGCCCTTCGTCATTCGTTTTTGCTGTAGTACAGATTGTAATATCCATACCACGAATCTTATCAATCTTATCATAATCAATTTCAGGGAAAATGATTTGCTCTTTCACACCCAAGGTATAATTTCCACGGCCATCAAAAGCTTTTGGACTAACGCCGCGGAAGTCACGAATACGTGGCAAGGCAACATTAATCAATCTATCTAAAAATTCCCACATGCGATCGCCACGTAAAGTCACACGGCAGCCAACAGGCATATCATCACGCAATTTAAAGTTCGCAATTGACTTGCGTGCTTTTGTAACTACTGGCTTCTGCCCAGAAAGTGCCAACATATCAGTTAGCGCACCATCAAGAAGCTTACGGTTTTGCGATGCTTCACCACAACCCATATTAATCACAACTTTACTGATTGCAGGAACTTCCATTGTATTTTTGTATGAAAGCTCTTTGATCAAAGCTGGTTTCACACGATCTTTATAATCCGTTTTCAAGCGTGCCATTGCACTACTCCTACTGGTCCAACACTTCGCCACATTTGCGGCAAGTGCGAACTTTACGACCATCTTCCAATGTTTTTACACCCAAACGAACACCAGCGTCACATTTCGGGCAAACAAACTGAATGTTAGATATTTCTAATGGTGCTTCACGCTCAACGATACCACCACCACTGTTTTGTGTTGGTTTTGTATGACGCTTGATCATGTTCACTTTAGAAACAATAACCTTGCCCTTCTCAGGCAAAACACGAGTCACTTTACCTCGAGCACCTTTATCACGGCCAGTAATAACAACAACTTCATCATTACTGCGAATGCGATATTTTACGTTCGTAGACATGTAATATCCTCTTATCTTCTACAGAACTTCTGGCGCAAGAGAAATAATTTTCATATATCCCTTAGCACGAAGCTCACGAGTTACTGGGCCAAAGATACGTGTGCCAATCGGCTCACCTTGCTTGCTTAATAACACAGCAGCATTCTCATCAAAACGAATTGAACTACCGTCTGGACGACGGAATTCTTTCGCCACACGCACTACTACCGCACGCTGAACTTCACCCTTTTTTACTTTTCCGCCAGGAATCGTTTCCTTAACGGCAACTACAATGACATCACCAACACTTGCATAACGGCGCTTTGAACCACCCAATACTTTAATGCAAGTCACACGACGTGCACCTGAGTTGTCTGCAACTTGGAGAACTGTTTCAGTTTGAATCATCTAATAACTCCTACAGTTGCTCAGCACGAGTAATCACAGTATCCATCATCCAAGTCTTATGACGAGACAACGGACGGCATTCAGAAATGCGGACTGTATCACCAATGTTGCAAGTATTTTCAGCATCATGCGCCATATACTTTTTGTGCGAACGCACTGTCTTGCGGTAACGCGCATGTAAAAAACGACGTTCCACTTCAACAACAACGGTTTTTTCACCTTTATTGCTTACAACAACACCTTCTAAGGTGCGTTTATTACTACTTACTTCACTCATCCCTATAACCTCTTAGCGACGTTCAGCCAAAATTGTCTGAATGCGCGCTACTTCACGGCGATTCGATGTAATTTTGCTTGTTGCATTTAACTGCATCGTGGCTTTTTGAAAACGCAGCTTCATGCCTTCTGCAGCCAACTCATCCATTTTTTCTTTCAGTTCAACGTCAGACATTGCACGTAAATCTTTTGTTTTCATCGCCCAACTCCACGCACAACAATCTTAGTGCGGATCGGTAATTTAGAAGCAGCACGCTCTAATGCTTCACGCGCCATAGTCTCATCAACACCATCCATCTCAAAAAGAAGACGGCCAGCACGTACGGCAGCAACCCAATACTCTGGAGAACCTTTACCTTTACCCATACGTACTTCTGCTGGTTTCTTCGAAACTGGCAAATCAGGGAACATGCGAATCCAAACGCGTCCTTGACGTTTAATATGACGTGTCATCGTGATACGAGCAGCTTCAATTTGACGTGCCGTAATCCGACCTGGCTCCATAGCCTTAAGACCGAAATCACCAAAATTCAAATCCACACCACGTGTAGCTTTACCGCGAATGCGCTGAAGCTCTTTGTGGTGCTTACGCCAACGTATTTTCTTTGGTTGTAACATAACTCATAATCTCCGTTATGCGTTCGCAGCTTCGCTTACGCCAAACTTCTCACCGTTAAATACCCAAACTTTTACACCAATAATACCATAAGTAGTCTTGGCTTCAGCGACACCATAATCAATGTCAGCACGTAATGTATGTAAAGGCACACGGCCTTCACGATACCATTCCATTCGAGCGATATCAGCGCCGCCCAAGCGACCTGAACAGTTGATACGAACACCTTTTGCACCCATGCGCATTGCACCTTGCACCGCACGTTTCATCGCACGACGGAAAGCAACTCGACGCTCAAGCTGGAATGCAATGTTTTCTGCAACCAATTGAGCCTCTGCTTCAGGGCGTCTAATCTCAACAATATAAACTTGTACTTCTTGTCCAAACTTGCGTAAAAGCTCAGTGCGAAGGGCTTCAATTTCAGCACCTTTACGACCGATAATTACGCCGGGGCGCGCAGTATGCACAGTTACTTTAACTTTACCAGCAGGTCTTTCAATCACGATACGTGATACGCCTGCATGCTTCATTCTTTCTTTCACATAACGACGCATTTGGATGTCTTCACGAAGAAGTTTTCCGAAATCCTTGTCTGATGCATACCAAACTGATTCCCATCCACGTGTAATACCTACACGGAAACCAATTGGATTGACTTTTTGTCCCATTCCAGAACTCCCTTATCCGCGTTCGCTCACAGCCACTACTACATGACTATGACGATGAAAACGTTGACGCATACGACCCATACCTTTTGGACGATAACGCTTTAAAACTTCACCTTGGTTCACTGTGATCGTTGAAATCAATAAGTTATCAACATCCAAGCCATTGTTTTGCTCTGCATTTGCAACCGCAGACTTCACAACTTTCTCAATGACGCGAGCAGCTTTTTTAGGCGATAACGACAATGCCGCCAAAGCACGCTCAACAGGTAATCCTCGAACAGCATCAGCTACCGTCCGAACCTTTTGGGCGCTAATGTGTGCATTTTTGTGCATAGCACGAACTTCTACAGACATTTCACTTACCTCTTCCGTGCTTTTTTGTCAGCACCGTGACCATAGTAGGTACGCGTTGGCGCAAATTCGCCCAACTTGTGACCCACCATGTTCTCAGAAACAAACACAGGAATAAACTTATTACCATTATGAACAGCGAAGTTTAGACCTACAAAATCAGGAGAGATTGTAGAGCGGCGCGACCAAGTTTTGATCACACCCTTCTTACCGTTATCAACAGCTGTTAAAACTTTCTTTTCAAGGGAACCATCAATGAATGGACCCTTCTTTAATGAGCGCGCCATTAGCTACCTCACTTCTGATTACGACGACGAACGATATCACGGCTCGAAGTCTTATTCTTTTTACGCGTCTTGCGACCTTTCGTTGGTACACCCCAAGGTGTAACTGGGTGACGACCACCCGATGTACGTCCTTCACCACCACCATGTGGATGGTCAACTGGGTTCATGGCAACACCACGAACATGAGGACGAATACCCAACCAACGAGAACGACCTGCCTTACCAATCTTTTGGTTTGCATGATCAGCATTGCTAATCACACCAACAGTGGCCATGCAACGCAAGTCAACCTTACGGAACTCACCAGATGGTAACTTCAAAATTGCTTTTCCGTTTTCCTTACCCATAAGCTGAACAGAAGCACCTGCAGTACGAGCCATCTGCCCGCCTTTGCCTGGCTTCATTTCAACATTATGAACTGTAGTACCAACACGGATATTACCTAAAGGCAACGCATTACCGGGACGAATTTCTGCATTCTCATCCGCAATAACCTTATCTCCAGCACGAAGACCTTGAGGTGCTAGGATATAACGCTTGTCACCATTCACATATACAATCAAGGCAATGTGAGCAGTACGATTCGGATCATATTCAAGGCGCGCAACTGTACCTTCGATTCCTTGATTGTCACGTTTAAAATCAATCAAGCGATAAAGGCGCTTATGTCCACCACCACGATGACGTGATGTGATGCGCCCGTTGTTATTACGACCACCAGATTTAGTTAAACCCTCAGTCAAACGTGACTCAGGTGCACCCGAATACAATTCAGGATTTACAATGGCTACACGGCCACGTACACCATTGGTCATTGGTTTCCAAACTTTAATTGCCATTTTATGCCTCTTCCGCCACTTCTAACGATTGGCCTTCAACCAAACGCACAACAGCTTTGCGATAGCCAGAACGTGTTCCTGTGTGAGCACCACGACGTTTTTCTTTACTTGGCAAGTTGATAACTTGAACTTTTTCAACTTGAACTTCAAAGATTGCTTCAATAGCTGCTTTCACCTGAACTTTAGTTGCGTCAGGTGCAACACGAAACGTATATTGATTCGCTGTGCCCGTCGCAGTGTAACTTTTTTCAGTAATCACAGGTTTACGGAGCGTATTAAAGTGATGATATTTAGCGGTCATCCTTCACCTCCCAAACGTTTTTCAATATTTGACAATGCATCTTCAGTGACAACCAAGTGGTCAAATTTCAACATGTCATGCAAGTTCATTTGCCCATCCAACACAATTTTAACGTGCGGGATGTTGCGACCAGACAATTCAACTTCAGCGTTATTACTCGCCAAAACAAACAACCCAGACTCAACTTTCAGCGCATCACGCACTGAAATAAATGATTTGGTTTTAACAGCTTCCAATTCAAACTTATTCAACACAATCAAACGCCCTTCACGGATAGCATCCGAAAGCACAATTGCAACTGCGCGGCGACGTTCTTTTTTGTTCATGCGTGTATAATAATCATGTGGCTGCGGACCATGTGCCGTACCACCGTGACGCATTTGCGCAGCACGTGTTGTACCTTGACGAGCACGGCCAGTACCTTTCTGTTTGAATGGTTTTTTACCACCACCAGAAATATCACCAACAGTTTTTGTGCTATGTGTTCCAGCGCGTTGCGCTAAAGCCAATGCACTATATACACGATGCACAAATGCAGCATCTTTTTCTAAGCCAAAAATTTCGTCATTCAATACGCGAGAGCCGACTTCTTTGTTGCTTTGATCAACAATTTTAACTTCAGTCACTTTACGCTCCCTTCACCGCAAGACGAAGCTCTAACAAACCGCTCTTAGCGCCAGGTACAGCACCTTTTACAAGAATACGATTCTGTTCTTCATCAATGCGAACAATTTCAATATTTTGAGTAGTAATACGCTTGGCACCATAGTGACCAGGCATTTTTTTACCCGGGAATACACGACCAGGCCATTGACACTGACCAGTCGAACCCATTTGACGATGTACTTTTTCAGCACCATGTGTTGCACGGCCACCAGCGAAGTTATAACGCTTCATGACACCTGCGAAACCGCGGCCTTTTGATGTGCCTGCGATATCAAGCTTTTGACCAGCTTCAAACAATGATGCTAATAAATCTTGGCCCAATTCTAACTCAGGCTCAGCAGCTGTTCTAAATTCTAACAAGCCACCCATAGCTTCTTGGCCCTGACGGGCATAATGACCTTGCACACCACGAGAAACGACTTTTTTAGCCTTTCCGTAGCCGACTTGCACAGCGTTGTAACCATCTTTTGCTGAGGTACGTAAAGAAACAACCTTACATGGCTCAACATCAAGAACAGTTACTGGAACCACTGTACCATCTTCTGCAAATATTTGGGTCATACCCGCTTTACGGGCAATCAAACCTGCACTCATGTCAACGCCCCTTAAAGCTTAATTTCGACATCGACGCCAGACGGTAAGTCTAGCTTCATCAACGCATCAACTGTCTGAGGCGTAGGTTTGTCGATATCTAATAGACGCTTATGCGTCCGAATTTCAAATTGTTCACGCGAATCTTTGTATTTATGCGGTGAACGGACCACACAAAATTTACGGATTTTAGTAGGAATAGGAATTGGACCCCTAACCTCTGCACCAGTACGTTTTGCAGTTTCTACAATGTCTTGAGCACTTTTGTCCAAAATTCTATGATCAAAAGCCTTCAAGCGTATACGAATAGTTTGAGTTGACATATATTCTCTTATTACTTGTTAATATCAGTTACAACGCCAGCGCCAACTGTGCGTCCACCTTCGCGGATAGCGAAACGAAGCTCTTTATCCATTGCGATTGGTGTAATCAATGTAACATCCATAGCGATGTTATCACCAGGCATTACCATTTCTGTGCCTTCTGGAAGCTTAACAGAACCAGTTACGTCAGTTGTACGGAAGTAAAACTGTGGACGGTAACCATCAAAGAACGGCGTATGACGACCACCCTCATCTTTGTTCAAAATATAAGCTTCTGCTTTGAATTCTGTGTGTGGTGTGATTGAACCAGGCTTAGCCAATACTTGACCACGCTCAACATCTTCACGTTTTGTACCACGAAGCAATGCTCCAATGTTATCACCAGCTTCACCACGATCGAGAAGCTTACGGAACATTTCAACACCTGTGCACGTTGTTGTAGTTGTATCGCGAATACCAACGATTTCGATGTCATCACCAACATTCAATACACCTTGCTCGATACGGCCAGTAACCACTGTACCACGACCAGAGATTGAGAACACATCTTCGATTGGCATCAAGAATGTTTTATCAACATCACGTGCTGGTGTTGGGATATAAGTATCAACAGCTTGCATCAATTTAAGAATTGCTGGCGCACCAATATCAGAAGTATCGCCTTCCAATGCTTTAAGTGCAGAACCAATGATTACTGGAATATCATCACCTGGGAAATCGTAAGAGTCTAAAAGCTCGCGAACTTCCATCTCAACCAATTCTAATAATTCTTCATCATCAACCATGTCTGCTTTGTTCAAAAACACAACAAGGTGAGGTACATTTACTTGGCGAGCCAACAATACATGTTCACGTGTTTGTGGCATCGGGCCGTCTGCTGCAGATACAACAAGAATACCGCCATCCATTTGCGCAGCACCAGTAATCATGTTTTTCACATAATCGGCATGGCCCGGGCAATCAACATGAGCGTAGTGACGTGCTTCTGTTTCATATTCAACATGAGCAGTAGAAATTGTAATGCCGCGCTCACGCTCTTCTGGAGCACCATCAATATCGCCGTAATCTTTAAATACAGCTCCGCCTGTTTCAGACAAAACTTTTGTGATTGCTGCCGTCAACGTGGTCTTACCATGGTCAACATGACCAATGGTACCAATGTTTACATGCGGCTTGTTACGTTCAAACTTTTCCTTAGACATTAAACTACTCCTTACCCTTTCACGCTTGCAATAATTTCTTCAGTAATGTTACGAGGAACTTCTTCATAATGCTCAAATTGCATACTATATGTTGCACGACCTTGCGACATAGAGCGCAAGTTTGTTGAGTAACCAAACATCTCAGACAATGGCACTTCAGCGTCTACACACTTAGCAATACCACGGTCACTCATGCCCTGAATCTTACCACGACGACGATTAAGATCGCCAACGATATCACCCATATAATCTTCAGGCGTCACAATTTCAACTTTCATGATTGGCTCTAGAATAACAGGTTTACATTCCTGACAACCTTTGCGGAAGCCCATAGACCCTGCAACTTTAAACGCCATTTCATTCGAATCCACATCATGGTAAGAACCGTCAACAAGTGCTACTTTGATGTCAACCATAGGAAAACCAGCTAAAACGCCGTTAGCCATAGCTTCTTCACAGCCTTTGCCTACTGCAGGAATATATTCCTTAGGCACAACGCCACCAGTAATCTTATCTTCAAAGATAAAACCTTCGCCTGGCTCTAAAGGCTCAACTTCTAACCATACGTGACCAAACTGACCACGTCCACCAGACTGACGAACAAATTTACCTTCAACCTTGGCCTTGCCACGAATAGTTTCGCGATATGCCACTTGCGGCTTACCAATATTAGCATCCACAGAAAACTCACGGCGCATACGATCCACAAGAATCTCTAAATGAAGCTCGCCCATACCAGAAATAATTGTTTGCCCTGTTTCTTCATCTGTTTTTACACGGAATGATGGATCTTCAGCAGCAAGTTTACCTAGGCCAACACCCATTTTTTCTTGGTCTGCTTTTGTTTTTGGTTCAATGGCAACAGAAATTACAGGCTCTGGGAACTCCATACGCTCCAAAATGATAGGATGATCCATATCACAAAGCGTATCACCAGTCGTGGTCGCTTTCAGACCAACAGCCGCTGCAATATCACCTGCACGAACTTCTTTAATTTCTTTACGATCGTTCGCATGCATCTGCAAAATACGACCAATACGCTCACGCTTGTTTTTTACCGAATTCAAAACATAAGAACCAGACTCAAGCACACCCGAATACACACGGAAGAAAGTAAGCGCTCCCACAAATGGGTCAGTCATCACTTTAAATGCCAGAGAAGCAAATGGAACATCATCAGAAGATTCGCGAGAATCCTCTTCTTCAGTGTTCATATCAACACCTTTAATCGCAGGCACTTCAATTGGGGACGGCATGTAATCAACAACAGCATCCAACAATGTTTGAACGCCTTTGTTTTTGAAAGCTGTACCGCAAAGTACCGGGATAATTGAAATGTCTAACACCGCTTTACGAATAGCTGCCTTAAGCTGCTCAACTGGAATCTCTTCACCTTCAAGATGTTTTTCCATCAAGTCTTCATCAACCATAGAAACTGCATCCATCAATATCTCACGATACTCATCAGCTTGATCTTGAAGGTCAGCAGGAATCTCTTCCACTGAGTAGTCGGCACCCATAGCTTCATCGTTCCAAACGATAGCTTTCATCGCTACCAAGTCGACAACACCTTTAAAGTTCTCTTCGTTGCCAATTGGCACATTCAAAGGAACAGCATTATGACCCAAACGTGCAGTGATTTCATCAACTACGCGGAAAAATTCAGCGCCAGTACGGTCCATCTTATTTACAAATGCTATACGGGGAACGCTATAACGATCAGCTTGACGCCAAACTGTTTCAGATTGCGGCTCAACGCCACCCACTGCACAGAACACGCCTACAGCGCCATCCAATACACGTAGCGAACGCTCAACTTCAATTGTAAAGTCAACGTGCCCAGGTGTGTCAATAATATTAATATGATGATCGTTCCAGCTACAGGTTGTAGCTGCTGAGGTGATTGTAATACCACGCTCTTGCTCTTGTTCCATCCAGTCCATCGTAGCCGCGCCATCGTGAACTTCACCGATTTTATGCGATACGCCAGTATAGAAGAGTACACGTTCAGTCGTGGTTGTCTTGCCTGCATCAATGTGAGCCATAATGCCAATGTTGCGCACACGCTCTAGTGGTGTCTGTCTTGCCACGATACTTACTCCTATAACCTAAACTATTTAGAACAAATTAAACTTTTAAAAGCTTCAAAACTCTTGCTGCAAAAACTTACCAGCGGAAGTGAGAAAATGCCTTGTTCGCTTCTGCCATGCGATGTGTTTCATCACGCTTCTTAAATGCGCCGCCGCGCTCACTGATCGCATCTGCTAACTCATTACCCAAACGCTCAGCCATAGTCTGCTCAGAACGCTTGCGTGAAAACTCAATCAACCAACGCACAGCCAAAGACTGCTGACGGCGATCAGATACTTCGATAGGAACTTGATATGTAGCGCCACCAACGCGGCGAGACTTCACTTCAACCAATGGGCGGATCGCCTCAAGTGCTTTGTGAATCATATCCAATTCTTTTTCACCTGTTTTTTTGGCAGCAATTTCCATTGCACCATAAACAATTGCTTCAGCTTTTGCTTTTTTTCCATCTAACATAATTGCATTAACAACTGTTGATACTACTGTATCACCAAACTTAGCATCTGGGGTGATTGGACGACGGGTGACGGGACCTTTACGTGGCATTTCTTAATTCCTCTCTTACTTCGGACGCTTAGCGCCATACTTCGAGCGAGCCTGTTTACGGCCTTCAACACCCGTAGTATCCAGCACACCACGCAATACATGATAACGAACACCTGGTAAATCTTTTACGCGTCCACCACGAATCAACACAACACTATGCTCTTGCAAGCGATGGCCTTCACCAGGGATGTAGGCTGTAACTTCATGACCATTGGTCAAACGAACACGGGCAACCTTACGCAAAGCCGAGTTCGGCTTCTTCGGAGTTGTTGTGTAAACACGCGTACAAACACCGCGACGTTGCGGACATGCTTGTAATGCAGGAACTTTATTAATCTTTCGCTTATCTTGACGTGATTTGCGAATCAACTGGTTAATTGTTGGCATCGTTACCTCTTAAACTTTCCTCGGCTCACGTCTCATTTTTTTGAGACACAGCTTGCGAGGGCGGCGAACCTTAGGGTTGAGCATAACGCCTGTCAACTTTTTTCTCTGAGCAGGGTATTCACTGTCTTTTCCATTCCTTTTCGCGCCTAACTCTTCAACGAAATAAGTTAGATTTGCAATCATTAAGGAATACAAAGTGATACCAAACACCATCGTAATAACAGCTAAAACTCGGCCAGCTGGCGTCACGGGAACAATATCACCATAACCTACCGTTGTGAGCGTCACAAAAGCCCACCACAAACCATCGCTAATCTGTCCGAAATCAGGGTTAGCCTCACGCTCTAGCATAAATGTGCCTGCGCCAAAGACAAAGACAAAGCCAAAGATAACAGCCAGAGCCGCAGGCAGACTTTCTCCTGAGAGCACCAGCATCTGAATAAGTTTATGCCTGTTTTTACGAAGTGCTGCGCCTAAACGCAACACAGGGGCAAACCCTGCCACCTTGAATGCAACCAGGAGGCGTAAAAATGGTGATGATAAAAGAACCACCAACACAAGATCAAGCCAATTTGCTTTTAAATAAGCTTTACGGTCATCAGAAACATGCCAGCGCATAAAAAACAAGACGACAAACGTAACCAGTGTCGCAAAACCAAACCATTCAGGCGCAGCTTTCCAAAAAGGGGCACCAACAGCTGTAATCGTAACCATGAGCAACACCGTATCAAGGGTGCGCTCATACAAGCGCTGACGCGATGCACCTCTCATGTCACTCAGTGTTTGGTGCCAGATTTGTGACTAAAATAACTGGCAAGAGAAACCATTAAGATGCCCATTCCCATATATAAGATATTCAGAGGGTCATCAAAGGTTACATGTAATACATTTTTGAAAAATGCGACAATCAAGATCATCAAAATCACTTTGCCCAAGCGATCCTTCAAATCATCAAGCGTATTAATGACCAAGATATTGCTTGATGTGTCGTCGCCATGGGCAATTTCAATTTTATCAATAAACAGCTCATAGAGACCAAGCGCAAAAATCAAAAGCACTGTTGCGAGCAAAAAGTCATCAACCGCTGTAATAATATGGCTCACTGCTCTTGTATGGAAATTAGGAAATTCATGCCCAAAGAGTGTCATCTTAACGTAATCAGTGGCCAAATGCGCCATATCTGCTGCGGACAACAAAAACAATAATAACATACCTACAATCGATGATATGACTGCCAGCATGACAACATATCTTGAATTCCATAACATTTTCTCAAATAATAGTTTCATTTCACCCTCGTTTCCCTACAATTTTCAAACCAACAATTAAAGGTTAACTTTGGTGAAGCAAAATGCTTGCCACTTAAACTTTTTCAGCTGCTGCCTGTACCAAGATGTCCTGCTCAATGATTTTCTTATCAATTTTACAATAAGCTGATTGCTCTTCTCGAATCACCATCACCTCCTCAACACCACTTATTGCCAAGAGGTGCGCGGTCATACGTTTGGCTTCATCGTCACTATCCATCTCAACACGCAGGGTAATGGTTGCAAGATATGGCGGTTGTTTCATAAACAATGCCACAAGCCACCAAACACCCAACATGGTAAATACAACCCAAAACACCAAAGCAAAGTTCTCAGTCAGCGGGTCATAAAGAAAACCACCAAGCACCCCGCCGATAAATGCGCCAAAAAATTGTGATGTATTAAACACACCAATTGCTGTGCCTTTGGCACCAGCTGGCGCGTATTTAGAAACCAACGAAGGAAGACTTGCCTCTAAAGTATTAAAACCGACAAAAAACAATAACAAAGCCAGCGATACCCACCAAAGTGAACCATGCATGGATGCCAACAAGGCACAGCCAACCATCAACAAGGCAATTGAGAATAAAAAGATTTGTTTCATTTTACGTTTTGCTTCAGCCACGATAATTAAAGGCACCATCAACACAAAAGCCAACAACATCACAGGTAAATACAGTTTCCACTGCTCAGATTGTGCCAGCAGCTCAAGCTTTGGATTAGCCAAGACCAATGGTAAAACCACAAACAATGCCGTGAGTGATGTATGCAGCACAAGCACACCAATATCCAAACGAATTAACTGTTCATGTCTAAACACTTGCTTAAACATGCCTGTTGTCACTTCGCTATCACTATGATGTGAGGATTTCACTGGGTCAGGCACCACAAAATACAATACTAAAATGGATAACAGCGCCAACGCTGCAGTTAAAGCAAAAATACCAGGCACGCCTACCCAATGATTAAGCATAGGTGCAACCGCCATCGACACTGCAAAAGATAAACCAATCGTGATGCCAATACTTGCCATGGCTTTGGTGCGATACTCTTCACGTGTTAAATCGGCAGTTAAAGCAATCACTGCTGCTGCCACGGCACCTGAGCCTTGGATAATCCGACCAAGCAATACGCCTTCAATCGAAGTAGACAACGCCGCAATCACACTGCCCATAGCAAAAATAAACATGCCCGCTGCAATCACAGGTTTACGGCCAAACTTATCTGACATCATACCAAAAGGAATTTGAAACAACGCTTGAGTTAAACCATAAGCACCCAAAGCAATACCCACCAACTCAGGGTGAAGTGCTGCGCCATCCAAACCATGGGCATAGGTTGAAAAAACGGGAAGAATAAGAAACAACCCCATCATACGAAGTGCAAAAATACTTGATAATCCAGCCACAGACTTACGTTCGGCTGAATTCATACCTGACTGACTCATGTCTTACCTCAAAAGGATATTTAGATTCGCGGCAAGGCTACTGGGATGATACACATTGTCACTTGTGTGCTTTTGATTTAGTACAAAAGCTGGTGTTTGCCTCTTTGTTTAACTCAAAAAACTAGACCCGTTTTTTTATGGTAATACTTGCTGATAAAGCGGCACGCTAGGGTTGGTCTTGTCGTAAAAACGATAGGTAAACTTCCTATAGTCACCAGTATCATCGCAAAAACTGTGATAATTCCCTTGTGAGTCTACAGTGCCATCGCAACCTTGCACATTGTGCAGAGAAGCAAACATGGGATAATCAATTGAAAAGTTTACTGGCAATTCCGATCCTGAAAGTATATATGTAAAATTATAATTAGGCTCATGAGAGATCAGCTTATAAACATTGCCTGCTGTCCCCACAGTAATCGTCAATTTATAAACATCGTTCACACCATAACCCGGCACAGGAAAGCCACTATCATATTTCACATGATTGGCTAATACACAAAAATGCGTTTGATTATCCCATTGATTATATCTCATCGCAGGTGTGCAAAGCATTTGATACGGCAAAGCATTCGCTGTTAGGCTCAAACTTTGCATTACATTTGTGATGGCTGGCAAACTATGCAAATATGAGGATATTCCAGTACTCGGCTGGTATAAATTGACTATGTTACCATTGTATTCCACCGCTTTATCTGCTGCTACCAAGGCTTGAGCATTCTTCAATTTATAACTTTTTAATTGCTGTGTTTGCACATCAAGCCTCAACACTGGGAGATATGGTAGTGCTATGGGGCTAACCCACGCCACATCACCGGCCTGACTTATAAACAAGGATACGTAGTCCAGCTCAGTTGGGAATGTTGATCTTTTCACCCACTGTTGTGTGCCTGCATCCCACATATACAGCGTTTGCGTAGTTGGCACAGCATCTCCTATCACATTTATAGCAGTAAAATACTTTTGCCCAAGACCATCTTCTGCAACGTTTGAAGGGCTGGGGATGCCATTCAAAACCCCGCCCCCCCAGTTACTAGGGCAACCACTTAACAGCAGACTTATGCAACCCAACAAAATATATTTCATATTACCCCGCCCCAACAGAACCACAAAAAAGATTAAGTTATTATTACTTCCATAAATATTGCCGCACAGGCACCCATTTTATGGATTATAGACCAACACTGGGCTACGCGCAGCTTTGGTTTCATCCAAACGACGGCGAATGGATTTTAATGGCGCATCATGCAGCACTTGGGTATCTCCGCTTTCGCACTGGGCGGCGATTTCAAGCATGGCATCACAAAATGCATCCAAGGTTTCTTTGGATTCGGTTTCAGTTGGTTCAATCAACATCGCGCCATGTACAATCAATGGGAAATACACTGTCATCGGATGGAAGCCTAAATCAATGAGGCGTTTGGCAATATCGAGTGTTTTGACGCCATGTTTATTTTGAATCTCATCGGTGAGCAAACATTCATGTTTACAATAACCTTTAAACGGCACGTGATAAACATCTTTGAGGCGGCTCAAAATATAGTTGGCATTTAACACTGCATCTTGGGCAATTTGATGAATATGATTTTTACCAAATGCTGAAATATAAGCATTGGCACGCATATACACACCTGATTGGCCTACTGTGCTTAACACCGAACCAATCGAATCTTTGGCTTCAGTTTGGATATGGTAGTTATCACCATCTTTAACAATACGCGGCACTGGCAAATAAGGTGCAAGTGTTTCATTTACTGCCACAGGCCCCGCACCAGGTCCTCCACCACCATGTGGGGTTGAGAATGTTTTATGTACATTGATATGCAAACAATCCAAACCCATATCACCAGGGCGTGCTACACCCACCAAAGCATTTAAGTTGGCGCCATCGCCATACACCAAACCACCAGCATCATGCACCAAATCACAAATCTCTTTCACATCTGATTCAAACATGCCCGCAGTGTTGGGGTTGGTCATCATCAAAGCTGCTGTGCCATCATTCAAATGCGCTTTCAGCTCATTCAAATCAATGCGCCCATCGGCACCCGATTTGAGTTCAACCGTATGCATGCCACACAATGCCGCCGAAGCGGGGTTGGTGCCATGCGCTGAATCAGGCACCAACACTGTGCGACGCTCAGTATCACCGCGCGCATCCAAACAGGCACGAATCATCATCAACCCCACCAACTCACCATGTGCACCAGCGGCTGGTTGCAAGGTTACATCTTTAAAGCCAGAAATTTCAGCCAACCATGTTTGCAATTCATACAACAATTCAAGTGCGCCCTGTACACTATCATCAGGCTGCTCAGGATGAATCGCGGCAAGCCCCGGCAAGCGTGCGATTTGCTCATTCACCCTTGGGTTGTATTTCATGGTGCATGAACCAAGCGGATAAAAGCCAGTTTCAATGCAGTGGTTCCACTGCGATAAACGCACAAAATGACGCACAGTTTCAGGCTCAGAAAGCCCGGGGATATTGGCTGGTATTTTGCGCTTAAAGGCTGTTAATGCTGTAGAAACTTCGCCTTGCACACCGGGGAGATTGATGGATTCAGGTGCTTCATGGGCATGTTCAAACAAAAGTGGTTCTTCATGCTGAATACCTGATACACCAGAATAAGTCGTTGTACTCATAACGCCACCTCCAAAGCCGCAAGGTAGTCGGTAATATCAGCCTCATCGATCATTTCTGTGGTTGCCACAAGCAAATGTTTGGGTTCATAGGTTTTATCCATTTTCTCTAATGGAATGCCTGCAAAAATATCCGCCTTTCTCGCTTCAGCCATAAAAGCATCACGCTTTGCTTGGCTCTCAAAGCTCAATACCGTTTCATTGTAATGCGCGCCACTTGCAGCTGTCACACTTTTAGGCAATTGCGATACCAACGATTGCAATGCCGCAGCTGAATGTTGGGCAACAGTTTCTAGCCCTGCATCGCCCATCAATGCCATATAAGTTGCAGCGGCTGTGCACATCAAACCTTGGTTGGTGCAAATGTTCGATGTGGCTTTATCGCGGCGAATATGCTGCTCACGCGTGGAAAGGGTTAACACAAAACCACGTTTGCCATCTGCATCTTCAGTCAAGCCGCACACACGACCTGGCATTTGGCGTAAATACTTTTGTTTGCAGGTAAACACACCCAAATGTGGCCCACCAAAAGCCATAGGCACACCCAAAGCCTGCCCAGAACCGACCACAATATCAGCACCATAAGCACCCGGTGATTCAATCAAACCAAAAGCACTGGCATCAGAAAAAGCCACCACCATCAAACATTTGTGTTCATCACAAGCTGCACGCAAAGGGGCTAAATCGTATACCGTGCCGTAAAAATCAGGATATTGCACAATCACACAGGCCGTTTCGCTGTTGATGGCTGCAATCACTGCTGTCAAATCCGTGCCAAATTGACCATCTTTAGCGCCAATACCCACTTCCAAGTATTCACCATCAAGGCGCGATAAATAATTCTTTGTCACTGTCCGATAACGTGGATTCACCGAACCTGCAACCACCACCCGTGTTTTGCGGGTCACGCGCCGCGCCATCAAGGCTGCTTCGGCAGTGGCAGTGGCCGCTTCATACATCGAAGCATTGGACACTTCCATGCCTGTTAAACGCGCCATCATGGTTTGGTATTCAAACAAAGCTTGTAATGTACCTTGGGCAATTTCAGGTTGGTATGGGGTATAGGCTGTGAGGAATTCACCACGTGAAATCACATAATCAACCACGGCAGGCACAAAATGGTAATAGGTGCCGCCGCCAAGGAAACAGCGCGTATTACCTGCATGGCGATTCTTTTCCGCTGCTTTGGTAAATTTGCGCACAATACCCGCTTCAGACAAACCATCAGGCATTTCAAAGCTGCCTTGCTGCACATGAAACTCACTCGGAATATCAGCAAAAAGCGCTTTAAAGTCTTTAACACCAATGGCTTCAAGCATGGCTTGTCTATCGGTATCAGTGTGGGGTAAATATCTCATCGGCATGCCTCATAAAAAACAATGCCAAGGATACACAACGCATCCTTGGCATAAAAAATCATGTTAAATGTTTATTCTTCTAAAAACGTATTGTATTCATCATCACTCATCAAATGTGATGTATCAACATCGGCTGCAACTTTCACTTTCACAATCCAGCCTGCGCCATAAGGCTCGGTGTTTACTTTTTCTGGCTCTGCTTCGAGCCCTTCATTCACTTCAATCACTTCACCAGTGACAGGTGCATAAACATCAGACACCGCTTTTACCGATTCTACCACGGCATATGCATCACCAGCTGTTATTGCGCGACCAACCTCAGGCAATTCGACAAACACAATATCACCCAATGCTTCTTGGGCATGATCGGAAATACCAAAGGTCGCTGTATCACCTTCAATACGCACCCATTCATGATCTTTACTATATTTCAAACCTGCTGGTATCGACATATTCACATCCTATACTTTTCTAACATTGCTACGCACAAACGGCGTAGTGGTACGCTCGGCTGCAACAAGCTTACCGCGAATTTCAACACTTAATTGCCCTTCTGTCACATGTTCTGGTTTCACATAAGCCAAAGCAACACCACCACCTGCAAGCGGTGAGTGCATCCCTGAAGTGATTTCACCACTTTCCACACCATCCACAAACACCTTATAATGTTCGCGTGGAATGCCACGGTCAGTGAGTTTTAAAGCAAGCAATCGTTTTTGTGCACCTTCAGCTTTGCGTGTTTCCACGGCCGCTTTACCGATAAAATCACCTTTAGCTAGCTTGGTAATCCACATCAGCTTGGCTTCAACGGGTGTCACGCCATCTGAAATCTCATGACCATAAAGGGCATAACCCATTTCCGTGCGCAACATGTCCCGCGCTGCCAAACCAATCGGCACTGCGCCATGGTTCAACAAAGCTTTCCAAACATCAACTGCAATAGCATTGGGAATATAAATTTCAAAACCATCTTCGCCGGTATAACCTGTGCGCGACACAATACCATCCACACCCAACACCTGCACTTCCGCAAACTTGTAATAACCAATGTTTTCCAAGTCTACATCTACCAAATTTTGTAGTGCTGTTTGTGCTTTTGCGCCTTGTAATGCCAATAAGGTTGTCGCATCAGATTCATCGGATACCACAACATCAAATTTGGTCGCTTGTGCTTGTAAATGCGCCACGTCTTTATGGCGATTGGCAGCATTGATACACAAATAATAAGCCGTATCATTGGTTTTATAGGTAGTGATATCATCAATAAACGTACCTTGCGCATTAAGTAAAGCAGAATATTGCACCTGACCATCTACCAACGCAGCAACATCATTCGTGGTCACAAATTGTAAAAATTTCAGGCTATCAACGCCCGTTACCCGCACTTGCCCCATATGGGTAATATCAAAAATGCCTGCCTCGCCTTCGCGCACTGCAGTGTATTCTTTTAAAGCCCCATCTGAATATTGCACAGGCAATTCATAACCTGCAAACGGCACAATTTTACCACCGAGTGCCACATGTTCATCAAACAATGGTGTTTTTAATAAAACAGCCATTATTTTTCGCCGTAACTTGCCAACGCCGCTGCCACTGCCACACCATGATTTACTGGCGCCCCCAATCTTCCTAACACATCATCCAAAGCAGCCATACATTTCAACACGTTATCTTTACGACATGCATAACCCATCAAACCAATGCGCCATACTTTACCAGCCATCACACCAAGACCTGCACCAATTTCTAAGTTGTAATCTTGCAACAACAAACCACGCACTTGCGCATCATCCACACCTTCAGGAATCGACACCGCATTCAATTGTGGCAAACGTTGTGCCACTGGCACCACAAAAGTTAGACCCATGGCTTCAAGGCCAGCGCGCAAAGCATTATGATGTTTGGCATGACGCGCCCAAGCATTTTCAAGCCCTTCATCTTGCAATAAAACCAAAGCTTCATGCAAACCATAAAGCGCATTAACTGGTGCTGTATGATGGTATGCACGTTTTGCACCTGCACCCCAATAACCCATCACCAAATTCAAATCTAAGAACCAACTTTGCACTTTTGTTTTGCGATTTTTAATCACTTCAATCGCCGCAGGGCTGAAAGACACAGGCGATAAACCCGGCGTACAAGATAAACATTTTTGTGTGCCTGAATAAATGGCATCCACGCCCCAATCATCAACGCGTAGCTCAGTGCCTCCCAAAGAGGTCACGGCATCAACAATCGTCAAACAATCATATTGATGTGCCAAATCACACATGGCTTTCACATCAGTAGTTGCGCCCGTAGAAGTCTCAGCATGCACAAAAGCAACAATTTTAGCTTCAGGATGTGCTTTTAAAGCATCTTCAAGTTTTTGTGGATCACAAGCTGTGCCCCACTCATCTTCAACCATGATTGGGGTTGCACCACAACGCTCAACATTTTCTTTCATGCGTCCGCCAAACACACCATTTTGGCAAACAATCACTGTATCGCCTGCTTCGATAAGATTTACAAAACATGTTTCCATGCCTGCCGAACCAGGTGCTGACACAGGAATAGTTAATTCATTTTTGGTTTGGAAGGCGTATTGCAACAAACCTTTCATCTCATCCATCATTTGCACAAACAACGGATCAAGGTGACCAATAGTTGGTCTGCCCAAGGCTTCTAAAATACGCGGATTCACATCCGAAGGGCCAGGACCCATTAATGTGCGTTGCGGTGGATGAAAAGATGTTGTCATGATGATACCTCTGCAATTCTAAATATAGGGAGGCGTAGCATATCTTAGTCACCCGTGGATTTCATCCTCAAAGTTTCTACGGATTCAAGCTTGATTTGCGAGCCTTCACATTTGCATGCAGGGTTCACACATGCCTTGGCAATTCCTCTCTCGTAATCTCGCAAGCTTCACCCTCATCGGCGCTATCGCAGCCTATATCTATCCACCTGCATTCTTGATTTTCAAAGACTATTTCCTTTGGTTTTTTGGTGCCACCATGTTTGCACTGGGCTTGGTGATGAAACCCGAAGAGGCCAAAGATGCCTTGGCAAAACCTTTGAGCATCTTCGTAGGCGTGAGCGCACAATTTACAGTCATGCCAGCCCTTGGTTTCTTTGCTGCCATGATCACCATCGCCAGTGGCGCTTCGCCATCTTTAGCCCTTGGTTTTATTATTGTTGGTTGCGCGCCCGGTGCTATGGCCAGCAATGTGATTTCTTATTTACTGGGTGGTACTGTCGCATTTTCTATCGCCATGACCATGCTCGCCACCACGCTTTCACCACTGCTCACCCCCACCCTTGTTTCATGGTTGGGTGGTGCATTGATGGACATTCCTTTCTGGCCAATGATGCAAACCATTATCTATACCGTGGTTTTGCCACTCGCCGCAGGCATGTTGATTCATAATAAATTCCCCCAACATCAACCCCACTACGAACGCATAGCCCCCGATTTCGCAGCCTTAGCCATCATCATTATCTGCGCTTATGCCGTAGCTGCCAACCAAGCCCGCATCGCCGAAACACCATGGATTGTCTTTGCCCTCGTCGTCATTCTCAACGCAGGTGGTTATCTCGCAGGTTGGTATATCGGTGCTTTATTCAACTTTGACAAACGCTATCAAATCACCCTCGCCATAGAAATCGGCATGCAAAACGCAGGTCTAGGTGTCGCCCTCGCCCTCAAACACTTCGAACCCGAAACAGCACTACCCGGCGCATTGTTTGCAGTGTGGTGCATCCTCACTGCCGCAGGCCTTAGCCGCTGGAAGAAAATTAAAACCACTGATGCTGCCCCTACTGTTTAATTCTGTATTTTCTGAAGTCCACAAACAGCCAAACACGGACGGTCAGTGGATGTAAGTAATTATATATGTCCACGGATTTTTTGGCGAATTATTAGAGATGATAGAGAAATGCCACAATGATAGACCTGACCCTGATTTTCTTAATAGGCACCGTTGTATCGACCTGTTTGACCGCCAAGACAGCCTTTAGCCCTAATTCCTGGCGGTAACTGGAAACGGTGTTTAGGCTTACTTTAAAGCCATCTTCAAGCAACTGCTGATGTACCTTGGCGGCACCATAAATGGGAATATCTTCAAATATATCAACAATTTTACGCTTGATAGTTTCCTTTGTTGAGTTGCACTGATCTTGATAGTAATAGCTGCTTCTATTCATACCCAACAAAATACACTGCTGCGATAACGAAACGTTCTGTAGCTTGGGCTCAACCATGCTTTTTCGTTCAGATAAGCCCAAGCCCCTTAGCTTTTTTTCAAGCCACTCCTTTTCGACAGTCATTTTGCCAACGATCTTTGTTAACTGCTCGTTCTGCTCTTGAACCGCTGATAGTTCGACCTTGTACTCCTTTACTGCTTTGGAGGGCTCCATAGCAATTTCAGCATTGTCTAAAAAGGTCTTCTTCCAGTTCTGCAGGTTTTTTGGGGTGATATTGTGAGCACTGGTAATCGCTGACAAAGGTTCATCATTTTTCAATACCTCAAGAACCAACTTGATTTTAAACGCCGCGCTATAAACTCTTCTTTTCCTGCTCGTATTAACTCCTCTTTTTTGGACTAATCGTAACCAAAAAGGAATAAGAAACTATTTTTTACTGTCTCATTTTCTTGGGGTATTATACTTTTCAATTCTGGAAAGTATTCGATCTCTCTTTCTTTCCCAAGTAGACATACTTATGGTGTTTTTTATTTGGAATGTTTCCTCTATTTTTTCTTTAAATAAATTGAGCTTAAGTGGTTCATTTATTTTAAAGCCTTGTGATAAAGGAATAACGCCTTTAACGTCCGAATAGTCTAAAGGTGGCACCAATACTGGTATATGCTCCTTTGCCAAAACCCAAGTAGCACCCATCTCACAAAGACAGACAGGACTCTCGTAGAAGCTTTTCGATAGGATGAAAATAACAAGGGCGTCAGATGATAACTCACCTTTTATTGAATCAAGAAAATCTTCTCCCAGTTCAATACCATAACCTTCAAATGATGTACAAAAAATCTGATTTGAATCAAGGCCTATTGATTCTAAAAGTTCAATCATTTCTTCGACAACTTCTGAGTCTTTTGATGCATGACTAATGAATACTTTTGTGATTAGGTTTTCTAGCTTTTCTTCAGTAGTAACTAAGCTGCTGTCATGCTGTTCATCTAGCTCTTCGAGATACTGTTCAATTGAGGTTTTTAAGATACTGAAATCTTCTCTGAAACACTTAAGGTGGTCGGCAGTGTAGTCTGAACCACCAAATACAACCATTACAGGGTAGAAGAAAGAAAGTTCGCTAAAATGCCCAAATTCGGGAGACTCTTTTCCGAACACTTTAATAAAAGTTCTTTCAACCATATTTTTCCAAGTCTTAAAGTTTGGATCATCGCTATTTTCAACTGTTACGGTTGACGATTTTTCTAATAGCTTTTTCAGAAGCCTTATTTTTTCAGCAGTATCTATCATCTAGTACAATCTCTCCTTGCTTATAATGCCGAGTTAAGCGGAACCCCGCCTTGAGCCAAAAGGGGAATGCTACACAGCATTCACTTTTTGGTGAGACGAAGGGGGCGGAGTCCTGAAAGGATTCCGCTTGAACGATTTGTTCTCCAGCTTAGCGGGTGAGCAAATCTTCAATGGAGCTTAAGTCGGCATTCTCCAGCGAAGCTGGAGAACTAGGTAATACGTGTATTTGATTGTCCATGTATTACCCTCCTATATACGACCTTAATTTCCTTGATATTGCATATAAAAGCTCAAACACAGATTTTAATGTTACTCCCATCTATAAAGTGAGTGTAGCTGGTAATATCATAGTTTGCGAATGACAGCCTTTTCCAATATGAAATGAGTCTAAAATCGAGTATGTCGTCCATAATAGGAGGATGTTGGTACAAATGGATGAACAACGTATAGAAACGATTGAAGATATTGCTGCATTTTTAAGTGGCACAATAGATACGCCGTTAGTTTTGCACGGTGG
>Ga0316204_10001806_pt1 | contig 54046 bp, 51 predicted proteins | sample 6monrhotite_MG_2_FD_205661 | JGI IMG/M metagenome (GOLD analysis project Ga0316204, IMG submission 205661) | Microbial mat bacterial communities from mineral coupon in-situ incubated in ocean water Damariscotta River, Maine, United States -... | ecosystem: Environmental > Aquatic > Marine >... | reverse complement strand
ATTCAATTTCTTTTCTAAACTCTTTAAACATCTTTTCATCTTTCCTTAAGTCAACAGGGGCAGGCGGGAGACCCTCACGGCCACCAACAGGCAAGCACCGGCGTAACGCCGAACATCTATGAATGCTTTTTTGAAGCCTGAGCCTCCCCTGTTTACATCACCGCCCTGGCCTTCCAGGACGGTTCGTCATTGCGCTGGGACAGCGTGCCCTTAGCGGCGGAGTCCCAGACGCTTGATCAGGTCCTCGTAACGGGCGCTCTTACTGTTTTTCAAGTAATCGAGCAGCCGCCGGCGTTGGCCAACCATCATCAGCAGGCCGCGGCGGGAATGGTGATCTTTCTTGTGGGTTTTCAGGTGTTCGGTCAGGTTGGTGATCCGTTCGCTGAGGATCGAAACCTGGACTTCTGGCGAACCTGTGTCGCCTTCGACGGTGGCATATTCAACAATCAGCTCCGCCTTGCGTTCAGCAGTTATCGACATCGTGTACTCCGTTCTTGTTCTATAAGTTAAAAACACGCAGAGGGCGAACAGCGCCCCCTGTAATTTTGGTCAGGGCAATCAGTTTTCCATCGGCCATGGCGCGGTATACCGCATCAGGGTTTACTTTCCCGAGAGAAGACCGGTTGGCCACAGGCAGGACCGCAACGGGCTGTCCTTGCTGCAAGCTTCGAGCCTCCTGCCCCGTCAGGGCCAATGCCGGGATGTCGTCCAGCACGGTCTCGACGGCCAACAGGCTGTCAACAGGCGGCGCACTATGCCCCAGGCTTTCCAGTATATCCAGCGAAATCGCCGCTTTTTCGTCAAAAGGGCCGACCCTGGTGCGCCTTAACACGGAAATGTACCCGAACGTGCCCAATTTCAGGGCCAGATCTCGGGCCAGGCCACGCACATAGGTGCCTTTTCCCGAAACGACGCTGAACGTCGCATGATCGGCATCGGGCATATCCAGAAGCTCGAATTTCTCCACATGTATGGTTCTGGCCTTCAATTCAACGGCCTGATCGTTGCGGGCCAGCTCATAGGAGCGCTTGCCATCGACTTTTATGGCGGAATAAATCGGTGGCACCTGCTGGATATCGCCGACAAAGGCCGGAAGGGCGGCCTGGATCGCCGCCGCATCAGGGCGGATGTCGCTGGTTTGAACGACATCGCCTTCGGCATCGTCGGTGGTTCGGCTTTCGCCCCACCTGACCGTAAAGCTGTATGATTTGATGCCGTCCATGGCATAAGAAACGGTCTTGGTTGCCTCGCCAAATGCAATTGGCAAAATGCCCGTCGCCAACGGGTCAAGCGTGCCACCATGACCGGCTTTAGCGGCATTGAAAATCCTGCGAACCTTGCCAACAACGGCGCTGGACGAGAGCCCGGCGGGTTTATCAACAATCAGCCATCCATGTATCGGATCGCCCTTGCGTTTACGCCCCATCGGGGTCGTCCTCGCGATCACCCAGATCACGGGAAACTTCCGGTGAATGCAACAAGGCTTCGATGTGGCCGGCCACATCGAACGAGGTGTCGGCGACAAAGTTAAACGCGGGAACGGTTCTTAGGTGCACCCGCTGTGCCACTTCATGGCGCAAGTAAGGCTGGGCGCGGGTCAGGGCCGCGATCAGTTTTTCCACTTCAATGCCGCCCGATTCAGGATCGGTATTGCCGCCAAGCGGCACGCAATAGACCGTCGCATTTCGCATGTCGGGGCTAACCCGCACTTCGGTAATTGTGATGGAACGGCCTTCTAAATCCGGGTCGCGCAATTCCCCACGCTCGATAATCCCGGCCAGGGTATGGCGAATTTCTTCGCCGACCCTAAGCTGACGCTGGGTCGGCGCACGATCATTGCGCTTGTTCATTTTTTACCGACAGGGCGCCTTAAAAGCTATTCAAGCTCGCGGGCGACCTCCTCAACATCAAAGCATTCAATCCGGTCACCGACCTTAAGATCTTCATACTTGGCGAAGGCCATGCCGCATTCGGTGCCTTCCTTGACTTCCTTAACGTCGTCCTTGAAGCGCTTAAGCTGCGACAATTCGCCTTCGTGGATGACCACGTCATCACGCAACAGGCGCACACGAGCGCCCCGCTTGACCTGGCCTTCGCTGACGAAGCAACCGGCAACCTTGCCAACCTTGGAAACGGCGAACACTTCCTTGATATCGGCATAGCCCAGCAGGTGCTCGCGCACGACCGGCGCCAACATGCCCGACAACACCGCCTTGGCGTCGTTAATCACGTCGTAGATAATTGAATAATACCGAATATCAACGCCATCCCGTTTCGCCAGGGCACGCGCCTGGGGGTTGGCCCGCACATTGAAGCCGACAATGAAGCCGCCGCTGGCATGGGCCAGGGTCACGTCGGATTCATTGATGGCGCCCACACCGGCGTGCAGAACCTGCGCCTTGACCTCGTCGGTCGACATTTTTTCAAGCGCCATTTGAATGGCTTCCACCGATCCGTGGGCGTCGGCCTTGACGACCAGCGGCATCACAGAGGCTTCGCCCTGGCCGATACGCTCAAACATCTGTTCAATCGTGCCACGCGCACCGGCGGCAGCGCGCACATCACGCGTCCGGCGCTGACGGAATTCGGTAACTTCGCGAGCCCGGGATTCCGTGTCGACTGTGGCGACTTCATCACCAGCAGATGGCGTTCCGTTCAAGCCCAAAACCTCGACCGGGGTCGCCGGTCCTGCATGTTCGACCTGGCTTCCGTGATCATCGGTCATGGCACGCACCCGGCCCCATTCGGAACCGGCAACGAAGATGTCACCAATGTTAAGGGTGCCGCGCTGAACCAGAATGGTCGCGACCGTGCCTTTACCGCGTTCGACCCTGGATTCGATAACAACGCCTTCTGCGGCGCGGTCAGGGTTGCCCTTCAGGTCAAGCAGTTCGGCCTGCAACAGGATCACTTCTTCAAGTTTATCCAGGTTGGTTTTTTCCTTGGCCGAAACTTCGACACTCAAAACATCACCGCCCATTTCTTCGAGCACCAGATCGTGCTGCAAAAGGCCGGTCCGCACCCGGGCGGCATCGGCCCCAGGCGCATCAATTTTGTTAATGGCGACAATAATCGGTACGCCCGCTGCCTTGGCATGGGAAATCGCCTCGACTGTCTGGGGCATGATGCCGTCATCGGCGGCGACCACAAGGATGACGATATCGGTCACCTTGGCACCGCGCGACCGCATGTCGGTAAAGGCGGCGTGACCCGGTGTGTCAATAAAGGTGATTTTGCCACCATTGGCCATGGTCACCTGATAGGCACCAATGTGCTGGGTGATGCCACCGGCCTCACCTGTAACGACATCCGTTTCGCGCAGGGCGTCAAGCAAGGACGTTTTGCCGTGATCGACGTGGCCCATAACGGTCACGACGGGCGCCCGGGATTCCAGTTCGCCCTGTTCGACGTCTTCACCCGTCATCAGGCCAATTTCCACATCGGATGCGCTGACGCGGCGCATGTTGTGGCCAAATTCACTAACCACCAGTTCGGCAGTATCGGCATCAAGGACCTGATCGATGGTCGCCATGACGTCCATTTTCATCAGCGCCTTGATCACATCCCGCGAGCGTTCGGCCATACGGTTGGCCAATTCCTGAACGGTGATGGTTTCCGGCACGATGACATCGCGCAGAATTTTTTTGCCTTCGCTTAAAACCTGGCGCTGTTTCTGTTTTTCTTTTTCCCTGGCGCGCCGGACCGAAGCCAACGACCGCGAGCGTTCTTCGCCATCAACAAGCGCTTCGGCAATCGTTAATTTGCCCGAGCGCCGACGCTGATCTTCCCCGCGGCGGGGCGGGGTCGGCCGTTTCACTTCTTCCGTAGCCGGGCGTTTGACGCGCGCCTTGTTGATGTCCGAAATTCCGCCTTCTTCAGCAGACTTCAGTTTTTCAGCCGCGGCCGAAGCCGTTGCCTTATCCTGTTCGGATCGTGCTTTTTCTTGCTCCAGACGCGCTTTTTCAGCAGCCGCGACTTCCTGGGCTGTGGGCTCTTTTACCTCGGGCTTCGCCTCAACTTTCGGTTCCGCGGCTTTTGCAGCAGCAATTGCGGCTTCTTCTACGGCGCGTTTGGCTGCCTCTTCAGCGGCCAGCACACTGGCGGCTTCTGCGTCGACCAGGGCGCGGGCGCGGGCGGCTTTTTCTTCACTGGTCAGTTTTGACCCGCTGCTCGGCGGAGCCTCTACCGGGGCCTTTACTTCGACGGGCGCAACAACTTCGGGCGGCACAGAAAGATCAATTTCCTGTTCCTTGACCTCGGACATGCGTCCTGAATCATTCTGGGTGAAGGTTCTTTTCTTGCGAACCTCGACCTGAACCATTTTGGAGCGGCCATGCGAGAAGTTCTGCCGGACAGAGCCTGACTCGACCGTCTTTTTCAGCTCCAGCGTGCCGGGCTTGGATAATCCAAGGGGCTTTTTCTTCTGATCCTGTTCGGTGCTCTCGCTCATCGATATTCCGTTTCGTTGACGCGCCGCAAAAGCGGCAAAAATTCAAACCCAGGTAATTCAGGCGTAATAGATAGCCCAACCTGCATTCCTTCGATCAAACCACCCTAGTTTGTGGACGGTTTGCCCTCGTGGCGCAACCCCTTCAACCGGGCCGCGTCCACCAGCAACTTTCCAGCCAGCCGTCCCTTCGCCATAACGGCGTGGACAGCCTTGTCGCGGCCAAATGCGGCCCCCAGTTCGGCACTATCCAGGCCATCAACCAGCGAAGCCTTCGCCGCCAATGCCCGGGCCAGGGCCTTAATTTTCGCCCGGCCCTGTTCCGACCCGTCACTGGCCGCCAGCAACAAGCCGACACCTTTGCCCGACTTCAGCCAGGCTTCAACCTTTTCGAAGCCTGCAATCGCCTGTCCCGCTCGTCGCGCCAGGCCAATATGGCTAAGGCAACGTCGAACCAGTTGTTCTTCTACCCGACTGACAAGATCCTCTGGAACCTTGACTTGGGAACGCGCCGCCCGGGCAAAAAGATTTTTGGCGCACGCTGTATGTAACATATCCCTATCGGCACTCAACCAAAAACCCCGTCCCGGCAACTTGCCATCGACATCGACAACGATACGACCTTCCGGGTCGACCACAAAACGAAGCATCTCGACACAGTCGTGTTCTTCGCGGCTGACAATACAACGCCGCCGCGGAGAACTTTTGGCTTCGGCCTGTTTTAAACCCATGGCTTGATGCCGTTTCGCCTATTCCTCCGCCGCCGGTTCGACCGCTTCGGCCTCATCGGCAGGCTGTTCGTCGCCTTCGAACCAGTGCGCCCGTGCCGCCATGATGATTTCATCGGCCTTGGCCTGGTCCATGGTTCCCGGGGGCAACATTTCGATCAATTCGTCACCGGCAAGATCGGCAAGATCGTCCAGTTCCTTGACCCCGTTTTCGCCAATGGCCACCATGATTACCGGCGTAATGCCGTCGATGGCGGCGATTTCATCACTGATACCCAGTTCAGCACAACGTTTTGACAACTTGACGTCGCGCTGTTCCAGGAAGTTCCGCGCCCTTGCACGCAACTCCTCAGAAATGTCTTCATCAAAACCTTCGATGTCGACCAAATCATCGACGGGCACGAAGGCAACCTGTTCGACCGATGTGAAGCCTTCGGTCACCAGCAGGTGAGCAATGACATCGTCAACATCAAGTGCTTCGATGAACAGCTGTGAACGACTGTGGAATTCCTGTTGCCGACGTTCAGATTCAGCGGCCTCGGTCAGGATATCAATATCCCAACCGGACAATTGCGATGCCAGGCGCACGTTCTGGCCACGACGGCCAATCGCCAGACTGAGCTGTTCATCGGGAACGACGACTTCGATTTTGTTCTTTTCTTCATCCAGAACAACCTTGGCAACTTCGGCCGGAGCCAGGGCGTTAACGATGAAAGTGGCGGGATCGGGCGACCACTGGATGATATCAATTTTTTCACCCTGCAATTCGCCGACCACGGCCTGTACGCGCGACCCGCGCATGCCGATACAAGGGCCGACCGGGTCGATGCTTGAATCGTGGGACAGCACGGCCATTTTGGCGCGCGAACCCGGGTCCCGGGCAACGGACTTGATTTCAATGACACCGTCGTAAATTTCAGGCACTTCCTGGGTGAACAGTCTGGCCATGAATTGCGGGTGCGTCCGTGACAGGAAAATCTGTGGTCCGCGGGCTTCTTCGCGAACGTCAACGATGTAGGCACGAATGCGGTCACCGTTGTTGAAGTGTTCACGCGGAATGGATTCATCACGCCTAAGCAGCGCTTCGGCGCGGCCCAAATCGACAATGACGTTGCCAAATTCGACACGCTTGACCAGGCCGTTGACGACTTCGCCGGTGCGATCCTGGTATTCCTTGAACTGGCGCTGGCGTTCGGCTTCACGAACCTTCGATACGATAACCTGTTTTGCCGTCTGGGCGGCGATACGGCCAAAATCGATGGGCGGCAAAGGATCGACCAGGAATTCACCCAGTTCTGCGTCAGGCTTTTTCGCCTGTGCGGCGGCCAGCGTTATCTGGGTGATTTCGTTTTCAATCTCTTCGGCCACTTCGATGTAACGGGCCAGCGTGATTTCGCCTGACTTGCGATTGATATGGGCGCGAATATCGTGCTCATTACCATACTTGGAACGACCCGCTTTCTGGATCGCCTGTTCCATGGCGTCAAGCACTTCGTCCTGTTCAATACCCTTGTCGCGGGCGACGGTTTCGGCAACCGTCAGGAGTTCCGGGCGGGCGTGTACGGCATCGGTCTTCATCATCGTATCGTTCATCGTTTTTATTTTCCCTGCGCTGCCGCGATCAAGTCATCGGTCAATAGCAGTTTAGCCTTGTGAATATCCTGGTACGGCAGCTTGAAGATGGTGTTTTCCATCTCGACACTGACGATTCCGTCCTTAATTCCCTTCAATCGGCCCCTGAAGCGCTTGCGCCCCTCAACGGCCTGACCGGTTTGTGCCTTGATCTCAAAACCGGCGAAACGTTCATAATCTTCCTCTCGAACCAGCGGCCGGTCTATTCCCGGCGAACTGACTTCCAGCGCATAGGCGCCAGCAATTGGGTCATCTACATCAAGCACCGCAGAAACCGTGCGGCTGATATTGGCGCAATCATCCACGGAAATAACTTTTCCGTCCACCCGTTCAGCCATAATCTGCAGGCGGGGTTCCTTGCCGCCCGTGTAACTGACCCTGACCAGGCGGTAATTCATGGCCTGAACACCCGGTTCGATCAGGGCCTGAACCCTTTGTTCGATGTCCACTTAAGTCTTTTCCCAACAGGTCCGGATCGGTTGAAGCCAATCCGAAAAAACAAATGGCGGGCCAGAGGCCCACCACATCAACTCGATTAGATGTCGGACCTAACTAAAATTCAAGCTAAGCCATGGCGCACCGTATACACCGTATGGCCTTGTGCTGACAAGTTCTTTATGTGTGTTTAAGATCCTGACGCGGTCGGCGACGAAACCGCAAAAACGTGCAAACTTCACCGCGCGCCTCGGCCTTTTCCTGATAACGGGTCGGCACCCAATCCTCCGGCGGTGTTCGCCAGTCGGCAGGCCGGCGGGCCAGCCATTCAAATGCCGGGTGAGCGCAAAGGCGTTCCAGTGCCCAGGCGACATACTCGCTGTGGTCGCTGGCGAAACGCAATTCGGCCCCGTCCTTGAGCACGCGGGCCAGCCTGTCCAGGTTTTCAGGCGTTACAAAACGCCGTTTATTATGACGTTTCTTCGGCCATGGGTCGGCAAACAGCAAGAAGGCACGGTCGATACCGGCATCGGGCAGGGCGTCAAGCAAGGGCCTGGCGTCATCGTCATGCAGGCGAATATTGGCCAGTTTTTCGCGTTCGATAACGCTTAAAACCTTGGCGATGCCATTAATAAACGGTTCGGCGCCAATAAACCCGATACCCGGATTGGCACGGGCCTGGGCGACCAGATGTTCACCGCCGCCAAAACCGATTTCCAGCCAAATCCCGTCAAGCGGCTCCGTGAAGGAAACTTCCGGTGACGCCGGGTCGGCAATTCTCAGACCCGGCAGCATCTCGTCAACCAGCTTGCGATGGTTCACGCGCAGGGGCTTGCCCAGTCGGCGACCGTGAAAATGCAGCAAGGGCCGATCCTGATTTGGATCGGCCCCGCTGGTGTTATCGTTCAAGACCGATGAGATCTTATCGTACTCCCGGTTGGTTTGTTCAGAATGCCGATTTAAGGCTATCGACCAGATCCGTGCGCTCCCACGAGAACCCGCCATCGGGTTCCGCTTCGCGGCCAAAATGGCCATAGGCAGATGTGCGGGCATAGATCGGCCGGTTCAGCTTCAAATGTTCACGAATTCCGCGCGGCGACAGGTCAACCAGATCACACAGGACGGTCGCCAGTTTTTCTTCGTCAACCCGGCCCGTATCGTGGGTGTTGACATAAACCGACAGCGGTTTGGAAACGCCAATGGCGTAGGCCAGCTGAATGGTGCAGCCATCGGCCAGACCAGCAGCGACCACATTCTTGGCCAGATACCGCGCCACATAGGCCGCCGAACGGTCAACCTTGGTAGGGTCTTTACCCGAAAACGCACCGCCGCCGTGGGGGGCGGCACCGCCATAGGTATCGACGATGATCTTGCGACCGGTCAAACCGGCATCACCATCGGGTCCACCAATGACAAAACGTCCCGTCGGGTTGACATAAAATTCATCTTCCGGGCACATCCAGCCATCGGGCAGGACGGCTTCCACATGCGGGCGGACGATTTCGCGCACGTCGTCCTGGCTCAGGTTTTCCGTATGCTGAGTGGACACGACGACCGAAGCGGCCCCTACGGGCTTGTCATTTACATAACGCAGGGTGACCTGGCTTTTAGAGTCGGGCAGCAACCCCGGTTCGGCTCCTGAATGGCGGGCATCGGCTAGGGACCGCAGAATGCCGTGAGAATAAAAGATCGGAGCCGGCATCAGGACCTCGGTTTCCGTGCAGGCATAACCGAACATGATGCCCTGGTCGCCAGCGCCTTCGTCCTTGTTGCCTGATGAGTCAACACCCATGGCAATATCGGCGGACTGGCCGTGCAGGTAAACATCGACGTCCATATTCTTCCAGTGGAAACCGTCCTGTTCGTAGCCGATATCCTTGACACACTTACGGGCGATTTCTTCCATGTGGGCGGCATCGACCTTGCCGGTCGAATCAACCAGCGGCGACGGGCCGCGCACTTCTCCGGCCAGCACAACGCGATTGGTCGTGCACAGCGTTTCGCACGCCACGCGGGACTCGCCGTCGGCAGCAAGAAATGCATCGACTACGGCGTCCGAAATACGGTCGCTGACTTTGTCGGGGTGTCCTTCGGACACCGATTCACTGGTAAAAAGATAATCTGATTTGGTCACGTTCAATTCCTCCGATCAAAAATTAATCTGTCCATTTGGACCGGGGGCCGAAGCGGTCAGATGACCGTTATTTTGTACGTGCCCACTTAGAGCCTTTTTTATCGTGGTGGCAAGTTGTCCAAATCCGTCCACGTCTGCCTGCTCAAGGTTGACCCCCCGAACAGGCAAGTAACACCGGACTTGTTGCAATCTTTTCGCGCCGGGTCAAGCACTATCGCCCCGCCACCGCCGATCAGGCGGGGCGGGGATATATCAACAAAAAGGGTGTGGGTTTCTTATGAAACAGGCGCCGGTCAGTCTTCCTTGTTTCCGGCCAATGCCTTGACCAGTTCGAAAGTCCGCTTGCGCACCTTGGGGTTTTCAATCTTGTAATAGGCCCGGACAAGTTCCAGAGTTTCCCGACGCGCCAGGGGGTTTGATGCCAATTCAGCCTGATCCTGATCAGACAGGCTGTCCGGAGAAATGCGGCGACCGCGCGTGGCGACCGTCTTTTCGTTCATTTCCTCGAAGAAATAAGACACCGAAATATCCAGAACCCGCGAAAACTCATACAACCTGGAAGCCCCGACCCGGTTAGCGCCGCGCTCGTATTTCTGGATTTGCTGAAACGTCAGGCCTACGGCCTCGCCCAATTTTTCCTGGCTTATTCCAAGCAGTGTGCGGCGCAGGCGCAGGCGGGCACCAACATGGATGTCCACGGCGCGCGGCACACCCAACAAGGGGTCTTGCGAGGGTATGCCGGTCGAGGATGAATTTTTCGAGGCCGTTGCGTTCATAGGAGTCTTTCCGTTTTCAATTTTTGCGGAGATCGAATCTCGATCTCTCGAGTGACAAATTGTGGTTACAACCATTTATGTTATGGGCGATGATATCAGCGTGCCGGGGCTTCCGGTCCGAACAGGAGAGGACGACGTTAACACGCATAGATAAACATGTGCGTTCAGTATGCATATCCATACGATATTATGCAAGTTTAAATACGCATCCCCCTACCGGTTTCTTGACCCGGTCATGACGATCTGGAATTCAAGCCCCGGCGGCGGCCCAAAACCAGCCCCAAGCCCCCCACAATGAAGATCAAAACCAGCGCCGCGGCATTGCCGTATCGGCTGTAAAGCGTGGCTGGCAAAGCTTTTGGCAGATTGCTGTCGAGCGTTCCTTTGTTTCCCAGGTCAAGGCGGCTGACGATGCGACCATACCCGTCGATCACTCCCGAGATACCGGTATTGGCGACGCGAACCAGCGGCAGCCCTTCTTCGAGGGCGCGAAAACGGGCCGCGTCGAAGTGCTGGTAGGGGCCTGTGCTGATACCATACCAGGCATCATTTGTGACATTCAGTATCCATTGCGGGCGGTCCGTCGCGTTCACCACATTGCCGGGAAAAATCACCTCATAACAGATCAGCGGCGACACCGCAGGCAACCCCGGCAGACGCAGCGTCTGGCGACCCGGACCCGGCGTAAAGTCAGTCGAACCGGCGGTCAGTTTTTCAAGCCCGAGAATTCCGCGAAAGGGCATATATTCGCCAAAGGGCACCAGATGGCTTTTATCGTAAGTGCCCACGATATCACCGGCAGCATCAAGGGCGTACAGGCTGTTCCAGATTTGAAAGGGCGTTTGCCCGGCGGGTGTGGACCGGGGTGCGCCGGTCAGGATCATACCGCCTTCGGGGACCGCCTCGGCCATGGCCTTGCGCACGGCCAGATCGCTTGAAAGAAGATAAGTCGCCGCCGTTTCCGACCAAATCACATGGGTCGGAGCCGCACCGGGGCCAACCGCAGCACTCATGGCAATCTGTTCTTTCAGGTTGCCAATCTTAAGCGCGCTCTTCCACTTGTTCTTTTGTTCAATATTGGGCTGGACCAGGCGCAGGCGAACGTCGGGGACCGTGTCTTCGCCCGGCGCCGCAGCGCCCGAAAGCCGCACCAATCCACCGCCCCAGACAAGGGCAAGTATAACCGTGGCACCAATGGTCGGCTTGAATCCACCGCCCCAATCCTGATTTTTACATAGCGTTGCCGGCATGGCGGCGACGATTACGGCCAGCAGGCTTAAGCCGTAAATACCGACAACCGATGCCCCCTGCATCAGGGCATCGGACAGCGCCATGGCGCTGCCCGTCAGATTCCACGGGAACCCGGTCAACACCCAGCCACGCAGCCATTCAAACAGGGTCCAGCAGGCAGCGAAGACCAGCACCCTGGCCAGCCCGCCAGCGCCACCGGCCAGGCGATGCGCCATCAGGGCCGCCAAGCCTGAAAAAACCGCCAAAATCGCCGACAAGCCCATAATGGCAAAGGGAATCATCCAGCCGAAACGCGCGGCGTCCGTCAACAGGGCATTGGCGATCCAGTACAATCCGACGGAAAAATGACCAAGGCCAAACCACCAGGCGACGAAAAACGCCGGGCGGGCCCCCCGGGCGCCGTAGACCAGCCACAGCAATCCACAAAACGCCGGCACCAAAAGGAACAACGCGTAAAACGGCGCCAGGGCCAGGGCCGCCAGGGCACCAAGGCAAAAAGCCAGGCCATATCGTTTGAGCGTGGGCAGTCCGACCATCGCCGTATGTAAGCTGGTTACAGACATTCCTGGCTTTCGCGAGGCATCACCCTCAAGTTTCCTTGGGGTCCGAATTCGCCGGCACCAGGCCCCGAACCTTAAGCTTCTTGACCCGCCGGGGATCGGCGTCCAGCACTTCAATTTCCATACCCGAAGGGTGAGAAATAAGTTCACCGCGCACCGGCACCCGCCCGGCCAGGGCAAAGACCAAGCCACCCAATGTGTCTATATCTTCGCGTTCTTCTTCACTGAACAACTGACCGAACCGTTCTTCCAGGGTTTCGATTTCCACCCGTGCGTCGGCGTACAAAATGCCGTCACCGGATACGCTCATGACCGGTTCGTCGGTGCGGTCGTGTTCATCTTCGATTTCACCGACAATTTCTTCAACCAGATCTTCGATGGTGACAAGCCCGTCGACGCCGCCATATTCATCGACGACAAGGGCCATATGACACCGCTTGGCGCGCATTTCCAAAAGCAGTTCCAGCACATGCATGGACGGCGGTACGAACAGGACCTTGCGAACGATGTCCTGAAGCTTGAAACTTTCGTCCTTGCCGCGCCAGGCCAGCACGTCCTTGATATGAATCATACCAATGGCGCCATCCAGGGTTTCGTCATAAACCGGCATGCGGGAATGGCCTTCGCCGGTGATCACATCGATCAAATCGGCCAGGGACGTTTTGCTTTCGACGCCAACAATATCGGCCAAAGGCACCATGACGTCATGGATTGTCCGGCCCTTCAGTTCCAGAATATTGGACAGCAGCAGGCGTTCTTCGTCATCGATGGGAACTTCGGTATCGTCGCGTTCGTCAATGAGCTCTTCAAGCACATTGCGGGCCGACCCTTCGCCGGACTTATGCCCGAAAAGATCACGGAACCAGCTTGACGTTTTTTGGGCTGGAGCCGCTTCGGCGCGGCGCGATTTTGCGAAGGGGTCATTCATGACGCGGACGCCCTGTTCCTTGACATATCATTTTCCTGCGCGGGCTCTTCATAGGGATCCGAAATCCCCATGCGCCCAAGAACGTCGCGTTCCAATGCTTCCATGGTGTCGGCTTCGTCCGGTTCCATATGGTCGTGGCCCAGCAGGTGTAGCATACCATGGACAACCAGATGGGCCAGATGATCGGCCAGGCTTTTGGTCTCGGCTTTTGCCTCACTGGCCGTAACGCCAAAGGCGATAATGACGTCGCCCAACAAGACAGGGCCTGACCCATCCAAATGAACGGGCGGCATGGCGTCCCCGTCAAGACTGGCAAACGACAACACGTTTGTCGGCTTGTCCTGGCCGCGATAATCCCGGTTCAATGTTTGCACCTGATCATCATCGGCAAGCACAATGCTGACTTCGGCTCCGCCCGAAAAATTCTGGCCCGCACCGTCAAAGGCGGCCTGGGCCGCGGCGTGGCACCTGTCTTCCACGTCCGGCAAATTTTCCAGCCAGGCGCGGCTCAAGAAAGAAACGTCGATATCAAGTGGTTCAGGCATCATTATCCGTTTGGGTGGGTTTGATCGGCCCCCCCGTTTGCTGTTCATAGCGGGCAGAAACTTTTCTGCGCGCCTCTTCCGTATCATAGGCCCTGACAATTTTGGCCACCAGATGATGGCGCACGACATCTTCGGCGGTGAAATGCTGAAAGGCCACGCCGTCGATATTTCCCAGAACTTCATAGGCATCGCGCAGGCCCGAACGGGTGCCGCGCGGCAAATCGACCTGGCTTAAATCGCCGGTCACCACCATGCGGGCATTTTCACCCAGGCGGGTCAGGAACATTTTCATTTGCACGGCCGTGGTATTTTGCGCTTCGTCCAGAATGACGAACGCATTGGCCAGGGTACGGCCCCGCATAAAGGCCAGGGGTGCGATTTCGATATCGCCGTTCTCCAGCCGCTTGACCACTTGGTCGGCGGGCAACATGTCGTGCAGGGCGTCGTACAACGGTCGCAGGTAGGGATCGATTTTTTCCCGCATGTCACCGGGCAGGAAGCCCAGCTGTTCCCCGGCTTCGACCGCCGGACGCGATAGAATAATGCGATCGACATCGCCACTGACCAGACGTTCAACCCCCTTGGCGACAGCCAGATAGGTCTTGCCGGTACCGGCCGGTCCAAAACCGAAAACCAGTTCATTTTTATCCATGGCACGCAGGTAATCGGCCTGGGCGGGCGAACGTGGCGAAATGCGCCGTTTTTTGGTTTTGACCTCGATATTGGCGTCGGTGATATTGCCGCCGGTTTGGGTTGACATGCGCAATACCGCATCAACTTCGTCGCGACTGACATCCAGGCCCTGTTGCAGGCGGGCGTACAGCCCGGTCAGGGCAACACGGCCCGTTTCAATCGCGCCCGCCTCCCCATACAGGGTTACTTCGTTACCTACGGCATGAACGCTGACACCCAACCTGGCTTCAATGCGCGCCAGGTGTGAATGGTGCGAACCGAATAATTGCAGGGCCAGTCCGTTATTATCAAAGGTCAGCTTGACGCTGTCGCTGGCGGTATCATGCAGGCTGTGCGGCTTGAGGGGGGGGGTCAAGCGGCGGCCCCTTTTTTGCCTTCAAGCCGAACAGGCGTGTCTGGCAAGGTCGCCGTCAGGCTGTTTGATGATGTCGCCGAAATGACCAGGTCGGCAATCGTGCCAAACATATCGTCCGGGGCCTGAACGTGCACCGGTTGCATGTACGGGCTACGCCCGACCATCTGGCCGGGATAACGGCCTTTCCGGTCCAACAGCACCGACATGGTCTGGCCGACGCAAGCTTCGTTAAAGGCCATTTGCTGGCTGGTCAGCACAGCTTGCAGGCGGGCCAAACGGCTTTCCTTGACGGCCTCGTCAACCTGATCTTCGCGCGATGCCGCCGGAGTTCCCGGGCGCGGGCTGTATTTAAAAGAATAGGCCTGAACAAACCCAATCTGTTTTACAAGGTCCAGGGTCTGTTCGAAATCCGCTTCCGTCTCGCCGGGAAAGCCAACAATGAAATCTGACGACAGGGCAATATCGGGGCGCGCCTCGCGCAAGCGGGCAATCAGCTCAACATATTGCGCCGACGTATGCCTGCGGTTCATACCCTTGAGCACGGCGTCGGAACCTGACTGCACCGGCAGGTGCAAGAACGGCATGAGTTCTTTGACGTCCCGGTGGGCAGCGATCAGTTCGTCGTCCACTTCAGCAGGATATGACGTGGTGTAACGTATGCGGTCAATGCCGTCGATCGTCGCGATTTCGCCGATCAGGCGACCCAGGCCCCATTGGGGTTCGTCTTTTCCGTCGGGTGCAGCCCCGTGGTAGGCGTTAACGTTCTGGCCCAACAGGGTGATTTCGCGCACGCCTAGTTCCGCCATGCGCACGGCTTCCACCATCACATCAGCCACGGGGCGGGAATATTCGATACCGCGGGTATAGGGCACAACACAAAAGGCGCAAAATTTGTCGCAGCCTTCCTGCACCGTCAAAAAGGCCGACGCACCGTCAAGCGCGCCACTGCCTGCGTTCAGTTCCGGCAGATGGTCAAATTTGGCTTCCGCCGGGAAGTCCGTGTCCAGCACGGCCCCGCTGGAACGGGTCAGGCGCGCCACCATTTGCGGCAGGTTGTGGTACGTTTGGGGCCCAAAGACCATATCCACATAGGGCGCACGGCGCAGAATTTCTTCGCCTTCAGCCTGGGCGACACACCCGGCGACGGCAATAACCAGGTCTTCACCGGCTTGTTGCCGGCGGGTTTTAACAAGGTTGACGCGGCCCAATTCCGAATAGACTTTTTCCGCCGCTTTTTCGCGGATATGGCAGGTGTTCAAAATGACCATATCGGCGCCATCCAACGTATCGATCACGCCATAGCCCAAGGGTGCCAAAATGTCGGCCATACGAGCGGAATCGTAGACGTTCATCTGGCAGCCGTATGTTTTAATAAAAAGTTTTTTCGTCAAGGCCATTACGTTAAAACGGCCAGAAGCGCAGTGAAGCGCCGAAGCCCGTATCGGGACTTTTCGTTACATCGCCCGTTTCGCAAACGGGGGGCCGTAACCTTATAGCTAGTGTTCATGCGCTCGGTCGGACCTTTTAAAACCTTAAAGATAGTTATTAAACGCTATTACCTTAAAATGGTAGCACCACGACACAGGCTGTCAAGACCCTGTCTACCAAGACCGGAACTAATCGTTATCCTTGTCCTTGTTAATGGCGACGCCATAAAGCTCCAGACGGTGGCCGACAAGCTTCAGGCCATGTTGTCGGGCGATCTTGTTTTGCAGCGCTTCTATTTCCGCGTTCTGGAATTCAATGACCTTGCCATTTTGAATATTAATTAAATGATCGTGATGGTCTTCGGGCATTTCTTCATAACGTGAGCGGCCATCGCCGAAGTCATGTTTTTCCAGAATATCGGCTTCTTCAAACAGGCGAACCGTTCGATACACCGTTGCGATAGAAATCTTCGGATCCAGAGCGGATGCGCGGCTATAGACTTCTTCCACATCGGGGTGGTCTTCTGAATCCGACAGCACACGCGCAACAACCCTGCGTTGAAGAGTCATTTTCATGCCCCTGTCCATGCACAGTTGCTCGATGCGCGACAGTTTACCCATTATTGATTAACCGGATTTTTTCTTGCCTGTACCAGGTTTCCTGCCCAGGCCGATTTTCTTGGCAAGGGCAGAACGATGCTTGGCATAGTTGGGGGCAACCATAGGATAATCAGGTGCCAATTCCCATCGTTCCCGGTAGTCTTCGGGCGACATGTTGTAGGCCGTCTTCAAGTGGCGCTTCAACATTTTCAATTTTTTACCGTCTTCAAGGCAGACAATAAAGTCAGGAAAGATTGATTTTTTGATCGGAACGGCCGGGCGCGGGCGTTCCGGCGTTGCCTGATCACTTTCGACAGCGGCCAATGTCCTGTACACTTCCTGGATGACGCTGGGTAGATCAGCAATAGCAACGGTATTGTTGCTGACGTGGGCAGAGACAATCTCCGTCGTCAGTTCTAGAAGTTCCATTGTGTTCGGAGTTTCGGTCATTATAGAATAATCCCGTGTTTTAGAATGGCTCGCGACTATATAATTATCACACTACAATGAATCAAGACAATAAAATGAATAAAAACAGACAAAGTACAGGCCCTGTTGATGAAACAAATATCTCTCATCACTTGGACATTACGCCAGAGACCTGCCCGATGACCTTCGTGCGGACAAAGCTGATGATCGAGAAAATGGCCCCGGGAGACGTCGCCGAAGTGCTTCTCAAGGGCACCGAACCCTTAGAAAATGTGCCCAGATCCGTCCGTGATATGGGGCACACCGTGCTGTCGCTGCAAGCCCATACCGCAGACCAATCCGGTGCCGAAGTTTTTCGCCTGTTAATTTTGAAGAATGAATCCGGTTCCAAGAAAAACGGCCTGAATACTGACTGATTATTTCAAGGCCGCCGTTTCAAGGACCAGGACCTGGGCGTCCACCGCCCCCCCGACCCGCTGGTAGTAACCCTTGCGACACCCGCAAACATTGAATTTACGAACTTTATAGAATGCCAAAGCCGCCGTATTGTCGGCCGCAACTTCAAGGAAAATGCGCCGGGCACCGTCTTTTGTCGCGGCTTGGATCGTTTGATCAAGCAGCGCGCCCGCAACCCCTTGCCTGCGGGCCGCCGGGTGCGTCCCGATGGTGATGATTTCCGCTTCATCAGCAGCCTGCCTGGCCAACACGAACCCCATGGGGCTTTCGTGGCGGTGGGCAACAAAAGCAAATGCACCGGGCATGGCAAGCAGTCCGGCGATGGCCGCTTCATCCCAGGGTGTCTCGACGGTTGACCCAAAACAGATGCCGTGCAGGGCGGAAATAACCGCGGCGTGGCCGGGGCCGGCCGGGGCAAGGCTAACCTTCATGGCCGCAACCTGCCGCCATCCAGGGGGATTTTGGCATCGGCAGGACGCAGGTAAAGCGGCATGGGCGGGCTTAACACCTGACCGGGTTGCCAGCGCAGGGCGGCGATTGCGGCAAGGTGTACGGCATCGGGAAGGCCGGGCGCTGGGGCCGCCTGCGCCGCTATTTTGGCATCTGACAATATATGCAGGGCAGCATCCGTCGCATCCCCGACAACCATCAACGGGGCGTCCACCGACCCAGGCCCGACCAATTCCGCCAAACCACCTGGCGAAACTGCAACGGGCGGGGCCAGTGCCTCATGGCGGCAAGAAAACTTCTGGGCGTAGAAATCTGAACGTTTGGTATCAAGCACGACCAGCAGTTCACCGGGGATCAACGAGCCGTCGACACCGCGCGCGATGACATCGGTGGTATCCACACCCAGGCACGGCACGCCCGCCGCCAGCGCCATGGCGCGCGCCGCCGAAAGACCGATGCGCAAGCCCGTAAACGCGCCGGGTCCCCGGGTAACGGCGATCAGATCCAGGTCCATGGCCGTCAGGCCCGCCTCTGCCAGAACGTCTTGAATCATGGGCAGCAGGGCTTCGGATTGGCCCCGCGCCATTGCCTGTGAACGCCGGGCCCCAATATCGTCACCGCGCCACAGGGCTACAGAACAACCCGCCGTCGCCGTGTCCATTGCCAAAATCTGCATATTTGTCTTTCCGTTGAGTTTGGACGTCATTCTGGGTTTATACTGCACCCCCACACGCAACAAAGAATTAAATCAGATATGACCGCATCCCCCCTCGTAGAACTAAGCCGCGACAGCCACGATATCGAACTGTATCTGGCCTATGCCACACCTGATAATTTTACCGGCGCACCGGTCTACCAAAACCCCGTAGCCTATTTACACCAGGATGCTGAACGACTGATGGCCCGTGCCATCAAACTGGCCGCCGTGCAGGGTTGGCGGTTTTTGGTTTTTGACGCCTTTAGGCCGTCCGAAGCCCAATGGAAGCTGTGGGCCCACACGCCAGACCCTGAATTTCTGGCCGACCCCAACCGGGGTTCGCCCCATTCGCGCGGGGTTGCCGTTGACCTGACGCTGCTGGACAGCGCAACCGGCGAGGCACTGGATATGGGGACGGCGTTTGATGCCTTCACGCCGCTGTCCCACCACGCCAATACCGATATTTCGCCCCTGGCACAGGAAAACCGGTATCGATTGCTTGGCCTGATGACGGCGGCGGGGTGGGATTGTTACATGAACGAATGGTGGCACTACCAGATGTTCGACGCAAAACGATATCCCGTGCTGGACGACGCCCATGCACCGCGATCAATTATGGGTACCAACGCCTAATGTGATTCAATATGTACATGGCCTGCTTATCCCAAAATTCACGTCATGAATTCCTTGGGCAGGACACTCGTGTGATGGTTTCGAAGTTCGGCACTATTCGGCACTATAAGTGTGCCGAGCTTTGAAAGCTGAATCACACGAGATTCAATATGTACGTGGCCTGCTTATCCCAAAACTCATGTCATGAATTTCTGGGGCAGGACACTAGGCGATCTTGCAGGCCTCGTCGAATTCAAGGCGCGGACTGCGCGCAAACAGCTTTTCGCCGTTGCCGTAGCCGATCGCACACAGAAAATTTGACGTGACCGACGTGCCCGCGAAGAAGGCCTGATCCACCATGTCGTTGTCAAAACCCGACATGGGGCCGCAATCAAGACCGCAGGCGCGGGCCGCCATCATGAAATACGCTCCCTGCAGGGTTGAATTGCGAAACGCCGTTTGGGCGATCAGCGCATCGTTGCCCGCAAACCATGATCTGGCATCCGTGTGGGGGAACAGGCGGGGCAAGATGTCGGGAAACGCCATATCCATGCCCACAATCGCCGTTACGGGGGCCGTCATGATTTTTTCCACGTTGCTGTCAATCAAGGCGGGGCGCAATTTTTCGCGGGCGGCGGCGGACGTCACAAAAACAATACGGGCCGGGCTGCAATTGGCACTGGTCGGCGGCATTTTCATTAAATCCCAGATATCGCGCAGGATTTGGTCATCCACGGGCTGGTCTTTCCAGGCATTTTGGCTGCGGGCATCTCGAAACAATTGCTTAAGGGCGGTATCGTCAATCCGTTGGTTCACTGGGTTTACCTCAAATATTTGGGGGGGCCGAAGATAGGGAAATGGAGCGGAAGGCTCAAGGATACAAGACCTTACGCCTATAACGGACTATTTACGATTTAACAGCATAATATATCACCGTGCGTAACCTGACCCGCAAACCGCTGAAAGACCGGACCATGGCGCCCTTGAAAGCCCCGTCGCTAAATCTCAAGATCAGGCGACTGGTGTTGTTGTTGGGGCTGATGATCTATCCCTTGTTTATGGCCCTGCCGGTGCAGGCTGGGAATTCTGCCGTGATCTTCATGTATCACCGTTTCGGCGAGGGCGACTATCCCTCCACTTCCATTACAATCGAACAGTTCGAGGCCCATATTGCTGAACTTGAATCGGGCGGTTATCACGTCAAGTCACTGCCCGATATCGTCAGCGCCCTTAAAAACAAGACGCCCCTGCCCGACCGGACCGTCGGCATCTCCGTCGATGACGCCTATCTTTCAGCCTTTAATGAAGCCTGGCCCCGTCTTAAGAAAGCTGGTTTTCCCTTTACCCTTTTTGTCGCTACCGGCCCGGTCGACCGCAGCATCAGGGGCTATATGAGCTGGCAACAGATCCGACAGTTGCAGGCCGAAGGCGTTACCATCGGGTCGCAGACGGCAAGCCACCTGCATATGGCAGGATCGAGTGACGCCCAGAACAGGACCGATGTGGAACAATCCAACGCCCGGTTCAAAGAAGAGATCGGTGCGGCGCCTGAACTGATTGCCTATCCTTATGGCGAAGCGGGTTCGGCTGTCATGGCGCTGGCCAGGGATACCGGTTTTGTCGCGGGTTTCGGGCAGCATTCGGGCGTTGCCGGTCTTTATTCCAATCCCTATTACCTACCCCGTTTTGCCCTGAACGAACGCTACGGCGACATGGACCGGTTTCGTCTGGCCGCCAATGCCCTGGACTTGGCCGTAGCCGATTTAACCCCGACCGACCCACGCATCGGCAATGGCGACGACAACCCCCCGGCAATCGGCTTCACACTTCTGGCGGAACCTTTGGGGGGGGCTGTGAACGCCCGCAACTTGTCGTGTTTTGTCTCTCATGAGGGTCAGGCGTCGGTCACAACCCTGGGCGGGGAAGACGGCGGCGACGTGCGCGTAGAAGTGCGCATGAACAAACCCATGCCCCGCGGTCGCACCCGCCTGAATTGCACCTTGCCCGCAGGCGACGGCCGCTGGCGCTGGTTCGGGCAACAATTTTTCGTAGATAATTAAACGCGGGCCGACACGCCAGATAAAACTAGATCGCCGGGCCGTCTTCGCCTGCATCGAGCCGGGCATTGTCAAGGCGATGCAGATTGTTGGTATTAATCAGGCCCCGCAAAGAGGCCACGTAGGCCTGACCACGTTGGGAATACCTGGTCAGTCGCCCGGCCAGCAAGTGCCCTTCCAGGGGCCCGCCCTGACGACGAACAACGGCGCGGGTCTGGCGGAATTCACGGTAGGCGCGATGGGTGTTCAGGTTTCGCACATATGCACGGACCGATGCGGTCAGGTTTGGGAAAGCCTTCACGGCATGGGTTTTTCCCTTCTCGCGCCCCTCGGGGATCACACCTTTTGTTTCATCAAAGGTCCACTGACCAAAAATCGCATTGCCTTCGCGAACAAACCTCGACGTGCCCCAACCGCTTTCCTCTGCCGCCTGGGCCAACGCCAACGAGGGCGGGACGATGTCGACGCGACTGATCAGAACATCGATATCCTTGATCAGGTTTTGGGGTTTGATGCGATAACGTTCGTTCATGACGTCAAGCCACAAACGATCGGCGGCCGTTGGCTTTTTACCGATGCGGGCCTGATAACGTAATTTCCACAGGCGCTTGCGATCAACCAGGATTTCTTCATTAACCTGCAAAACCAGCGGCAGGATGGAACTGAAAAACAGCTCTTTGCGCTGTTTGTTTTCCCTGACCTTGGAGATATCTTCAGGCAAGGTCGCCAGGAACATGCGTGGCACGGTCAATTCGCCCGAAATCACCTTGTCGAAATGATAGCCCATGGCACCAAAGGCTGAAGACAACGCGTGGGCAGAAGCGCCCAATGCGCCCGATGCCACGGTGAAATCCGGTAATTCAAAACTAACCGCGCTGGCCAGGGACGGGACATGGTCTTCCATCACCTGGAGGGGGCCTTCTGCATCATCCACAGGCCGCGCCAGATCCTGCGGCGAAAGTCCTTCCGGCAACGTCAGGGGTTCGGCGTCTTGCAAGGCAACGCGCGGCAAATTGGCGCGCGAAACCACAGGGCCGCTTTTAGGCGGATTGAAAGACGCGGTAACCAAAAGGGCCACCGTAAAAGCCCCAACGAGGCTCAAGGTAATGGATTCAAATTTCATATGCGCTCTGATATGTCGAACCGGAAGCAAAAATCGTCCCGGATTTATGCACTTGCTTCGTGTCCGACCTTAAGTCCCACCCGTTATTTGGATCTCAAATGCTACTAGATAAAGTTAAATAAATCAATAACGCCACAATGTATGGTGTGCGCCCCCGCGCATCGCCTAAACAGCATGGCTAACTTCAGGGCAGATCATAATGAGACTGCGCACCGGATTCCACGGTTAAGTGGCCACAGCAACGCATGGCAGGGATGTCATTGGTGCAGGGATGCAACAGGGCAAAAAAAAGCCCTTAGGAATCAATGACTCCTATTGTCAGGGCAATAATTTATGAAAAAAGTGACCGCTTATCCACAGGAGCGGTCACTCCTTCAGGTTGTTGTCAGGGTTCTATGCTTCCCGAACTTCCTGGACCTCGGGGATGTAATGCTTGAGCATGTTTTCGACACCGTTTTTCAGGGTCATGGAAGAAGACGGGCAACCCGAACAGGCGCCCTGCATGCGCAGATAGACAATGCCGTTCTCAAAAGACTGAAAAACAATGTCGCCGCCATCCTGGGCAACGGCAGGGCGGACCCGTGTGTCGAGCAGTTCCCTGATCTGGGCCTCGATGCTGCCATCGGCGGCGTCTTCGTCGTCATCGTCCATACCGGCTTCGATCACGGGCTTGCCATCAGTGAAGTGTTCCATGATCGCGCCCAGAATCATCGGCTTCAAGGTTTCCCATTCCTTGGCATCAACCTTGGTCACGGTGATGAATTCATCGCCCAGGAAAATGCCTTCGACGCCTTCGGTTTCAAACAGGCGCAGCGCCAAAGGTGACCTGGCAGCCATTTCAGGCGTCGTAAAGTTGGCGGTGCCCGCCCGCCCCATGACATCGCATCCGGGAATGAATTTAAGGGTTGAGGGGTTCGGTGTGCCTTCGGTTTGGATGAACATGTCTTTCGGGCCTCTATATATTTGGGGTCGGGGAAAAGATCAGCTTCTTAAATGGGCCCTTGAGATAAAAAGTTCAAGGCCAATGTGGCAGCTGTTGACGGAGTGTAATCTTTATGGTTACATATGGATAGAGATCGGGCGAGCGATCATATTAATCTGACTGGACTATATACTGGTGCGGTCGGGCTTCCATGAAAAGGTTTTGCCCATGATCGTAAGCTTTAAAGACAAATTGACCGAGACCCTGTTTCGAACGGGGCACCATAAGAAAATTCCGCCAGACGTCGTTAAAAGGGCCATCAAGCAACTGGACCGGATAGACGCGGCGAGCCGGATAGAAGATATGAGATTCCCACCGTCAAACCACTTCGAACGGCTGACTGGAACGAAGCCACCCCGCTACAGTATCCGGGTCAACCGACAGTACCGTATATCTTTCGAATGGACCGATACGGGCGTAGAGAATGTCTGTTTTGAAGATTATCACTAGGAAACGACATGGCAACTAAACGACAAAAAACCGAGCGCGCGCCAACTCCGCCGGGGGTTTATATTGCCGAAGACATTCTCCGTGAGAATGGCCTGACTCAAGAGGCGCTGGCAAAAGCCCTGAGCGTTTCACGCCGGACCATCAGCCAGCTGGTCAACGGCAGTCGCATGGTTACCGCCGAGACCGCCCTTAAACTTGGAAAGCTTACCGGCACGTCACCGCAATTCTGGCTCAATTTGCAAATGTCCGTCGACCTGTGGGCGGCGGAACAAAAAGCGCGACACGCACTGGCTCGCATCACACCGCTGGCACAATCTTCAGCCGCCTAGCGTTTGGGCTTCAGGGCCTCAGAAAGCCCACCGTGTCTTTGACTTCAGCGAGGATCGGTTCGGCCAGCGCGCGGGCACGCACAGCCCCATCGGCCAGCACGCCTTTCACATGACCAGGGTCGGCCATCAGGCGGCGCATTTCATCCTGAATGGGAGCTAACTTGGCCACCGCCAGATCCGCCAGGTGTTGCTTGAAGGTGGAAAACTGCTCGCCGCCGAATTTGGCGCACACATCGTCAAGACCGGTGTCAGACAGGGCGGCGTAGATGCCCATAAGATTGGCCGCTTCGGGTCGCCCTTCGAAACCTTTATCCGTGTCTGGCAAAGCTTCCGTGTCGGTTTTGGCCTTGCGGATTTTCTTCGCAATGGTATCGGCATCATCGGTCATGGTGATACGTGACAGGGCCGAGGGGTCGGATTTGCTCATTTTTTTGGTGCCGTCGCGCAACGACATGACCCGGGTGCCCGCGCCAAAAATCAACGGTTCGACAACGGGGAACATATCCGTCTTGAAGTCGTTGTTGAATTTCTGTGCGATGTCGCGGGTCAGTTCCAAATGTTGTTTCTGGTCGTCGCCCACGGGCACGTGGGTCGCCTTGTACAGCAGGATATCCGCCGCCATGAGGTTGGGATAGGCGAACAGCCCGACGGAAACATTTTCGCTGTTCTTGCCTGCCTTTTCCTTGAACTGGGTCATGCGGTTGAGCCAGCCCATGCGGGCAACACAGTTAAAGATCCAGGCCAGTTCGGCATGGGCCGTTACCTGGCTTTGGTTGAACAGGATGTGGCGCTTCGGGTCGATCCCGGCGGCCAACAGGGCGCAGGCGACCTCAAAGGTGCTGGCGCGTAAAGCGGCCGGGTCCTGCCAGGCGGTGATAGCGTGCATGTCGACGACGCAAAACAGGCATTCGTAATCGTCTTGCAAGCGCACCCAGTTGCGGATGGCACCCAGGTAATTGCCCAAATGAAGGTCGCCGGTTGGCTGCACGCCGGAAAAAATTCTGCTCATGGTTTTGTCACCGTTGTTTGGATCGGCGGATTTATGGGGCCTTGGCGCGCGCGGGTCAAGGGGGGCAGCGCTTAGGCCCCCCGTTTAAGGATACTTTTCAATTCCCCCAGCCTGGCCGCACCCGTAAACTGGGCCAACACCGCAAAGACACCAAGCCCGATCACGACGATTCCGGCCAGGGTCAGGGCCCGATCAACTTCGCCGCCGCCCCCAAGCAACGTACCGCCAAGACCCACAGCCACATACAATGCCGCCGTCATGCCGCCGCAGGCCACAAGCGTGCGCGGCAGGCGGGCGCGCAGGCGCGCATCCAGGGTGAACTGGCCACGCCGCCACAGCACCACGGCCATGGTCCCGGCATTCAGCCAGCTTGAAATGACCGTCGCCATGGCAATGCCCACATGCAGGTACGGCCCCATAAGGATCAGGTTGAAGACCAGGTTAACGATCAGGGCCACCACCGCGATCTTGACCGGCGTCGCGGTATCGCCCCTGGCGAAGAAACCGGGGGCCAGCGCCTTGACCAGCACATAAGCGGGCAATCCCAGGGCATAGATCGCCAGAGCCGCCGCCGTGGCGATGGTCTGTTCGGATCCGAAATGACCCCGCTCGAACAGCACAGTAATGATCGGACCGGCCAACACCGCCAGGGCGCAAGCGGCGGGCAGGGTCATCAACAGGGTAAATTCGACGGCCCGGTTCTGGCTGTGGGCCGCAGCAGAGGGGTCATCGTGCTTGATTTGACGCGATAACAGGGGCAACAGGGCCGTACCCACGGCAACACCAACGACTCCTAAGGGCAATTGATTTACTCTATCTGCGAAAAACAGGTAGGAAATAGAGCCTTCGGGCAATAACGAGGCGATAATCGTGTCGATCAGCAAGTTGATCTGATAAATCCCGGCCCCCAGCGCCACGGGCAAGGCACGCACCAGCAACAGGCGCACGTCATCGCTTAGGCGGGGTCGTGTGATCCGCAGGCCCATACCGGCGCGGTGACAATGAACCAGCAACCAGCCAAATTGCACGACGCCCGCACCGAACACCCCCCAAGCCAGGGCATGTGCCGGTGTTGCCATGACTTGGGACAGCCCCAGTACCGCCCCGATCAGGCACACATTCAACAAAATCGGCGTCGCCGCTGCGGCGGCAAACTTGCCCAGCGAATTCAAGACCCCGGCCATCAGGGACACCAGCGACACGAATAGCAAATAGGGAAACGTGATGCGGGTCAGGTCAATCGCCAGGGCGAATTTGTCGGGGTTGGCGGTGAAACCCGGTGCGAAGGCGCTCATGACCCAGGGCATGGACAATTCGATCACGACGACAAAAGCCAGCAGCGACCACAACAGCACCGCCAAGGATTGATCGGCAAACCTGCGTGCCGCCGCCTCGCCCTTTTCTTCAAGAATTCCTGCAAAGAGAGGCACGAACGCCATGTTGAACGCCCCTTCGGCGAACAGGCGGCGAAACAGGTTGGGGAACTTGAAGGCGACAAAAAACACATCCGCCAACATCCCCGCCCCCAGGGTCGAGGCGATCAGGATATCACGGGCAAAACCGAAAACCCGGCTGACCATGGTCAACGAGCCGACGGTGGCGATGGAGCGCAATAAAGCCATGAAGACTGTCTAACGGTTAATTGGGGCGCTGAAAAGGCGTGACGTCTATTCGGATGATGAACAGGGTCGGGTCTTGTTGCTTTCATTTAAGGTATGTGCCCATTAGGGTCGTGCCCCTCAAGCGCCGGGCGGCCCCCTCCGGGGTCCTTGGCTGGTTCTCTGGAAGTCAGGCTTAAAGGCGCAACAAGACCGAGCCTCGCCAGATTGTGGCTTCCTCTGTCATCCCCGCGCAGGCGGAAAACCGTTCTTTTTCGCAGCCCCTGGATCCCCGCCTACGCGGGGATGACGGTGGATAAACCGGGCTCCTTCCCGGCCTTACGACCTGACTTCCAGAGAACCAGCAAGCGCGAAGAGCGCGCCCGCAGGGGCACTTACCTTAAGACACTTCCGCCGCAATCGCATCCAGCACGGCTGAGCGCACCTGCTTAAGCTTGCCATCGTGTTCCACTTTCAAACCGAAAATATCCTTCACGTAAAACACATCGACCGCCCGTTCGCCATAGGTGGAAATGTGGGCGCTGGCGATTTGCAGGCCGCTATTGGTCAGTGCCGTGGTTACGTCGCTTAAGAACCCCAGCCGGTCGCGACCACTGACTTCAATCACCGTGAACTTGGCGCTGGCGTTATTGTCAATCAGCACCCGGGGCGAGACCTTGAACACCTGGGTGCGGCTGGGCAGGGCGCGAGAGCGCGCTTTCTTGAGTTCCCTGGCCGGTTGCAGCTTGCCCAACAGCGCATTTTCAATTCTTTCCTTCAGGCGCTCAAGGCCATTGCGGTCGGTGAAGGGGCCGCCGCCTGTATCTTGAATCCAGAACGTATCCAGCGCCATGCCATTGGCCATGGTGGCGATGCGGGCATCGACAATGGCCGCCCCCGACAAGGACATGGCACCGGCGATCTGGGCGAATACGCCGGGGTGGTCATGGCTGTAGATGATCACTTCGGTAACATCGTTTTCGCTGTCGACACGGCTTTCGATCAACATATCAAGGCCCTGCCTGGAGGCCTTCCGGATCAATCCGGCGTGGCGTTCGTGGGCATAGGCATCATAACCCAGCCAATAATCGTCGTAGCCGTCGGACAGGTGGGCCTCTATTTCATCAGGGGTCCAACCGGCAAGCAACTGGGTCAGGTCCGCCTTGGCATTTTCAACGCGCTGGGCGCGGCGTTCGTCGGGCACGCCGCCGGCCATCACTTCCTGGGTCCGGTAATACAGGTCACGCAGCAAGGCCGCCTTCCAGCCGTTCCACACCGTTGGGCCGACGGCGCGAATATCAACAACGGTCAGGATCAGCAACAGGCGCAGGCGTTCGGGCGATTGCACGACGGCGACAAAATCGCTGATGGTTTTGGGATCTTCAATTTCGCGCCTGAAAGCCGTGTTGCTCATTAACAAATGATGCCGCACCAACCAGGCGACGGTTTCGGTCTCCCACTCGGTCATGCCAAAACGCGGGCACAGTCTTTCCGCCACTTCGCCACCCAGTTCGGAATGATCGCCGCCCCGCCCCTTGGCGATATCGTGCAACAGCACAGAGGCATACAAAACATTACGGGATTGCACCTCGCCAATCACCGAACTGGCCACAGGGTGGTCGTCTTTAAGCAGGCCCAATTCGATCCGCGAGAGGATTCCAATGGCCCGGATGGTGTGTTCATCGACCGTATAGACATGATACATGTCGTATTGCATCTGGGCGACGACACGGCCGAAATCAGGCACGAAGCGGCCCAGCACGCCTGCTTCATTCAAGCGCTTGAGGCTAATTTCGGGATCCTTCTTCGACGTCAGGATTTGCATGAACAAACGGTTGGCATCTTCGTCATCGCGCAGGTCCGCATTGATCAAGCGCAGGCTTTCGGTGACCCGCCGTAAGGCGTGGGGATGAATATCAAGCTCAAGGCGCTGGGCTTCGGCAAAAAGCTTCAGGAGCTTGGTCGGGTCGTTCTTGAAATCGTCTGCATCGCTGAGCGTCAGGCGGCTGCCGTCCAGAACAAAGCCGTCGATATCGCGATTGCGGAAGGAAAAACTGGGCAGGCGGAACCACCGTTTTTTCTGGTCGGCTTCCAACACCGCACACAAAATCCGGGTCAGGTCGCCGACGTCCTTGGCGATCAGAAAATAATGCCTCATGAACCGCTCGACGCCGCGCGCGCCGGGACGGTCCGTATAGGCCATGCGTTGGGCCAGGTCCCCCTGCACATTGAAAGCCAGCCGTTCTTCCGGTCGCCCGGCGATGTAATGCAAATGGCAGCGCACGGTCCACAAGAAGTTTTCAACCTTGGCAAAACGCCGCACATCACGCGCCGTCAATACGCCCTTGTCGACCAGTTCGGGAACACTTTCGACCTGGTACAAGTATTTGGCGATCCAGTAGAGTGTTTGTAAATCGCGCAAACCGCCCTTGCCTTCCTTGATATTGGGTTCCAACACGTAGCGGGTATCGCCCAGGCGCTCGTGACGGGCGTCGCGTTCGGCCAGTTTGGCGTCGACAAAATCAGCCGCGTTACTGGCCGCCATGTCGGCTGAATATTTTTTCTTGAAATCATTGAACAATTGCTGGTCGCCCCACAACCAGCGGGCTTCCAAAAGCGACGTGCGGATGGTCAGGTCGTCGCGCGACAGGCGGACCGCTTCATCCACGGACCGGGTCGCATGGCCCACCGTCAGCCCCATGTCCCACAACATATATAGTATATATTCGATGACCTGTTCGGTGCGCGGGGTGCGCTTGTAGCTTAGCAAGAACATCAGGTCGATATCGGAAAACGGTGCCAGTTCACCCCGCCCGTAGCCGCCGGTGGCGACGATGGAAATTTGCTCGCCGGTAGTGGGATTGGCGACAGGGTACACATATTCAACGGTGATGTCGTACAACACGCGGATCAGCTGATCGATCAGGAAGGCCTGGGTGCGAATGATCACGGCACCCTTAACGCCGTCCTCTTCGAAGCGGCGGCGAATTTCCAAAACACCCGCGGCCAGCGCCTTCTTGAAAAGTGCCAGCACATCCATACGGTTGCGCGGGGTAATGCCCGACCAGGCCGCCATTTCGGCAAGGCTTGCGTGCAGGGCGCGGCGATCAATGACATCACGCTGGCTTGTTATCTTATTCATCACCCAGCAAGCCTTTAAGGCGATAGATGGTTTCCAGCGCGTCGCGGGGGCTTAGCTCGTCGGGATGAACTTCCGACAAGGCCATCGCCAGGGGTGATGGGCCCGAATGTACGGGTGCTGCCTGCGCCACGGTGGCCTGAAACAACGGCAAATCATCGGCCAGCCGGGTCACCGCCGAAGAATGATCGCCCTTGTCGAGACCCTTTAAAATTTCTTCGGCCCGCGAGACCACGGCGGCAGGCAGGCCCGCCAGCTGGCCCACATGAATACCGTAAGACCGATCCGCCGCCCCCTCGCCGACTTCGTGCAGGAAAATCACCTCACCCCGCCATTCCTTGACCTTCATGGTATGGCAGGCAAGCCCGCCCAAGCGCGATGTCAGCTTGGTCAATTCGTGGTAGTGGGTGGCAAACAGGCCCCGGCAGGCGTTCACTTCGTGTAAATGTTCGATCACCGCCCAGGCGATGGACAGGCCATCAAACGTGGCCGTGCCGCGACCGATTTCATCGAGAATAACCAGCGAGCGGGGTCCCGCCTGATTAAGGATGGTCGCCGTTTCGACCATTTCGACCATGAACGTGGAACGCCCCCGGGCCAGATCATCGGCGGCGCCGACTCTCGAAAACAAACGGTCCACCGAACCGATGCGGGCACTGTCGGCGGGCACGAACGAACCCATCTGGGCCATCACCGCAATCAGCGCGTTCTGGCGCAAGAAGGTACTTTTACCAGCCATGTTGGGACCGGTCAGCAACCACAAACGACCGTCCCCATCGGTACTGCCCAGGCGGCAGTCGTTGCCAATAAAGGCCGGTTCGTTGCGCTCTGTCAGGGCGGCTTCGACCACCGGGTGACGGCCACCACGAATGTCCAGATCCATGCCGTCGTCCATAATCGGTCGCACATAGCGCCGTTCAGTTGCCAGGGCCGCCAACCCTGCGGCGACATCAAGCCCGGCGAGGGCGCGGGCGGCACGGGCGATGGCGTCGATGTGCCCCATGACGGCGCCGCGTAAATCTTCAAACAGGGACAGTTCCAACGCCAAAGCCTGGTCGGCAGCCCGCGCAATGCGGCTTTCCAGTTCGTTCAATTCGACGGTGGAAAAACGCACGGCCGTAGACATGGTCTGGCGGTGGATGAACGGCGCATCGGCCCCTGTGGGAATGCTGTCGCCATGCCGGATCGAAACCTCGACAAAATAACCCAGCACATTGTTATGCTTGATCTTCAGCGACGAGACCCCGGTTTGTTCCACATAACGGCTTTGCAGGCCGGCAATCAGGCGGCGGCTTTCGTCCCTGAGGGCGCGAAATTCATCAAGTTCGGCTGTATATCCCGCCGCAATGAAACCACCGTCGCGGGCGTATATCGGCAATTCTTCTGCCAGCGCCCGGCCCAGGTGATCCAGCAGGTCACCATGATGGCCAAGGCCCGTTATGCAGGCGGCGATCTGGGTGGGCTGGCCGCCCATGGAATCGGCACCACCGGCGGCATCAAACAGGCCTTTAAGTTCGATGGTCAGGGTTAAACCATCGCGGATGGCCGCCAAATCGCGCGGGCCGCCGCGTTCCAGCGACAACCGTGACAGGGCGCGTTCCATTTCGGGGCAGCGCCGGAATAATGCCCGCACATCGCCGCGCAGGCCTTCGCCATCCACGAAAAACTGCACCATATCCAGGCGGGCATTTATCTGTGACGGTTCGGTCAATGGCGCACTTAAGTGCGACCCCAACAACCGGGCCCCGGCCCCGGTCAGGGTTTTATCGATAACGCTAAGCAGGCTGCCCTTGCGTTCACCGGCCAGGGTTTCGGTCAATTCCAGATTACGCCGGGTGGCGGCGTCGATGCCCATAAGATCACTGGTACCCAGGCGTTTGGGCGGCGCGATCCTGGGCAGGCGGCCTTTTTGCGTCAGTTCCACATAATCGACCAGCGCCCCGGCGGCAGCCAGTTCTTCGCGCCCGAAACCGCCATAGGCTTCCAGGGTCTTGACCCCGAACAATTGCTGCAAACGCCGGGTGCCGCCCTGACTGTCAAACCGGCTGGCTGGTTGCGGGCTCAGGCGGTCGCGCCAATCATTCAGGGTTTCTGCAAGGTCAGCCTTGTCCAGCAAATTGTCTGCAATCAACACCTCGCCCGGCGCGATGCGCGCCAATGCCGCACCCAGGGTTCCTGCACTGACCGACTGGGTCAGGAATTCGCCGGTGGATATTTCCATCCAGGCCAAACCCAGCGCGCCGCCAGCCTCGGCACAGGCGGCCAGGTAATTGTGTGACCGGGCATCCAGCAGGGTGTCCTCGGTCAAGGTGCCCGGCGTAACGACCCGCACGACGGCTCGGTTAACGACGGATTTGGCGCCGCGTTTTTTTGCCTCCGCCGGGTTTTCCGTCTGTTCACACACGGCGACGCGAAAGCCGCCGATAATCAACCGCTCGAGATAGCTTTCGTGGGAATGCACAGGCACCCCGCACATGGAAATATCCTGCCCCTGATGTTTGCCCCGCTTGGTCAGGGTGATATCGAGCGCCGCTGCGGCCTGAACAGCGTCCTCAAAAAACATCTCGTAAAAGTCACCCATGCGGTAAAACAGCAGGCAATCGGGATGTTCGGCCTTGATCTCCATATACTGCGCCATCATCGGCGTCACCGCCGCATCCACGGCAGGCGTTGCGGGCAAAGAGGGTTTTGGGGGATCGATCGATTGGGTTGAGGTGTGCGGCAAGGGTCTCGGTTCCGGGCGGTTAATGCAGGTTTGGCTACTCTAACACACCCGGTTTGGCGCGGGCTACGCAAGAGGTTAGTGAAAATTCAATATTCGGGGCTATCAATCCCCCGCGCTGGGGGGCAAAATAGGAACAATTGATTTCAATTCATCTGACACAGGAATTCGGCACGTGAATGACACCCCCGCCACAAGCGACGATAGCACCCCGCCAAGCCCCGAAGCCGTTGGCCTGTTTGCCAACCGGGAAACCTTTGAAGCCGCCATCAAGGCGCTGATTGATGCCGGGTTCGAACGGGCTGACCTGAGCCTGCTATCGAGCCATGAATCAATTGATGCCGCCGGCAAACCCGGAGAACCCTGGCAGGACGTGCTGACGGCACTGGTCGGCGAGCTTAAATTTGAAGTGCCGATGGTTGCCTCGGGCGCCGTGTTCATGGCCGGTGGGCCCATCGCCGCCACCGTCGCGGCCTTGATCGGTGCCGCCGGGGTCGGGGTCGCCGCCAAGGAAGTGATCGAAAATGTCACATCCACCCCCCACACCGAGGACTTCGCCCGGTCGCTGGACGCCGGCAGTGTCATCGTATGGGTCCGTGCAGACAGCACCGAAAAACAAGACCGTGCCTTGGCAATCCTGACGGAAAGTGGCGCCAAGAATGTCCACATTCACCAACAAAACCAATAAACGACCGACTTCAAGGGGACTAAAATCATGAGCAAGTCAGAATCAGGTGGACAAATCACCGACGAAGAAGCCCTTCAATTCCACCAACGCGGCCGCCCCGGCAAGATCGAGATCAAGGCGACAAAACCGCTCAACACCTCGCGCGATTTGTCCCTGGCCTATAGCCCCGGCGTCGCCGTGCCGTGCGTGGAAATCCAACGCGACCCAAGCCTGGCCTATGAATACACCGCCAAAAGCAACCTGGTCGCGGTGATTTCCAACGGCACCGCCGTGCTGGGTCTGGGCAACCTGGGGGCGCTGGCCTCCAAACCGGTCATGGAAGGCAAGGCGGTTCTGTTCAAACGGTTCGCCGATATCGACGGCATCGACCTGGAAGTCAGCACCGAAGACGTTGATGAATTTGTCAATTCGGTCAAATTCCTGGGGGCCAGCTTCGGCGGCATTAACCTGGAAGACATCAAGGCACCCGAATGCTTCATCATCGAAGAGCGCTTACGCGAACTGATGGACATTCCGGTCTTCCATGACGACCAGCACGGCACCGCCATCATCACCGCCGCCGGACTGATCAACGCCCTGGACCTGACCGGCCGAGACCTGAAAACCATTAAAGTCGTCGCCAACGGCGCCGGTGCCGCATCCATCGCCTGTGTGGAACTGATCAAAAACCTGGGTGTGCCCCACAACAATGTCATCATGTGTGATTCCAAAGGGGTCATCTATCAGGGTCGCGAAGACGGCATGAACCAGTGGAAATCGGCCCACGCCGTCAATACCGAATTGCGCACCCTGCAAGATGCCATCAAGGGCGCCGATGTGTTCCTGGGCCTGTCGGTCAAGGGAGCGCTTACTCAAGACATGGTCGCCGCCATGGCCGACAAACCTATTATTTTCGCCATGGCCAACCCGGACCCGGAAATCACCCCCGAAGACGCCAAGGCCGTGCGTCCCGACGCGCTGATCGCGACGGGCCGGTCGGACTATCCCAATCAGGTCAACAACGTGTTGGGCTTCCCTTATATTTTCCGCGGCGCACTTGATGTCAGGGCGTCCACCATTAACGACGCCATGAAAATTGCCGCCGCCCATGCCATCGCCGAACTGGCCCGCGAAGACGTTCCCGATGAAGTCAATGCCGCCTATTCCGGCCAGCATTTGCGGTATGGCCCCGATTACCTGATCCCGGCACCGTTTGACCCCCGGTTGATCCGCGCCGTGCCGCCCGCCGTGGCCCGCGCCGCCATGGATACCGGTGTGGCCCAAAAGCCGATCATCGACATGGACGCCTATTGCCATGAACTTTCAGCACGGCTGGACCCCACGGCGGGGATCCTGCAGGCCATATTCGAACAGGTCCGCGCCAATCCCCGGCGTGTTGTGTTTGCCGAAGGCGAGGAAGAAAAAAGCATCCGCGCCGCCGTGGCGTATTACAACGCGGGCTACGGCACGCCAATTCTGGTCGGTCGTGAAAACCTGATCCTGCAATCCATGGAAAATCTGGGCCTGCCCAATATCGACGGGCTGGAAATTCACAACGCACGGCTCAGCACATCAAACAAGGAATATACGGATTTTCTGTATGAACGCCTGCAACGCAAGGGCGCGCTGTACCGGGATTGCCAGCGCATGGTCAACCAGGACCGCAACGTTTTCGCCGCCTGCATGGTTGCCGCCGGTGATGCCGATGCCATGGTCACCGGTCTGACCCGCAATTATTTTGTGGCGCTGGAGGAAATCACGCGGGTGCTGGACCCCAAGCCGGGCGAACGGGTGTTTGGCCTGTCGATGGTTCTGGCCCACAGCAAGATGCTGTTTGTTGCCGATACGGCCGTGCACGAATTGCCCAGCCCGGAACAACTGGCCGATTTCGCCGCACAAACGGCAACCGTTGCCCGCCGCATGGGGCAGGAGCCCCGGGTGGCATTGATATCGTTTTCCAACTTCGGCAACCCCATGTTGCCGCGTTCGGACCTGATCCGTGACGCCGTGAAGATCCTTGATCAACGTCAGGTACCGTTCGAATACGACGGGGAAATGGGTGTCGATGTGGCACTGAACCCTGAATTGCTGGACCTGTATCCGTTTTGTCGGTTGTCAGAACCGGCCAATGTTTTGATCATGCCGGGCCTGCACAGCGCCCAGATTTCCAGCAACCTGCTGCACGAACTTGGCGGTGGCACGGTGATCGGGCCAATTTTGATGGGCCTGTCCAAACCGGCGCAGATTGTGCCCATGGGGGCCAATGTGTCTGATATGGTCAACATGGCGGTCTTGGCGGCGCACGATGCGGCCCTTTAAACAAAAGCGGTGCAGGGGCGTTTTTTGAATATATAAGTTGCTTTTTCGTCCCGTTTGCTTTCAAAAGACCCGGAAAATTGAATCCGAAAACCAGATAAGAGAGCGGCCGCATGAGTGACCCTGCCTTTTCAAAAAAAACGGCTCTGGATAAAGACCTCAAGAAAATCATCCGCCTGGAAAGGGCGACCCAGGAATCCGGCCAGCTTTTTCTGAAAGTCGGACTGGCCCTGCTGTTTCTGGTTGCCGTGTGGATTTTTGCCTCCCTGCAAACCGGTGGCAGCGACAATGCCGTCTACATCATCGCAGCGGGAATCATCGGCGGCTATATGGCCCTGAACATCGGCGCTAACGATGTCGCCAACAATGTGGGCCCGGCGGTAGGTTCCAAAGCGTTGACCATGGTCGGCGCACTTCTCATCGCCGCCGTTTTTGAATCTGCCGGGGCGATCCTGGCCGGTGGCGACGTGGTATCGACCATCAAAAAAGGGATCATCGATCCTTCTTTGATGCCCGACACCCTGACCTTTATCCACGCCATGATCGCCGCCCTGCTGGCCGCCGCCTTGTGGCTTAATCTGGCAACGGTTCTGGGCGCCCCGGTTTCAACCACCCATTCCATTGTCGGCGGAGTCATGGGGGCGGGCATCGCCGCCATCGGGTTCGCCGCGGTTAACTGGCCGACCATGGGCAAAATTGCCGCAAGCTGGGTGATTTCGCCGGTTATGGGCGGGGTCATCGCGGCGCTGTTCCTGGCGTTCCTGAAGGCCGCCGTTTTAAACAAAAAAGACAAGATCGCCGCCGCCCGGCGCTGGGTGCCCGTGGTTGTGGCCATCATGGGGTCGGCGTTTTCCATGTATCTGGTCATGAAGGGCCTTAAAAAGGTCTGGAAAGCCGATATGATTTCGGTCTCGATCATCGGTATCGTCATCTTTGTCGTGTGTTATGTGCTGGTCAGGATCTCCATCAACAAGCGCGCCGCCGCCATGGAAAATCGCAAGAAATCCGTCTACGCGCTGTTTGTTATTCCCATGATTTTTTCCGCCGCCCTACTGTCTTTCGCCCATGGCGCCAACGATGTTGCCAACGCCATCGGGCCACTGGCCGCAATCGTCAGCGCCGCCAGCGGCGACGGTATTGTCGCCAAGGCCCACATTCCGTTTTGGGTAATGCTGGTGGGTGCCGCTGGCATTTCGGCAGGGTTGGTGCTGTTCGGGCCGAAACTGATCCGCACGGTGGGTGAAAAAATCACCAAACTGAATCCCTTGCGGGCCTTTTGCGTGGCCCTTGCCGCCGCCATTACGGTGATCATCGCATCAAGCATGGGTTTGCCGGTCAGTTCCACGCACATCGCCGTCGGCGGGGTGTTCGGTGTTGGCTTGTACCGGGAATTCCTGTCCAACAAAAAGCGCCGCATCGTTTTGCCCAGTGCGCTTGGCCAAAGCGCTCACCTGACACAAGACGTTACGCAGACGGCCCCGAATGTGGACGAAACCCAGGAAGAAACGCAGGCGAAAAAGGTCAGGAAATCGGCCAAACGCAAACTTGTCCGGCGCCAGCACCTGACCACCATCGTCGCCGCCTGGGTTATCACCGTGCCCGTGGCCGGTTTATTGGCCGGTATGCTGTTCCTTGCCATTCGCGCCGTTCACGGCGGCTGAAGCCGGGTTTTTTGTTACGTCACGCTATGTTGCAGATGGTGCCTTGATCTCATCGGTTAATGAGTTGCCTTGAGCATGATCATTTAATCGAAGGGGAGAGTTACAACCCTGGCAGATCTCGTATGGCCGTCCACATCGATTTCCAGATCGTCGGCATTCGCGTCCAGGCGACTATCGAGCGGACCCAACGCAATGTTTGTACCGCGTTTTGGCGCATATTAAATTGCGCTAACAATACCCACGGTCTCTTCTTTTTGTTTGAGATCAAGCGGATGCCCGCTTCCTGAAACAGGTGCGCCATTCACGAAAAGGCCGACACGGCGGCGGTGGTCACCTTTACGGGCGATTTCTATAAGCGCGGCTTTGCCGACGAAATCGTCAGCCCCCTTCAAATCGACCAATTTTCCAAGGCCCATATCAAAAGGCGATGCCGGGTGGGATTGACGACGGGCGTCACCGCCATAGGAAAACAGGCCGCTTTCGATCCGTTCCAGTTCATTGGGCGCACCCGGGCCGATACCGTATTTCAGCCCGGCCTCATAAACGGTATTCCATAGTCGTGTGCCGCAGGCTCCGTCCATCAGGTAAAGCTCAAACCCGCCTTGTTTTGACCAGCCAGAACGGGCAAGAACAAGCGGCATGCCATCCACTACTTGGTTTCTGCTTTCACATTGTTGCCAGACACAATAAAACACCCCCACCTTCAATATTCGGGAAAAATCATGGCGCAGAAAGCCACCATTTATAAAGTTGAACTTTCCGTTGCCGATATGGATCGTCACTATTACGAGACCCATAACCTGACCGTTGCCAAACATCCTTCGGAGACGGACGAACGCTTAATGGTGCGTATTCTCGCTTTTGCGCTCAATGCCCATGAGCAATTGGAATTTACCAGGGGCATTTCAACGGATGACGAGCCTGACATTTGGCAAAAAAGCCTGAGTGGCGAGCTTGAATTGTGGGTGGCGTTGGGACTGCCGAGTGAGAAGGTTGTTCGTCAATCCTGTGGCAAAGCCAAAGAGGTAATTGTCTATTGTTACGGCGGCAGCACGGCTGAGGTGTGGTGGGAGAAAATCAAAGACAGCACCGCCCGGTTTGATAACCTTCAGGTTACAAATTTTTCAAAGAAGGACACCAGCGAACTGGGGAAACAGGCCAGTCGCCTGATGAAGTTGCAGGTTAATATTCAGGACGGTGATGTGATGGTCAGTGTTGATGACAGCATCGTTTCCATTACCCCGGTCAAATGGAAAAGCACGGATCATTGAGCTGAAGGCTTAAGCGTTTAGTAATCCCGCTTGGAACGCACCTGAAAACCGGTCTGGATTAGCAGCCAGCGCACATCACCTTATATGGCCGGGCTTTACCCTGGTCGAACAATTTCCCCCGGATCATCGATTTAGCCCCGGACTGTATAAACTGACTTTCTTACGTTTGGAGTGTTTCCTCAATCAGCCGGATGAGCTGCGGCACATTTATCGGCTTGGTGATGTAGCCACTGAAACCGGCATTTTTGCCCGCCTCGACATCCTTGGGCATGGCGTCGGCGGTGATCGCGATGACCGGGGTGTTTTTCGTTTCCGTCGTGTTCTGCAGCTGTTTCAGGGCCTCAATACCGTTCATGCCGGGAAGGTTGATATCCATCAGGATCAGGTCAGGACGTTCGCTCCTGGCAAGATCAATCCCCAATTCAGCGTTGTGGGCGGCCAGTAAAATCGTGTTTTCGACTTGAAGGATGATCGTTTCCATCAACTGCATGTTGGCCGGGTTGTCCTCGACATAGAGGACCGTGTGGGCAGGACGATCATTGTACTTCCGTTCAGATCTCTGGTTGGGTCTTGCCGCCGCATTGTCGTTCGTTTCAACATCTGCCTGCTTGCGACTGATGGGAATCTCGATCCAGAATGTACTGCCCTTGGCCTCTTCGCTCTCGTAGCCTATCTGCCCGCCCATCAATTCGATGATCTGCTTGGTGATGGTCAGGCCGATACCGGTGCCTTCGATTTCTCCCGTTTCCCGGCCCAGGCGCTCAAACGGCTTGAACAAATTGTTTTGCTTTTCGGCCGGAATGCCCCTGCCAGTATCGGCCACGCTAATCCGCAACATTTCGCCGGGCATTCCCCGGCACGTAAGTATCACCGAACCACCCTTACGGTTGTACTTGACGGCGTTCGACAGCAGGTTAATCAGCACTTGGGTCAAGCGGGTGCTGTCGGCCCACAGTAGGGGCAGGTCTTCATTGGCGGTCCGGTCAACGATCTTGATATCATCTTTTTCGGCGCGCGTCCGGATCAAGTCCAGGCTCTCGTCAATGATATTCCGCGCCGGAATATGATCGATGTTGAGGGACAGTTTGCCCGCTTCGATCGTGCTTAGCTCCAGCACTTGATCGATCAGTTCCAGAAGGTGGTTGCCGCCTTTAATAATATGATTGACGGATGATTTCTGGTTTTTGCTCAGAGGTTCCTGACGGGTGTATTCAAGCAACTGTGCAAAACCCAGAATGGCGTTCATTGGTGTTCGCAGTTCGTGGCTCATGGAGGATAGAAAATCTGACTTTGCCCGATTGGCATCCTCGGCCACGACTTTGGCATTAACCAGTTCATTCTGGGCTTTCTTGATTGCCGAAATATCGGTCAAAAGCAACACCTGTCCGCCACTTGGCAGTTTCTTTTCGATGCCGAAAAACCAGGTGCCGTCTTGGCGTTTGAGTTCAAAAGGCCCGGAAGGTGACCGGTGCCTGGCCATACGTTCGGCAATCCACTCCTCTTCCCGGCCATTGGCTTCTGGAGCGAGACCCTTTTCAACAATTGCCCGGATATGGCTCTCAAACACCTCGCCGAGCTGGATGGTTTCCACAACCTGATTGTTCAGTTGACGATATGCTTCGTTGGTAAAGATAAATTTATCTTCGTTGTCAAATACGACAACAGGTACGGACATGGCGTCTATCGCTGCCGATAGATCGAGCAGGTGTTGGTGGGTCTTTTTGCGCTCGGTGATGTCAATACACACACCCATCGAAGCGATAACATCACTCGTCTCGTTTTTGACAGGGTTAACAGTCAAGTCACCCCAGAACTCAGAACCATCCTTCCGCACGTAGCGTTTTTCCTGGCGATAGAATTCTATCTCTCCAGACATCAATTTTTGCAGTTTTTCCCGACTGGCTTTCCGGTCTTCAGGATGAGTAACTTGCTCATTCGTCAACGCAAAAATCTCTTCTTGCGTATAGCCTAACATGGCGGCCCAGGCCTTGTTACATTGTTGATACTGACCCTTGTCGTCCGCAATCGAAATTCCCGCCTGAGCGGTATCAAAAATTGACCGAAAGCGATTTTCGCTATTTTTCAATTCTATCTCGATCAGCTTGTTTTCTATGAGGCTGTCACGGAAAGTCCGAACACCCCGAGCCATATCTCCGATTTGGTCATTACGATTAACGGCTGGAATGTCGATGTCCGTTTGACCCTCTGTCAAAGTGATTACCCTGTCTTTAATCAAGTCAAGGGGTCTAACAATTCGACGCAGAACCAATCCGATACCCAGCAGAACGGCTAACAACTGGATCAATCCGATCTCCAAAGCGTCCATGAGAGCTTCGTTTTGCTTCTCGATTAGTCGCTTTAGGGAAATGGTCAGCTCTATACGCCCAAGAGAGCGTATGTTTTGACCATCCGACACGGTAATTTCCGCGGTGCTCGTAAGAAGCTCCGCCGCCGGGGTCTGCGCGCCGAGAGTTTCAGCAAACACTTGGCCATTCTGGGTAATGACGCGTGCGGAATGAAAGTCAGGATTGATACTCGTTCCATTAAGAATTTCCCGAACAGTATCCCGGTTGAGATTCCAAAGAGCGTCACTCACTGCCGACGCCTGGAGCTTGGTCAGGTTGTTCAGGTTGCTTCTTTGTTTGGCCATCAGCTCCTGGTCGCGGTCGTACGCGACCCAGCCTGTCATCAAAATGGTAACGACGGCCAATAATGTGCCGACCAGAAGCATGCCGTGTGCATAAAGGGAACGATTCAAATGCCAATCCTTGAATTTCTAGCGTCAGCTAGATGCGCGCTAATACGGGTGATACTATTAGCGCACGGGGTATTGATCTCCGACGGAAGAACGGTACCGATCAACATAAGGCTTGGCGATGCGGTCGAGTTTTCCTGATGCTTCCAGTTGCAGATGACAGCGATCGAAATCTTCAGCGATCGCCTTGTTGCGAAAATAGAGACGCTGTGGACCCTTGGCAAAAATGCGCCTAAATACGGTTTTAACGGTGGTGTCTACATCAGGTTCCTGTCCGGCCTCACCGCGCTTGCGCACAATCTGTAGAAAGTGGGCCGTAATCAAGCCATCGGCGAAAATCGCATCTGCACGGCCAGCCAGCAACGGCCGAACCTGGTCAAAGCGCTTTGCCTGGTTTCTAAAACTGGCAAACGTCGGCACCAGGTGCTCGATACCAAGGATTTTCTGTGCCGCCGGAAAGCTGATAATGCGTTTTCCGGCAAAACTTTCAACAGTGACTGCATTTTCCAAGCCGCCCCCATCAATTACCGTCGCCCCATCCTGCAAGTGTATGAAAGGTCTTGTCGAATATCCGGGAAATTTCTGCTCAGCTTCTGCCGTCGCCAAACCATCAAAATCCTGGTCCTTGTAATCTGACCAATGACGCCCGAACGGAACCATACTAAAGGTCACGGAGTGGCCGCACTGCTTCATAACAGCCGAAATGATATCTCCGATTCTCCCATTGCCATTCTCGTCAAAATGGGGAGGGATAATGGGCGCGACCATTCGAATTTCCTTGGCCTGACCTGGCCACGCTATCATGTACGTTAACACTCCCACGAGCGCTGCAAGAATCAGTTTCGGCATGAGTCCCCTCTTGGTGTATTTTCTTTAAATTCACTTTGATTATGGTCGTCATATAAAGAGATTCTCCCCCCCTCACATACGACCAATGTACGTTGAGAATAGATACAAGAGAATTTGCTCTCAAATTACTTTTTATCACCTCATTGGGGAATAACAACCAGAATATCACCTTCTGACTATTCGCGGACTCAAAGTCTGTGCAAGCGACAAAGGACCGTTTTGGGACAGAAAGCAGGCGCCTGTGTTCAGGCGGTTCTGGTGGCAGGTCTTGAGGCGATCAATGTGAGCCCCATAAGGCTGCCAGCGCGGCTTCGTGGGCCATTTGGGATTGCTCGCCAAAGCAGCAGAAAATGACGCGCTGCAAGCGATCATCGCCAGCGATAAAATCGGCGACGGTTTGCACCGCTATGGTCGCCGCCAGATCGACCGGGAAACCATAAATGCCGGTGCTGATGGCCGGGAAAGCAATGGACGTCAGGTTGTTACCCAGCAACAGGCCCAGTGCGCGGCGGTAACATTGGGCCAGCAGGGCCGCTTCGCCCTGATCGCCGCCATGCCAGACCGGGCCGACGGTGTGGATCACAAACCGGGCCTTTAAATCGTAGCCGTTGGTGAAACGGGCCTCGCCAGTAGGGCAACCGCCCGGCACCTTGGCGCATTCGGCTGCCAACCCCGGGCCAGCGGCATCGTGGATGGCCCCGCAAACACCGCCACCGGGTTTCAGCTCTTCATTGGCGGCGTTGACGATGACCGCCACGTCAAGAGTGGTTATATCGCCCCGGATAATTTCGAGTCGCCGGTCAGCCATGGTCGAGCCGGATCCCTTATGCTTTTTGGTTTTTAGCCCGTTCCATACCGGCGCGAATGGCTTCAAAGGCGGCCTCGGGGCCGCTCCAGCCCTGCACTTTGGCCCATTTACCCTTTTCCAGGTCTTTGTAGTGGGCAAAGAAATGGGCGATCTGTTCGACCAGGATCGGCCGCAAGTCCCGATACGACGTCACGTCTTCGTAATAGGGGTGCAGCTTGTCCACCGGTACGCAGAGGATTTTTTCATCGATGCCGCTTTCATCTTCCATCATCAACACACCGATGGGACGCGACGGAATGACGCAGCCCGGCATAACCGGGATCTGGCCCAGCACGGCGGCGTCAACGGGGTCGCCGTCATCAGACAGCGTGTGGGGAATAAAGCCGTAATTGCAGGGGTAATACATGGCGGTGTGCAAGAACCGGTCAACGAACATGGCGCCTGATTCCTTGTCCAGTTCGTATTTGACGGGACTGCCGCCTTGCGGAATTTCGATGATGACATTGGTGTCGTACGGCGGGTTATCACCAATGGCAATTTTATTAACGTCCATGAAAAAAGGTCCTGTGGTGCAGATGGTGTATGAGCGGGTTCTAATGCAGGGCTTTTATTAACGCTCTTTATGGTGCATCGCAACAATTTTGCTTAGGCGCTGGTCGTCCGCGCGACTTCGTGGTAACCGAAGGGATGACAAAAGAACTCTCTGGACCTCGCTGTCGCTCAGGCGTATTCCACACAAAGCGTTCATTTCACCGGCGGCCTGCTTCGTCCTGTCGTCCGTAAGACCTAAAAGGGGATACCGCGTGCCAAAATCCATGAAGCGCCAGATGCTCGACCTGCTGGAACTGGCACGTGACGAAAAAGGCCAGGCGGCCTCCGCCAAGGCCCTGGTGCCCAGTCCGGAATTACGGGTCGCGGCCCTGGTGATGCTACCTGCGGGGGGATACTTTATCGGCTTTGCGCCGGGGTCCGGCGACACGCAAAAATGCTGGCCGCTGGAAAATTTCATCGTCCTGGCCCAAGCGCAGGAATACCGAGTGCCAGTTTTCTTTCTGGGGCCCGAGGAAGAACATTTGAAAGAACAAATCAAGGCCCAGGTGCCGTCGGCGATTTTCCCCCTGCAGCAAAAGAACTTCGGCTTTGACCCCCTGTTCACCATCGCGCTTGGCGAACGCATGAAGGTGTCTGTCGCCAATGATTCAGGTGTCGGCTATATGCTGGCGCTGGGCGGAAAACCGCTGGTGTCCCTGTTCGGGTCAACGGTGCCTGAAGACATCATGCCCATGGGCGACCGGGTCACGGTAATCGAAGCAAAGGATTATGGCGGCCCGGATATCGCCCTGATCCCCCGGGACGTGGTCGGCCAGGCCATGGAGACGATCCTTCAGGCGGACCCTTCGCCAACCTTGGCCGGATAACGGCGGATCATCCACAGCAATAAGATCAGGCCGGGAACCGCCGCTACGGTGGTCACCACAAAAAAGCCGATCCAGTCCATGCGATCGGCCAGCCACCCGGCACCTGAGGACATCACCGTGCGCGAAAACGCCATCAGGGACGTCAACAAGGCATACTGGGTAGCGGTGTAGGCGACGTTGCAGAGCGACGAAAGGTAGGCCACAAACGCCGTCGTACCCATTCCGGTGGTGACATTTTCGACCGCGATGGTCACCGCCAGCATGGTCAGGTTATGCCCGGCCATGGCCTGGGCCACGAACACCAGGTTCGATGCCGCCATCAAGACACCGCACACCACAAGGCCCCGCATGATGCCCATACGGGCCAGCACCAGGCCGCCCAGGAAACCGCCGACAATAATCGCGTTAAATCCGAAAACCTTGGCGATGCCCGCGATTTCAGTATTGCTGAACCCCATTTCCAGGAAAAACGGGACTTTCATCACCCCCAAAACGGCGTCGCCGAATTTATACAGCATGATAAACGCCAGCACGGCGAACCAGCCGCGCCGGGTCATGAATTCACTGAACGGGCAAACCACGGCGCTGTACAACCAGGCCAGGGTGACGGCCAGGCCGTGCGGCAAATGACTTTTGCTTTCCAGGAAGTTTTCGGCGCGCCGTTCCATCAACAGGGCTTCGTCGCTGGTTGGTTTGGCCGGTTCGGGGTTAAGCAAGATAGCGATAATGCCCACCAGCACCAGCGCCGCCATGCCCGCAAAAACCACCGGCCACGGGAAAATGTCGGCAAACACCAGCCCCGCCGCACCGCCGCCAACCTGACCCAGCCGCCAGCCAAAAACGGCCGTGGCGGCCCCGGCTGCAAGTTTTTCATCTTCCAGAATTTCGATGCGATAGGCATCGATGACGATATCCTGACTGGCCGAAGCAAAGGCCACGGCAAAAGCAAAGACACCGACCATCAACAGGTTTTCCGCCGGGTTCGTCGTCCCCATGGCAAAGATGCTCGCCAGCAGCAGGCCCTGGGTCAGCAATACCCAGCCGCGACGACGTCCAAAAAGTCGGCTCATGACCGGCAGGGGCAGGCGGTCCATCAGCGGTGCCCACAGGAATTTCAGCGCATAAGGCAGGCTGACCAGGGCAAACAGGCCGATGCTGGTTTTGCTGACCCCGGATTGGAACAACCAGGAACTTAACGGTTCGGCCAGCACGCCAAAGGGCAAGCCGCTGGAAAAACCCAGGAACAGCATCGCCAGCACGCGGCGGTCCGTATACACCCGGGAGGCATCGGCCCAGCTTGTCATTCCGGGCCGCCCTGTCTGGATAGCAATTTCAGCGCTTCGGCCCAGGCCTGATCGACCTGAACCGCCGCCACACACGGGAAGACCACGAATTTACTGTCCCGCTTGGGGCAGCGCCAGAAACAATGATAGCAGTCCATTTCCTGATAAACGAAGCGGGCGTTGGCGGGCCTGATGGCATCGGGATAGGGCACAAAACTGCCAAAATGACCGCCGCCAACCACCACCAGGGTCGGCGCGCCAATCGCGATGGACAGGTGTGCCGGGCCCGTATCGTTGCTGACAACCAGCGCCGCCCCTTTCATGATATCCAGCAACTGGGGCAGGTTCGTCTTGCCCATCAGGTCAATGATGCCAGGGTCTTCGCTGACAACGTCGCCGGGTTTTTCATTACGGCCGCCCACAAACACCACGCGCAGGCCCCGTTCCCGTAATTTGATCGCCAGTTCCTGGTATTTTGCCAAGGGCCAGCGCCTGCCGTATTCGTTGGAGCCCGGATTGAAAACGGCGTAGGCATCGCCAGGTGCCAGCAGGTTGGCCGGTGGGGCGCGGTCCGGCCATGAAATGTGCGGTGGTTCTGGGGTTATTTCATAACCCGCGACTTCCGACAAAAAATGGTAATGGCGCTCGATTTCGTGAACCGGGTAGTAGCCCGTGTTGATGATCTGATCAACCTGGCTCAGGTAATACAGAAATTCCTGCCGGTTACGCTCACCAATATACGGCAAAGATGAAATTATCTTGTCGGCACCCGACACCCAGGCCAGGCTGTCGGCCATCAGGGCGCGGCGAAAATAGGAATCATTAACGCACACGGTAACCCCCAGCAGGCGCACCTTAAGCGAAACCCGCAGTCGGTAGAACATGCGCCGGGCGTACTTGTGTTCGTTGATCGCCAGCAATCGATAACCGGCGAAGACCTCGTCCGCGATGGGTTGCCAGCTTTCGCAGCCTAAAATAGTGATATCTGACTGGTCGACGCCAAAGGCCTTGGCGTAATGATCGAGCGAGCGGCGGAACAGCACCATATCGCCGATGCCATCCATACGAACGACCAGCACCCCCCGCTTTTTCTGAAAGACCGGAAAATGCCGGGCGAGCAAATCGACCGGGCGAAACAGCCACCAGCGCCGACGCATACCCGAAGGCATGAGCCGCCAGAACCAACTGGTCCGAAACGGGTGCACAGAATGCGTATTGTCTGTTTGCTGTGGGGCGGCATCGGCGGTCATGGTTTTATTCTTACGTGCCATGAGCCGCCGATGCCAGTACCAAAAACTGATCTAGTCGAGTTTTACTTTTGCGCGGGATTCACGTTTGCGGACATTGGGATCAAGATGGCGCTTGCGCAAACGAATGCTATCAGGCGTCACTTCAACCAGCTCGTCGTCATCAATATAGGCGACGGCTTCTTCCAGGCTCATGCGTTTGGCCGGGGTCAGGCGAATGGCCTCGTCCGTTCCTGACGCGCGAACGTTGGTCAACTGTTTCGCCTTCATGGGGTTGACTTCAAGGTCGCCCGATTTGGAATGCTCGCCGATAATCATGCCTTCATAAACCGGCACGTTGCCGCCGACGATCATGGTGCCACGGCTTTCCAGGTTCATCAGGGCATAAGACGCCGTTTTGCCACCGGCGTTGGAAATCAGCACGCCATTACGACGACCCGGAATGTCGCCACAATAAGGGCCATAGTTTGCAAACATGCGGGCCATCACCCCGGTGCCCCGGGTTTCGGTAAGGAACTCGCCGTGATAGCCGATCAGGCCACGCGCCGGAGCATTGAAAATCAGGCGGGTCTTGCCGCCGCCCGAAGGATGCATTTCCGTCATCTTGCCCTTGCGTACGGACATTGCCTCGACAACGATGCCAGAGAATTCCTGATCAACATCGATCTGGACTTCTTCATAGGGCTCCAACGTTTTACCGGTGTCCGGATCTTTTTGGAACAGCACGCGCGGCCGCGAAATAGACAGCTCGAAGCCTTCACGGCGCATCTGTTCGATCAACACGCCCAGTTGCAACTCGCCTCGACCGGCGACTTCAAATGCGTCGGTATTACCCGCTTCGGTGACCCGGATGGCGACATTGCCTTCGGCTTCGGACATCAGTCGATCCCGGATCATGCGCGACGTTACCTTGGTGCCTTCGCGACCCGCCATCGGTGACGTATTGATACCAAAGGTCATGGCCAGGGTCGGCGGATCAATCGGGTCGGAATGGATCGGTGTGGTAACGCTGGGGTCGCAAATGGTATTTGCAACGGTGCCCTTGGCCAGGCCAGCAATGGCGATCAGGTCGCCCGATGACACTTCATTGACCGGTTCACGCCTTAAGTCACGAAACGCCAGAAGCTTGCTAGCGCGGCCCGTTTCAACGATGTTTCCATCAATATCGAGAACATGGATCGGCGCGTTGACCTTAACCGTACCGGACTGCACCCGGCCGGTCAGGATACGGCCCAGGTACGGGTCGGATTCCAGCGTCGTCACCAGCATGGAAAACGGCGCGTCCATATCCACTTCCGGTTCCGGCACATGGGCCAGGATCTGTTCGAAAATAATGTTCATGTTTTCCTGTGGGCCTTCGGGTTCGCTGGCCGCCCAGCCATTTTTGGCAGAAGCAAAAATGGTCGGGAAATCCAGCTGCTGTTCGTTGGCGTCCAGGGCCGAGAACAAATCGAAGACTTCGTCCTGCACTTCATAGGGGCGCCCGTCGGGACGGTCGACCTTGTTAACAACAACGACGGGTTTAAGGCCCAGCTTCAGCGCCTTGCCGGTGACGAACTTGGTTTGCGGCATGGGGCCTTCGGCGGCGTCAACCAGCAACAAAACGCCGTCGACCATGCTGAGGATCCGTTCGACCTCGCCACCGAAATCGGCGTGACCCGGGGTATCGACGATGTTGATGCGCACACCTTCCCATTCGACGGACGTGCACTTGGCCAGAATCGTGATGCCACGTTCTTTTTCAAGGTCGCCTGAATCCATGGCGCGTTCATCAACGCGTTGGTTCTCGCGAAACGCGCCACTTTGTTTGAGCAGGGTATCGACCAGGGTGGTCTTGCCATGGTCAACGTGAGCGATGATGGCAATATTGCGGATTTTCATTTGCTGTCTTCTTTCAAGATTCCGGCGGCCAGCACGGCCAGGGAGGTATCGGGACGGGCGCCGACATGGGAGATAATTTCAGCCGCCGCAATGCCGCCCAAACGGGCACAAACATCCAGCGGGTAATCGTGGGTCAGGCCATACAAAAAGCCTGCTGCATAGGCATCACCGGCACCGGTGGTATCGGCGACTTTTACAACGGGTTCGGCATCGACGATGTGGACCTCGTCACCGGCAACAATGACCGAGCCCTTGTCGCTGCGGGTCAGGGCGGCGATAGCGCAGTGGGCACGCACCTGCTGCATGGCCTCATCAAAAGTTTCAACCTGATACAGCGACATGATTTCTTCTTCGTTGGCGAACAAGACATCCACATGGTTTTCCACCAGGTCGAGAAATTCTTCCCGGTGACGGCCCACACAAAACGGGTCAGACAGCGATAGCGACACCAGACGCCCGGCGGCGGCGGCGGCCTTGGCCGCCTTCAGGAAAGCCTGCTTGGCGTTTTCAGGATCCCACAAGTAGCCTTCCATGTAGGTCACCTTGGCAGCGGCGATCCTGTCTTCGTCAATATCATCGGGGCCCAGGGCGACGCAGGCACCCAGATAGGTTTGCATGGTGCGTTGGGCATCGGGCGTGACATGGATCATGCTCCGGGCCGTCGACGCGCCGTCGGTTGCCGGGGCTGTTTCAAAGGCAATGCCAAGGGCATTGATGTCGTGGCGAAAGACCTGGCCAAGCTGGTCGTCCTTGACCTTGCCCACATAAGCGCCCGAGCCGCCAAGGGACGCCAGGGCCGCGATGGTGTTGGCGGCTGATCCGCCCGAACATTCAATGCCGGCCCCCATGCGCCCGTAAACCGTTTCGGCGGTTTCTTCATCGATCAGGGTCATCGAGCCCTTGACGATGTCGAGTTCATTGATGAACTGATCATCGGCGTGGGCCAGGACATCAACGATGGCGTTGCCAATACCAAGCACGTCATAAAGGGTTTCGGTCGCAGTTGCAGTCATTTTGGGAACTCCAGAAGTGGCGCTTCGCGCACCGGGTCCTAGGGGAAATTTCGCCGCAGTATAGGCAGAAAGCGCCCGGGAGCAAGTGTGGGCTTCATTTCCCCTGATTTGACCCCGCAGCCCCCTTGCCCAAGAGCGCTGAAACGGGCTAAAACCAAGGAAATATTTGCCCCCGCTTAACTGGATACGCCAAGCCCGTGATCAAAGCCTTTATTAAAGCGACAGACCAAATTTCCGATCCACGCGCCCGCAGGGTGATCTGGCGGGCGCTGGCGACCGCCCTTGTTGCCTTCATTTTATTGTGGTCAACCACCGGTTATTTGCTGGTCAATACCGCGCTGTTCAGCATCGGCTGGCTGGAAACCGCCATCGACCTGTTGGGTGGATTTGCCACCGGAATTGTCACCTGGCTGCTGTTTCCGGCCATCATCACCGCCCTGATCGGGCTGTTTCTGGACGATATCGCCCAGGCCGTCGAAGATCGCCATTACCCGAGCCTGCCCCCGGCGGAAGGCCTGCCCGTCGGTCAGGCGATCGGGGCGGCCTTGCGTTTTTTGGGCGTCATGCTGCTTTTTAACCTGCTGATGTTACCGTTTCTGTTGCTTGGACCGCTTTTCCCTTTTGTTTTCTATTCCGTGAACGGCTATCTTCTCAGCAGGGAATACTTTGAATTGGTAGCCCTGCGCCGATTGAACCCGGTGGATGCAAAGACATTGCGAAAACGCCACGGCACGAAACTGTTTTTCGCCGGTGTGCTCATCGCGTTTTTGCTGACGGTGCCGGTGGTTAACCTGCTGGCACCGATTATCGCCACCGGAGCAATGGTGCATTTATTCGAAAGTTTTCGCGGCACTCGAAACGTTTAAGGCCTAACTAAGGAAAATATCATGTTCCGGCGCAACAAGGACGACAGTGACTCTCAAGCCCCGGCGGGCGAAACCGATGCCGAGGCACCACCGCTGAAACCGTTTTCAAAAGGTGGCAGCCACATCCCGTCAAAACCGCCCAGCAAGACACCGACTGTGGCGGCGGGATCGTCGTCGCGCGCGCCCGACAGCCCGGCCCCACAGGTTCGTAATGACCCGGCCCGCCAAGGGGACCTGGACAGCAAGAAACTGATCGTCGGCCGGGATATTTGCCTGAGCGGCGAAATTACTTCGTGTGAGCGCCTGGTCGTCGAGGGTCGCGTCGAGGCCTCTTTGTCCGACGCTCGCCTGATCGAGATTGCCCCAACCGGTTATTTCAAGGGCAACGCCGACGTCAAGGAAGCCGACATCAGCGGACGCTTCGACGGCGAACTGGTGGCTTCCGAACGCCTGACGGTGCGCGCCGGGGGCCGGATCAGCGGTTCGGTGCGGTATGGCTCGATCGTTATAGAGCCCGGCGGTCAGGTTACCGGCGACATGCAGCCTCTGGATGCCGCCGTGGCCAAAAGCCAGGTCGAGACGGACTGAACTTTAAGTGAACCGCTACGCCCTGTTGTTGTTACTGATGCCTCTGGCGGCTTGCGCGGCACCCGGCCCGCAAACCTCTGCGCCCGAAAGTGCGCCCGCCGCGCCCCAACCGGCACAGGAAACCACAACCCAACCACGCCCGCCCGAAATCGACCTGTTGCCGCCCGATCATGCGCGCCGGGCTGAACTGACCACGGGCCAGGCGCTGAAACCGGAACACCTGATCGGCCTGCTAGACAGAGAGCTTGAAAAAATTCTGGGAACACCCGATTTCAAGCGCAAGGACCCACCGGCCCAACGGTGGCAGTACCGCGACCCAGCGTGCCTGTTCGATGTTTTCCTGTATCAGGACAAAAACCGTGCGGATACCTATACCGTGGCCCATGTGGAGGCCCGCGGCCGGGACGTTAACCGGGTATCGGACCGGGATTGTTTTTTAGCCGTCCTTAAGGATCGCAAGCCAGGCTAAGAGCCCAACCGTCACCCGACACGGCCATAGAATGTCATGCGGGCGGCTTCGTCCAGTGAAATACCGGGCTTGGAATTATAGGCCAGGACCGCGAGCATTCGGGTTTGGTCGCCCTCGTTGGGGGCAACCCTGTGGATCGCATTTTTGCCCCGAAACAACACAAGCGCACCGGCCCCCATGGTCAGGGTCTGAACCGCCCGCTTGCCGTCCAGCACATCCGCCACGCCATCATAATTCATGCCATCACCGGCGGCGTTTCTAAGCCCGCCTATGTATTCAAATTGACCGCCCCGCAACGCCGGCTGGATCATCAGCGTGATGGCAAACGATGAATTGTCGAAATGCCAGCCCAGCTCCTGTCCGGTTTTAGCATAGTGAATATTGATTGAAGACAGCGGGTCGGCATAGTCATAAAGCGCCGTCTCGCCCAGTACGGCACACAAGAAGCTCCTGAACAGGTCCGCGTTATAAAGCGCCCTTAAGTTTGAATTCGTCGGCACGATATCATCGGTGATACAGCCCTTGGTCGATACGACCAGCCGGTTGCGCGCATGACCGGGCGCAAAATCCGAGTCTTGCGGGCTTAGATAAACCGTATGGTCCTGGGTGCAAAAATAAGCCTGATCCTGGTGGGCCATACCCTCGGCACGGACCTGATCGATGGCGCGAGGCAGCAAAAAACCGGGCATGGCCAGCACGCCGTCCCGGTCCAGGGTCTTTTTACAGGCGGTGCGAAAGGCCTGCTCGCCGATGGGAAACGCGCCCAAATCAACAATGTGCTGCAACGCCATGTTCCCCCCTTAAAGGTTCTTTGTCAGGCCGTGGTCTTGCCCTTGAACGCGCATTGGTCGCGCACCACACAGCGCCAGCATTCGGGCTTGCGCGCCTTGCACACGTATCGGCCCAGCAGGATCAGCCAATGGTGGGCGTGTTGCATCCAGTGGGCCTGCGTCATGCGCAGCAGTTTTTTCTCGACCTCCAGAACCGTTTTGCCCGGTGCCAGGCCGGTGCGGTTGGAAATGCGAAACAGGTGGGTATCGACCGCGATGGTCGGTTCACCAAAGGCGATGTTCAAGACCACATTGGCGGTCTTGCGGCCCACGCCGGGCAGGGCTTCTAAACTGGCACGGTCGTTGGGCACCTGGCCTGCGTGTTTTTCGATCAACTGCGCACTTAGGGCCATGACGTTTTTCGCCTTGGTATTGAACAGCCCGATAGTCTTGACGTAATCGCGAACTTTCGCCTCGCCCAGCTTGACCATGGCCTCGGGCGTTTTGGCGACTTTGAACAGCGGTCCGGTCGCCTTGTTGACGCCAATATCGGTGGCCTGGGCCGACAGCACCACGGCGACCAGCAGGGTGTATTCATTGACCCAGTCAAGCTCGCCCTTGGGTTCGGGGTTATCGTCGCTCAGTGCCTGATAGAATTTTTCGACGTCGGCCTTTTTCATGTCACAGACCAAGCACATCCCGCATGGAATACAAGCCCGGCGGCTGGGTGGCGCTCCACATGGCGGCGCGGATGGCCCCCTTGACAAAAACGCCCCGTGACGTCGCCTTGTGGACCAATTCGATGCGTTCGCCATCTGCCGCAAAGATCACCGAATGATCGCCCACCACATCACCGCCGCGCAAGGTGGCGAAACCGATGTCGCCCCTGGTGCGGGCACCCGTATGGCCGTCGCGAACCCGCTCGGCAACCTGATTTAAATCGACCCCGCGACCCTTGGCCGCTGACTGACCCAACGCCAGCGCGGTGCCCGACGGCGCATCGACCTTGTGCCGGTGATGCATTTCGACGATTTCGATGTCGTAGTCATCACCCAGAATACCCGCCACCTGTTCGCTTAAACCCAGCAGCAGGTTAACACCCAGCGAAAAATTTGCCGCCTGAACAACGGCCGCCGAACCGGACGCCTGTTGCACGGCCTCTTGCGTCGCAGCCTCAAGCCCGGTCGTGCCCAAAACAAGCGCCGTACCGTACCGGGCCGCCAGTTCGGCATGACCCCGGGCGGTGGTGGCAACGGTGAAATCAATGATCACATCGGCGGCGTCAAACAGGGCGGCGGCGTCATCCGTGACCGCAACACCGGCAAGCCCGGCCCCGGCCAACCCGCCCAGGTCCTGACCCAGGGCATCACTGCCCGCGCGTTCGGTGCCACCGGCCAGCTCGCAGCCATCCGTGGCAAGGGTTTCGGCAACCAGCATACGGCCCATGCGCCCGGCGCATCCGATGATTCCGATTTTCATGGTAACGAGCCCTCTTTAGCGTTCAAGCCCCTCTAGCGCCGGGCGCGCTCGTCGCGCTTGGCGGGGACTCTGGAAGTCAGACTAAAAATGGCTACAGGGTTATGCCTATAAAATCAAGCTCCTGTCTGGCCTTACAACCTG